>Ga0055452_10000056_pt1 | contig 22955 bp, 17 predicted proteins | sample China_Galinas_PW_6_FD_57735 | JGI IMG/M metagenome (GOLD analysis project Ga0055452, IMG submission 57735) | Wetland microbial communities from San Francisco Bay, California, USA, that impact long-term carbon sequestration - China_Galinas_PWC_D2 | ecosystem: Environmental > Aquatic > Marine >... | reverse complement strand
CCCATTCTTCGCAAAGCGAAGGGTGGGGGACGGATGCGAACGTCGTGGAACTTATGAAACACGGGACTAGCCCATTCGTGGCAATCCCCACCGCCCCCAAACCAACATTCGAACGCGAACCGATGGGAGGATCCGTCTTTGCGCCTGCGGAGATCACGCAGGAGTGCGATTGCGAGGCCGGACCGGCATCCTGCGGTCGTGCCGTGATGCGGGGCCTGGTGAGGTCCGTCTACGCATCCGTAAAGGGGGGAAGGGATGGCGGCTGGTAGAGTGGAGTTGGACTCTGCCCTTTAACATACCAACAAATCGTTGACACCTACGCATCGCTCGGCTACGCTGGGATTGTAATTATCAATAGTAATGATTGACGGTTACCGCATGACGGGGGGCGTGCGGCCGCCTTCAAAAAACGCGTGAATGCGGTTGCGCCAACGCTTGGACGGACGGGTAAACGCGTTACGCCGATCCAGGCGGCCTATGCAACTGCCCTGACTGTCGGTTGTTTGGCAAGGGTCTCGGCGTAATACTGTCAGACCGTGAGACCGGCACGCGACTGCCTGGAAAGGAGGCGAACGAGCCAGTGGCTGATTACGTCATTCGCGGATCCCGGGGCGTTCAGGACGCCCGCCCACAGTATGAACTTTGGCTGCGAGCCACCGAAACGCTGCCACGTGCGTGGCGCTCTTGTCTGGAGAACGTCGAGCACCAGCTTCGACACGTAGCCGAGTATCCCCAATGCCGCCTGTACGCCGAGCGGGCGGACGGCACGCTGCTCGGCTACATCGGTACACATCCGCCGTTCGAATGGATCGCCACGCAGCACGGCCCGCCCGCCAGGTCACTCGGATGGGCCATCCCGTTCGGTTTTCCGTGGACCTACCCCGTCGACGAACGGATCGAGGTCGCACTGTACGAGGAGATGATCCGAGTCACGCCGGAGATCTACGCGGCCTTCCAGCGGGATATCTACATTCAGCGGTTTCGTGAGTCGTGGTCGAGGCCGCTCGCCTTCCTCAAACAGCGCGGCTGGAAGCTGCACGACCGCGTACCGCTACTCGGACGCGAAGTCAACGCTTTGGATCCGTTACCGGAGGAACTGATCCCGATCACACGCGAAGACCTGGCGCTGGTGAGCGACCTCAGCCGGCAAGACAACACTGCGGCCGACAACTTTTCAACAGAGGAGTTGCAGGAACGGTTTGACGGCGGGTGGATCGTCCATGATACGATCTGGCGGTTGGGCGAACGCGGTATGTTCGCGCTCGAGCCACGCGGATCCTGGGCAGCCGTGACCGAGTTTTTCGCGAAGCCGGAGGCGTGGACTGGCACACTACATGCGGCGGCGGCCCAGGCGCATGCGCTGGGCGCCCGTGAGATCTACTTCACGATCGACAAGCACGAGACCCGACGACGAGAGGCGTTGGAGGGGCAAGGCTTTTCCGAGGTTGATGCGGGAGTGTACTACGTCCGTGACGCAGAGTGACCATACACGTGGCGTCACCGTCCGACTCGCGCGCCGTGTGTTCCCCAGGACTGAATGCGAGGTAGGTCGAATCCCCGCCACCCGGATGGCGACACTATTGTTTGGGTGACGGTTGCCTTCGCGTCCGCTCCCGATGGCGTCGGACCTTCATGAGGTTGCCGCAGCCGGTCGGACCCTCACCGCTCGAGAAAGAACCGGTCGGCGACACCGCACTGCTCGAAGTCTGTCCGCGAGAAGCTATTCACGGGGTACTCGTGGAAGCGACGTCTGTCTCGCAGGACGGCAGGCGCAGCGTCAACAGTGTGCCTCCACCGCGAGGGGACTGGATCATCATCGATCCGCCAAGTCTCTCCACGATCCGATAGCACGTCCACAGTCCAAGCCCGGTGCCGGCGCCGGGTGGCTTTGTGGTGAAAAATGGCTCGAAAGCCAGCGCGATCTGTTCATCAGTCATGCCCGGACCGTTGTCATGAACGCACACTTCGACGTTCTTTCCCTGTGTGCGGGTGGAGACGGCAATCTCTCCCCGGCCGTCTGACGGATTGCTGGCTGCATCCAACGCGTTGAACAGGGTATTCGTCAGCACGATCAGAAGTCGATCAACGTGGCCTCGTACTACAGCGTTATTTGCCGCGAAATCCTGCTTGATCATCACGTTTTTGGCTCGTTCATCGTAACTCACCAGCTCGATCACATGTTCAAGCGCTGTGTGAAGATCAACGTCAGTCGGTGGTTCCTTTTCTTGCGGGCGCGAGAACGCTTCAAGGTCGCGAACGATTTTCGTCACCCGGTCAATCTCCTTCATGATCAGATTGGTCTTGCCAACATATTGGGGATCGTCCGAATGGCTGCGAAGAATCTGAACGACGGAAGAGATGCTCGCCATCGGATTCAGCACTTCGTGTGCCACGCCGGACGCGAGTTGGCCGACCGCGGCGAGTCGTTCAGCGTGTACGACGGCCTGCTGTGAACGTTGCAGCTCTACATACGCATCATTGAACGCGCGGGCTACTTCCTGAAATTCCGTGTCGCCCGTCAAGGGAAGCCGGTAGTCATGCTCTCCCGCGCGCAGACGCGAAATGCCCCCGAGGATGCTCCTGATCGGCCTTGTCAGACGTTGCTGGAGGTGTACGGCGCCGGCCAAACCAAGCACCAAGGCCACCGCCAGTGCCGCAAATAACATGAACCGCGCATTGCTCACCCGACTGATCGCTTGTTCGCTATGCACAGTCAGGTGTCGGCTCGCCCGATCAGCCGTCGCCGTGATCTGATCGACGAATCGTTCGCCGAGCTCGACGACTCCGGACTCGTTGACGGTGCGAGATAATTGCCCTTCCGAACTTCTAGGCTGATTGAGCTGGGAGAGATACGTCTCCATCATCGCACCGATGCGATCCAATTCTGACTGGATGGGATCCTCATGGTGGCACGAATTACACTTGGTTACCGATGCTCGGAGTCTCGCTTGGGCCTCAAGTCGAGTCGACTCCTCGACTGCAAGACCGGCCAGTGCCGCCAATTGGTTCGCACGAACACGCTGCCCGGCCGCTGTCAAATGTTCCCGCATACTCTGAATTCGGTGGGCGTCGACGAGCGTGCTGAGTACGCCAATACTCTGATTGAGGGCAATCACAGCAGCCGCATCGCCAAATACGACCATGGTGAGCAGCAAGCCCAAGCAGAATGCGATGCGACGTCTCACGGAATGCCTCCAGCAACTCTGATCGTGTGCAATCAAGATCGGGGCCCGGCACGGACTAACGGTAGCCCGATACAAATGCGCGCGGTCGGACCATATGGAATGCCCGGAAGCTCGCGCATCGATGACCAGGGGGTTATCGTTCCGTATGGTTGTACTATCGTCAAGTTCCGCGAGCGAATTGTCGGCGGACCCGGCGCTGCGCGGCGACGAACGACGGGAAAGGGCACCGAATCGTGCCGAGAAAAAGCACCCGTTCCAATGCCGTTGCACCGGCGCCATGCCGCAGGGCGCGGAGGGCGTGGTCGTGCTTCCGCCTTCCTTCTGACGAGCCTTGTGGCCTCGGCGCCTATTTCCCGACAACGATGAGTCGGAAGCTACCTGGCACAATGCCGGGCCGAGAGTGCCGGTTCCCATTCGTGGATTCGGTAGCCGACACGAACTCCGCCGTCGGAAGGAACACGTTTTGCGTCTTTAGATCCAGGGCTATCGTTCGCGCGCCGCGCATCGTCGTAACATTCTGGACGACGGAGAACGTCGACGGACTGTCTTCATTTACGATGGTCAGGGTGCCTTCCCCGTTAGAACTGAATGCCAGGTTCGCCGTCGGATCAAAGGCCGCGCCATCGGAACCCTCACCGATCGGAAGAGCTGCCAGCACGGTTCCGGCGTCAGCATCCAGCACGACCATCATCTGGTTTTCACAGACGCTAAACAGGCGTCGGTTCTTCTTATCGATGGCCAGCCCCGACGGCGCCTCTCCAGGCGACAGCGACCAACGGGCCGTGACCTTCAAGCCGTGCGGATCGAGAACGGCGATCTCACTCTTGTCTTCGAGGTTTACGTAAAGCTTGCCTGCGCCGTCGCCCACGGCGAACTCCGGCTTTCCTCCCAGCTCGATTCGTCCCACGGCTTTCCCGGTGGCGGCGTCGATGGCGGTTGCGTCATGGCTTCGCCCATTCATCGTGAAAATACGCTTCGTCGTGGGTTCGTAAACGATCGCATCCGGATTCTCCCCGGTCTCAACAGTGCCGAGGACCTCGAGTGTGTCGAGAGCGAAGATCGTCGCTGTGTTCGCCTTGCCGTTGCTGGTGAAGCCGCGACCGAGTTCAGGTACCAAGGCCACACCGTGCACGCCCGGCGTATCGGCGATTCTTCCGACCAGCGCGCCCGTGTCGGCGTTCAGTACGACGACATGCGTCGAGTGGGTCACGAACAGTCGACGAGTGTCAGCGTCGATGGTCAGGTAATCCCATCTGCCTTCACCGCCAACTTTGAACGTTTTCAGAATCCTGTAGCCGCTCGCGGCTGAGTCGATAGTCTTCGCGCCTTGTTGAGAAGGCACATTCCCTGCGAGGCATGCCGCACCCAACGAGAAGAGAATGGCACTGGTGAGACATAACGATCTCATTTTGCGTGCTCCCAACTTGAATTTCATCCGCCAACAAAGCTGCCGCGAAAAACCATGGTGCGAAAACCCGTGCAACGTGTGCAGACCTCGTTCACTATTAGCTCGGACCGCCAAGCCAGAATACGGAAACTGTCGGGTCCCCTCGTGATTGAATCCGTGGGCGTTGTGTCTCCGTACTTTTCTATTGAACGCCCGCGACGGCACCGGCTACTGCGAAGTTGTCTCCACAGGGCATCCCTCCGGCAATCCGTAGCCTCCCTCCGTGATGACGACATCGTCGGGCGATAAGCCATCGATGATCTGCACGTACTCTCGCGTGCCGCTGCCGATGCCCACCTGGACTTCGTAGGCCTTGTCTTCACGCACGACGTGCAAGACCGATGTTCCCTCACGATCTGCCACGGCAGAGGTGGGGACAACCAATGCTTGTTCGATCGCCGGCAACCAGACACGCACCCTGCACGCGAGTCCCGGTCTTAGGAGACCGTCCTCATTTTGCAGGATCGCGAATGCCTGTACGTCTCCGGTGTTCGGATCCGCTTCACCACTGAAGCGCGCAATGTTGCCCTCAAAACTCTTCGCTCGAAGCGAAGAAATGGTCACCATGACGCGTGCGCCCTTCTCCACGGTCGACAGGTACCCACTTGGAACACGAATCTGAACGAATACGCTCGACAGGTCTACGACCGTGGCCAGCCGATCCGACGGCGCCACGTGCATGCCCTGACGAGCTAGTAGCTGGGTCACGACACCCTCGAAAGGACTGGTTAGGGTGCAGAACTCTTCCGCCAATCGGGTGCTGACAAGCTCGGCACGCGCCACGTCGAGCTGCGCCTGAGCCTCGGCGACCGTCTCAGGGCGCGTGCCGACTTGGTAAAGATCGAGCTTCGCTACGGCGGACGCATACGCAGCTTCATCAATCTGCAGGGTTGATTGCAGTTTCTTGAATTCGACGTCGGAAACCTCGTTGTTTTTGTGCAGCGTGGCCGTGGCATCCACCCGAAGGCGCAACGATTCGAGTTCGGCCTTCGCCCGCCGCACATCCTGCTTGGCGATCTCAAGCTCCTGCGGAAGATAGCCGTTCACGAGGCGATCGACCACGGCCTGTTGTTGGCTGACCTCGGCTTCGGCACGTAACCTCAGCGCTTCTGCCGGCCGCGTGTCCAATCGAAAGAGGGTCTGTCCGCTCTTGACGATCGCCCCCTCTACGACCGATACGCTTTGGATTCGACCCTCTGTCTGCGCTGCGATGACGGCGGTTCGCTCCGGTATGGCCACAAGCATCCCGACAAGGTCTATGGAAGGGCGCAATGTTGTCAGTTGCGCCTGCGCGACGCGAACCGGTACGGGTGGCCCCGGCTCGGAATCCTCCTCTTCGGTCGCGTGTTTCGAAGCACAGCCGATGATGATGGGCAAGCAGGCCACGCATAATGCCCATCGCCAATCACCTCGACAGCCGCATCGCCTCCATAGGGAACGAAAATGCGTGAGCTGTTTACCGTTCATCTTGCGTTCCGTCCTTCCGTACGACCGACACACCCATGACCGAACTCTCGCGGACCTCGCGACCCTCCAGGCGAAACACGCGCATCAGCAAGTAGTAACAAACCGGCGTGGCCACGAGCGACAGGAGCAATGAGACGCACAGTCCACCGATCACCGCGATAGCGAGCGGTTTGAGCATGTCCGCTCCGGCCCCGACGCCGAAGGCCAACGGCAAGAGTCCGAGAAACGCCGTCATCGTGGTCATGAGTACGGGACGGAGGCGGCGGCGACCAGATTGGACAAGCGATTCGACAAGAGACAGTCCCTGCGCTCGGAGGTGGTCAACGAAATCAAACATGAGGATGCCGTTTTTGGCGACCAGGCCAACGCCGATGATCGCACCTAGAAAGGAGACAATGTTGAGCGACGTTGAGGTGATCCACAGCGCACCGACCACGCCGAGCAGAGCGAGCACGGCGCCGACGACGATGGCGAGAGGATGCAGCACCGAACGAAACTCGAGAAGAAGCACCCCATAAACCAACAAGACTGCCATGACCAAGACCAACATCAGGTTCCGGAACGACTCTTGCTGTTGTTGGTACAGACCACCGTATTCGATCGAAACATCGGGCGGCACGGTCAGCGATTGCGCCAGTGTTTCCTTGATCGATGCGATCCCGCTACCCAGGTCGCGTCCCGCCAATCGCCCTGATACCGCGACAAGCTCCCGCAGGTCTTCCCGGTGACGTTCGAGCAGCCCCGGACGGCGCTGCACGTGGGTCACGTCGTGGACTGTGACACCCGGGCCCGACGGTGTCCGCAGAGGCAGTTCTGAGATGTCGGTCGACCGCCGCATGCCGTCTTTGGCCATCAGCACACGAACGCCCAGAACGCGATCGCCCTCCAGCAAATACGATGTATCGTCACCGATGAGTGCCGTGTGCAACATGGAGCCAATTCCCTCGGTATCCAGTCCGACTCTGGCAGCGTCGGACTGGCGGACCTGAAAAGTGAGGGTCGGGCCGGCCACCACAAGCCCGTCATTCACATCCACGACACCGGGAACGGTCTCGATCACTTCGGCGATTTGGCGCGCCAGTTGTTTGAGCTTCTCGGTGTCCGGCGTGAATACCTTGATTTCGATCGGGTTAGGAGACCAAGTCAGATCGCCGATCAGATCGCCGAGCACGCCGGGGAACTCCGTCTGCAGTGCCGGCTCGGCCGCGGTGACTCGTCCCCGAAGCTCGTCGATGACATCATCGGTACTCCGATTGCGTTCCGGGCGCAATTTGACGAGGAAATCTCCCGTATTGGGCTCGGCGATGGCCAGCGCCAGGCGTGCACCGGTTCGCCGAGAGTAGCTTTCCACTTCCGGTGTGCTACGAAGAATCTCCTCGACGTGGCGGAGCATGCGGTCCGTTTCAGCAAGACTGGTCCCGGGCCGTGAAAAGTAGTCCAGCACAAACGCCCCCTCGTCCTGCGACGGAAGGAAGTCCGAGTCCAGCCGGGAGTACAGGAATACCCCAGCCACGACGACGGCCACCATGCACGCGGTCGAGAGCCCGAGATGGCGCAGCGCACGACGCACGACCCATTCGTAGGTTCCAATGAGCCTCCGCAGGACGGGACCTCCTTGTTCGAGTTCGTCCTGAGCGGGTCCCTTCCCGCCGCGAATCAGCATGCTGCCGAGGGTGGGCGTGAGCGTGACGGCCAGCACGAGGGAGGTCAACAGTGCGAGAACCATCGTCAAGGCAAGCGAGCGAAAGAACACGCCGGGCACGCCATCGAGGTATGTGAGCGGGATGAAAACCACGACCGGCGTAAGCGTACTGCCGATGAGCGGTATCCCAACCTCCCGAACTGCGAGCAAGGCAGCGCGGCGCGGTGCATGCCCGGCGCAAGTTTTGGCATACATCGATTCGACGATCACGATGGCATCGTCGATGACCATACCGATCGCGGCAGCAATGCCACCGAGCGTCATCAGGTTGAAGCTCAAGTGAAACAGGCGCATGCCCGCCATCGTGACCAGAATCGTGACGGGTATAGCCAGCGCCGCCACGAGCGTGGTGGAGGTCGTCCTTAGAAAGGCAAAGAGCACGAGCACCGACAGGACGAGCCCGATGATGATGCTCTCCCAAACACTTTCCACGCCTTCGCGGACGAATAACGATTGGTCATAGAAGAACGCAAGGTGCATATCGCGCGGAAGCTCGTCGCGAAGCACGGACAGTTCCCGCTTCAGGTCCCGTGCGATCGAGAGTGCGCTGCCGTCGGGTTGTGCGTACACATTCAGCAGAACCGCGTCCACGCCGTCGGCAGTCACGATATTAAACCTCGGCGCCGCCCCCGGTCGCACGGATGCCACGTCGCGGACACGAACCGGTGCTCCCCCTTCCCATGAGACCACGACATCTTCGATTTCCGCGCGATTGGCAACGCGGCCGTCGACGAGCGTCAGATAGAGTTGATGATTCTCCTCCTGCATGCCCGCGGACACGAATTTGTTTGTCCGTGCGAGTGCTTCGCTTACTTGCTGGAGGGTCAGGCGATACGCCGTGAGCTTAACCGGATCCACCAGTACGTGGAATTCCGGAACGTCGCCCCCGACCAACGCCACCCGCGCCACGCCTTCGATACGCAAGAATCGCGGTTTGATATCGTATCGCGCCGTCTCCCACAAGTCCGTCATGCTCCGCGTTGCGCTGGTCAGGCTGATCCCGATCATAGGAAACGCCGCGAAAGTTAAGCGATGGACCTCCGTCGTGGCATCAGCCGGGAGTGTGCTGCGGATTTGTGACAATCGCCCAAGGACATAAAGCTCGGCCTGGACCATGTCCGTCTGCCAGGTGAAAAACACATTGACCTCGGCCGCGCCGCGCCCCGTAGCGGAACGAATGTTGACGGCGCCGGGAATGTCCTTCATCGACTCCTCGATGGGCCGTGTGATCGTGGCCATCATTTCGTCAGCCGGCATGACGCCGCTGTCTACGAGGATCACGACTCGCGGGAAGTCGGTTTGCGGGAATACTGAGGAGGGCATGCGATACGCGGCGTAGGCACCGCCAAGACACATGACCAAGGTGATGAAGAGAATGCCCTTGCGGTGGCGCACATAGAAACCACCTCTATCCGAGAATGGTTCCGCACCGCTCGATGCAGCAGGCTCGCAAGATTCGTTGGCGGGTGGGTGGTTGGTGGCCATCGTCGTGTTGGTCTTAGAACAGAAACGCTGCGATCGCCTCCCGTGCGAACTTTTGAACGAACGAGGCCACTTCCGTTGATGTTGTTGACAAACCGGCCGGCCACGATGGATCCGATGTAGCCGGACATCCCGTCATGAAGAGCAATCCGCTCATGGCGGACAGAATACAGAGGAAGTTTCTGCAAACACGCTTGGCCATCACGGGTTCTCCACTTCGGGGTCGGCTGGTGGGCTCACAATCGCATCGTCACTTGCGTCCTCCGGCAATCGTCCGCCCGTAGCGCGACGCAACTCTCCCACAGCGATGGCAAGATCCCGCTTCGCGCCGATGAATGCCTCCTGCTGCGCGACGAGCGTCTTCTGCAGGTCAAGCATCGCAAGAATGTCCAGATGACCGGCCTGGTATCCGCGCTGGGCCGCTTCCACGCTCGAGCGAGCTTGCGGTAACGCCTCGTCTTCGAAAAACGCGACCAGTTCCGATGCGCTCGCAGCGACGGTCTGTGCCTGTTGAATGTCGCGGGCGACTTCGTCAAGAATCGCCTCGTATGCCTTTCGTGCCGCGACGGCTTGGAATCTGGCCTTGGCGATCTGGGCTTGGTTTTGATCCCAGATCGGAAGTGTAATGTCGAGCGACGGTCCAAGTAGCGAATCTATGACCTGACGCCGTTCCTGACGCCTCTCACCGCGCGATTGAATGCTCGGCGCGGTGAGTGCGCCGTTCGCTACGGACGCCCGGGCCGTATCGGCAAGGACATTGCGGCCCGGTGCAGATTTTCGTTCCGGGCGTTCCCACTCGACGCCCAGCGTTACGTTAGGGAAGATGCTCATGTACTGATGCTTGATCTCATCCTCCGCAGCCTGCACCTTCATGGCTGCCGCGCGAGCGTCCAGCCGTTCGTTCATGGCAAATGTCAGAAGCGACTCATCATCCTTGATGTGACGGCTATCCTGGGGAAGCACGCCGTCAAGCGTCCACGGTTTGCTCCATCTGGCCAGGCCGAGTGTGTGTGCGAGTGTGGTTCGAGCAAGCTCGAGTTCGCGGTGAAGTCCCATGGCCCGAGACTTGACCTCCAATACACTGGCCCGTGCCAAATTGACGTCTACTTTGGCACCCTCGCCGGCCTGAAAGCGATCCTCTGCCAGCTTCAGCGATCTCTTCGCGAGCTCCATTGTTTCGCGAGAAATGGCCTCCAGTTGTATCAACGCGATCACCTGGTAGCAGTCGCGTCTGGCATCCGAGGCCAGGTTGTTGCCCTGATGGACGATGTTGAGGATCGTTTGCTCCAGGGCGGCCTCCGCGATTCTCTTGCGGGCCGGAATCTGCCAGAGATCAGCGATCTGCTGCGCGAAGGTGAGCGTGAGGTTGGATCGCCCGCCACCTTCGGGAAAACGCGTGCTCAGTCCGAAAGAGGGGTTCGAAAGCAATCCCGACTGAACAACATCCGCACGAGAAACACCGATTTCCTGGAAGAGCGCTTGGAATGGCTTGTTGTTGAGCAATGCGACCTGAACGGCCTCGTCCGTGGTCAATCCGTCGGCCAGAAGTGCCGCTACCGCCTCTTCCATCACCGAAGAGGTTTCCGGATTGTACGCTCGATCGACTCCCGCCCGCGCCGCGACCATTTGTTCGGTACGATCGAAGTCTGGTCGAGGATCAACGGTTACGCATCCGAAGAAAAGTACGGAACAAAGGGCTTGCAGGCCCAACAGGGCTATGCGACCGTGCCGCATATTGACACACCAATCCCGGGCGACGATGTGAAACGCTCACAACGCCACTTGGCCTTTCGATCCCGATAGCAGAACAGAACAATCGATCAAAGAGTGTGGCGCGTAGGACTCTCCTTCCCTCCGCAGCCACGCGATTCCCCAGACGACGGCGTATGCGCCGTTAGAAGCCGTACGTAACCCGGATGCCCGCTCCAAAATTGGGCGTCGACTCTCGACCGTCCACACCGACAAAAACGCCAGGGCCGATCGTCAGGTTTTCGTTGATCTCAAACTGAGCCCCCAACTCAACCAGATTCATGTTCGACACGCCATCCTCCTCGCTCGTCTCATGTACGTAGCCGACGGTCAATGCCGCGCCCTCGGCAAATCGCCAGAGATAAGCCACCCTTCCACCCCACTGGAAATCGCGGCGGTCCTCAATATTGTTGCCGTTGGCGGTCTTTACCCAGCCGTTGAGGAAGAACGTTCCCGGCCCGCAATCCTTCGCAAGGATTCCGGTGAATGTGCCATCGACACCGGACGACTGATACCCGGTGGGGGCGCGCATCGACAAGATTGTCGCGAGCGTGGGCACGTTACCGTCTTCCGCTACCCATCGCTGCTGCCACGCAAACTCCGCATCACCATTACCGTCAATCCCGCCGTTGCCCAATTCGACCGGAAACGTCAATGCCAGCTTCATGTTCCGAAGAAACTCATTGCCGTCCGGCGTGTACTTGAGCTCCGGTACGAAGATGCCGGCATCCGATTCGCCGGATGTCGTGATCCAACCGAAGTCGAGTTGGAGCTCGAGTGTACCAGGGGCGCTCGGCTGCCCATCTTCTAGCGACATGAACGCGTCCATCGACTGACGCTCCGTGACGGCGTCCTCACCGGCTCCGGCATCCTGCGCTTGTGCGGCGGCAAGAGCGCCCCCGAAAACCACAACAAGGCCCACTCCGAACGATCGTACTGAAACTGGAAACCGCATGGCGTTCCACCTTTCCGTATTGAATAGCAGTTCGCATCGCCCGACCGCGCCGCCGGGCAACTCAACGTATTGTACATATCGAACGAATCACCGCGATTACGACAACATGACAATATTGTAATGTTCGCATCGCGGACACCTCAACAAAGAAACGCCGCCGCCGTGATTTCCGTGTGAAATCGCAGCAGCGCGTTCATGCCAAGAGGCTTTAAGCCGGCTGTGGCAGCCTCTCCCATGCACGCCCTCCTGGTCATCGCGTGCCGGCCACTCAGCTTGCCTCTTCGTCGGTTCTTGCGTTCGCGTCTCCATGCGCGAAAGGAACAGGAATCGAAAAACGACAGAACGACGCCCACGCGCGCCACGCGCGCGAATTCCCGAAGAATCTGCAGTCGCTTCTCACGGTCGGCGATATGGTGCAAGAGCCTGGAGCACAGGACCACGTCCACGGCGTCATCCGGCAGGTCGATCGCCGACGCCGATCCGACAAGCTCGACCGGCGGCTCCTTGAACAACGGGTGGAACCTCCTTCCCTCGCGTAGCATGGCGGCGGAGGTATCCATCGCCACCACGGTCACACCCAGGGACGCGAGCGTCGGAAGAAACCGACCCGTTCCCGACGGGCAGTCCAACACGCTCTCGAAGGCATGGTGGCGGCGAACGCGCATCAGCGATCGCCGTATCATCGCTGCCTCAAAGTGGTTGGAGATGCGCCGCCCCATACCGGCATCATGTTTCTTCGCGTAGTACTGCGCGTAGTCGTCAGCCTTGTATTTACGACCGAATTGCCGCTCCGGCGATCGCCGGGGCTTTTCCGTCGATGTGGGTTCTTCCCGTCGTGCGCTCCCGGTCCCCGCACCCGGTCCGGTTGTGTCCGTTCCTGCGAGTTCTGTCGATTCCATTCGATCGAGATGCTCCATCAGTGTGATGAGGACCGTCGGGTCACCCTCCATGCGCAGACGACCGGAGCGCAAGCGGGCGTATGCGTCCACATGACCGGAGACGACGGCAAGCCACGTATTGGGGTCCGTGCGAATCAAGAGATCCTGCCCGGCGGAATTCACCGGGACAATGGTCAACTGTGCGTCGTCCATGATGACGGTGCGGTCGAACATCTCATTCGAGTTGTTTGTGTCCGAAAACGAAAAACGGATGGTCTTGCCCGCCGGACGAGTTAATGTGGAATCAGGCGTTCCGCAGGACACCGCATCAAAAAAATCGTCCAACGATTTATACACGCGAGCCCGTTGGTTCCCGTGAACCACGCCGTCCGCCCGGCGGCGAAGCCATTCGATAGCTTCCGTGACCGCGAATCGACGACGCTCGGAGGGAGCGAGCGTACGGGCGCGGTCGATGATCTGCGAGATCAACGCTCGGTGCTCGGCGGAAAGTCGCGAGACCTGAAAGTACGACTTCATCAGGGCCGGCAATCCCGTACGCTGCCCAATCGCCATCGCCGATGCCACGACCTCCGACAAATCGGCCGCGACCGCAGACCTTGGAACCTGTGAGTCGTTCAACCGTGCGTGCGTGTCAGGGTCGAGCAGTAGGAAGTCATAGCCGCCGTCCGGTCGTTCTCGCACCAGTATGTTGCGCCAATACAGCCCGCCGTGGCGGATGCCGGCGTCGTGCATTTTTCGAATCGTGGCGGCCAGCCCATGGATCAGTTCTCGCCGTTTTGATCGATCCGGGGCGCCACGGCGAAGCGCGTCGAGGGCAAACAGGTCCAGCGATTGATACCCCGCCGAGCCCTCCGTGATCAGGAAACTCGCGCGCAGGAACGCATGCCCGTAGTTGTCGCCGAAGGCGATCGGGCGCACGGTCGGAATCTGACGGCGGCGCATTTCGGTGAGAAAATCAAACTCGCGGTGCGCCCGGCTCTTCCCGAAGAGCGTGCCCCGAAAGGCCTGCTTAAATCTCTGCCCGAAGCGATCGTATCGATAACGTTTGACAAACACGGTGGGGGGGGCGCCGGATGCCGCATCAAGCGGAACCTCGACGACATCCGACGTGCTCGATACTGCGGCGACGCCACCTGCTGACCACGACAAGACATCACCCACAGATCGCCATCCGATCTGTTCGATCCAGCCTCGATCGACACTGGCTATCTCGTACCGGGGTCGTCGCAATTCAGTCTTCCGTCCTGAGCGTGCCCTGCGTTCGCCCACCGCGCGAGCGATCAGACGATGTTGGCGGACAGCGTGTCTTGCACGCGCCGGTCATGGTGCTGCCATGTCCGGCGCCTGCCGTCCTCATTCCGTGGCTCGCGTGAACAAAATTTCCGCGCTTCGCATCGTATTCTATCTTGACTTGAGGACGGCCGACGCCACCTCAGCGGTCGTGAGACGATACCGCATTTCCACGGATGATTCTATTGCGGCACCATGAAAAACCTGTCAATTTCGCCTTATGGTTCCAGCCGGCAAGCAGGCCTGTCGCAGGCGGCAGAATCCCCTTGCGTGTGCCCGGAAGCCTTCCCAGAGGAAGCCGCCATCGGCGCGAAATCCGCGTCACTCCCGAAACGTTTTCAGCCCGCGCATCACCTCGACAATGTTCTGCTGACGAGATTCGTAAAAGGTATCCGGATTCGCGATCGGCGTGTCATCTGCAGTCGTGACTTTCTGCCGGTACATGGCGAAGGCTGAATTCGGGAAGGTCGCCTTGAATTGCTCGTCGACGTACGCCACGTGATCCCAGGCGCTAATGACGGTGAATTCTCGCGCTTCAGGCCCGAACAGATCATGGCCCAGAGAATAGTCCTGCGCCGGATTCAACACGCCCAACAGGGGCATGATCGTGGCGGGAATGTCGAGGTGACTGGTGATCCGTGTTACTACGCGGGCCGGTTTGCCCGGAACGAAGAGCACAAGAGGCACCAGCGTTTGTTCCTCGGTGAACTCGGAGTTATGGCCCCACCGTCCCTTCTCCATGAACTCCTCACCATGGTCTCCGGTGATGAGGACGATGGTCGAATCGAGCAATTCGTTCTTCCTCAGGTAATCAAGGACTCGGCCGATCGAAATGTCCACTTGGTGGCACGCATTGATGTATCGGTTCTTAATCAAGCCGATATCGCGATCCAGGTTCATCGAGACATAATTAAGATCTTCCGCATAAGGGCGGCGGATGATCGCGTTTTTCGAAAACGAATAATTCGCATGCGGGGATTCGAAGAACAAGAAGGTCATAAACGGCCTGGAGTCGTCGCGCTGATCGATAAATCGTATCAGTCTGTCGATGTGGGTTTGGTCCTGTCGCCAGGCCGGTTTCATGCCACCCTCGTGCAGCTGGTCGGACGGAATCCGGGAAAACACCGTCTTGTCGAATTCCGGGTAGCTGAACATGGCACTGGTAAACAGCCCCATCTGGTAGTTCAAGTCGATCATGGTGTCCACAAGTACCGGCCCCCGGCGTTCGGCGAGGAAGGGAAACCAGTAGGGGCCGTAGAGCCCGTAGAACATCGCAAACATCCCCATGCGCGTCCCGTTGCCGCCGCTGTAGTGGCGCTCGAACCTGCTGGACCGCTCCGCCAATTCCCAAGCGTTGGGCATGATTTCCGGATCGAGCATGTCCGCCCGCATAGACTCCGACACGAACCAGACGATATTGGGTGGCTTGACGCCCGCATCACGACGAATCTCGTGCAAGGGGTATTTGAGACCGAACGCGTCTTCCCCGGCAGCCATGGTCGGCATTCGGCGTGCTTCATACCCGAGATATTTCGCGATTCTCGCGAATGTCGTGGGAACAAAACAAGGAAAGGCACTGGCGACGCTCAGTCTCGGACCGTAACTGCGGAATGTATTGATCCCGTAGCCAACCTGGGCGTACAAGCCCGCGATCGACAGGCAGCACACACCGATGATGATAGATCGACGACGCTTCAAACGAACCACGGCGCTGCGAACCGAGTCCACTTTCCACACAAGCACGAGCAACCCGGCTTGCATGACGAGAAATCCGACACCCACGAGTGCCGCGTAAAGCGTGGTTCCCGATCCGCCCCCCATGGATTCGATCCCGCCACGTGTAAACACGAGATTCCAAACGAAACCGTTGAGGTGGAAGCCAAACACGTCAAATACCGACTTGTCCACGAAAACCACAAACTGCACCAGTGTGCAGCCCACGATCGCAACAGCGTAGACGATGCGACGGTTCCAGGCTTCGCGCAGGCCGAGCGTTCGCCGCAAGGGACGAAAGTCCAGAATGCGGCGCAAGGCATATACGAAGATGACGACAGGACTTAGATAAAGCAGCGAATAGACGACCTGAACCGCTTCCGAATAAGCGGTCAACCAGATGCCGGTAAGCGCAATGTGCTTCAGAAATCCCCACGTGTTCAGAAGGAGCACCGCATACGTGAGGAGCAAGTAACTCCAAAGAACTTCCGAAGGGCAAGGTATCGCTTGCGCATTCAGCCGAATTCGCTTGGGGCGGCGGGCCGCGCCCGACCGGTCCGGCACGGCATCCTCTAGGCCGGAAACGCGCGGTTGGTGAGCCTTCTCATTCGCCGTGGTCGACTTGGATGGCATGTACGAGCTCTTCCTCGGCCTCAGCGCCGAACCCATTCTTTGGGGGGATGATCCTTGATTCGAATGGACAGCGCCTCGTCGGAAACCGAAAAAGGAATGCCGGATAGCCACTGTCCGCTTGCGTCATCTCCCCGGAACTGCACGTACAACCGCCCCTTGCGTACCTTCCATCCCCAAGGGTCGGTTTCCGGTTTCCCGGGCTTGGATGCGAGTTCGACGAGGTGCGTGAGCGTGCCGTCCGCCAGGATGACCAGCTGCTCATGCGTCACCGGAAGCTCGCGACGATGGAGCGACGCATCGTTGGGATCGGTGGCGGTCCAAGTCCCCGCAAGAGCCCGCGCCAAACCGGCGTCATCGGCCTGGCGACCGCGTCCAATGACAACAGCCACAGCCACCACGATAAGCCCGACGACCACCAGTCCCCAGCGGGCTTTGGATGGTTTGGGCTCCTCTGTCAGATTGGCTTGCGCGTTCATGATGACGCTCGCAGGACTGGTTCGGCGGAGCCGCATACGTCTGCACACGCGCCAAAGCAACACAACCCACGAAACTCATCGGGCACGCCGCCAAGCCCAGTAGAGGCGCCCACGAAACGATCATCTCGGCGTTCATTCATCTTTTCAGGTTCAGGATATTCCATTCACAGCTCTTGGCGCATGTTGATGTCGGCGACCGCGCCAGCCTCTTGGATCACGCCGCTGCGAGCATACACATCGAACGTGGCGATGCCATTACGGAAAAATGACAATTCTGTCATGCTCACTCCCGGGTTCCAGCGATCCGATCGGCCGACGGCCGGTTCTCCACGATCGCCCGTCGAGAATTGCAGCGCGATCGGCAGGGGGCTACACTCCCGTCGGCGGATTACGGTTGGCCGGCCGTGGGATTCCGGGCGGAAGGTGCCGACAGCATGCGTGTACTGGTTATCGAAGATGATCACGGCGTTTCTGACTTTCTGAAGAAGGGCCTCCGAGAAGCCTCGTATGCCGTGGACCTCGCGGACAACGGCGTTGACGGCCTGCACAAGGCCTCTACCGAAACGTACGACGCTATTGTCCTCGATCTGATGCTCCCAGGCGTGGACGGGTTTTCGATTCTGCGCGAGGTTCGTTCACGTGACGTGCGAACACCGGTGATCTGCCTGACCGCGCGGGATTCCGTCGACGACCGAATCAAGGGCCTCGATCTTGGTGCGGACGACTACCTCGCCAAGCCGTTCAGTTTCTCCGAGCTACTGGCCCGCATTCGTGCGTTGATGCGTCGCGGTTTCAATCTCCAACCCAACCCGATCGTCGTAGCCGATCTGCAGGTGGACGTATTGGCACGAAGCGTGCATCGTGGCAACCGGAGGGTCGATTTGTCACCCAACGAGTATGCGCTCCTCGAGTATCTTGCCCGTAGCAAGGGGCAGGTCTTGTCGAGAACCATGATCCTCGAGCACGTCTGGGACATGAATCAGGACCCGATGACCAATGTGATCGACGTGCACATCAATCGACTTCGCAAGAAGATCGATGCGGGGTTCGAAACGCAACTGATTCACACCATACGAGGTGTCGGCTATGTCCTCCGCGCGCCCGACCGGTAAGTGCCGCTTCAATACCATCGGTGCGCGGCTGACTTTGTGGGGCGCCGTCGTCACATTCGGTGTATGTGCTGCACTTTGCGCGGTGCTCTATGCAGGTGTTTTCTTCTCGCTGAGAGACGAAATCGACACGTTCATCGAAGGCGAGGTCTACGAGTTCCTCGGCGGTGCCAACGAACACGACGGCGGTGATTCGACGTGGCAGGACGAAATCCGGCAGGAACTCGGCGCCCGTTCGTCGGGCGACCTGGCATTCCGCCTGTACGACACGCAAGGGCAGCTCTTGATCACGAGCGAATTGAACGACCGACTTGCCATCCACTGGTTACCAAAGAAGGACCCACCGCACGAACCCATATTTGAGACGCTTTCACCTCCCGGATCAAGGACGTCATTTCGCCTGTGCAGCTTGTGGACCACGTTGGGCGACGGGCGAGCCTGCATCGCGCAGGCCGGTTACTCGATGGAACGCATGAAGGCTTCTCTGGCCGGGTTTCGGCGTATCTGCGGCATAGCCCTTCTTCTGTCCGTCGGCGCGTCGGTTGTTGTGGGCCGGTTCTTGGCCGTGCGCAGCCTGAGACCCATGCGCCTCATCGCGGCGGACGCGAAAGGAATCAATCCGGAACGGCTCGACCAGCGGTTCAGTACGACCGGGACGGGAGATGAACTCGATCAACTGGTCACGGCGTTCAACGGCCTTCTCGGCCGCACCGAACGATACGTTACGCAGTTGCGGCAGTTCACGGCCGACGCGTCGCATGAACTTCGCACGCCCCTGACCGCACTGCGCGGAATGACGGAGGTTGCCCTTTCAAACGAGCGGTCCGCCGACGGGCTACGTCATGTTCTCGAGGAGAATATCTCGCACTTCGATCGCCTGCAGAGGATTGCCGAAGACCTGCTGCTGTTGACACGTCTCGACGCAGGTGAATGTGTATTGCAGCGTGACACCGTAGAATTGAAGCGGGTGATCCATAACGTAGTCGACCTCTATCGTCCCGTGGCCGAGGAGCGCGGAGTGGATTTGTCTGCCGGCGAGTCACCGGCTGTTACGATCGTCGCAGACGGCGCACGTATCAAGCAAGTCGTGTGCAACCTGGTCGATAATGCTGTCAAGTACACGCTGGCCAAAGGCAGCGTATGTGTGTCAGTCTCCATGAATGAGAATGCCGCGCAGATTATGATCGAGGACACAGGATTAGGGATATCCGCGGAGAGCCTGCCGCGTGTCTTCGACCGCTTTTACCGTGCCGATCAGGCGCGCTCCTCCGAAAACGGTGCCGGAGCCGGACTCGGTCTATCGATTTGTCGGTCCATCACCGAGGCCCACAATGGCGAGATCCGGATACACAGTAAACTGGGCACCGGAACTACCGTTACCATGACACTTCCGCTTGATGCGCAGAGCTAAGCACCTTTTCCGAAAACGCGCAGATTGCCAATAGCACTCTCGGGCATGGATGCCCGAAAGGGCGGATACATCGATGCGATCTTCTTTTTGGACACTACGGGATACTCGAGCCGGTGAGGCTCTTGAGGGAACCACGCAGTCTTCACCACCGTTCACAACCCATCGACCCAGTCCTGCACATCCTCTTCCGCCGTGACGCGAGGGCATTGGGACTGATCCGTGATACACATGTCGTCATAGGGGAAATTGAATTCTCGGGCGGCCTGCCGAAAAGCGGCGTCCACTTCGGCCGGCATCGCGGCATTGGACGGTTCCGGTACGCGGGTCATGACATTCAACCCGGCGTATTCGCCGACAGGCGTTGAGCCGCAATAGGTGTACATAATCCAATCCGGGTCAGGTCTGGAAAGGACGTACCAGCGTTCCTCCTGAGGTTGAAGGGGGGGGTTGGTGTAGGGGACTTCCAGCAGGCCCGGTTCCTCGTCGCTGAGCCTTGGCTCTCCGATCAAGTGAACAGCGCCCTCTTCGTTGCAGCTTCTGTCTTCCGCGGGGGCACAGAAGGACGTGTGATACCACCACTGTTGCGCATGATAGACCCAGGAATCCGATCTGCAGGGAAGCGCATCGTAGCCGCCTTCCCAATTCGACCCAGGAACACCACAATTCAGGCCCCGTACCTCCAGCCATGTTCCCTCGATCTCGTCAAGGCTATCGAGGACATGAACTTTGTGAATGTTCTCGCTGCTCACCGGACATTGGCCATCCGTGCCGTCGGGCAGAGTTGGCAAACAACCGTTGGTAGCGAGGCATTGAACCAAGGGACCGTAGATCTCGCTCTTTTGTCCTTGACCGAGTTGACAGGCCAGGTGGCAGGCTTGTTGCTCACTCTTTGCTCCTTTTGAGCCGCATTCCGAGTTGCAGTCGAGTGTTGCACGGCAAGCAGGTTCCAACACGCATCCGATCATTTGAAACAGGCATTTCGGCGCGCCACACAGAAACAGCTCGAGGTCCGAGTTCGCGGCATTGTCGGTGGCAGAATGTGGTTCTTCGAAACAACGTCCAGGGTCGTCGGAAGCCGGTTGTGGAGTTTGGATTCTCAAGGAGTCGCAGCTTGGACCCCAAGCCAGAATCGGAAGAACGAAAATGGCACGATGTGTTCTATTCACTTCTGCCCCAGTCCTTGCAGTTTTTCAGCGTCAACCCTTCACGCGACATTTCCCGTTATCGAACCTCAACCGTTAATGCTATCCGAACGACCTACTCGATCCAAGCGAGAGCGACGTCTGTCACCTTGAGCCACGCTTAATTGCCGGCTCCTCAAGCCCAATCCTACCCTGGCACCTCCAAAACGACGAAGGCGGGCCTCATTCGCGCAGCGTCGGCCATTGCCCCCGTGGGAATCCGCGACCTTTCCGTCGCTTTCGGCTTAGCCACGCTGCAGCGGGGGTGGCGGCAGACTGAATCGCTGGATGCGATCCTGGATCGCTGAAAAGAACTCACGCGGGACAGCGACTACGGCCACCTGAAACGTCACGTACTTGGCATGGCGGACCGCCTGCGAGAATATCGACTTCATTCTCAGGCCGCCCACATGGCGGAATATGCCATGCGCGGCCTTGCGCGGGCACGCTCGGGCGGGAACGGTTCAGCGCCCCTTTCACGCCGGGAGTGATCTCCGACGCCGGCACCGCAGCAGTGCGAGTCGAGTAAGAGAGAAGACAAAAATGACGCCGAGTAGTCCAGCGCCGCAGAGGCTCCCGCCCCCAGGCTGGATCGCACCGGCATCATCGGCGCCGTACAGCGGGTCCCGTCCGTCCGCCACCTCGGCGCCATCGTTGACGCCGCCGTCATCGGTGTCCGGGTCGCGCGGATCCGTCCCCCAGATTTCCGCTTCGTCCGTGTTGGACAGGCCGTCGCCGTCGATGTCATCATCGGTGTCGTCCGGAATTCCATCACCGTCGAGATCGTCGCTGTCCCCACCATCCGTGCCGTCTTGACCGGCGTCGGGTGAACCGTCTTCCTGCAGCTCGATACTGTAATCCAACAGCTCCCGCGCCGCGCCGACCGAGGCGCTTCTGACCACGAGATAATACGTGCCGTCCGCGTCGCTGTCGTCTGCGAAGCTAACCGTCCGAGCTTCGATTCCGTAGGCCGCGCCGGTCATCACGGTTTCGCCGGCGGCTTCGCTGGAGTCATACACCATGACGTCGTAGCGACTGCCGGTCGACTCGGGTCCGGTGAAGCTGCCGTGCAGCACGAGCACCGCGCCGGCCGCCAGGTCAAACCGGTAATGGTGCCCGGGCTCTTCGCCGCGCAGGTTGCCGAGCAAAGTCACCGGCGGCATGACAGCTCGAGCCGTGGCGAAGCTTTCGCCGGCGTCGTTGTAACCGTCTCGCGCGAAGATGCTGGCGGTAATCTCATAGTCGGTATCGGCGCCGGCTTCGAGCACGAAGTACGCAGGGCGCAAATCGATGGCAAGACGGCTTAACTGAGTGAACGAGCGTTCCTGCCACTCATCCGCAGGCGAGACCCACGAGTCGGCGAAGATCTCGGCATCGGTGATGCCGAACAGCCTGAAGGTAACGACCGTACCCGTACGTGCGAGAGTGCGGGTGCGCACACGAAATTCGATCCTTGAGTCTGGTCCGACGTTTTCCAGCAGGTGTGACGGCGACGACGAATCTGCAAGAACCGTGCCGAGCCCAGTGATCACGGTCTGTGCCGGTGTAGTTGAGCCCGGGGCGGCGACAGACCATAGCAGGCCACAGGCGAGTACCGCCGCAGGTAAGGCTCCGCCGCTCCGGGTATTGTGCCGCAATCGCATTTCAACACCTCGATTCTGCAGTTCTGAAAGCCCGAACTCCAACGCAACTCGTGCAGGATGGTCATTATACACAATCGAGCCGAGATGGCGCCGAAAACGCGATCAATGCAGGCGTCGCGTCGGCGTCATCCATTCCGAGCCGCTTATAGCAACTTGGGGATGCAGCGCACACTTGCCGATTGCCCGGGGTCTGCCAGGGCTTGTCGGTTCTTGACGGTTAACGCGTTCAAACGCCGGCCCGGATCTGCGTGCCGCATTCCGGGCACACGCCGGACTCGTTGCCGGTGAGATCGTAGCTGCACTCCTGGCAATGCCCGGAGGGAAACCAGCGGTGGTACGATGCGATCACATGGTACACGAAGATTCCTACGAGCATCCCGACCAATACTGGGATGAGCACTCCGAACACAACACGTATGAAAGAGTAGTCATCTGGGTCGCCCTGCAATTTGTCATCAACGAGACAGGTGCTTGAGCAAGATACTGATACGGCGAACCAAACACAGACCCCTGTGATACCACTGAGTATCCTCTTCTTCAGACTTGCATTGCGGATCATGGTCGCGTCATTGTACCACGAGCCGGGCACGAAGCCGCAATCGGCTTGCGGCGG
>Ga0055452_10000055_pt1 | contig 22983 bp, 6 predicted proteins | sample China_Galinas_PW_6_FD_57735 | JGI IMG/M metagenome (GOLD analysis project Ga0055452, IMG submission 57735) | Wetland microbial communities from San Francisco Bay, California, USA, that impact long-term carbon sequestration - China_Galinas_PWC_D2 | ecosystem: Environmental > Aquatic > Marine >... | reverse complement strand
ACGGAGTAGACTTCCGCGTCGTTGTCGGGATAGTCTCCACCGAGGTTCCAATTGGCCGGATCGCTCCAGGAACCCGATGCTGGCCCGATGTACTCCACGCATTCGTCGGGGATGCTGTCGATGGGATCGTCGCAGACATCGGGCACGCCGTTGAGGTTGCAATCGTTGCACGCCACATCGATGCAGTCACTGTCGTCCGCGCAGGCGTTGCCGTTGTTAAACCCGCCGACGCACACAAGCGACTGGCATACGCCGACGATGTCACACGTGGTGGTGTCACACTCGTCGGGCACGCCGTTGGTGTTGCAGTCTGCGCTCAGTCCGCAACCCGGTGTGGAAATACACGCACCGCCCAGGCCCTCGCAGTCCAGATCGCACTCGTCGGGGAGGCCGTTGGCATTGCAATCGGTGAAGAACTCATAGGCCCCCATGTCCACGACCGCCGGGTAATCCGGCGGATCGGCGATGCCTGTGTCGCCTGTCGCGGTGTCGTCGTAGAAGCGAAGGTTGGCGTCAAGGTCGAGCGGAACGCGCTCGGTTGTATCAAGATCACCGTCGATGTCGGCGTCGTCCGTCGGCACGGCGGTATTGTCGCCCGCGTCAATTGCCGGCGATTCGGGAAGCAGGCGTAGGTCGTCATCTAACGTGCCTGCGACACCGTCCGCACCCAGGGGGTTTACGAAAAGCGGATCGAAAGTGCTGTTGCCGGTCCCGCCCGCGCCCGTCCAGCCACCCATGACGACGCTGTAATTGACCACCGGTGTGCCGCTACTGGTGTGGATTTGTGCGGACTCGTCCATGAACGGTCCTCCCGAGTTTCCGTCTGCGTCGTCAACGTTTCCCCAGAGAATGCAGTTCGTCACGACAGGGCTGTCTCCGCCTCCGACGTTATTGTACATCCCGCCCCCGACGTTATTCGCGGAGTTTCCACTTAGCGTGCAGTTGGTTAGCGTTGGTTCACTATTCTCCTGGTTGTAGAGGCCCCCCCCACGGTCGGCCATGTTCCCGATGAAGGTGCAGTTGGTCACTGCCGGGCTGCCGCTGTTGAAAATGCCGCCGCCGACATAGCCCCGATTCCCGCTGAACGTGCAGTTTGTCACCGTCGGGCTGCTGTTGTCGACGTTGGCCATCCCGCCGCCGGTGTTCGCCAAGTTCCCAATGAACGTGCAATCGGCAACCGTCGGGTCGCCGCCTGTGCTGTTGAACATCCCAGCGCCGCCACTCGCCGAATTCCCCTTGAACGTGCAGTTGGCCACTGTCGGGCTGCCGGTGTTGAACATCCCGCCGCCGCCTTGGTCCGTGGAGTTACCAATGAACGTGCAATTGGTCACGGTCGGGCTGCCGCTGATTAACATCCCGCCGCCGATGGTCGCCGAGTTCCCATTAAACGTGCAGTTGCTCACCGTCGGGCTGCTGCTGGAGTCATTGTACATGCCGGCGCCAGCGCTGTCCGGAAAGGTCCCATCCGCATTTCCTGCTATGATCGTGAAGCCATCAAGAAGGGCCGTAGCGCCTGTACCGCTGCCGGTAGTGACGTGGTAGCTGTTCTCCCCGTTGTCGTTGAAGATGATGCAAAAGCCGTCCTCCGCGCATAACTCGCCGTTGTCGTCGCAATCCGGCGAGTCCTGAGCACAGCTCACGGGCGCGTCATCACCGCTGAGGTCGCCGCTGAGGATGGTTTCGTTGGCTATGATTTCGCGCTGATCGAGGGAGCTTTCCGTGCCGGCGAAACCGCCGTAGATGGCCACGCCGTTGATAAGCTGGAATGTCTGCCCGCGCGGAGAGTTCCAGACACATTCGCCGGCCGGGCAGGTGCCTCCTCCCGGCCCGTCGCAGTCACCGTCTACAGTGCAACTCTTCACGTCCGGCGTGTAGGTTCCTTCGGCGACCCAGATATTGCGCGGTGCGCTCCCTGCATCGCCCAGCGCATCCTGCAGGGAAGTGTAAGCATCGGTCCAGCTCGATCCGTCGTTCGCCCCGCCCGCATCGTCGTCTACGAAAATCGGTGGATCGAACTCGAAAGCACCCATGTCCACCACCGGTGTGCCGACCGTACCAGCGTTGCCGGTGTCCACGACGTTGGGGTCTTCAATGCGGCGGTCATTACCGGCCAGATCGATGGGGATTTCCTCCGACGTATCCAAGTCATCGTCGAGATCAGCCGTGTCCGCGGGCAAAGCGTCATTGTCTCCCGCATCGATCGCCGCCGACCCGACCCGCAGCCGCACGTCGTCGTCCTCGGTTCCAGGAATGTTGTCAAGACCATCCGCGTCGATGAACAGCGGATCGCTCGCACTGTTGCCGGTACCCCCCGCACCAGTCCAGCCGCCCTGAACGATGCTGTAGTTGACCGTCGGCGTCCCGCTACTGGTGTAGATTTGGGCGGACTCGTCCATGTACGGCCCGCCGCCGTCACCCTGGGCGTCATCGATGTTGCCCCAGAAAATTGAGTTACTTACGGCCGGGGTGCTGCTGTGTGAGTTATCCATCCCACCACCATCCCGACCGGCCGAGTTACGGAAGAAGGTGCAGTTCGTGAGCGTCGGGTTGCTGCTGTCTCCATTGTGCATCCCACCGCCGTAATCGATCGCCGAGTTCCCGCTGAACGTGCAATTCGTCACCATCGGGTTGCTGGTGCCTGAGTTGGACATCCCGCCGCCTAGCCAACCTGCCGTGTTTCCACTGAACGTGGAATTGGTCACTGTTGGGCTGCCGGTGTTATACATTCCGCCGCCGCTGCGTCCCGAATTGCCGCTGAACGTGCAGTTCGTGAGTGTCGGGCTGCTGCTCGCAGCGGTGCACATGCCGCCTCCCCCCCCCACAGAACCGCCCGAGTTGTCGCTGAATGTGCAGTTGGTCACCGTCGAGCTGGACAAGCCTTCGTACTTCATCCCGCCACCGAAGGACCCCGCCGCATTCTCGACGAATTCGCAGTTGACCACCGTCGGGCTGCAGCCTGTATCGTTGTGCATCCCCGCGCCGTGGCCAGCATAGTTGCCGCTGAACGTGCAGTTGGCTACGGTCGGACTCCCGCCAAACCTGTTGCTCATCCCTGCGCCAAAATTATCTGGATATGATCCGTCCGCATTCCCCCCGGTGATGGTGAATCCATCCAGAACGGCTGACGAGTCAATTCCATTTCCGGTCACGACACGCAAGGTGTTCTCGCTATTGCCTGACGCAATAATGCAGTAGCCGTCGATGCAACGTTCACCATTGGTGTCGCAATCCGGCGAGTCCTGCGTACAGCCAACAAGCGTGTCATCGTCCAGAAGATCACCGCTGAGAATGGTTTCGTTGACTGTGATATTGCGCTGTTCGAGGCTCGTTTCGCCACCCGCGAAGCCGCCGTGGATGGCCACGCCGTTAAGGAGTTGGAATGTCTCGGTCCGAAGACCGGGAGTGTGTCCCACTCCGACATCGGGCGTGTAGGTGCCGGCCGCGACCCAGATATCACGCGGCGTGCCGGAAGCCTCAGTCAGTGCGTCCTGCAACGCGGTATAGGCATCGTCCCAACTCGAGCCGTCGCTCGCTCCGGCCGCGTCCGCGTCAACGAACAGTGGGGGGGCCAGCGCTATCTTGAATACGTTGTGGCTGTCTAACCCCGCCACGTACACGTTACCCGGAGCATCCACGGCGATGTCGAATGGGGAAAAGAGCGTGTTCCCGCCGCCGTCCCCAGTGACATCGATGATCTCGGTGATGACCCCGCCCGGCGTGATCTCGAAAGCGTTGTTGCTGTATTCACCCGTCACGTACACGTTACCCAGCCCGTCCACGGCGATGCCGGACGTGGAGGTGAGCGTGTTTTCGCCGCCGTCCCCGGTGGCATCGATGATCTCGGTGATGACCCCGCCCGGCGTGATCTTGAAAGCGTTGTCGCTGTTTAGCCCCGTCACGTACACGTTACCCGACCCGTCCACGGCGATGCCGAACGGGTTGTCTAGCGGGTTCCCTCCACCATCGCCTGTGTCGTCAATGATCTCGGTGATGACTCCGCCGGGCGTGATCTTGAAAGCGTTGTCGCTGGTATGCCCCGCCACGTACACGTTACCCGGATCATCCGCAGCGACTCTTCGCGGGTTTTCCAGCGTGTTCCCGCCGCCGTCCCCGGTGGCATCGATGATTTCGGTAATGCCCCCGCCCGGGCTAATCTTGAATACATTATGGCTGTATCCTCCCAGAACGTACACGTTACCGAATCCGTCCACAGCGATGCCGAATGGGCGGGCCAGCGTGTTCCCGCCGCCGTCTCCGGTGGCGTCGATGATCTCGGTGATGACCCCGCCAGGCGTAATCTTGAAAGCGTTGTGGCTGCTTTCCCCTGTCAGGTACACGTTACCCGACCCGTCCACAGCGATGTCGTGCGGGTCCAAAAGTTGGTTCCCGCCCCCATCGCCGGTGATGTCGATGATTTCGGTAATGACCCCGCCCGGGGTGATCTTGAAAGCGTTGTCGCTGTCTCTCCCCACCACGTACAGGTTACCCGACCCGTCCACTGCGATGCCTGCCGGCCCTCCAAGGTTGATCCCGCTGCCGTCCCCAGTGGCATCGATGATCTCGGTGATGACGCCGCCCGGCGTGATCTTGAAAGCGTTGTCGCTATATGACCCCGTCACGTACGCGTTACCCGAGCCGTCCACAGTGATGCCGCGAGGGTCGTCCAGCGTGTTCCCGCCGCCGTCTCCGGTGGCGTCGATGATCTCGGTGATGACCCCGCCCGGAGTGATCTTGAAGGCGTTGTCGCTATATGCCCCCGTCACGTACGCGTTTTCCGACGCGTCCACGGCAATGCCGTATGGGGAGGAGAGCGTGTTCCCGCCTCCGTCGCCGGTGGCGTCGATGATCTCGGTAATGACCCCGCCAGGCGTAATCTTGAAAGCGTTGTGGCTGTTTTCCCCCGTCAGGTACACGTTACCCGACCCGTCCACAGCGATGTCGTGCGGGACAAAAAGTTGGTTCCCGCCCCCATCTCCGGTGATGTCGATGATTTCGGTAATGACTCCGCCCGGGGTGATCTTGAAAGCGTTGTGGCTGTATTGCCCCGTCACGTACACGTTGCCCGAGCCGTCCACGGCGATGTCGTCCGGCTTGTTCAGCGAGTTCCCGCCGCCGTCCCCGGTAGGGTCGATGATTTCGGTGATGATCCCGCCGGATGTGATCTTGAAAGCGTTGTCGCTGCTTCGCCCGGCCACGTACACGTTCTCCAACGCGTCCACAGAGATTCCTTGCGGACCATTCAGCGCGTTCCCACCGTCCCCGGTGGTATCGATGATTTCGGTGATGACCCCGCCCGGCGTGATTTTGAATGCGTTGTCGCTGATTGATCCCGTCACGTACACGTTACCCGACCCGTCCACGGCGATGCTGTTCGGGTTGGTGAGCGTGTTTCCGCCCCCATCCCCAGTGCCGTCGATGATCTCGGTGATGACGCCGCCGGAGGTGATCTTGAATACCTTGTCCGTTCCCATAGACACTACGTACACGTTTTCGGAGGCATCGACAGCCATGCGATAAGGCCACACTAGCCCTCCCTCCATAATCTGCGTGATGTGGCCGGCGCACAACTCAGTGGCCCACAGGCAGGCCGATGCGAGGACGGCGCCGAGAACGATCGTCCGGGCGGCGAGGTCGGAGCAGCGTGGCTCTCCGGCGCAACGCGATGCTTGAATCCTCGTGCGGTTGCGATGCGGGTGCAAGTTGCCCGATCTGCTGCACGCGCTTCGTGCGTCCGTCGCCAACGCCGCAGGTGTTTCGGAATCCAACCTCATTACCTTGCTCCTTTCGCGCTCGGATCGAACCGGCGTCGACCATTCTTCTGTACACAACGGGCCTGCCAACCCTGGAGGTGCACACAGCACAGGCCACAATCTTCTCCCATGGCACCTTGTTGGCTGCCGCAGATTCGCCGCTTCAAACCACCACAAACCGACTCCGCGCCGGGCCGCGGCGGGGGAAAGCGCGCCGGCAGTACTTCTTCAGGTACTCCCACAAGAACTGCCTTTCTCATTCCAGCCAGACTGGACATACCCGATCATACTAAAATCGTCCGCCCTGCGCCAAGTAAGAAACTTAATAAAACCGTGTCGCTTGAAACCCAACCCGGCCGCTACTCAATGCTGTTAGGGCTGATTGCCGTGCCCGTCGACGACGTCCTCCGCCTCGGTGAGCAAGGCCCGCGCTTCCTCGGCCGTGTCTATCCAGAGGGCGTTGCGTTCTGAGGAGACAAGGAGCCCGTCGCGGTCAAGGCTCGCCGGCCAGGCGGCGCGGGCGGCGTCGAGGTGCTGCCGGGCTGCGGGCGCGTCGTTCAAGCCGGCCTTGGCCAGTGCGAGGATGAGATGGTTCGCCGTCGCCTGCCCGCCGAGGCCCAGTGCCTCTTCGGCGTACCGGGCAGCATCTGCGAATCGGTCGGCACGCAGCAATGCCGTGGCGAGGACACGTTTGATCCGCGCATCGGCGACCTGGGTGATTTTGTTGGCCGTATCGGCGTCGTAGAGGGCTTGCGGAAAGTCCACGTAGCCGGGTAGAGTCATTCGTAGTTTTGCCCGCAGGGTGTATGCCCATTCATCGTTGGGATAGCAGGCGAAGGCTCGCTCAAGGGATTGGAGGGCCTGTGGTTGCGCGAAGTGCAGTTGCAGGGTGGCAAGCATTTGCCAGGGGCCGGCGGCCAATTGGCTGTCTGCCTCACGGATGCGCATTGCCGTGTCAACTGCCTGCTGGGCAGCAACGAGGGCATCGTCCATCCGATGCTGAAGTGCGAGGAGCATCGCCAAGTTTGACAGCGGAAGATAATCATCGGGGGCCAACTCGACGGCTCGTCGACAAGTCTGTTCGGCCTCCATAAGGTTGCCAAGCATGTACTCTGTCACACACGCCACGTTCAAGAGGTCGACATTGTCCGGTCGTTGTTGGAGGGCGCGCTCACAAAGCACCTTCGAGTCCTCCAGCAGGGACGTTGGGGCCTGATGTGGCGGAACCGCAACAAAGCGGTCCTGTTTCAACCGTGCGAGGTTGGCCAGGGCGTGGAAGTTGTCCGAGACAATTCGCAAGGCCCTCTGATACAGGCGTTCTGCTTTTTCGTAGTCATTCTCGTTCTGAGCGATAACTCCTTCACGCACATAATCTCCGACTCGTGCCACCTGTTGACGAATACTCTCCGCAGCATTTCTCTTTCGGACGTAGTTTGCGAAGGCCGCGCCCCCGATCACGACCGCCACGATCAAGAAGGTGATCACGACCTTGGCCCGCTTACGCCGGACGAATTTCCGGAGACTGTATAACACGCCGGGCGGAGAAGCCTTCACGGGCTCGTGGTGCAGGTGGCAGCGGATGTCGTCGGCGAATGCCGAGGCGGTGGCGTAGCGGCGCGTGCGGTCCTTCTCGAGAGCTTTCATGGTGATCCAGTCGAGGTCGCCGCGCAACTGGCGGGCCAGGGCGGTGACATCGGCACGGTGATTCTTCGCCACCGCGCCGGAGTTGGCCCCCAGGCTGGTCAGTCGTGTGCTGGGCCTGGGCGGCTCTTCCTCGCGTATGATACGCTGTATCTCGGCGAAGCCCGCCCGACGGAGAGTCTTCACGTCGAACGGCAGAACGCCCGCGAGCAGTTCGTAGAGCACCACACCGAGGGAATAGATGTCCGTACGGGTGTCGACGTCCTGGGCGGTCATCTCCGCCTGCTCGGGGCTCATGTACTCCGGCGTGCCAATGAGCTGACCCTGTTCCGTGAATACCGTTATCTCGGTCAAGTGCTGCTGAGTGGCCTTTGCCACACCAAAGTCTATGATCTTCGGCACCGCTTTGTCGTCATGAATCGCCACGAGAATGTTGGAAGGCTTGATGTCGCGGTGAATGACGCCCTTCTGGTGAGCGTGCTGGACGGCCTGGCATACCTGTTCGAGCAGCTGAAGCCGTTCGGTGGTGCTAAGCCGATACCGGTCGCAATGCTCGGTTATTGGAATACCCCGGACGTGCTCCATTACAAAGTAAGGCCGTCCCAGTTCCGTCGCCCCAGCCTCGAAGACCTTGGCGATATGGGGGTGGTCCATCATCGCCAGAGCCTGGCGCTCCGCCTCGAAGCGGGCCAGTACGGACTTGGTGTCCATGCCGAGCTTGATAAGCTTCAATGCCACGCGGCGGTGGATTGGTTTGTTTTGTTCCGCAAGATAGACGATTCCCATTCCGCCTTCGCCGAGGGCTTCGAGGACCTTGTATGGCCCAATGCGCTGACCGATCGCTGTCGATGCAGTATTTCCAGCCACGCGCCGTGGCATCGAAAACATCTGCCCATCCTCTTTCATTTCGTGCAGCATCGCTTCGTTAGCCCGGCACTCTTCCCACGCGGCGCGGCAGGCGTCACATTCTTCGAGATGTGCGCGCAGCTCGCCTGCCTCATCTCCGTCCACGACCCCTCGGACGAGCCGCTCCAGTTGCTCCGGTGTCAGGCATGGCACGGTTGGCGTCTCCTGTCTATCCCGCTGACTCCGCTCGTAGGGGGCTCACTGTGGTGTGCGGAGATTCTGGCACTCGCCCTTTGGTCATGCCACGTCGATCGATCGATGGATCATTCACCAGTCTTCGGAGATATCCTGAAAAGCCTGGCGCATTCGCGTAAGAACGCGGTTTTTGCTGATGTATACGACATTGCGTGTCACGCCGAGATGTTCTGCCACCTTTTCTGCGGGCCAGTCCTTCATGGCAAAAAGCTCGAATGCCTGGAACGTCTGATCGTCAACCTGTCGTCGGACCTCGTCCATGCAGGTTGCCATGACGGCGCGGTGCCATTCCTCATCAAAGATGTCGGTCAGAGTCTTATCATCGGGGATCCGGTTTAGGTATCCGGTAGCGCCGGTCGGATCGACGACCTGGACCTCGCGCTTCGCCGCACGACCCCAGACCCTTTTAACGCGGTTGACCGCTATGCCGCGCAACCATGCACGAATGCGCCCTTTCTGCGGATCATACTTGCCAGACTGGAAGTCCCTCAGGAAGTCGACAAGTGTCTCCTGCACGACATCGGCGGCATCCGGCTCCTGGAGGTCTGCGCGGCGCACAACGGCAAGCAGCATCGGTTCGTATCGGGCGGAGAATTGGCGCCAAGCGCTTTCGTTGCCGCCGTCGCGCAGGTGGTTGACGAGAATCGTGCTGGAAACGGTCGTGTACAGCAGCGCCACCTTTCCGCGTGGGGATCCTTGCTTCCCAAACTCGTGCAGGTGCGTTCATCATATCGAGGCTACTCCCTCGATTCAAGTGCTGCATGAATCGCGCCGTTTGCAAGGACTCGTTTTTTTCCACGGGCAACAGCCGAGGAGCCGTCAGCGTGAACGACAGCCGCCTGTTTCTCCGCGGGCGCGCGCCGATCTGCTGTCGGCGAACCGAGCGCATAGCTCTCACGATTTTCGTATGATCATCGGGACGCGAGATGTAGCGCCCCGCATTCCGCGTCGAAACACCGGAAACGAGAGCGGCTTTGCAAACGTCGGCGGGTTGCAGAAGGTGTATTGCGCCGGCCGCATCGGCTTCGATCCTCACGGTTTCGCTGTGAAAACCTCGCTGTGTTCAACGATGCCTCCCTCGAGTCCGGCCGGATTTCGCAGGGTTGCGCACGGGTACTTTCAGATGTTCAGTAAAGCAGGTGGGATCCGATCGGACACCGACCGGATCCCACCCACGTCAATTGATCTCGCTACGACCTCTGTTTAGATTCATCGCATGCGGTTTCGATCAGTCAATCGCAGACCGAGTAGCGCAAGCATCGTGAGCGGCAGCATTCCCAGAACACCCGAACCACAAAAGTTCGGCCCAACGGGTTGCCCTGCCTCGGACTCCGACTCGGCATCGATTTCGACCGGTGACTGCGAGTCTACTTCCGGCTCCGCGCGATCATCAGCCGCACCGGGTCCGTCTTGCCGATTGGGCGTTGTGGTCTCATCAGTCTGTTCGTCGATCACCTCGGGCACCACCTCGTCGTCGATCGGTTCCTCAATATCAAACGGCGGACATTCGACGCAATCCTTGTACAAGGCACGCACGACTTTGTCAGAGTTCAAAGTGACTTGCAGAACGGGGTCCTCGGGATCGCTTGTCAGTGCTTGCCCACTCTCGTCGAACCATCCCCGGAAGCTCCACCTGCCGTACTCGACCGGTGCCTCGATAGTCACCGGTTCGCCTTTCGAGAAGACACGCACGAAGGCGCCGCGTCCGTCCTGCCTCGCGTTCAGATCCCTCTTCGCCAGCCTGACGCGAGGGGTAAGATCGGCTCCGGAGGTTTCGACTTTCAGGGTCGCCTGGTTCGCGGGCCCGCGACTGAAATCGTACAGGACTTCAAACTCCAGACGGTTGATCCGCACGCCGGTTCCATTCTGAACATTCGTGCTTGTTGTAAGTGTTATGTCTGCCCACGCTCCCGGTCGTGAGTAGAGCATCATGTCCTGCGACTGGCGGTCGGAAAGCAATGAACGAAGAAGCGACTCGCTTGCAGCGCTTGGACGGAACGAGTTGATGCGCTCATCCCCAAGGTCATATCGGGCGCCCCAGACAATCCGGTTCTCCGTATCGTCGTTGTAATGCCGGAATAGGTATGTTTCGCCGTTGTGCCTGATTTTTGACACGCCAGAGTGTTCAAGCCAGATGTCTACGTCACCCCAAGCACCATCCTCGCCACCATCGGTCTGCACCTCGATATCTTTCACCGTAAGATCAACGATTCTCACGTTCTCTTCCGAAAGCCGAAGGCGCCCCATATCCATGAGATTAATCGTAACTGGCTCGCCTTCATTCAGCGCTGTCAGCTGCTCATCGGTTAGCCTGAATCGAGCCGGTGCGGATAGCTCCGGGCGATTGGAGTTGTAGTATTCGAAGATCTCGTACGCTATCCCCCTTAACTGGTCTGTGTAAAGTGGTCGCATGGCTGCGAAATCGTCGGCAGTCAGGTCATAATCGCCATTGGCCGCGTCCGCGAGGTCTCGAAGCGCATTCTGAATCGTTGCCAGGTTCAGGTCACCTGAATAGGGACGCAGCGTCCGATACTCGTACGCCTTGGCAAAATAGTAGTGGTATTTCTGCAGCCTAGCCTCCGCACGGCGCTCGATCACCCGGAGATGTGACATCGCCCGGTGGTCGAGCACGCCTCGCTGCTCCGCAGCCTCCCGATTCAGGCTGTCAATGGTCAGTACGCTCTGCTGTATGCTCGTCGACAGCGTCCCCACTTCCTGCATTGTCGTCGCCAACAGCCGCGAGAAAGCCTCCTTTTGCACTTGCAGCGCTGACACGCTGTCAATCAGCTCGTTCAGCGCGGGATCCATGGCACGTATACGCTGCAGCTCGGCGTCCACCTCACTCTTGGGGGCTCCGGTATCAGTCAAGACGTCCTGGATTTCGCGGAAGGCGGGTCCCAGCTTCTTCGCGACCTCACCGACCGATTGGGCATACGCAGCACAGTCTTCCACATTGTTCAGGTCAAGGTTTGTCAGTTGATTCAATTCGCGCCGTAGTGCGTCGGCATTTGCCTCGAAGTTCGCATCCTTGAACTTTCTCGGCAGGGAGGCGAGGTCAACGCCGGAATCCTGAGACTCATCCGTGTAGTCCAGGACCAGATCCAGACCCATTCCGGCGCCGCCCACATACGGCTGCCCGTAAGGACATATCTTGCAAATCACGCTCGTAATCTTTGCTGCTTTTCTCCAATCCTCTTCCTTGTAGCGTTCCTCAACGTTGGATCGAGCCCGAGCAACCAACTCGTTCTCGGTTCGTTCGATGCGAACCTGCAATTCTTCGATCTCCAGGGTAATATTGGTGGCGCGAACCTGCAAATCTGGAATGAGTCGCATCGCCGTGTCGTATTGCTCACGAAAGCTGACCAGCTCGTCTCTTAGGGAATCTCGGCCGCTGCTCAGTCCCTTAAGCCGATCCTCGACGTCTCGTTCGGCGTTCGTCAGCCAATAGGTCATATACATCGACTGCAACGCGTGATCGATTTCATCTTCGAAAACCTCTCGGTTGACCTCGAAAGACAACATGGGAACCCACCCGGCGGGATTTCCGAAGTAATCCAGTTGGCTTGCCATGCGATGAAGATAAAGGCGGATTTCACTCTGGAGCTGGAAAAGATCCAATTGCCACGCGTCAGACAGGTCGTACCAGGCATCTGAATCTTGATAGGTGTCCAATGCCTCAGCATACGCCACGAGAAGATCCCGGGCCATGTCTATCCAGTTGTTCAGATACGCGTCGCCGGCATAGGCGAGCGATGCACGCAAGCCACTTGGCGACAGCCAGGATTGGGCGTCACCGATCAACTCGAACGCCCCAGCTTGTCCCACCGGCATAGCAGCTTGAAGAGGTTCAGAGTTTCGACCATCCCGAGTCGTGTGTTCGCCATTTGCGTCAATGAACCAGGGAGAGTTGTTTTCGCATTTTTGAACCCCGTACCATACTCGAGGTTCTCCACCTGTACCGCCGTGGTAGACCGGTGCCTGTTCGCCAGCCAAGCCTCCTGCCGCGTCAAAGTGCCGCGCATCGATATTGACGTTTGCCTTTAGAATTCCGCCGGCGCCCCCGTCGCCCGGTTGTCCACCGGGATGAGCATCTTCCCCGTCGGTCGGTCCTGGCTGGTTGTTAAGGTGCCATTCGCGCATTGCCCAAGCACAATCGCCCGAAAGAAGGGTGCAAGCGATTGCCCCGGGATGCGGGTTGCCCATCCAACCGTGACAATTGTCGGTGGCGCTTCTTCCGTTCGCTCCATCTCTCCCGTAGCCGGCGGGCTGCCCGTCGCCACCACGGAGGATGAAACGGATATCGTTACCGAGGTCCGAATAGAACGTGCGAAGATGCAGCGTGATATTGCCGGCTGGCAACCCGGCGTCACCATCGGCAAACTGCTCTGGGCGGTCAGGGTTACTCTTGGGCGTTGTGTCGATCAATGCCGGCGCATCGTAGCTCGCGTCCTCAAATCGCAATTCTCTTGCGTGGATGGTCACAGCGGTTTGAGGCATGTGAAGCGGGCTTCGGACGATAACGGTGTCTGCGTACACGTGCAGTTCTTCCATGTCCTCTACACCGTTGTAATTGTCGTAGAGCTCCGTTCCTCGCTCGAACACAACGTTCTTTCCGGAGATCGTTACGCTGCGGGTAATCCTCGGCATATGATTGAAAATTCTCTCGTCCGGAGAATCGACGCTCGATGTGATCGTGTAATTCTGACCGTCTGGTTCAGGCCCCTTTGAATCGATACCGAAAGCAGCCTGTTCCGGCGGGAGAGCGCCGTCCGATGCGCGAACCGGGACGGCGATGCATACCATGAGAACCAGGGCGAATCCGACTTTCGCATACCCCGCTTGCAGCCAGATCCTGACCGAGCTGGCACGATGCAGGCTGCGTTCGGCTTTTCGGTTATGAGGTGTCTTGTCGGCGTTCAGATACAGCTTCATTTTCATTCTCCTGTGCTAGTGATTGTTGGTCCGCACGCTCGCGGGTCTTGTCATTTGTTGTGCGAACTAAACAGCTGGATCTTTCACGCTGTTCCGCATGAAATTCTTTAGGGTCTCTCGCCCGCTCACTTGTTTCGCAATTCGTGAAAGATCCGCCGGTTAGCCGTGCATCGGTAGCAGTGACGGGCGATGGCCGCAGTGGCCTGATGAACGATGAAATCCTTGCCAGGAGACGCCCAAATGAAAATTCTGACCCTAATGACCGCTCTTTTCCCTGCCGTGCTGGGCGTAGTAGCCTTGGCGCAGCCCGTTTCGCCAGACCCGGACCCGTGTTGGGGCGAGGGCTGCAATGGCGCTCAAGAATCGTCTGATTCCCTCTGGATTCTGGAATGGGAAACGTGGGCCTGCACCGAGCCTAGTGAACCAGGAACCGGCCATGAGAGCGTTTCATTGCAGCAAATCCTCACGGACACGGCGGCTGATCACCCCACCAACGACACCGATGCGGCGGAAGTCCCTCCGTGCGACCCGGGAACTGGCGAGGGATGTAGTTCGGGTGCGAGTAGCGCGGCACCGCGAACGCCGGAGTGTGTAACCGAAGATTTCTGGTTGGCCGACTGCACCACGGACAACTGCGTTCCTGCCGGCTCTGCGACGCTCGCAGAAGCGACGCCCGATTTGCCGTGTATCAAGGGCGTGAATTGTGCTCCGCTCTTAGCACGGGCGGATTGCCGTAACAGGGACGATTACGCTTCCGTTGGGGCACAAGCAATCGCAGACGTATCTGCCGCTCCGCGCCGAGACCACAGCGAATCCCTGGATTGCAACCCGAACACAAACGAAGGGTGCTTCAGGCCGACTCCAGGCGGGGTCGCTCAACCACTAGATTGCCACACCGACAACTGTCGAATCGCGGACTGCGTTTCGGACGATTGCGCCCCAAGCGGCATCCTGCGGTTTGCGGGTGCAGATTGTGAATACGGAATCGAATGTGGCCCTGCGGTCGCTGCTGCTTCCTATGGTCCATCTTATCCATACGTCAATTGTGCCGTGCCCGCCGTCAAACGCGACGCCGCGGCGCCCTGTGACCGCCCTGGCTGCAAGCAGCCGATGAAAACGGGCATTCTGGCCTCGCTAACTGCAGATGCCGGTCTGCCGTGTGAACATGGCGTAGACTGTCGGCTGGTAGCCGCCGAAACTGTTGCTTCCGTTACGTGCAATGGCAAGGATTGTCCCGATCGCTTCGAACTCGACCCGTGCAATCCGAGCACGGGCGAAGGATGTTTCGTTCCCGAGAGCGCCGGGTTCGGTCGTCTCCCTGATTGCGTGAATTCAAATTGCCAAGTCGCCGATTGCCATACGGAGGATTGCGCTCCTGCCGGCTCTCAAACGCTCGCAGAAGTGACAACCACCGGTTTGCCGTGTACTATGGGCGTGAATTGCGCTCCCTTACTGGCGCGGTTTGACTGCATTGACGCGGACGATTGCGCCCCCGTCAGCACGTTCAGATTCGCCGGTGGGACCTGCAAGGCGTGAACCGGTATCCCCGCAGCGCCAGAGGGTCACTGCATTGGTGGGGTCGATTATGCGGTTGCTTCCTTCCACGCCGGTTTGGAAGCGACTTGTATACAGGGAATCGACTGTCCCGGGCAGGTGATCGCTATCCCAGACGCCCATATCACGGAGTGTTAGTCAGTTGGTTACCGGGCTTATTGGCGGGCCAATCCCTGGGTCCAGTTGGCCGGAATACAGACCCGGGTCTCTCGTACTCGGATCCGCACGAAGGCCAAATTGCTACCACGAAAGGGCCGGCTATGAACGATTTCGGTGACATGAAGGCAATCATACGCGGGATCTGGTTGGCAGCCATATTTGTCGCATATTCGGTCCGGATCTTACCGAAGTTGGTCGAGACGTTTGGCGGCTGATCGTTACGGCGAGAGCGTAAATGGCCCGCTGCTTGAGCTGCCGAGGTTTGACCGCGGACACAAGAATAATGAAGTCATTCTGGTACAGAGTCCATGATTTGTTCGGCGAATTAGATTCATCTGCCGACAACGTGCCTGCCTCAAGGGTCCTGCAGGAGTTGCGCAAACAGCAGGACGAGTACACGAAATCAGTGGAGTTTTCGAAGGCCATGATCCGCGAGAAAGGAAACGGCTTGTGGAATCTCGACGTCTTCTTGAGTGATTACGCGTTGTACGCCGTCGCCCAAGGAGTCGAGACAGGCGCAAAGCAATTCAAGCGGGCAAGAGGTTCATTCGACGCGCGGCGATCGAAGGCCTTGGCGGCGTTCAAGAAACACGTGGAGGACCGCGTTTTCGCCTCATACACCGGCGGCCTCAAATACGAGGAGCAGGTGCTGAGGGAAATCGGACATGGTGTGGTCTCTCTCAGGCGGCTACAGTGAGTTGGTGTTCCCCGTGTTATCCGGCTCCAACGCGTGTCGTCTTGAAGTGCCTCAAATTTGTCACCCATCGCTTAGAAAATGCCAAGAAAATTGAATCGCGCTCTTGACAAGAGGCCTGTGACTTTCTAATCTGTGACCTTGCCATCAGGCCTAGATTGATGACGGATCGTCAGAAAGGTGCCAGGAAGGCACACGTAGCCGGGGCTGCCCTATCACACGGTCTCAACGGCAGATGTTGTAGACTCACGATCAAGTCCTGTCGCCGGTTACACGATCCATCGAGAAACAGGGTATCTGAGATTACCGCTTGTCTTGCGCGCACAAAGCTCGCCGGCCGTGATCGCGGTACGACTTCAACCGAGGTGTGAACGCTCCTTGATGCCATAGTTGCGCCCAAGGTGCGCGCGGCCCATGAAGCCGCGATCGGTGCACGCTGGTCAACGCCGCCCGGGCAGAGGAAGTCTGTCAGTAAGCGTTGTGTTCAGTTGTCAGGCCAAACCGAGGGAGTCGTATTTCATGTCAGGGAAGACAACGCGTTTTGCAGTACTGGGACTGACGATTCTGTCAGTTAATGTTGGTGGGCTCATCTGGATCAGAAACTCGCTGGCAGGTAGTGACGCGCCGAAGATCCGTGTGCTCGCGGCGCTACCCACCACTGATGTGGACACCACCGATCGCCTCTGCCTTCGGTTCGACCGCGCGCTGGTGGGATCGGCAGACATCGGGAAGCGCCTGCTGAAACCTATTTGCGAGCTTAGCCCACGCCATCCGGGATTCTGGATCTGGTCCAAGCCGGACCGGCTTGACTTCGTCTTGGCATCGCCGTTGCCGCCTGGGCGCCTCTACAGGATCAGGCCGACCGGCGACTTCGAGATGGAAACGGGCCGCGTAATGATCGGCAAGTCGGAGTTCGAATTTCGTACACGGCCGCTGCAGCTCATTTCGGCTGCCCTGGATTCCGCCGATCGGACGCATGCCAATGTAACGGTTGAGTTCAACCAACCCGTCGTACCGGCCGAGCTTGCCGAGCATCTGGTCGTGAAGAGTGGTTCGGGATCGGTCAAACTTGAGCCCATAGTGCTCACGACCGATCCGGCTGAGCGCATCACACTACGCATCCCCAGACCTCCCTCAGACAGCCTCACGATTCTCATTGACGAGAATTTGGTGGGACGCGGCGGCGAACTGGCTCTTGGCAAACCTATCGTGCGACAGATCGAGATTCCGACCCTGTTCACTCTGTTGCGCGCCCGTGTCGACACGCCCGCTTTGGAGAAAGACGTTGAGGTAAGCCTGCAGTTTTCGCACCGTTTGGACAAGAAGCAGGCCGTTTCAGAAGTGGCATTCACACCGCCTGTGGAGGGTGTCAAGGTTGAGAAGTCGTACTGGGGCTCTCGCCTCACGCTCACGGGTCCGTTCGAGTGCGGTCAGCGGTATACGGCTACGGTCCCGTCGACTCTGCTGGCTCGAAACGGGAAGACACTCGGCGCCCACGGCACTGTGTCGTTTACAGTTCCCCATCGGAGGCCGACCGTACGAATCCCGGCCACCCGCGGGATTCTGATGCCAGAGGGCAATCTCACCGTCGACCTTAAGGCCGTGAACGTCGACAACCTTTCCGTGGCGGCAACGCGCGTCTATCCCAACAATCTCGTGGCACACCTCCGCAACGAACCTTCGTATGTTACTTCTCGGGACATTGCCGAGAGGGCGATCCCGCTTGATCTGCCGCTGAATCAAGTAACGGACGTGGCCTTGGATCTAAAGGAGATCATCGAAGAGCCACTTGGGGTATATCGGGTTGTGGTCCGCGCAGCCGAACGGCAGTGGGACAGCGATTCCGTCATCGTGGCCGTCACCGATCTGGCGATCACCGCGAAACGCGACCGTAATGGCTATCTGGTTTGGATCACATCGTTGCGATCCGGGAAGCCGGTCGCTGACGCAAAGGTGTCGATTCTCTCCTACAAGAACCAAACTCTTGTGCGAGGGGTGACGGAGGAGGATGGGACCGTCTACCTCCCGGTGAGTGATAACCATCCTGATGGGAAGCCGTGGCTGATCACGGCTCGGTTGGGACAGGACTTGAGCTATCTGGAAACGAACAAACGATACAGCGTCTTTGAGGAGGTCGACCAGTCAGGTCCCCCTCGATCGCCTGGTTACGAAGCCATGCTGTACACGGAGCGGGGCGTCTACCGGCCCGGCGACACCATCTTTGGAACGGTCATCCTGCGCGATGTGGACGGCAGCGTACCGCCCGCCTTCCCGTTAACGCTGACGATCACACGACCGGACGGGCGCGAGATTCACCGTTCGGTGCTTCAGCCTGCGAGCGGGGATCAGGGAGTCTTTCATTTCGAATACCGATCGCTCGAAGATTGCCAACTCGGAGAGTACACCCTTGAAGTCGCGTTGCCCGGATCAGACGCCACGCTCGGTGAGGCCACCGCGCTCATCGAGGCCTTTCTCCCGGTTCGCATCGAATTGCATGCGGAGGCGACAAAGTCTACATACGGGCCTGAAGACAACCCTGAAGTACAAGTCACGGCACGGTATCTCTTCGACAAACCGGCCTCGAACCTGCCCTTGGTGATTTCCTACAAGTGCCGGGAAATCCAGTTTGAGTCGACGAAACATCCGGGCTTCAGTTTCTCCGGGCCTGGCCAGGAGACGCGCACGGAACTCGGCCGTCAGAAGACTACTCTGGACGGCGCTGGGATTCGTGTTGTGCGGATCGCGCCTCCCCGGGACGGCAAACCCGGCGTATGGCAATGCGACGGAGCGGCAACGATCACCGAGCCGGGCGGGCGTTCCGTATCTGATGGATTCACAACACGAATCGACACCGCTGGGCGGCACCTGGGATTGCGGATTCCGAAAGGAAGTATTGCCCGTGCCGGTGATCCTGTGTACGTCGAGTGGATTCAGCTGACGGAGATGGACGATTTGGCCGAGCCCGTAGCGTTTGACCTGGAACTGCTGCATGTGGAACACGATGTTGTTCTCGAGGAGATCGACGGCGGTTTGGTCTGGAAAACTGTCGAACGCACCGACTCGGTTTGGATGCAGCATGTGGACGCCGCGTCCTCCGTGGCAGCTGAGCGGGCGTTTGAGGTTTCGTGTTCGAAGGCGGGCCGTTACCGAATCGCGGCGATCGATTCGATCACCGAACGTCAAACTCAAGTGGAGTTTCACGCAATTTCTGACGAGTCTGAACTACTCGCTCTTTCGACGGAGCGACCGGAGCGGGCCGAGATCATATTGGATAAGTCTCGCTACGCGCCCGGCTCAGCCGCAAAGGTGCTCGTAAGGAGCCCTCTCTCCGGTACGCTCCTGTTCACGGTAGAGACGGACAAGGTACTGGAGCGCCGCGTAATGCAACTCGACGGCCACTCGATCCGGTTTGACCTTCCGGTGGATCCCGAGTTGCGAGGTGGGGCGTTCCTGTCTGCATCGATTGTTCGGGCTATCGATCCGAGCGATGACGAATGGCTTCCACATCGTGCCACCGGAATGACCCGTTTGCAAACCGATCACTCCAATCAAAGGCTACATGTGGAGCTTCAGGCACCGTCTCAGGTGGAACCAGGGGGTGGCGTGACGGTGGACGTGTCAGTGGATGACCCAACGGACCCGGACTGGCCACCGGTTGTGCATCTCTGGGCTGTGGATGAGGGGATCCTGCTCACGACACGCTACCCGACGCCGGATCCATTCGACCACCTCCTTGCCCAACGAGGCTCCTCGGTAACCACCGAAGACGTCTTCGCTGAGTTGCTGCCAGATCACGAACGGCCGGCGGGCATCGTTCGGATCGGTGGCGACAGTGATCCGGACGAAGTGCCCATCCGGCGCAGCCCGGTGTCGCTGCGCCGGCAGGAACCTGCGGTTGTCTGGCAGAGAGTGACACCTATCGAACCGGAGGGCTGTGCGACATTCCAGTTCAACGTCCCGGAAATGACTGGGGAGCTGCGGTTGATGGCAATCGTGATCGACCAGGATCGATACGGCTCGGTGCAGGCATCTCTGACGCTCACGTCGCCGGTGAATGTCGAGCCGACATGGCCACGCTTTGTGGCTCCGGGAGATCGTTTCCGGGTCCCCGTGAAGGTCTTCAACTCGACAGACGAAACTGTTCAGGCGACAGTCACCACGACAATCGACGGGCCGGTCAATGTCATCCTACCGCAAGAGAACGCAGCGCTGACCGTTGCCCCCGATTCGGCAGCGACCGTCTGGTTGACTGCTACAGCACAGGACGTCGGCCAGGTCGGCGTTGACACCAAGGTGGTGGCCCAGGATGTGAACGGCAAATCGCTTGTGTCCACCGACCACACTAACTTCGTTGTCCGGCCTGTGACGCCTCTGCACACCGAAGTCGAGTTGCACGGCTTTGCGGCAGGTGAGTCACTCACGGTTGCCTCGTCTGGCGATTTCACCGGCGGCACCGTGCGTCGCAAGCTCACGATTAGCGGACAACCGATAGCCGAGCTTCGGCCGGCGCTTGATGAACTCCTCGACTACCCATACGGCTGTGTTGAGCAGACATCGAGCCGGCTCTACGCGCTGCTCGAAGCGCGCGACCTACTCGACGGTGAAGGACGGTCGCATGAAGACCGGGTATCCGACTATATTCGCGCGGGCATAGCACGACTTTGGTCGATGCAGACAAGGTCAGGTGGTTTGAGCTATTGGCCGGGTGAATCGCAACCCAACACATGGGGGAGCGCGTACGCTGGCCTCGTTCTTGGACATGCCCGCCGACGCGGACAGAACGTGAACGCGGATTTACTTGACGGTCTGTGCAGATACCTCAAAAACACGCTCGTCGATACTGGAACAGACATTAGCGACAATACACGGTCACTCGTTTGTCGTGTTCTCTCGGAGTGTGGCAAGGCACCGCGCGGATGGATGTCACGACTGTCAGAAAAAGTCGACGACCTGGATATGGCCGGCCGGGCGCATTTGGCAGCAGCCTGGATGGGCGCAGGACGCCGCGACCGTGCGGTTGCCGCGCTACCGGAGGACACCATTCGGCAGGCAGTGCGAGCGACAACGAGCGGCAGAATCACATCGCAGATGTATCAGGTGGCCACCATGCTTGCCGTCCTGACCGATCTCGATGCGGATCACCCTTGGGCGGCCATCCTCGCGCAGAGGCTTGACGCGGCACGACAAAACGAACACTGGAGAAATACACAGGAGAACGCGGCAGCCTTTGTGGCACTGGCCAAGTATCAGCGGAGTAAATCGAATGAAAGCAGCTTCAGTGGATCCGTCTACTCCTGTGGAAGGGTGTGGGGCACGTTCGATCACACCCGAACCACAACGATTGTAGTCAAAGATACCGACGAGCCCATCGAAATCACAACGGTCGGTGAAGGCAATATTTTCGTCGTGCTTACCTCAGAGGGTCTCCTCAGGCGCGATCAACTGGAGTCTTACGACCACGGCCTCCGCGTCAGGCGTACGTGGCTCAACTCCGACAACGAGCCCGTTGATCCAACCAGCATTCGTGTTGGCGATCTGGTACAGGTGCGGGTTGGCATCAGCGCCCCTGAACTTCCGCCGGGCGAGTCTCTCGGCAACGTTGCGATTGTTGATGCCCTGGGTGGAATGGAGGTGGAGAATCCGCGGTTGCAGACGTCAGCGTATGTGACTCGATCGAGATACGAACCCGACCGACTGGAGTTCCTTGACGACCGCGTGATCACGTTCACTTCGGTGGAGCGAAAGGAGCGAGTCTATCAGTACGCATTACGGGCTGTTACGGCAGGTTCATTTGAAGTGCCGCCGATTCAAGCATCCAGCATGTACGATCCAACGCTTGCATCGCTGCAATTGGGAACACGCGTGGAGATCAGCGAATGAATGCCGGATGCGTCAAGCGGTGGATACTACGAGTTGCGGCAGGGCTGGCAATAAGCACGCTGCTCTTGTTTGTTGTATTCGCTGCGCTCTCGTGGGCGTTTCCCTTCCCGCTCGAGCAGTTGGAGAGGTGGCCTGCTAGTCCGGTAGTCACGGACTGCAATGGGCGACCACTCTTATCCCTCGTCGGTAGCGACGATCAATGGCGCTATCCGATTCCGCTGGCACAAATATCTCCATGGATTGTCCAGGCAACTCTGGCAGTTGAGGATAAGCGTTTCTTTTCACACTCTGGCGTCGATCTGATTGCTGTCGGCAGGGCTGTCATCCAAAACATGACTCACGGCCGAATCGTTTCCGGGGCAAGCACGCTGACGATGCAGACGTGTCGAATGCTGGGGAATCGCCCGAGAACCTGGGCAGCCAAGACCGTTGAGTCATTCCAAGCGCTGCAGCTCGAGCAACTCACGACGAAGGGCCAACTCCTGGAGCAGTATCTGAATATCGCACCTTATGGTGGCAACATCCGCGGGGTCGAAGCCGCGTCGCGTTTCTATTTCGGCAAGCGATGCGCCGACCTCTCGCTCAGCGAGGCTGCACTTCTTGCCGGCCTCCCGCAGTCACCATCCCAACTGAGGCCGGATCGGCATAAGAGCGAAGCGATTCGCAGACGCGAGACGGTGTTACATCGAATGTCGACACTTGGCATGATCAATGCGCGACAAGCAGAACTGGCCACATCTGAGCCCGTCGCCATCCGGAAGATCCCTCGTACATCCGCGGCCCCACATGCCGCCCGGTTGGCATTGCGGCGTCGCCCGCAAGGCGGTAAGACGACCATCGATCTTCGAATTCAGCGCGAAGTGGAACGTGTTCTTTCAGAACACACTTCGAAATTCCCGCGCGGAGCGGATGCCGCAGTGGTCGTCATTGAGATCGCGACAAGCAATATTATCGCGATGGTCGGCTCTGCGGACTTTGAGGACCCGGCGGACGGGCAGGTCAACGGCTGCCTGGCCTTGCGCAGCCCTGGATCCACACTCAAGCCGTTCGTCTACGCGGCCGCGTTTGACGCTGGACTGCTTTGTCCGGACTCGATCGTCTACGACATGCCGATTCACCGTGCCGGCTGGTCGCCGGAGAACTTCGATCGCCAGTTCTGCGGCGAGACAACGGTCAGAGATGCCCTACAGCGGTCGCTCAATGTGCCGGCAATCCTCGTGTCCGAGGCGGTTGGCCTCACGCGCTGCGTGGGCCTGATCAACGCCGCAGGGG
>Ga0055452_10000054_pt1 | contig 23046 bp, 13 predicted proteins | sample China_Galinas_PW_6_FD_57735 | JGI IMG/M metagenome (GOLD analysis project Ga0055452, IMG submission 57735) | Wetland microbial communities from San Francisco Bay, California, USA, that impact long-term carbon sequestration - China_Galinas_PWC_D2 | ecosystem: Environmental > Aquatic > Marine >... | reverse complement strand
CCGCCACTGTTGAGACCGCTGGACGCGTTGCCGCTGAATTCGCAGCCGTGCACTGCCGGGCTGCCGAGAAAGTTGTACATTCCGCCGCCCAAGCCGGCTGTGTTGCCGGTGAATGTGCAATCGGTCACGGTTGGGCTGCTCTCGGTGCTATACATTCCGCCTCCACCTTGGGCTGAGTTGGCGCTGAATGCGCAGTTGGTCACCGTCGGCTCGCCGGAAAGGTTGTACATCCCCCCACCGGCACCGCCACCGCCGGCCGAGTTTCCGGTGAAAGTACAGTTGGTCACGGTCGGACTGCTAAACCTGTTGTACATCCCGCCGCCCAGCGAGGCATAGCCGTTGGTGATCGTGAAGCCCACGATCACCGTGGCGGCCGTTTCGCGGCTGACGCACGTGATGACGCTGCCGCTGTCGCCGTCCCTAATGGTTGCGGCGTCTCCGTCGATAGTCGTCGAGGCGGCACCGTCGGTACTGCGCAGCGTGATTGCCTTGCCCTGCATGTTGATGCGTTCGTGGTATGTCCCTGGCCCGACCTCGATCTCGTCTTGGGAAACAGCTGCGTCGATCGCGTCCTGGATAGTCGCGTGAAACGTGTCCTGGGTGACATTGTGAATTGACCCATATTCGCCACGAACACCCTGCGGGTCCTGCGACGTAACCGGAACAGCTGCGAGTACGGTGCCCGCAAGGACAAGCCCAAGAGCGCTGCTGGTTTTCATGGCTAAACCCCCTTCACATTCCGCGTAGGCGTAATCCTGCGCCCCGTGAACCGACGGCCCCGTCATATCAGACGCCGCGTCCAAGCCCCTTGTCCCGAAAGAGATTAAGATGCTTCTCATAGTATCAGATCATTTCACCCAAGGGAAATGTCTGCACGCGAGCGGATGAGGATGGTCCGGTGACACCCGCGGTCCTTGCTTTAACCAGCCAGCCTACGGCCGGATGCAAACCTCTGCGCGAGAAATCAGGTCGGCAGGTCCGGTTGAAGTGCTGGCGCCCAAGGATCTGGTCCCTCTACCGATCACCCGCGCGGCGCGCTCCACCCCGGATCAGTCCCTTTGATCGGCCAGAAACCGCTGCTTTATCGGATGGTATCTCGCTCGAGCCCGTGAGAGCGTCGCGAGAATAATTGCACTCCCAGTGAAATACGGATAAGATGGTTTATTGACCACAATCGGGGCACGTCGCGAAGGGAAAGAAATGGTTGATGGATTTCTTCGGCCAGATTTGTCGCCGTTCTCGCCTTACTCTATGACGAAAGACCCGCCGCGATGTGCGAAGCCCGCGGGATAGAGATCCACGGCCGCGCCTGTTGCGAAGACGGGCTTGGCCTTTCTTTACAACCAAATGACCTCGAGAGGCAGTTTCTGAGAGGAAGGAGATCAAACGATGAAACGGAGAACCGTGGCTCTGCTGACACTGGCTTGGACCGGCGCAGCGCTGGGGCAGATCGACGTGGGCTCGGATGGTTCGGACGGCGCTTTTGCGCCGGTAGCCAATACGGTGGTGGATCTCTCATTAGCCGACACCGGCCCGGGAACGGGACACTACGATCCGGACCGATGGGCGGTCACCTTCAATTACACGTCGGTTGACATTCCCGGCGGCGTGACGGTCAGTTTCATCAACCATCCGTCCGGTGCGCCGGTGGTGTGGCTTGTTGATGGGGATGTGAACATCGCCGGCGGCGTGGCGCTGGATGGAGAGAATCATACCGGTGTGGCTGCGCGACCGGCCATTGCCGGTCCAGGCGGGTTTCGCGGTGGGCGTGCTTTCTTGAGTGCGCAGAGCGAAGGCTCCGGCGGCTACGGCCCGGGAGGGGCGGACTACGTTGCGAGTGTCGCCGGGACCAGCGGTAGCTACGGCACGCTCGGTTCCGGAGGTACGACGACCTACGGAAATGAACAGGTAATTCCACTGATCGGCGGAAGCGGTGGGTCCGCCCATGGTGGCTCAACCAATAGGGGGGGCGGCGCCGGCGGCGGTGCGATTCTAGTAGCGGCCAACGGTACGATCACCATCGACGGCTGGATCCGCGCAAATGGCGGCGAAGGTCAGAATCAATGCTGCGGCTCGCATTCCGGCGACGGAAGCGGCGGCGGCATTCGCCTTGTGACTCCTGCATTGGCAGGGGCTGGACAGTTGATCGCGACAGGCGGTGGAAGTTCTGCCCCCGGCGGCAAAGGGCGCATTCGCGTCGAGGCCGATACCATCACGTTTACTCATCCCGGCGATCCGGTTTTCTCCTTCGCGCCTCCCGAACTGGACATGCGCTGTGTCGGTGGCATTTCGGACAACGCGCCGTGTACCGGCGGCGACTGCGGCACGGGCGTGTGTACGCCGACGGTGCCACTTCTCTGGCCGCCGTCCGACTCCCCGCGTCTGGAAGCGGTGAAGTTTGTGGTGAATGCCGTGGATGTGCCCATCCCGGTCGATCCCAATGCCAGCCTCGATTTTCCTGATCAGGATGTGTCCATCGACTCCGAGGATCCTCTGGAACTTCACATTGCGGCGGCCAACGTGCCGCTTGATTGGACGGTCGAGGTTCGCGCGGTGGCCAAATCGGGTGTGGCGCAGGTAATCACCGCCGACCCGTTGGCGGGCACATTGGAATCTTCCACGACTACGGCGTTGGTCACTCTGCCGCGTGGTTTTTCCGGCATTCAATTGAGAGCGTTCCAACCCGCACCGTAGAGGTAGCACCGATGGGCCGATCGCGTGATGCGCGGTCCATCGGGCTAAAGGTCGGTTCCATGGAGTCTCAATGGGATGTGACGGAGTCATGACAGCAAAAAGAGCAAAACTCGGACTGCTGACGGTCGTGACGCTGGTGTTCTTCGCGGCGTCCGCGTGGATGCAGACCGTATCTACACGGCCACATTTCGCGTTGACCGAAGCCGGTGCCGATCCATCCGAGTATCAGCGGGCATTGGATATCGTGCTCGCGACGGATGCGCTGTCGCGAGAATTCACCGTCCTGAATCGATTGCTGGCGCCGGTGGAGCCGGCCGACGTGGTGTCGCGCGAATTCACCGTATTGAACCGGGAATCGGCGCAGGTCATGACGACGGATGTGGTGAGCCGCGAGTTTACCGTACTGAATCGGTCACTCACGACGATTGAGACGACCGACGTGATCTCGCGAGAATTCACCGTCTTGAATCGATCGCTCGCGCCGGTGCCGACCACCGACGTCGTGTCGCGTGAGTTCAGTGTCAGCAACGAAGCCCCGCCGTTCCTGTACTTCACCGACGTGGTCTCACGTGAATTTACCGTGTACTTGCCGGCGCCCGATCTGCAAATCACGTCGCTCGGCGTGCCGGCCGAGGTTTCGCCGGGTGATCCGTTCACAGTGGCTTATACGGTCACAAATCTTGGCGACGCCGCTGCGAACGGCGCCTGGGTGGATCGCATCTATCTCTCGGATGACGACGTATTTGGCGGCGACACGCTGCTGGATGAAATCGACTTCGTCGGACCGCTCGCGCTGGGTGACGACTACAGCTTTGCGTCGGTGTATCCGCTACCCGCGACGCCAGGGCTCTATTGGATCTTCGTGGAAACCGACTCCGACAGCCAACTCGATGAGGCCGAGTCGGAAGACAACAACCGCAATAGCGGTGGCATCGACGCGACAGGCGTGGAATATACCGCCAGCGTACAGGCCAACATCGATTTCGGCGTCGCCGGGACGGCGGTCATCCTCAGTGGGGAGGCCACCTTCCTGGATTCCGGTCTACCCGCGCCGTTCATCGAGGCGACGGTTCGTGTACGCCTGCAGGGCACGCGGCGTGTCTTTGATGTGACCAGCGACAGCGAAGGTGCGTTCGCCATGGTGTTCGATCCGCTGCCGGGAGAGGCCGGCGTGTACACCGTCTTCGCCGATCATCCGCTCGTGGCCGAGGATCCCGCGCAACCCGAAGACACCTTCACGCTGTTCGGCATGGCCTCACAGCCGGATAGCCAGGTGCTGCGCCTGATTCCGGGCGACACGTTGAACGGTCAGGTGACGCTCCGCAACCAAGGCGATGCGCTGCTTTCGGGCATTACGGCGGACGTCGTTGGCGCCCCCGCAAATCTCGATGTGAGTGTGACACCGCCGACGGCTCTCGGTTCGCTTCAGTCGTTGCCGATAAATTACTCGATAGTGGCAGCGCCTGAGGTGACATCACAGGGGCTCGTGCAGGTCCAACTCGACAGCGATCAGAACGCTGCCGAAACCCTGAGTCTCTTTATCGAAGTGGCGCCCGAGGTGCCGGTGCTGGTCGCAACACCGAGTTCGCTCAATGCGGGCATGGTGCGCGGTGCGCAGACCTTTGTCGAATTTACCGTGACCAATACTGGCGCCGTGCCCAGCGACGCGCTGGATGTTCAACTGCCGGATCTACCCTGGCTGTCGCTTTCGTCGGCGCTTCCCATTGCGCCTCTCGGGGTGGGCGAATCGGCGAGTCTGACGCTGCGCCTGTCGCCGGCCATCGATTTGCCGCTCGGACCCTACACCGGCAATCTGATCGTCAGCGAGCCCCGTGCCTTCGTAAGTGTCTCGTATCAGTTTGATGCCGTTTCGGACGCGAAGGGAAATCTGCTCGTATACGCCACGGACGAGTTCACGTATTGGTCGCCCGAGCAGACGCCCGTGGAGGGCGCGGTGGCCACCTTACGCGACGTCAGTACTGGTGCAATCCTTGCGACGCAAACGACGGATGTCGACGGCTTTGCATTGTTCGAGGATCTGACTGAGGCGTGGTACGACCTGGAAGTTCGCGCCGCCGACCACGGCAGCTTCCGCGGCACGGTCCTGGTGCCCGGCGGGCAGACGAAGACATTCGAGACGTTTTTGACGCGGCAGTTGGTCAACTACTCCTGGAGCGTGTTCCCCACAACGATCGAGGACGAGTACCTGATCACCATTGACGCGCTCTTCGAGACCCATGTCCCGGCGCCGGTGGTCACGATAGAGCCGGCGTCCGTTGACCTTCGTTTGCTGACCGGTGAGACGATGGAGATCGACTTCGTCATCACCAACCACGGGTTGATCACCGCCGACGACGTCAGGCTGATCATCGGCGATCATCCGCAGTACGAGATTGAGCCGCTACTGACTGAGTTCGGTGATCTTCCGGCGCAATCCACGCTTGTCGTACCCACGGTGATACGCGACAAGTTCTATCATTCACGTGCCACGGCCGAGGCACGAGGGAACCCGTGCGTCGGTATCCGATTCGAAACGGAATACTCCCTGGTCTGCGGCGAACGCAGGGCCTACCGCGTTCCCGTGTTCTTCCATATTCCGGATAGCAATTGTGGCGGCGGTCCTGGCGCGGGCGGCTTCATTTTCCCGCAAGCGTGTGACGACTGTCCGCCCGGAATCGCCACGGGCATTCCGGATTTCAGCGAGCCGATTCACTGCAGCGATTGCAGCAAACCGGATTGCCCGCTGGAGATCTTCTCGTGTTTCCTCGGCTTCACGCCGTTAGGATGTCCGCTTTCCCTGTTCCAGAACTGTAGCGGCGACATCACGCTTGCGAATCTCAAGAAATGTGCCATTGGCGCAGCGAAGGGGTGTGTCGTAGGTGCTATTCCAGTCGTCGGCCAAGTGCTGGGACCGGCTGTCAATCTTAATGACTGCATCAACAACATCCCCTGCAAATGCGATTGCGATCCGGAGAACCCGGAATACAGAAATCCGAATTGTCCTCCGGAGCGCGACGGCGGATTCGGACCGCCGGCGTTCGATCCATTTATTGAAGGTGCCGTCGATCCGTTGGTGTTGGATGTCATCCAACATCGCAATCGAATGGGGATCATTCTCGAAGCGCTGAACAAGCCGTTCGGCGATCCGGACTGGTTCCGCGCGCCCACGGAGCAGGACACGCAGGTCCTGGGTGCATGGGTGTCCGCGTTTGACGACGCGACCGATATGGGATCGGACGAGGACGACCGCATCTCCGAGGCGGAACGCGCGCAGTTGCTGGCGACGCCGTTACCTAGCCACCGTACGATCGCCGACGCGGAGAAGTTGATCGATCGCTGGAATCGAACGCTGGACTATGAGGCACAGGGCATCACCAGCATCAAGGAAGTGCCGGCCGGTATGAGTACCGACTTCATCCCGCAGGATGAAATGGAATTTCTTGTCGCCGCCGCGCTCGACGCCGAGGCTGCCGACGCGGCCGAGGGTTTCAACGATATGATGGCCGGTACCAATGCCGCGCTGGCGGCACTAGCGACCGCCAAGCAGCCGGCCTACAGCGGTGGATATACTACGGCCGGCGGCAGAGGCGCTGCGCCCGCGCGGGATGAAAACGCCATTTGTGCACGCGTGCGAATCGAAATCGAGCAGGAGGCCGTCATCACGCGATCGGCCTTCCGCGCTATCTTCGAACTGGAAAACAGCGGCGATACGGACACGCTGGACTTTGTCACCGTCACCCTGTTTGTCAAGGACGAGGCGGGGCAGGACGCCGCGCATTTGTTCGGGATTCCGCAGCCGGACGTGACCGGGCTGCCCGATCTCGACGGCGGGGGGGCACTGCCGCCCGGCCAGTCTGCGAGTGCCGAATGGCTCATCATCCCCGGCAACGACGCCGCCCCGACCGAACCGGTGGTTTATACGGTGAGCGGTGAACTCTCGTATGACATCAACGGGACGCTCGTGACCATTCCGTTGTATCCGGCGCCGATTACCGTATATCCCAACGCCAGTCTCGACCTGGACTACTTCCTTGAACGGCTGGTCTTCAGTGATGATCCGTTCACGCCGGAGACCGAACCCGCGGTGCCCTTCGCGCTCGGGTTGATTGTCGAGAATAACGGGGCGGGCACGGCAAGCAATCTGCGCATCACGTCGGCGCAACCGGAGATCATCGAGAATGAGCGTGGTCTGCTGATCGATTTCTCGATCATCGGCACACAGGTGGGCAGCAGGTCGGTCTCGCCGTCCCTGAGCGTTTCCTTCGGCGACATTGGCCCGGGTGCCACCTCAGTGGCCCGGTGGTTGCTCACATCCTCACTCGAGGGGCAGTTCATCGAATACAATGCGACGTTCGAGCACGTCACTGACCTGGGCGACGCGGCGCTGTCGCTGATCAACAGCGTCGACATTTTCGAGATGATCCACGTGGTCCGCGTCGACGTCCCCACCGACGACGGATTGCCCGATTTCCTGACCAACGACACGCCCGACCTCGAACGACTGGCGGATACGATCCACAGCAGCGACGGTGCGGTGCTGCCGGTGTCTGCCGTCTTGGATGGCGTCATTGACGGCCCACCCACGTCGGGCGACCTGGACGTCGAGTTGACAGCCACCGTGCCGCCGGGATGGGTCTATATCCGCCTCGATGAGCCGAGCACAAACCTTTTCACGATCCTCAGCGTGACGCGGTCCGACGGGAAGTCCCTCTTGCTGGGTGACAACGTCTGGACCACGCATCGCATCGTGCGCCCGGAGGGTGAGCCGTCGTTGCCCGAGGATTTCCTTCACATCGTGGATCACGACAGCACCGGTTCATATACCATTGTCTACGAGGAATTTCCCGATGCCGATTCGGACGAGGTGCCGGACGCCTTCGACAACTGTCCGAACACGCCCAACCACGCGCAGACCAACTCGGACAACGACGTGCTCGGCGACGCCTGCGACAACTGCCCGCAGGATGACAACCAGGATCAGGCCGACGGCGACCACGACGACGTCGGCGACATCTGTGACAATTGTCTGATGGAACCCAACAACGACCAGGCCGACTTCGATCTGGACGACGTGGGCGACGAATGTGACAACTGCGTGTCCGATCAGAACAATGACCAGGCCGACGGCGACGGCGATCAGGTAGGCGATGTCTGTGATAACTGTCTGGTGACGCCGAATACGGATCAGATCGACTTCGATGTCGATGAGGTTGGAGACGCCTGCGACAACTGTCCTTGTCTTGCGAACAGCAATCAGACGGATGACAACGGGAACAGCATCGGTGACGCCTGTGAGACGACGATGGCCGTCGTGTCGAGTACGCCGCCCAGCGGGGCGATCGACGCCCGTCAGCCATCCGATCTTAGCGGAGCTGTGCCATTTGGCTGGAATGTGCTGGAAATCCGCATGAACCAGGATGCCACGGCGCTGGCGTCCGCGGATTTCGTGTTGACCGAGGAAGGCGGGGACGGCGTCGCGCCCGGCATCGCGGACTTTACGGTACTGCCGCCCGACGTGGTGCGCATCACGTTGGATGATCGCATCGAGCCGGGCACGCGCCTCGTCGTGACCCATCGGGCGAGCTGCACGCGAACCTGCGTGGGCTACCTACCGTCCGACGCGAACCAGGACGGCCTGGCGACGGCGAGTGACATCAACGCGTTGATCGACTCGATCAACCTCGTCCCCGGACGCGTGCTTCCTGATTATGCGACAGATATCGATCGAAGTGGCGTGACCAACGCCCAGGATATTCTGCGGCTCATCGATCTTCTCAACGGTGCCGGCCAATTCGATGTGTGGCTTTCGGCGCGCCTTCCCGCGCCGTCCCTATGCGATTGACGCCGTGGACTCAGCCGGGCGGCCAATTCGAAGATCGAAAGAACGAGATGCGCAGCCGGCCACCGTGCAGGTAAACGTTGTGCCGAGCCACTTGAGGGTTCGTGAGCGCTCTCATATCTTTGGCCACGCTAACGGATCTTGCAGGTAGAACCGCTTCAGTTGGTCGTAGAGTTTCCTGTGTCGGCGATGAAGCTGTTGAGGACGGCCAAAGAACGCCTCGGTGACGACGGCGAAAAACTCTGCTTCGTCAACCGCACCGTACGGGTCAAGGGTCGTGGCTCGCCCCTCGGCGACCGCGTTACGCAAGTCCTCGAATTCCGGTGACAGAGTTTCTATCCATTGCTGCACTTCCTCCTGGGCGAGCGGCGGCGTACCGTCCGCATAGCCGTCGAGGAAATCCAGTTGGTGGGCGAACTCGTGTAGGATCACATTCTGCGCGCCTGGTCGTCGTTTGGTCAGCGGTTCAATGGTATCCCAAGCCAGCACGACCGGCCCCCGGTACCACGCCTCTCCGATGTGAGTGTCTCCCGCATCGACGATGCCGTCGTCCTGTTCCCACCGGGCGTGCACGTCCGGAAACGCGCTCGGGCGTACAATGATCTCGCGCGTCCGCGGAAAGATGTCCAGGTCGAGTCGCCGGTTGATCAATAGGCAAGCGAACGCGGCGATCACGATCTTCATTTTGTCGTCGATGTCTATATCAAACGGTGTCCACGTCTTGCCGGCAATGAACCGGGAGACATCGCGCTCGAGTTGGGCCCGGTCGTCATTCGTGGGGAGACGCTGATAGAACGGCACGCCGTTCTGTAGCATATGCATCCACCCATCGGGAAACGGTCCGGGCAGGGGGTCCGTCCGCCTATCCGGGCGTCTTCGAAGTTTCTTCAAGAAGCCAAACACGTTCGTCCTCCCGCGGAAGGCAAGCTGTTCCACATTGGGATCATAGCGAGTACGCCGCTCGATGCGGCATGGCCGTTTACCGTTTCAGGCCGCCCCGACCCTTAGTTTCGCGCCCACCCATCCGTAGACCGCGGGTATGACGAACAGTGTCAGCAGCGTGGAAGTGGTCAGACCGAAGATGACCACAACGGCGAGTGGCCTCTGGACCTCCGAGCCGATCCCTCGGGCGAGGAGCAACGGCAGGAGCCCAAGGATCGTCGTGATGGCCGTCATCAGAACGGGCCGCAAGCGAAGCAGTCCACCGTCGACGATCGCATCGTGCAGAGACCTTCCGCTCTCGCGCAGCTCGTTAATGTAACTGACGAGCACCACGCCGTTTTGCACCGCGATGCCGAACAGGGCGATGAACCCGACCGATGCCGGTACCGATAGATATTCGCCCGTGATCAGCAATCCGAAGATCCCTCCAATCAACGCCAGCGGGACGTTGATGATGATGATCAGCGCATGGACCGTCGACCGGAACGTCAACCAGAGCATCAGAAACACGAGACCGATTGCCAAGGGCACGATCACGGACAGGCGAAGCATGGCACGCTGCTGGTTTTCGAATTGCCCGCCGTACTCGACGAAGTAGCCGGGTGGCAGTTCGACGTTCGTCGCGATGCGTTCCTGAATGTCCGCGATGACGCTTCCCATATCCCGTCCACGCACGTTGCCCTGCACGATCCAGCGGCGTTGGTTCTTTTCTCGATTGACCTGAATGGGGCCGACGATTTCCTTCACCTCAGCAACCTGCGAAAGGGGAACGAGCGAACCGTCGTTCGTGTGAACGAGCGTGTTGCGAATCGAATCCGGGTCGATGCGGCGGTCCTCGCGGAAACGCATGTGAATGCCATAGCGGCGCGTGTTCAGATAAAGCGTGTCGATCACTTCGCCGCCGATGGCCAGCTCGACCATCTCCAGAATCTGGCTGACCACAATGCCATACCGCGCGCACGCGTCGCGATCGGGAATGATCTGCACCTGCGGCTGACCGAAGCTCTGCTCAACGGAAAGATCGACCAGCCCCGGCACGTCTTCGATGGCCGCACCCAGTTCGTTCGCCTTATCGCGTAGTACTGCCAGATCTTCGCCGTACAGTTTGATTGCCAATTGCGCCCTGATGCCGGAGAGGAGTTCGTCGAAGGCGTTCTGAATCGGCTGCGTGAAGTTCAGTTGGACGCCCGGCCAGGACGACAGTTTCTCGCTGAGCGATGCGATGAGCTGTTGCTTGTTCTCGAAACGCGTCCACTCGGCGGGCGGATGTAGCTCAATATGCACTTCGGCGTAGTTAACCGGATGGGGATGGCTGCCCGCCTCGGGGCGACCGATACGCGAGATGATTTCCTCGACCTCCGGGTAGGCCATGATCTCTTTTTCCAGCCGCATCACCGTTTCGGTGGCTTTTTCGAGAGAGATGGAAGGCGACATCACAACGCCGATCAGGATCGACCCCTCCTCGAGTGTGGGGATGAACTCCGTTCCAATAAGGGGCACCACGGCGAGGCTGACCACGAAGGCCGCCAGGGCGACGAGAATGACGGCGCGCTTCCAGCGCATCGACCATTCCAGCAGCGAGCGGTAGATACGCTTCAGTCCCCCGACGAGGGACAGTTCCTTTGATACGCCCTGTTTAAGAAGAAACGCCGATAGCACCGGCGCGACGATGATGGCGGTGCCGATGGAGCCCAACAGTGCAAAGGCGATGGTGAAGGCCATCGGCGAGAACATCTTGCCTTCTACACCTTCCAATGTGAATATCGGAAGGAAGACGGTGATGATGATCCCGATCGAGAAGATGATCGGCCTGCTGACTTCCTGCGCGGCGGACACGATGACCTCCGACTTGCGTTTCGAGGCATTCTCGGGCTCGTTCAGATGGCGATAGATATTCTCCACCATGACGATGGCCCCGTCGCCCAGCATGCCGATGGCAATGGCGATTCCGCCGAGTGACATCAGGTTGGCTGAGATGTGCTGGAAACGCATGCAGATGACGGCCACCAGCGCGCAGATCGGCAGGGAGAGCGCTACGATAAACGCGGTGCGTACGTTTCCCAGGAAGAGGTACAGCGTGAGGAGCACGAGGAGCGCGCCCTGCAGAAGGGCTTTCTTCACGGTCCAGGTGGCCTGCTGCACAAGTTCGGCCTGCTCATAGTAGGGAACCAGCGAGACACCTGCGGGTAGACCCGCCTGCACGGCCGCCACCTTGTCATAAAGACGCTCGATGACCTCGGATGTATTCTCGCCGAACAGCTTCAGGACAATGCCGGACACGACTTCCTTCTCGCCGTTACGGGTCACCACGCCGCGGCGGATTTCATTGCCGTAAGCCACCTCGGCCACGTCCTCCAGCTTGACCGCCACGCCGCCTTCCACCTTGATGGGAATGCGGCGTATGTCTTCCAGGCTTTCCAACAGGCCGAGGCCGCGCACCAACGACTCCTCCGAACCGATGACCAGAAACTGCCCGCCGACGTTTTCATTGTTCGCCCGAACCGCGTCGACGAGGTCTTCGAGCGAAAGTCCGTAACGAAGAAGGGCGTCGGGGTCCACGCGAATCTGGTACTGCAACACGTGCCCACCGATCGAAAGGATGTCAGTCACACCGGGCACCGTTTTCAACTGGTATTTGACGACCCAATCGTTGAGTTCACGGAGGTAGGTGTTGGGGTCTTTCCCGCCGGTGTCGACGCCGTCATCGAGCGTGAGGTAGTAGATGAATATCTGACCCAACCCGGTGGAGATCGGGCCGAGTGAAGGTCGTTCGTCCAAGTCAGGCAGTTCGCTCACGGCCGCCGCGAGACGCTCGGCCACTAGCTGGCGTGCAAAATAGATGTCGACGTCATCCCGGAAGTACACGTAGACGACCGACATACCAAACGCGGACGTGGACTTGATTTGCGCCACGCCCGGCAAGCCGTTCATGGCCGATTCGATGGGGTAGGTAACGAGGCGTTCAATCTCCTCCGGCGCCATGCCGTGACCTTCGGCGAACACGGGGACCATGATGGGCGAGATGTCGGGGAAGGCGTCGACCGGCATCTGCCTGTAGGCATAGATTCCAAACGCGACGATGGCCAGGACGGCGACCACCACCAGTCCTTTCATCGTCAGCGCCGTCTCCACCACTCTGCTTGTCATGAACAATCCTCTTTTGCGTGGGGTGTTATTGCCCGGACGTCGGTCGAGCCGCTTGCTCATGTTTCATTCACGCGTGCCCGCCGAGAAATGATCAATGTCCGTGACCGGCGTGCGCATCGAGCCCGCTGGTGACGATTTTGGCCTTCAGTTCGAACGCGCCCTCCGTCACGAAGCGCTGACCGTGGGACAGTCCCGCGAGCACCTCCACGGATCCGTTGTCGCCTCGCCCCAACACCACCGGTTGTGCGGAGAATCCATCCGCCGTCTCCAGAAAGACCACTGATTCTTCGTCCATTCTCTGCACCGCTTTCTTGGGGATCACGATCGCGCCATTCTGGTCACCGACGCTGATTTCAGCGTTCACAAACAGCCCGGGCCGCAGTCTGCCGTCGGGATTAGGGAGCACCACGCGGGCCAAGGCAGTTCGCGTATCGCGATCCAGCACCGGCGCCACATAGGCAATGGTGCCGCGGGTGGACGGCATACCGGCACCGGTCGAGAACGAGACCGTCATGCTCTCTTTGACGTAATGAAGGTCCTTCTGGTACACGGCAATATTGACCCACACGGAATCCAGGTCTGCCACCGTAAAGGCGCCGGCATCGTCGGCCTGCTTCTCACCCAGCGTCAGGTGCTTTTCGATGACGCTACCATCGAAAGGCGCGCGAAGCGGGTACCAGGCCAGCTTTTCCTCCGCCGGGTGTGCCCCGATTTGCATTCCGCTCGCGCCCGAAGTGCTATGATGTTCACATCCCGTGCAGTTTGGATCGTTGCACGCAGACGCGGTGTTCGGGCCATTCGCACGTGGCTGCGCAAGGGCTTGCAGGTCGGTGATTTCATCCGCCGCCAACCCCATGACGAACAGCCGCCGTCGCGCGCCCTTGAGTTCGATCTCACGGATTTGCAGCGCTCGTTTGGCTTCCAGAAGATTTCTACGCACGGTGAAGTCAATGCTGTCTCGCGTGGCCGCATACATCGCATCGGCCTTCTTGTACGCCGCCTCTGCAGCCTGGTAGTCGCGCTCACTCGCGATTTTCTTTTCGAAGAGCGGCCTCTCCCTGCGATAGGCCGCCTCGGCGAACTTCAATTCGGCAAAGGCGGAGATGAGGGCGCCACGATTCTCACCCATCTCACCACGGGAAAAGTCCCGCAAGGTCTCCAGCGTGGGCGTCGTCTTCAAGAGTGACAGAAGTTGAAGCGTGTTGTCGTGAACCGCCTGTGCGCGGGCGAGGTCGATGGTACAGCATCCAAGCTCCGACCATTTCGCCAGATAATCGACTTTGGCCTCCCCCAATTCTGCGCTTTCGAGCCATGCCATGACGTCGCCGGCGCGCACATGGTCGCCGACGCTTACTAGCACCTCCCGCACGATCCCCGGTGCGCGCGGGACGATGTGGGCCACACGGTCTGCGTTGAGCACGATCTCGCCCGGAAGACGAATCAAGTTGGTCAGGTCTCCCGGTGCCGCGGTGGCCACCTTTATGCCGAACCTCCGTCGTTCGTTGCCGCTGAGCTTCACGACTGTCTCATGCTCATCATGCCCACCATGATCATGCCCGGCGTGCTCGTCTTCGGCGTCGCTCTCGTGTTCTTCGTGATCATGCCCTTCGTGTTCGTCTTGGTCGTGTTCGTCATGATCATGGTCCGGCGTCGGCTCCGCGGATTTCGGTGTTTGTTGTGCCGTGGCGCGGGAAAGGAGGCTCATACCTCCGCCAAGTCCAGCGGCGGCCACGATGATCGCCACGATTATGATTGCTCTGTACATCACTGCATTCTCCGTACGGTCGTGCCGGATCGACGCGCCGTATCAGGGGACAACACGCTTACAGTAGAAAAGCCGCGTAAGCGTTCAGCGCCAACTCCGTCAAAAAGTCCGTGAGATCGCCGTTCGCGTCTGCCTGGCATCCGCCGCATAACGCTGCTATCAGCGTGGCGAGAAGCGGAAACCGCGCGCCGCCCGTTTTGCGTTGCGTTCGTGTCACGGTGTCAATTCCTCCATCGAAGTTGTTTGTGGTTGCGATTCGATTCCGTCCGGCGGAATAAGCCTGTCGAATGGCAATCCAATCGTCCGCTCCAACTCTGGGACGGCCACTGCTGCTTCGAGCGCCGCGTTGACGTAGGCATGTCGCGCATCAAGAAACTGCCGTTCAGCCTCGAGCACCGCCAGAAAAGAGGCTCGACCGGCACGAAAGGATTCGCGCGATAGTTCCAGGTTCGTTTGTGCGAGCGGAAGCGACTCGTTGCGGTATGTCTTCATCAGCCGCCAGGCGGTGAGCGCGCGATCCGCGGCCCCGCGCACTTCCTGCGTCATCGATCGCTCGATGGCGTCCAGCGTTTTCCGCGCCTGTTGGACGGCGTATCGTGCCCTGGCGATCTGCGCTTGGTTTTGATCGAAGATCGGAAGTTCGAAACCGAGGCTCGGCCCGAGGAGCGTATCCTGGCCGCCTTCACTCTTGCGCTCCGAGCGCGGCTGAATGTCGGGTGCCGTGAGTCCACCGTTTGCGATCGATGCCCGGGCCGTGTCAGCCAAGAGGTCGCGCCCGCCTTGGGACCGGCGATCTTCCCGCTCGAGTTCGAGCCCCAATTCCAGCGTGGGGAAGATGAGCAGGTATTGTTCCTCGAGACTCGTCTCCGCGATGGAAACAGCGTCTTCGGCCGCAGCCACGTCGAGGCGTGATTGCCGGGCAAGGTCGACCAGAGATGACGTATCGACAATGTCCGGATAGGCCTCCGGCAGCGTGTCGGTCAGGACCAACGCATCCGCTTGACATACGAGACCCAGCAGCTCCGCCAACGTACGGCGTGCATTCGCGGCGGCCAGCCGTGCCTGCGACACTTCGATTTTTGCATTGATCGCCAGACTGCGTGACAGGTTGACGTCCAACTCGCTGGCCGCCCCGGCCTCCTGCTTCATCACCGCCAGCCCCAGAAGATCCTGTGCGATCGCGAGGTTCTCCTGTGCGATTCGGTGTCGTTCGTCGGCGGCCACCGCCACGTAGTATCCGGCTTTCGCCCGCGCCGCGAGTCGTGCGGCCCGCAGCGCGACCTGCAAGATCGTCCGATCCAGCGAACGCGACGCAGCCCTTTTTCGAACCGGGATCTGCCACAATTCCGCGATGTTCTGCGCCACGCTCGCTTCGAGGTTGGCCAGCCCGCCTCCGTCAGGCAGACGCGCCGAAATCCCTATGAAGGGATTCGAGAGTAGACCGGCCTGTACGACGTCCGCGCGTGCCATGCCCACGTCCATGAATGCTGCCTGCAGGGATGGATTGTGGAGTAGGCCAATCTCTACGGCCTCGGTGGCCGTCAGCCCATCGTTCAGAAGCCCGGCCACGATTTCATCGATTTCCTCATCGTCACCGGGTTGATAGACGCGCGGAAAGCCGGTGGCTTCTTCGAGGCGTTGGCCGACTCGCTCGAAGTCTGGCTTTGGATTGACCGTGGCGCAGCCCGAGACCGCGACAAGCGCCCACGCAATCCCCATCGTGCAACGAGTTATTCCATACATAGTTAGCGATTCCTGAACCAAACACAGCGCAAACAGCCCAACCAAAGGGCGTTTCACTCTGCGCACGCCATTCCCAGCCCGCGGACAAGATGCGCCGGCATCGACAACGAAACTCGATTCAGGAATCAGATCAGTAGAGGGATGTCGCTGGGCGCATAGGGGATGATTGATGCCGATTGGATCTGAACCGAACAAGTCGTGAACGGGTGAAGAGCAACGAGGACTGTATTCGACGGAATCTCGCGTGCCACGGCGCCTAGGAAGTCCAGCTCCGCCATGACGGAATCGCTCGGCCGCTCCGTACGTACGAAGTGCATGCGGCACGGATCATCCGGGCAGTCTTCCTCATGTTCACATTCGGACCTGTGATCGCACCCGGTGTTTGTGTCGCAATCAGACTCGTGCGCACAATCACACACGTGGGTCAGCAGCCCGCTCATACAGAGCGACGGAATCGCGACAAGCGAGACGAACACGATCGTGATGGCTACATATTTCTGCATTGTTCATCTGTAGCCTAGAGAGTCGATCCAAGCCGGTCAACGAGTGCCGGTAACGGCAGCGCAACGGCCCTTTGTGCAGTTCTCCGAGAGGTTATCGGTAACCTTGGTTCTAGGCACCATAAGTCACGTGTCACCTACTGAGGCGACGTGCGGACCGAATGTATCGGACGCTGCGCCGAGCCGGCATATGACCGATCTTGCCACAACGGCAATCCGAGGTGATCATACGGGCGCTCCGAATCGCGCCGGATTCGCCTCCACGTACTTACGATGTGTTGGTCCGCGAAAGCCGGTCACGGGCAAAGCGAGCCGGGCACAACGGGCCATGTACGATGACCAGCGAATGCCACGACAGTGCTCATGATCGTCGAGGGGCGATCACTCGCATTCTCCAAGATGTCGGGCACGATGGGTCCGACCGGGCCCGGCACCTGCTTCCCTTGGTATATGAAGAGCTGCGCGCGCTGGCCCGGGCGCGTATGGCGCAGGAAGGCGCAGGTCACACCATCCAGGCCACCGCCTTGGTACACGAGGCGTTCATACGACTGATCGGTGACACGGACCCCGGCTGGAACGGTCGCGGGCATTTCTTCGGGGCGGCCGCTCAGGCCATGCGTCGTATTCTCGTCGAGCAGGCCCGGCGTAAAGGGCGACTGAAGCACGGAGGGGGGCACGATCGGGTCGAGCTTGACGAGGTATTCGCTGTGATCGAACCCCCCAAAGACGATGTGCTGGCCGTCGACGACGCCGTTCGCAAACTGGAATCGCAGGATTCTCGAAAGGCTATGATCGTCAATCTGCGCTATTTTGCGGGTTTTACCGCAGAGGAGACCGCGCAGGCGCTGGGCCTGTCGCTGGGCACCATCGAACGCGAGTGGCGCTTCATCAAGGTCTGGCTGCGTGAGGAGTTGGAACAAGGCGGCAAAGGCGCGTGACGGGTCGGTTTTCCACCACCGGTCCTTGCTTTGTGAGAAGAAAAAAGCTGCAATTCCGTTAAGGGTCGTTCTTCCAAATGGCGCACTGTCATACGGAGCCGGATTACATTTGGGCCTGTATTCCTTCGCCAATCGGAAAAGAAACCCGTGGATCCTTCAATCGCTGTGTGCGAGGCTGATGTGAGCGATAGCGAATTCCAACGCGTGGAGGCGTTGTTCCAGACCGCGGCCGACCTGCCTGCCGAGCAGCGCCAGGCGTTTCTCAATAAGGAGTGCGACGGTGATGGGGACCTGCAATCGCGCGTGCAGCGACTGCTCGACCGACTTGATCAAGAGACGTCGCTGACATCGCCGCTCGCGGATCGGAATCGAGTCGGAGGAGCCACTCACGCGGTCGCCATCACTGAAGGGCCCGGCACGGTCATCGATCGGTACAAGCTCTTGCAAGTCATCGGCGACGGCGGATTCGGCACTGTTTATATGGCAGAGCAGCAGAAACCGGTCGTCCGCAAGGTGGCCCTCAAGATCATTAAGTTGGGAATGGACACGCGCGAAGTCGTCGCACGCTTCGAAGCGGAGCGGCAGGCCCTCGCCATGATGGACCACCCGAGCATCGCCAAGGTGCTCGACGGTGGCGCCACCAAGTCGGGACGGCCGTACTTCGTCATGGAACTCGTGCGTGGGGTGTCGATCACCGAATTCTGCGACAAGAACGACCTTGCGACGCGGCAACGATTGGATCTCTTTCTCCGCATCTGCCAGGCCGTGCAGCACGCCCATCAAAAGGGCGTCATCCATCGCGACCTGAAGCCGTCCAACGTGCTCGTGACTCTGCACGACGGGGCGCCGATGCCGAAGGTGATCGACTTCGGTATCGCCAAGGCCATGCACACGCGCCTGACGGAAAAGACGCTTTTCACGCGGTTCGAGCAGTTCGTCGGCACGCCCGCGTACATGAGTCCCGAGCAGGCGGAGATGTCGGCGCTGGATGTCGACACACGCACCGACATTTATTCCCTCGGTGTGCTTCTGTACGAGCTGCTGACGGGATCCACGCCGTTTGACGCAACAACGCTACGGCAAGCAGGGTTGATGGAAATCCAGCGGATCATCCGGGAGGAACAACCGCCGCGACCGTCCATGCGGATCAGCACGACCGACCAAACCGCGGCGAATCAGCGCGGCGTGGATGTGGCCGCCCTGTGCCGAAGCCTACGCGGCGATCTCGACTGGATCGTCATGAAGGCGTTGGAGAAGGACCGCAGTCGTCGTTACGCCACGGCCGGCGAGTTCGCGGAAGACGTGCGCCGGCATCTGGCGAATGAGCCGGTCATCGCCGGACCACCGCGCGCCGGTTATCGATTCCGTAAGTTTCTAGCGCGAAACCGTGCGGCCGTCTTTAGCGTTTGTCTGATTGGGCTTGCGCTGGTTGCGGGTATCATCGCTACGACGGCCGCCATGATCCAGAGCGGGCGAAACGCGGACGTGGCCAATGCGCAGGCGGACCGCGCTTTGACCGCCGTGGACTTTTTGCTTTCGACGCTCTCGCTCACGAATCCGGGGATTGCGCTGAATCCCGACGTAACCGTCTTGACACTTCTGGAGCAGGCGTCCGCACGCGTGGAAGAGGCTTTCGCGGACGACCCCGGCACGGAAGTTCGCGTACGCACCACGATTGGCCGTGCCTATGCCAACCTTGGGAAGCAGGAACTGGCAGAGCCACACCTGCGGCGTGTGATCGAAATCGTTGACGGATTCGGCGGCGAAGAAGGCGCACTGGCCCCGACACTTCGAGCGGCCGGGTTCGACGAAATCGAGTTCTACCACGCTCTGTGGACGCTGACCAACGTGTGTTTCAACCTGGAGCGGGCCGACGCCTTCGCGATGGCCGGCCGGGCACTTCGCGAAGGGCTCGGCCATATTGGTAAGACGGAGAAGAACCTGGCGGAGTACATCCGTCGGTTGATGGCCGCCCTCGAGGCCGGGGCCTGGTCACAGGCCGAAGACGCCATGGCCGGTATTCCGGAATTATTTGAGAAAAGCGCAAGGGCGGCGGCGGCCGTCCTGCCCCCTGGCGATCGGCGCTGGCCGATCGTGTCGGATGCGTACATGGCCGCAGGCTATACGCTCTGGTACACGCCGCACGAGCCGCTGGCCGAGTTGTTTTGGGGCAAAGCCCTCGAGATACAACGCCAGGAACTGCCTTCGAACGACCCGGTCATCGCCAACACGGTGGGGCTGTTGGTGGGCATCCTCAACAAGGCGGACCGGCTGGATGAATCGGAAGCGCTGATCCGCGAGTCCATCGAAGCGCTGCGCGAGGTGCACCACGAAGGCGCATTTGCACTCGCCAAGGCCGAGGGCATGCTGGGCGCAACGCTGACCATGCAGGGCAGGTACGAAGAGGCCGAGCCGATTCTCCTCAAGAGCTACGATGACGTACTGGCTTCCCTCAAGAACGAAACAAACTGGATGGTATTGGAGTCGGCCGTACGTCTCGTCAATCTCTACGATGCCTGGCAAAAGCCCGAAAAAGCGAGACGGTTCAGCGATGCATTGGCCCATGCCGGTGCCGAGAGCAATTATGTCTTGCAATGGGCGTTCAGTCGCAGAGCGTATATTCCCGACTATCGTGCCTTCGCCGAGGCCGGTGATCGCCTGCAACAAAAGTGTGGCGGTGTATCGTTCCTCGCGACGCCCGGTGTGACCAAGACACCCGACCTGCTGCCCGCCGTGCAGGAGTTTGTCGCGCGGCACGCCGAACTTCCAGACGACGACTCGTCTCGACGTGTGCTGTCTGCACGCTTTGTGATCGCTTTGGCCAACGCACTGGATCCCGTCGAGCATAACGAGGCGCGCCGTGTTCTTGCGGAAACGGCGCTTGGTGAGTTTCGGCAGCATGGTGAACGAGTCCCGTTCGCCTATGCAGAGGCAGCGGCCGTGCTGGCGCAATGCGCACGAAATAACGGTGCGGATGACGACGCCAAACGCTTCGCCGCCGAGGCATGGAACGCGATGGGTGGAGGCCGGCACCCCGCAGATTGGTTTGAGGCCAGCCAACAGGTTCGTATTGCCAGGAATCTGATGCGGGAAGATATGCGTGCGCCGGCGGAGGAGCTGCTCGTTCCGGCATACAAGGTGCTCCGCGTCCAGCTCGGTGATGGTCACCCCGATACGCAGGTGGCCATCGGCCTGCTGCGGGACCTCTACCGCAACACCGGCAAGCCGAACGAAGCGGCGTTGTACGAAGAGAAGTTGGTGCCCCGTGAATGAGTTGGGGCGACGGAAAGGCGGAAAAGCAATGATTACCGGCGTTCACACGATGTTCTATTCATCCAAGGCGGATGAGCTGCGTGCGTTCATTCGCGACAAACTCGGATTCGGCTACACTGACGTGGGCGACGGTTGGCTGATTTTCAATCTGCCCGAGGCCGACATGGGGTGTCATCCGGCGGACGGCGAAGACGGCAAACGTAGCGGCACGCACGACGTCTCTTTCTATTGCGACGACATCGAAAGCACGGTGGCGGAGCTGAAAACGCGCGGCGTCGAGTTCACGGACGGTGTGAAGGACGAAGGTTACGGGCTGGTCACACACTTCAAGATGCCGGGCGACATCGAGGTGCAGCTATACCAGCCGAGGTATGTCAAGCAGAAATGACGCTCGAAGTCATCAGTTTTCAGTTGTCAGTCTTCAGTCGAGTGGTGGGCGATGCCTGCCTTACCGGTGCGTGGCTGACAACTAATGGCTGACGGCTGATGGCTGAAAGCTGACGGCTATTCACTGTGATTCGTCAAACGAAGAACTTGTGTTCCAATTGAGAGGAGAAACGAAATGACGGCACCCATTCCCCCCGGACACGAAGGCCTGATCCCGCACTTGTGCATCAAAAATGCCGCCGACGCGATCGAATTTTACAAGAAGGCGTTCGGTGCGGAGGAAATCTGCCGCATGCCGTCGCCGGACGGCAGCAAGCTGATGCACGCCGAGATCATGATCGGCGGCAAGCCGCTCTATCTGGCGGATGATTTCCCCGAGTACAGCGGCGGCAAGTCGCGTACGCCCCAGGCGCTCGGCGCGAGCAGCGTGACGATCCACATGTACGTCACCGACTGTGACGCAGCCATCAAGAAGGCCGAAGAGGCCGGCGGCACGGTGACCATGCCTGCCGCGGACATGTTCTGGGGCGACCGTTACGGCAAGGTGACCGACCCGTTCGGGCACGAGTGGTCCATGGCGACGCACATCGCGGACCCGACGCCCGAAGAAATGGAAGCTGCCGCCAAGGCGATGTTCGGGTAGTACGGTTCTTTCTGGCAGGACTTGCAGGCATCAGGACCTAAACTGAGCCGCAAGCTTCAGCTTGCGCGGTGTCGCGATGTCTGAAACGCCTGGTATTGTCGGGGAACCGCGCGGGCTAAAGCCACGCGGCTCAGGTCGTCGGATAAGTGCCGAGCGTTTATCGAGATCAAGTAGCCGTCGCGCGGCGACGGAGATGTCTTACCAGTCGCGGTCCGGGTTCTTTTTCCGGAAGGAGAGATAGTCATGCAACGATGGACGAAGTCAGGATTCATGCTGGGGTGTGTGCTGCTGGCGATGACGCCGGCGCTCGCCCAGGACAAGTCGTACAAGGATGCGCCTAAGGGTGAGCCCGGTGACGACCCAATGGCGGCCATGATGGCCGAGATGATGAAGTACGCCACGCCGGGCGAGCACCATGCGTACCTCAAACCGCTCGCCGGCAAGTGGAAGCTGTCGTCGAAGTTTCGCCAGGTTCCCGACGCCCCGTGGGACGAATCCGGGGGCGAGAGCACGATCGAGTGGATCCTAGGAGGGCGCTTCCTGACCTCGAAGGTTCTGAGCCCTGCCACCGAGGCCTTCCCTGTGGATTTCGAGGGATTCGGTTTGCTCGGCTACGACAACCTGGCGAAGGAATATCTGTCGATCTGGACGGACAACTTCATGACCGGCGTCATGCACTTCAAGGGTAGCTGCGACGAGTCCGGCAAGGTGATCACCCTGGCCGGCGAGTTCCACCACCCCGCCAAGGGCGGCGCCCTGGCCAAGGAACGCTGGGTCTACCGCATCATTAACAACGACAAGTTCGTCTTCGAAATGTGGCAGCCCGGCGAGGACGGCAAGGAATTCATGCACGGCGAGATTACGTACACGCGCGTGAAATAGCCCTACCTTTCAGTTCTCGATTACAGTTAGAACGCACAAATCGAAACGGTCGCTACTTGTGGCGACCGTTTCGCTCTTTTTCATCTCTTCGCCGCCGGGATAAAGATTGGCGTGTTTGTATCCCTCTGGTGCCCCAGTCCTCCTTCTCTCGGCATCTCCTACGTAGTCGATCGAATGGACAATTCGGGCGTATGTCCCAGCTCTAACGCCGTCGAACGCCAGAGGGCTGCCTAATGGGTGCAGATTCTTTTTGGCACCTGCGGCGCATAGAATGCCCCCCATGGATGGTTGTC
>Ga0055452_10000053_pt1 | contig 23365 bp, 14 predicted proteins | sample China_Galinas_PW_6_FD_57735 | JGI IMG/M metagenome (GOLD analysis project Ga0055452, IMG submission 57735) | Wetland microbial communities from San Francisco Bay, California, USA, that impact long-term carbon sequestration - China_Galinas_PWC_D2 | ecosystem: Environmental > Aquatic > Marine >... | reverse complement strand
GACGTAGCGACGTAGCGACGTAGCGACGTAGCGACGTAGCGACGTAGCGACGTAGCGACGGAGCGACGGAGGGGGGGAAGACGGGGGGCCCCCGGTTGGTTTGCGTCCACTGCCGTGTTCGTGACGGCATGGTCAGCACCACCGCTCAGATCTATAATATGTTGTCTGCGGCGAATCGGGGTCTTTTAAGGTCGGATTAGAATCTTGATAGTCAAAGTTGCCAGTGAGAAGGGCTTTTGCTTCGGCGTCGAGGACGCGATCGAGATCGCACAGCATGCCGTGGCGGAGAGAGGTCCGGGTCAGGTCGTGGCCCTCGGACCTGTCATCCACAACAAGGATGTGGTGGGCAAGCTCGAAAGAGAAGGCCTCAGCCAATCGGGCGAACTCGACAACGTCGATTCGTCCAAGACGCTTCTGATCCGATCGCATGGCGCCACGCCGGAAACGCTGCAACGGGCTGCCGACCGCGGTCTCGAAATCGTGGATGCCACTTGTGTGCTGGTGAAACGCGCACAGCAGGTGGTCAGCCAGTTGCACGAAGACGGCTACCACGTGGTCATGATCGGCGACCCCAATCACCCTGAAGTGCGCGGTGTCATCGGCTATGCCCCCGTCGTGACGGTGATTGACCGCGACACGAATCTCGAAGAGGCACTGCCCTACAAGGAGCGGCTTGGAATCGTCGCGCAGACGACACACTCACCGGAACACGTGGCTGCGGTGATCGCGCGTATTCTCTGCCGGCCGTATCGCGAAGTGAAAATCGTCAACACGCTCTGCCTGGAGGTGACGCGGCGTCAGGAGGCCGCGGTGGCGCTTGCGGCGGAGGTGGAAGTGATGTTTGTGCTGGGCGGACTCCACTCGGCGAACACCAAGGAGCTAGCGCGGCTCTGCGTGGAAGCCGGTTGCGAAGCACACCATCTGGAAGGCTGGGATCAGTTCGACGTGGGCATGGTCAAGGGCAAGAAGGTGGCCGGCGTGACCGCGGGGGCTTCCACGCCGGGCGATGTCATCGACGATTTCGTGCGACTTCTCGAACAAATCTGAGACGGTGAAAGCCATCAGCCGTCAGCCGTCATCTTTTGTCTTTCGGCGTCTGTGGATCGTCTATGCATGACGGCAGACGGCTCTAGTTTGAGACAAAAGTCCCGAAATGCACCATGGGCGCGGTGCCGCGTCAGGCACGGGTTTGCATGGCGACACGATCTGGTATGATCCGCCCCGGATGACCGCGTGTCTTGGATTTGAGATCTGACCTTTCAGGTACGGAGAACGGACGCTCATGGCAGAACCGAAACACGGAACCGCTCCTATCGTTGTCGATGAAACACCCGGCAAGAAGGCCTACTGCATGTGCGGTCATTCCGCAAATCTACCGTATTGCGATGGTTCCCATAGCCGCGAGGGAACGGGTCTGGCCCCCATGGTGTGTGACGTTGAGGCGGCGGGAAAGAAGGCCGTCTGTCAATGCCACCGGAGCGGAAATCTGCCGTGGTGCGACGGAACGCACAGCAAGCCTCAGTAATCGCCAATACCGAGAAGACGGCGTATGCCTGTGATCGAAACGCTCTGGTGGCTGTTCTTCTGGACAGCGCTCGGGCTATGCGTGGGCAGCTTTCTTAACGTCGTCATCTACCGCCTGCCCCGTGACAAATCGTTGCGCGATCCGCTCTGGTCCACCTGCCCGTCTTGCCGGCATCGAATTCGCTGGTACGACAACCTGCCGATTCTCAGTTATATACGGCTGAGGGGTCGATGCCGCGATTGTCATGGGCCGATCTCGCCGCGGTATTTGTTCATCGAAGCGGCCACCGCGCTCGTAGTGCTCTTGCTGCTTGATGCGTTCTTTGTGGGACAAGTGCGCGCAGGGCTTAGCCGCAGTGCATTCGGGCTGACGGATCGCCTTTCGTCGGATTGGCCGATCTTAGCGGCGCACGTCGTACTGTTCGCATCTCTGCTGGCAATGTCGGCCATCGACCTGGAGCACTACTGGGTCGACGTTCGCTTTACCAATCTTGCGGTCGCGTGCGGCTTCTTTTTCCATACGCTCTGGACGCCCGTACACAGCAAGGAGTGGTTTCGCCCCGGCGACTCGCTGGCCGTGATGTCGCTGTTCGCGCTGGTCGGCCTCTTTCTTGTCTGGCTCTGGCTGTCTACGCGCTCACCGGCGCAACTCAGCGCGGACCTTCCGGAGGTCGGTCCGGAAGACATTCCGGACTCGAATGTTGAATTGAACGATGCGGCGGAGGCGTCCAGCGAGGCGGATGTGGGTGGTACGGATGGCGGGGCGACCGACTGCGAGTCGACTGGGGAGGTTTCGGCTCCGGCGCGGTCACGATTGTCCCAGTTGTTCGCCATCTGCAGTGTGGCGCTGCTCGTCGTTCTGTTGATTACGATTTCTTTTGCGAACCTCAAATCGGAGACCGTTTCTCACGAGATTCGCGCCGGACTTGTCCTGCTTCTCTTCTTCATCGTGATTGTGCGTGAGAGCACGGTACACCGCGAGTCCGATCACGAAATCATCTCGGCCATCGATGAGGAACGACACGAGGCGCGCGGCATGGTGTTGCGTGAGTTCGTCATGTTCCTCCCCGTTGTGTGTTTGGCGCTGCTGGGGCTTTGGCTGATGCGTGAGGACGGCGGTTTTCGTGAACGTATCAGTGATACGCTTCACTTTCATTTTCGGGTGTGGAATCTGGACTTATTCCAGCGATGGGCGCCGCTGGAGGGTCTGTCCACCGCGGCGGCTGGATATGTTCTGGGCGGCGCGTTGGGATGGGTGGTGCGCATTCTGTTCACCCTTCTATTCGGGCGCGAGGCCTTCGCCACGGGTGATATTCACATGATGGCGGCGGCCGGATGTGTGGCGGGTTGGCCGGTGGTCGTGCTCGGGTTCGTCATCACCACCGCGCTGGCGCTTGCGGGCTGGCTGATCACGTTGCCCTACAAGCAGGCGCGGGCATTGCCGCTGGGACCGTGGCTGTTTCTCGCGCTCCTGGTGACGACGGTGTTCTATGAACCTATTGTGAATTGTACGCTGATCAGCCGCGCTCTTACGGTGATCAACGTGTTGATTCTCGGCAACTCACAGGCGTCGCTCGCCGCTTAGCGTACATTGTTCTTGCAATTTCGCTCTGCGCAGTCTATCTTCGTGGTCGTCGACGGCGTTGAGGCACACGGATTGAGTGTCATATGCACGGCACTTCCTTCTGGATCTGTCGACCAAGATGGTGGTAAGGCGCCGATAACCGTACAGCGCGGCGGGTGCGCCTTGCTCGGGAACAAACGGTAAGATTGGAACTTCGGGCGGTTGGGAGAAAACGGATGTTCAAAAAGACGACAAAATGGATGATGCCGTGCGTGCTTCTGGTCATCGCGGGCACGGGCTGTGCGAATAAGCTAAAGAGCCGCGTGGTGCTGCTCGAGGACGCGAACCGCAGTCTCACGGATCAGATCAACATGTGCCAGGGCGATTTGGAGAAGGCGTACAACGATCAGCGCGAGCTTGACCGCCAACTGGCGTCGGCCACGCGCGAGTCGGACAGCCTCCGCGGTGAACTCGCGGTGGCTTCGCGGGCGCCGCGTGTCATTGAGCGGCCCGTGATGCAACAGCAGGTCGAGGCACCGGGTTGGACCGCCGTCCCCGGCGGCGCCATGATCGCGATCGAGGGCGAGATTCTGTTCCCGCCGGGAAAGGCGGAGATACGCGACAAGGCGCGGCGTTCTCTCGACGCCGTTGTGAGTGCGATTCGCGGCCAGTACAGTGACAAGCACATCTTCGTTTTCGGTCATACCGATGACACGCCCATCAAGAAGAGCGGTTGGAAGGACAACTGGGAACTCAGCGCGCAGCGAGCCCTCGAGGTCGTGCGCTACATGACGAAGAACGGCGTCTCCGCCGCCCGCCTCGTCGCCGGCGGTTGCGGGGAGTATCGTCCTCGCGTCCCGAACAGTGGTAACGACAAGCGAAAGAAAAACCGCAGGGTGGAGATCTTCGCCATGGACAAGAGCCTGATGGCCGGTGCGTGAGAGAAGAAGCGACGGAGCGACGTCGATCCGCTACGCGGCTCTGGCGACGTAGCGACGAAGGTTGGCGATCAGTACCGCAAGTGTCAGCGAGCGGCCCATCGGAGCCCCAAGCGCCAGTGCGCGGGTCAATTCGCGGCCGGAGTATGAAGGCGAGGGCGGCTGGTTCGGGCTTCCGTCTTGTCCGCACGAATGGTCCTGATGTTCGAGCGATTTCCCAGAGAGGTCCGCAGACTCGTTCTCATTTCCGAGTGTCCCTCCCTCCGTCGCTTCGTCGCTCTTCGTACACATGTGAACGAAGTTCATGCCGGGTTCAGCGACGAACAACGGAATCCACGTCGTCACCGGGGCGTTTGGCTACAGCGGTCGCTATATCGCGCGGCGGTTGCTCGCACGCGGTGTACGGGTGCGCACGTTGACCAATTCACCACGGCGGGGCGACCGTGCCGTCGACGTCGACGTGTATCCGCTTGATTTCGAGCGTGAGACCGCCCTCGATGAGGCGTTACGCGATGCGCGTACGCTGTACAACACGTACTGGGTGCGGTTCGATCACCGGTCGTTTGATCATGAGACGGCTGTCCGCCATACACTTCGGCTTTTCAAGTCGGCCAAGCGATGCGGCGTCGAGCGCATCGTTCATGTGAGCATAACAAATCCGTCACTGGATTCCGATCTCCCCTATTTTCGCGGGAAGGCGGAATTGGAAGAGGCGTTGAAGGGCAACGGCGTCTCGTACGCCATTCTGCGACCGACCGTGCTCTTCGGTCTGGAGGACATTCTGATCAACAATATTGCGTGGATGCTCCGCCGCTGTCCCGTGTTCGGTGTGTTCGGCGACGGCAGTTACCGACTGCAACCGATGTTTGTGGACGATCTCGCGCAACTCGCCGTCGAGCAGGGGGCAGGGAAAGAGGATTGCGTGATTGACGCGGTCGGGCCCGAGACGTTCACCTATAGAGAACTCGTGACAAGGATAGGACACTTGATCGGCTGCCCGCGACCGATCATCAGCGTCCCTCCACAAGTCGGCTATGCGCTCGGCTGGATCGTCGGGAAACTCATGCGAGACGTGGTGATCACCAGAGAGGAAATTCGCGGTTTGATGGAAGGGCGTCTATGCACGGATTCGCCACCGGCGGGATTGACCAAGCTGACCGACTGGGTCGCCGCACACGCGGATCGGCTGGGAGTAGCTTACGCCAGCGAATTGGCACGACGGAGCTTGTGACGCACGGACTCCGATCTGCCACGCGGGAGTCCGCCCTCACGGCTGAGAGGTGCCTTTGAGTGTCGATATCTGGCAGCGATGCCGCCAGTGGTGCGGCTTGTTTCCCCCAAGCTCTCACTGTCCGACTCGCGACGAAGCAATTCTTCTCAAAACGGGCGAAAGTCTTCGACAAAATGGATGATGCCATTTTCGAGCCAACTGCGCTCTACTCTATAGACGGAAGCGGCCATTGTGCGTTGCCTATCGCCGATAGCGGCGTGTACAGGTACAAGGGCGCGACCCATCAATGATTCGAGGACGCAATCATTGGTCCGTTGCCAACGGTATTTCCAAGGCGTCAGAGGCCGAAATACTCCCGTTGGGCGGTCAAATAGCCGTTTTCGAGGTAGCAGCGGCTGCCTTTTTCCTTGAATCGGGCAGTCCGTGTGTGCTATGATAGCGGCTTGGGTCCGTCAGTTCCGGTGTCCCGGTTCAATTCGAATGGAGGGAATGATGACACGCATCTTGTCGGCAAGGCATACCTCTGCAAGCGATCATCCGAATGCGTTCCCGGCGATACATAGTCCCCGGTGGGGAACCGGCCATCACGCGCGCGAGGGCCGCGTCGGTAGTCTAATCCCGGCACTAGTGGCATTGATGGTCACCGGCAGTTTCGTATCGACGGTACGCGCGCAAACGATTTACTGGACAGACCGTAGCATTCATAGAGTTCTCGCAAGTGGACAGAATAACCAAGAACTCCTTTTTTCAGGGGCGGCGGTGCATGATATGGCACTGGATGTCGGCGCAGGAAAGATATATTGGCAAGATCGTGGAGCGGGCGTTGCTGTCAAGCGTGCCGATGTGGATGGCTCCAACGTGGAAGAATTGGTCACCACGGACGTGTTCGTTCCATTCGGGATCGCGGTGGACCCGATCGGGGGCAAGGTCTATTGGACCGATGCGAATCCCGCCGGAAACTGGATCCGCCGGGCCAATCTAGATGGTTCTTCCGTCGAAACGTTGATTGCAGGGCTGGGCTTTCCGAGGGGCATCGATTTGGACATCGCCGCGGGAAAGATGTACTGGACCAACATGCAGGATGCGAGGATCAGGCGCGCGAACCTCGACGGATCAAATGAAGAACTCGCCGTCATCGGGCAAGGCGACCTGTGGGGCGTCACACTCGACGTTCCCAACGGGAAGATCTACTGGACCGTGCGCGGAGGCGGGATCGGCGGCAACTCAGGGCAGATCTGGCGGGCGAATCTGGATGGCTCGTTGACGCAGGTCGTGGTGAATATTCCCGGCGGGGATCCCGTCGCCGTCGTGCTGGATGTCACCGGCGGCAAACTGTACTGGACCGACTACCTGAAAAACGAGATCGCCCGCGCCAGCCTGGACGGATCGAACATCGAGACGGTCGTCGCCTCGACCGCGCCGGAAGCGCCGTACCAACCGTACGGCATCGACATTCAGTTCACCGCGTGCGGCGACGGCGTGGTCGAGGGTGCGGAAGATTGCGACGACGTCGGGGTGACCGCAACCTGCGACGCGGATTGTACGTTCGCCCAATGCGGAGACGCTACGCTGAATACCCTCGCGGGCGAGGTGTGCGATGACGGCGGGGAGTCCGCGACGTGCGATACCAATTGCACGTTGTCGGGATGTGGTGATGGGACGCTCAATACGACCGCAGGCGAAGAATGCGACGACGGAAATACGTATTCCGGCGACGGCTGCGACGCATACTGCTACCTCGAACCAGATGCTTCTGATGCGGAAATGCGGGTTTACCCGATTCGTTCGGCGCCGCTCGGGAGTCCGGTCGGCACGCTCGGCGATCCCGTTATGCCATCGTTTAACGCGGCGCTCGGCTGCTGGGAGCTCCAAGTCCCCGGCGGCGTCGAGGTGGACATCGACCTTCAGGCGTTCGGCTGGGGCGGTGCAACTTGTCTCTACGATGATGGTGAAAACGGACCCACGCCGGTTCCGTGCCCGCTGGGCGCAATTGCGGGGGCCGTGGATTCGGCGGGCTACGACAACGGCATTGGCACTCCCTTGAATCCGAAGGGCTGGCCGGCCAGCCCCGGAGACGGTGCGTATCAGGCAGATAAGGCTTGCGGTGGCGGCGGCAGCGGCCTGCCGTGCAGCGATCCGTTCGACGTCCTTTGCAATTTCCAGGGGTTTTGTAGTTACAACCCGAATTGGGTGATGTCGTACGACGTGGCCTATATTCCGGTGATCGTCACGAACTCGTTGGACTATGGGTGGGCCGTCGCGGCAGAGGAGCCATTCAACGACTATGACATCGACGATAGCGTGAAAACCTTTGGCGGTCTCATCCTGGAAGTACCGAACAGCGCCGCCGGGATTTATGTCATCGCATTCGATCCTGACCCGAGCAAGACATACATGGCGTACGGTGACGGTGCTCCGATTCCAGGTGTGACTCTGACGCCTGCGTGCATCACGATCATTGAGAACGCGGGTGCGTGCTGCTCGGGCACGAACTGTAGCATGGTGGCCGCAGCCGATTGCGAGGCGTCGGGCGGGACGTTCTTCGGCTTTCAGTCTACGTGCGACACGCCCGACGGCGACGGCGATGGGCTCCGTAATGAATGCGACGGTTGTCCGAATGACGGCAACAAAGTCGATCCCGGCATCTGCGGTTGCGGCGTGGATGACAACGCCGACGCAGATGGTGACGCGGTGCCGGATTGTATCGACCAATGCGACGGGGTGGATGATGCCGTCTTCGCCCCGGGCTGTGCCGGCGCGATCCCGACAGTGTCGGCATGGGGTCTTGTCGTGATGACGCTGCTGCTGCTGGTGGGCGTCAAGGTTGCGTTCAGCGCGCGCCGGCGCCGGCAGACTTAGTGCAACTTCTTTACGAAGGGTATGGTGCTTTTGCGCCCCACCTTGACAGGGAGGGGCTGGGGGAGGTTTTTGGGCGCCGTAGACCATCTCAACTCCGTTCGCTAACGGGAGGTAGCTGCTGCGCCGCCCTCATTGCCTTCGTCGATTGACGCTTCCCCTGTCACCGCACCCCTTCGACCGCTTCAGGTATGCCGCCCACAGGTTACGCCGGGGTGGCCTCCTGCCGCTGCTTTTTGATTTATATGCTTCAAATTGCCGTCCTGCCTGGCTATAATCGGACCAGGGGTTGCGTCTGATCAATCAAGTCTACAAGACAAGGGGACCTTTCTGATGCAGATCGCACAAGCAGCAAGAGCGGTGGTCAACGGTGTTGGGACTTGTTTCTCGGTGCTCATGGCGGTTGGACTGATGTGCTCGAGCGCTGCGTTGGGGAACGATTCGCTGTTTCCCGGCAGGCAATACGTTGCCGGCGACTGGCCTAACGCCGTAGCGATCGGCGATCTGAACGGCGACCAGGTACCCGACGCGGTCGTGGCAAATCAGCTGAGCCACGACGTGTCGGTGCTTTTGGGGGTGGGCGACGGTACGTTTGTCGCTGCGGTGCACTTCGCCGCCGATCGCTCGCCTGGGTCGGTAGCGATTGGCGACCTCAACGGTGACCAGGTGCCCGACCTGGCGGTGGCGAGCTATGGGGGCTCCTACGCAGGTGACGGCAAGGTTTCGGTGTTACTGGGTATCGGCGACGGTACGTTTGCCGCAGCCGTGCAATACGCTGCCGGCAAAGGACCAGCATTCGTAGCGATCGGCGACCTGGACGGCGACGATGTGCCCGACCTGGCCGTGGCAAACCTCGGAACAGGCCTCTATTATGATGGTGGCGAGGTTTCGGTGCTGCTGGGGATCGGCGACGGGACGTTTGCGCCTGCGGTGAACTACCCTACCGGCAATGAGACGCATTCGGTGGCGATCGGCGACCTGAACGGCGATCAGGTGCCCGACTTGGCCGTGGCGAACGAGGAAAGCGACAACGTGTCGGTGCTCTGGGGTGTCGGGGACGGCACGTTTGCCGCAGCCGAGCCGGTAGTCGACATCTATATGCCAATGTTCGTTGCCATCGCCGACCTGAACGGCGACCAGGTGCTGGATCTGGCTGTGCCGCGTGTAGACTTCAACGTTTCGGTCCTGCTGGGTGTCGGCGATGGCACGTATGCCGCCGCGGTGGACTACCTCACCACTTACTACCCGTTTTCCCTGGCCATCGGCGATCTGAATGGCGACCAGGTGCCGGACCTGGTGGTGGCGAATGAGATGGTCTTACTGGGGGTCGGCGACGGCACGTTTGCCGCCGCGGTTCCTGTCGAAGGCGGCTACTTTCCTAAGTCGGTAGCGATCGGCGACTTAGACGGCGACCAGGTCGGCGACCTGGTATTTGCGAACTCTCAGCTAACTCCAGGGACCATTACAGTGCTGTTGGGTGTCGGCGACGGTTCGTTTGCCGCCGCGGTGCCCTTCGAATCCGACAGGAACCTGGGGTCCGTCGCGATCGGCGACATGAACAGCGACCAGGTGCCCGACCTGACCGTGGTGAACTACGATAGCGACGAGGTCTATGTGCTGTTGGGCATCGGCGACGGTTCGTTTGCCGCAACGTTGCACTACGCCGTCGGCGAAAACCCGTCTTCCGTCGCGATCGGTGATTTCAATGGCGACCTGGTGCCGGATCTGGCGGTGGTCAACTATTACAGCGGCAGCATGTCCGTGTTGTTAGGGGTCGGCGACGGAACGTTTACTGCAGCATTGCATTCCGCCGTCGGCGAATATCCGGAGTCGGTCGCGATCGGCGACATGAACGGTGACCGGGTGCCGGACCTCGCGGTGGTGAACTACGACAGCGACAGCGTGGCAGTGTTTTTGGGGGTAGGTGACGGCACGTTTTCTGCAGCGTCGCAGTTCGCCGTCGCCAGACGTCCGACGTCGGTCGCCATCGGCGACCTGAACGGCGATCAGGTGCCCGACCTGGCCGTGGCGAACAAGGGGGTTTGGCCAGATTATGACAGTAGAGTGTCGATTCTGATGGGAGTCTGTGACGGGACATTTGCCGACGCGATGTACGTCGGCACCGGAAGCACTGAATACCCGACTAGTACGGCCGATTTCGTCGCGATTGGCGACCTGAACGGTGACCGAGTGCCCGACCTGGCCGTGACGAACCGCCGCAGCAACACGGTGGCGGTGTTGTCGGGAGTTGGAGACGGTACGTTCGCCACTGCTTCGCACTACGCCACTCGCGACGAGCCTTCGTTTGTCGTGATCGACGACGTGGATGGAGACCTGGTGCCGGACCTGGCGGTGAGAGCTGGCTCCAGCTTTTCCGTGCTGCCGGGCGTCGGCGATGGGACATTCGCCGCACCACAGCACTACGCCGGCTCGGGCCGTCCGGCGATCGGCGATCTGGATGGCGACCTTATGCCCGACGTGGTCTTTTCCAGAGATTTTCTGCTCAACATTACGTTGAGAGACTGTAATGGTAACGGTACCCACGATCAGTGCGACATCGACTGCGGGCGCACGGGAGGTCCGTGTGATCGCCCCGGCTGCGGACAAAGCGATGACTGCAACTGCAACGACATCCCTGATGAGTGCGAGATCGATGCTTCATCCGTGGTTGACTGCACGGTCATACCCGGTGTCTGCGACGACGGACCGTTCTTCTGCACGAGCGATTGCAATTCCGACGCGAACGGCAATGGCATACCAGACTGCTGTGATGCAGACGTTGGTCCGACAGCGTGTCCGGATTGTTGCGTCATCGCGGCTGATTCGGTCGAGGAGTTCTTTGCGTTCGGGAACTTCCGATGTCACGACGACCGACCCGAAAGTTGTGCCATCGATTCCGGCGAGCCGCACGACATTGGCGATATGGCCGTCCGACATGGGTGGGATCGCATGGTCATGTCGTTCTCGTGCAACCTGGCTGCGTTTCCCCTAGGTCCTGAAGATTTCTCAGTGAGTGCGACCCCCGCCGGCGTGGCACCGAGTGTCAGTGATGTCTTGATCGACGGCGCCGGAGGAACGGCCACGGTGATCCTGGACGACATGATTCCGCCCGGACAATGGACTTGCATCGAACATCCGGCGTCGGGTGAAGAATGGTGTATGGGGTACCTTCCGGCGGATGCCGGTCAGGATGGTATGAGCACGGCTGCCGACATCAATGCGCTGATCGATGCGATAAATCTCGTGCCGGGTCACGAACTTCCGGATTATGCCACCGATATCGACCGCAGCGGCGCGACGAATGCGCAGGACATTCTCCGTTTGATCGACCTGCTGAACGGTGCCGGCGATTTTGATCCGTGGCTGGGACAGGCGCTGCCGACCTGCCCCTCGGCGACTAACACGCGTTAGTGAATGGTTGGAGGCATCGATTTCTAGCGTTGCGCGGCGCACACGATATAGCCTGGACCGCTCATTCGTGCTCTTTCCTCGGTTGCCTTCACACTTCCTCTCCGGTCGTGTGAAGCACTCGCGGTACTGACGTTTTTCCTTCGTCGCCAGGCCAGCGAAGCTGGCTGACGTCGCTTGTTCACGCTCCCTGCTCGGTCGCGTTCACCTTCTTCGTTCTGAGCCTTCAACTTGCCGCGTCAACCGTCTCGGCGGCAGGGGGCGAAGATGCCGCGTTTTCCTCAAACGCATTCAGAATATTCTCTGGTGCGATGGGCAAGTGCGCGAACCGAACAAGCTTACAACGGGCGCGAGACGTCTGGGCAGGACGTTGCGCATACCTCAGGTGGTGTCGAATCTAAGCTAATCGACCAACTTCTTTGTAGCGGCGCGAGACTCGGCCGTGTCCAAGGTGGTGAGGACCAATTCCGTCCAGCGGCGCAGGTCATCTTCCCAGACGGGATACTCAGCGACAATTGCACGATAGGTATCCAGTAGGATGGGGACGACCTCTGGACCGAGCTTGAGCAGATCCGGGCGCATTTCAGAAAGCATGTAGGACGGCGTCTGTTTCTCGTGCCAGTTCGCGTAGCCCATGTATTCGCGCATAGCGCGATAAGTGAAGTTCTCCAGCAGTGTCTCGAGTTCTTCACGCGTTCGATCAGTCGACGCGGGGTCAAACGAGTCCCGGTCGGCTGTATTCCACCAAACCTGCCAGGATCGTGGATCCTGGTAAAAGAGCATCTTCCAACGCACCTTTGACATGTTTCCAAGCATTGAAGCGGCGCACGCCCTGAGCGGATAAACCTTGACGGGGAAGGGGATTCTATGTCGCGTCGCGACCTGCGCTTGCTGCTGAGGGTGATAGCGCGCGTCGGCGGTAACCCTGACCTCCTTTTGGATAATTTCGACCAGAGCCTTGGATATGCGCGGATCACGGAATGCCCATAGCCTGCGTATGATTTCGCAAGCGTCCCCAGTTTCCTTTTCGTGTACGGTGGCCAACGTCTGCAGGATGAAGTCAACAGCCCGCGGGTCACCACGAGCGCTCAAGATCTCCGTGTACATGCGGCGAAGCTCAGGCACTTCTGCGGCACGCTCCACAACATACGGGATGGCGTCATTTCCAAGTCGCCACAGCTCGCCGCGAAACCAGTCGCTCGCACGCTTGGGTACCTCCTCGGCTGTTGATCTGTTCTCGACGTAGGCGAGTACCTGTCGGACGCGTTGTCTTAGGGGCAGCGCTGCAAGATCATTTGCTATCTTGAGACACACAAGTCCTTCAATTGCGCCTCCCGCCTGCAACCGATTAATGTATATGAGTCGACCGTTCTCCGGCGTTCGCCGTCGCACTTTGCCCCACCAGCGTTCCTGGTACGGATCAGTCGTCTTGATGCGCTCGAGTTCGCGTATGACAAGGTCTGCTTGTGCGTTGCTGAGCGACAGTTTTCTGGCGTAATTCTCGAGCTGGAGCAGGATACGCTTGAGGTTTTCGTCCTTTTCTGATCGAAGGGCCGCAAGCAGGTCGTCAAAGGACGCCGGGAATTCAGGGGACGACGGATTGGTCCTTGAGGCTACCGCTGCCCGCGCAGCCGGGTTCAACGGTGCCGGCGATTGCGCAACTGCCGGGTCGAACCTGTTAGGGACAATCATGGTTGCAAGGGCAATGACAAGGACGGTTTGTCTACAGGCGACCGGCGTGCATGATTGCATTGCTGATTCCTTTCGATTGTGAAGGTTACCGCTCGACTTTGCTTGTTCAATCTGATTCTAGGCCGCTCTTCGTCCCGACTCCAATGTAGCCTAAACTCATACACCTCGAAGGGCAGAGTGGTTGACCGGAGTAGACTCTTGTATAAGACGCACGCCGTACAAATTCACAGATTGTGCAATAGTACAGGTGCCGCGTGTGAATCTTTTCGCCTGCGTGGGCACCTCGTCTGGCAGCACTGCGTCGCCCGGGTGCCTAGTGCGCTTAGCGTGCAGCGTCAACCGGCTCGGCGGCGAGGGTCGAAGATGCCGCCTTCTCCTTCAGCGCGTTGAGGATTTTCTCCGGTGTGATGGGCAGGTCCTTGATCCACACGCCGGTGGCGTTGGCGATGGCATGGGCCACTGCGCCGAGGACCGGTAGCGTGCTGCCCTCGCCGATCTCCTTGGCGCCGAAGGGTCCGCGCGGCTCGTAGGAATCGACCAGGCCGCTGAAGATCTCCGGGGCGTCCTTGATGGACATCATCAGGTAGCCGTGCAGGTTGGGATTGAGCAGGCGACCCTTCTCGTCGAACTGCACGTCCTCGAAGATCGTCTCGCTGGCGCCCATGACGATGGCGCCCTCGACCTGACCGTGGACGGCCATCGGGTTGATCGGCGTGCCGCAGTCGTGGTAGTCGGTGAAGCGGTCGATCTTGACCTTGCCGGTCTCCATATCCACGGTGGCTTCGCAGACCGCGGTGCCGAAGGAGTAGGCCGGACTCGTGCCGACCGTGGAGCCCTTGTAGTCGCCGCCCAGACCGTCCGGCGGTTTGTAGCACCCCGTGCCGACCAATGGTCCGTTGTCGTTGAAGTACTTGCGCGCCACTTCTTCCCAGGGAACTGAGTATGACTCGTCCGCTGTGTGGACGGTATCCGTGTCGCCGCGCGGGCTGAAGCCCGCGGCTCGGGATGAGAACACTCTTCCATCGCGGGCGACTACTTCCGATTCGGGGCAACTTAGCAACTTGGCTGCATAAGGCTTCATCTTCTCGACGACCGCCTCGCCGGCGCGGGAGACGGCATGACCGGCCATCAGCGTCACGCGCGACGAATAGGCGCCCAGATCGAGAGGGGAGATGTCGCTGTCTTCGCTGCGAATGCGCATGCGCGATACGGGAATGCCCAAAGATTCCGCACACATTTGCGTCAGAACGGTGTCGCTGCCCTGACCGATCTCCGCGGCGCCGATCATGAGCACAGCGGCCATCCCGTCCTCGCTGATCTTCACGATCGCGTTGGCGTGCGGGAAGATGGATTTCTTGACGAAGGGCTCTCGCGGCTTCTCGTGCGAAAGCTGCACCTGCCCGCGGTAGATGCAATAGCCCGCGCCGGAGACGAATCCGCCGCTGGCGATGCCGATGCCCTTGCCGCGCGGCAGCTTGCCGTACTTTTCATCCCATTGACTCTTCTCTGCGGACGCCTCCAGCGTGGCCAGGTATTCGCAACTGCCGATGTCCATCTCATTGACGGTCATGGTGTTGGGGCCGATGGCGTTGCGGCGGCGGATCTCGACGGGGTCGATGCCCAGGTCGTCGGCGATCATGTTGAGCAAACACTCGAAGGCGAAACGCGGCTGCGGCACGCCGTGCCCGCGCATGGCGCCGGCCGCCGGCTTGTTGGTCATCATGCGGTAGCCGTCGTACTTGTACGCGGGGATCTTGTAGAGCGTGGGGATGACGCTTCCCGCGTAGTAGGCCGTCGCCACGCCGAAGGACGAGTACGCGCCGCCGTCGAGAAAGATTTCGCTCTTGAAGGCGGTGATATGACCGTCCTTGTCCACGCCGAGCTTGAAGTTCATGTGCTGCTTATGCCGCCCGCGACCGTGGTGGAACATGTCCTCGCGCGAGTAGATCATCTTCACCGGTCGACCGAGCTTGCGGCTGAACAGCGAGGCGCAGAGCTCGAGCGGTGTGGTCTCCGCCTTGCCGCCGAACCCACCGCCGACGGCCGGTCGTATCACTCGGATCTTGCCCAGGGGCATGTGCAGTACATGGGCCATCATGTATTGCACGTAGTGGGGCACCTGCGTGGAACTGTAGAGCACCAGCGTACCGTCCGGGTCCCAGGTGGCGATGGCCGCGTGAGGTTCCAGCGGGCATTGGTAAATGTGGTTGCCGGTGAATGACTCCTCACGCACGTAGTGCGCGTCGGCAAAGCCCTTGTCCATGTCGCCGAAAACGTGATCGACGTGGGTGTTAACGTTGCGTTTGTATCGTTCGTGGACCTGCGGCGCGCCCTCCGCGAATGCCGCGATGGCGTCGAGCACCGGTTCGTATTCCTCGTACTCGACCTCGATCAGCTCTATTGCTTTCTCCGCGGTTTTCTCGTCGATGGCGGCGACGGCGGCCACCTCGTCACCGACGTGCCGTACCTTGTCGCGGGCGAGTACGTATTCGTCGTAGCGCGGGGGAGAGACACCGTATTGCGTGTCGGGCACGTCCTCTCCGGTCATGACCGCCAGGACGCCTTCGAGTGCTTCGGCCTTTGACGTGTCGATACGTTTGACGCGACCGTGGGCGATCGACGAGCCGAGGATCTTGCCGTAGACCATGTTCGGCAGGTAAATGTCGGCCGTGTAAATCGCGCGCCCGGTGACTTTGTCCGCCGCGTCCACGCGCGGCATGGAGACGCCGACGCTGGAGAAGCCGTTCTTGCCCTTTCCATCCTCCGACGGCTTGCCGTTCCCGCCGGCCGCCGAGGCGATTGCACCCTCTTCCGTCTTCTTGGCACAGGTTCCGTCACTGCGATAGTTATCGCATCGCTTGACGGCGCGGAGGATGCCGGTGTAACCCGTGCAACGGCAGAGATTGCCGGCCAGTGCCTCCTTGATTTCATCATCGTTGGGTTTGGGATTCTCCGCGAGAAGGGCGGTCGTGGACATGACCATGCCGGGCGTGCAGAAGCCGCACTGGATGCCGCCTTCCTGCACGAACGCCTGCTGTTGCGGTGTCAGCATACCGTCTTTGGCGAGTCCCTCGATGGTGGTGATTTCCCGGCCTTCCATTTGTGCCGCGAGAAGCAGGCAGGTGTTCATCGGCTCGCCGTCGACCAGGACGGTACACGCGCCGCAGTCGCCGACGTTGCAGCCCTTCTTGGTGCCGGTGAGCCGGAGCCTGTTGCGCAGGACATCGAGCAGTGTGTCGCTGGGTTCCACCGCCACGGTGTGAAATTCGCCGTTGATCGAGAGTCTACGTGCGACAATCATGAGTTGCCCTCCGTGGCCCGTCGGTATGCTTCCGCGAGAGCGCGTTTGGCCATCACCGCGACAATCTCCTTGCGAAAGTCTGCCGATCCGCGGACATCGCAAATGGGGCGCGCCGCCTCCGCCGCCTCGCGCGCGGCGAGTTCCCACGTCTCGTCCTCGCCGCGACGCCCGGTGATGGCGGACGCCGCAGACGTTACGAGCACCGGCATCGGAGCCACGGCGCCCAACACGATCCGGGCGCCTTGAATCGTGCACTCGGCGTCCAGTTGCAGGCCGGCCGCCACGCCCGCTACGGCGATCGCATTACCCTCGCGCAGGCCAAAGCGAGCGTACGCCGCACCGAAACGCTCAGGTTGGTACGGCACGAGCACGGCCGTCAGCACCTCGCCCGGCTGCAGTATCGTTTCGCGCACATTGATGATGAAGGATTCGAGCGGTGCTATTCGTTCCCGTCCGTCCGACCAGACCACGATGGAGGCGTTCATGGCTGTGAGGATCGGGGGAAGATCGGCACACGGCACGGCGCTGGCGATATTCCCGCCGACGGTGGCTGCGTTGCGAATCTGCGTAGCCGCCATCTTGCTGGTGGCGTCGATAAGCGGGCGAAACTTGCGGTGAACAACAGCAGAGCGATTGAGTTGCGACACCGTCGTCAGGGCGCCGACACGCAATCCGTCCGCCGTTTCTTCGATCCCGCGCAGCGACGAGATTCGCTGGAGTGAGACCAAATGACCGGCACCGACCCGTTTGGTCTTGAGGTCGACAAAAATGTCGGTACCGCCAGCCAGAAGGCGCGCGTCGGATCCGTGGCGTTTCACAAGCTCCGCTGCCTGTTCGAGCGTTTCGGCGTCGTGAAGCGTGATATCGGGAAGGTACACGTCAAGGACTCCTTATTGGGCAGGTGGCATGACCAGCCAAACGCTTGACCATGCCTGTACCGCAAACCTCACGGCCTGGCTGCACCAGACCGTGCCACCCATCCACCGCGGGCTGTTGGCCATCATATCGCTGGTGGGCGCCCGTTTGAATTTGTTTCCGGAACGTTTCCGCCCGCAATACCGTTCAGAAACAGCTCGGTAATGAGCTTTGCCAGTCCTGATGGGGAGCGCCCGTCGGCAGGGCTGTACCATCGATAAAGCCAATTGAGCATGCCGAACAGCGCCATCGTGGCCACATGTCGGTCGATTGTGGATTCCGGATTCAGTTCCGCAAAAGCGCCGTTTACAATGTTCCGCGTCAAGCGGTAGTATTCGCTGCGAATGCGGTGAGTCTCCTCGTAGGACGACCCGCTGAGCACGTCGAGTTCGTGCGAACAGACCTTCAAGGCATCCATGTTGACGGCGAAATACAGGATATGTGATCGAATCATGACGCGTAATTGCTCGACCACGTCCTCGACGCCTGTCAGTTTCTCTCGTAAATTGTTCAGCAGTGAACTAAATGTCCGGAATTGAATCAAAAAAAGCATTCGCTCCTTGCTCTCGAAGTAGTGATAGAGCCCCGCGAGACTCACCCCCGCCTCCTTGCCGACGGCGCGCATGGACGCCTTTTCGTAGCCGTCGCGCGCGATCAGACGGGTGGCGGCGGCGAGGATATGATTGAGCCGCTCGTCGTAAGTTTCGCGTATTTCAGGACTTCTGGTCGGCGGCGTCGGGCGGGCCTGAATACCGAACGCTTGTTCTGATTCTTCTGTTCTCATATTGGTAGCTACGCCATAGTTCCGGACAATCGATCGTATTCAATATGCACGATGGGGCGCGCAAAGTCAAATCAAATCCGCCAAGAAAACGTTTGACAAACAGGTATTATGAGCCATACTTCAGATGTAGGCCGTCCGCGAGGTGCTTTCTCGCACGGTCGTAAATACTGTTTTTGGGTGGTGTAGACAATCGAACGTTCGTTCGGGTTTTCGGATGGGTCGGACGGAAACCGGATGGCGATGGCAAATAGGGATCCCTGCCAGGAGGATGTTGCGATGACCATGTTTCCGGCTCGTGAGGCGGCGTCGTTCGACTTCGAGGATATTGAATACGAGAAGAAGGACTGGGTGGCGCGCGTCACCATCAATCGCCCGCACAATTTCAATGCGTACAGCACGCCGGCGTTGCAGGAGTTGGCCAAAGCCTTCGAAGACGCGTCGTGGGACGACAGCATTGCGGCGGTCGTCTATACCTCTAAGGGGCACAACGCTTTCTGCACCGGGGGTGACGTCAAAGAGTATCAAAGCAGCTACACGCAAAAGCCGCGCGACTATTGGAAGTACATGTCGTGCTTCAAGGCTTATATCGAAGCAATCACGAACTGCTCGAAGCCGGTCATCGCCCGACTCAACGGGATGGCCGTCGGTGGTGGTAACGAAAGCCAACTTGCGTGCGATCTGAGCGTGATGGGCGAGCACACGTTCATCGCCCAAGTTGGCACCAACGTCGGCTCGGTGGCGTGCGGCGGCTCGACGCAGTGGCTGCCGATCCACGTCGGCGACCGGAAGGCACGCGGCATCCTGTTCCTCAACCAGCGCTACCAGGCCTTCACGTCGCTCTCGATGGGAATGGTGAACGCGGTCGTGCCTACGGTGAAGGGGCCGGACGGGGAATTCGTGACGCGGTTCACGCAGGACCGCACCTATCTTGCGGACTGGAACAGCGATCCGTGGGATCAACCCTTCGAGAACCGCGCGTCGGCCGGTGAGATCAAGAAGGCCATGAAGGGAACGGACGGCTACACCATCGATTTCACCCGTTTGGACGAGGTCGTCGCCGACTTGTGCGAGCAGATCGTCCACAAGTTCCCGGAGTGCACGCGCTACACGAAGGCACAGGTGAACTATTGGAAGGATACGGTCTGGCACGCCACGACCGGGCACGCACGGGATTGGCTGGCCGTGCACTATACAAGTCTGGAACCCTACGAAGGTATGACCGCCTTTGTGGAAAAGCGGAAGGCGGATTACGTCGGCCTGAGAAAGAAGGCGGCCGACCCGGACGGATCGAGCGAGTTTCTGTGGGGTCCTTACGCCAAGCAGTGTCCGAAATGCGAGGCGAAGGGGATTCCGGCTCACTTTGAATTCTGCGGGAAGTGCGGGGCTAAGCTGGCCTAGGATCTAGCTCAACTGCGAGGACAAAATGATGACACTAAAAGGTAAAAAAGCCATCGTCACGGGCGGTAGTCTGGGGATCGGGGCGGCGATCGCACGCGAGCTGGCAAAGCAAGGCGCCGACGTCGCCATCAACTATCGCAAACATGATACGGAAGCGAAGCAGGTGGTAGCGGACATCGAGGCGTTGGGGCGCAAGGGGCTGGCGGTCAAGGCGGACGTGGCCAGCTTCGACGATGCGGAACGCATGGTCGCCGAGGTGAAAGAGACCTTCGGCGGGCTGGATATCCTGGTCAACAACGCCGGGGTCAATCGGGACGCGGTGATCTGGAAGATGACCGAAGAGCAATGGGACCAGGTGCTCGACATCAATCTGAAAGGCTACTTCAACTATATCCACGCGGCCGTGGCCGGCTTTCGCGAGCAGAAGGGGGGCAGAATCATCAATGTCACCTCGATCAACGGCCTGCGGGGTAAGTTCGGGCAGACGAACTACTCCGCTTCGAAGGCGGGCATCATTGGACTGACCAAGGCTTTGGCCCGCGAGTTGGGCCGGTCCAATGTGAATGTCAACGCCGTGGCACCTGGTTTGATCGAAACGGAAATGATGAAGGACGCCCCGGAAAAGGTGCTGGAGGCGGCGCTGGCCGAAATCGTGCTGGGGCGGCTCGGAAAGCCTGAAGAGGTGGCGTCGGTGGTCGCCTTTTTGTGCAGCGACGCGGCCGCGCACGTGACCGGGCAGGTCATTCAGGTGGATGGCGGGCAATACATCTAGATCGAGGATTGGTAGGCCGCCGGATCTGGCCGGGGAGGCGGACGGCGCAACGTTGACAATAATTCTTCGTCAAAGGAATGGGACCGGTTATGAATCTGAATGATGTGGTCGCGATCAGTGCGGTGCGGACGCCGATGGGACGTTTCGGCGGGACGCTCAAGGATATGGCCGCGTACGATCTCGGAGCGGTAGCGATCAAAGCGGCGTTGGAGCGGGCGGGCGTAGCCGGCGACGGCGTCGACGACGTGATCTACGGCAGTTGCCGCCAGGCGGGTAACGGGCCGAATCCGGCAAGGACGGCCTCGGTTCGCGGTGGAGTCCCGGTCAACGTGCCCGTGCAGACCATCAACATGGCCTGCCCGTCGGGTATGCGCTGCATCGCCCTCGCCTCGCAGGCCATCCGACTTGGTGACTACAAGACGGCACTCGCCGGCGGTATGGACAGCATGAGCACCATTCCCTATCTGCTCAAGGATTGCCGCTGGAGCGGCTTCAAAATGGGGGATCGTACGCTACTCGATGGCTGGGCCGACAGCATTGATCCGCTTTGTGGGTTCGGTATGGGGGCGACGGCCGAGAATCTGGTTGACAAGTACAAGATCTCGCGCGAGGCGCAGGATCAGTTCGCGGTGGAGAGCCATCAGAAGGCCGCGAAAGCACAATCAAACGGCTGGTTCAACGACGAGATCGTTCCCGTCGAGGTACCGGCCGTGGGCAAGCAACCGGCCGTCACGTTCGACAAGGACGAGACCATTCGTGCGGATACCTCGGTGGAAAAGATGGCGAAGCTCAAACCGGCGTTTCGCAAGGACGGCACGGTGACGGCGGCCAATGCGTGCGGGATGTCCGACGGGGCCACGGCGCTGGTGCTGACGTCGCGCGAACACGCCAAGTCGCTGGGCGCGAAGCCGCTTTTCTCCTTGGTGGGCTATTCGAACGTGGCGGTCGAGCCGTCGACGATGGGCGAAGGGCCGGGCGTGTCGATCCCCGCGGCGCTCGAGCGGGCCGGCATGACGCTGAAGCAGATGGACTTGATCGAGGTAAACGAGGCGTTTGCGATCCAGGTGCTCGCCAACGAGCAGGTGTTGAAGTGGGATCGCAGCAAGCTCAACGTTCACGGCGGAGCGATCGCGCTGGGACATCCCACGGGCATCAGCGGGGCGCGAATAGTGGTGACACTCTATCACGCCCTCAGGCGGACCGACGGAGAGTTGGGCGTGGCCGCCATCTGCGGTGGCGGGGGCGTGAGCATGGCATTGGTCATCAAGCGGGAGCAGTAGCCGCCATAACTGATGACGAGTTTCTGCAGGGCGGATGGTCGCCCGGGATTTGGCAATCATGAGCGAACACGAATTCTTCGAGGTCGAACGGCGAGATGGCGTCGGTCGAATCGTGATGAATCATCCGCCGTTGAACGTGTTGGACAACGGGATGATGGAGGCGTTCAACGATATCCTCGCGGGCATGATGGAGAATCGAGATCTGGCGGCGATCGTCATTGGCGCCAAGGGAAAGGCCTTCAGTGCGGGCGTCGACGTTGCAGACCATACACCGGAGAAGGTCGGAGACATGATTCGGCTGTTCCACGGCATTTTTCGCAAGTTGGCGAAGACCGATGCGGTCACGATTGCGGCCGTTGGCGGCGCGGCGTTGGGCGGTGGGTGCGAGCTGGCGTGTTTTTGCGACATAGTCCTGGCGTCAGAGCGGGCGAGGTTCGGACAGCCGGAGGTGCAGGTCGGCGTATTTCCACCGGTGGCGGCCTGCGTGCTGCCATTGCAGGTGGGTGTAAAAAAGGCCGTCGAACTGAACGCGCTCGGCGCCACCATCGGCGCCGCGGAGGCGCAGAGAATCGGACTCGTCAATCAGGTCTATCCGGTGGAGGAATTTGAGCGCGAAGTAGAGGCCTATTTGGACGGGATTCGAAAGTTGTCCCGCCCCGTCGTGCGAATGGCCAAGCGCTCCACGATGCTTGCAGCACGAGAGCAGATGATGGCACATCTGGATCGCGCTGAAGCAATTTACCTCAACGAATTAATGAAACTCTCGGACGCGAGGGAAGGCATCGAGGCCTTTATGGCGCGGCGAGAGCCTGTGTGGACGCATGCGTAAATGAAAGTGTGGCGCCGTGCCGGCGCTGCGACATTAATGAGGATGACAGACCCATGAAAGCGGCGGTGTTACACGGCGAAGGCGGTGGGTTGAAGTTTGAAGACATCCCGACGCCCAGAATCGGTCCGAATCAAGTACTCGTCAAGGTGGCGGCATGCGGTGTGTGCCACACCGATTTGCATTATATCGAGCACGGAGTGCCGACGTTCAAAAAGCCGCCGATCGTGCTGGGGCATGAGGCGTCCGGCACGATCGATCAGATAGGCGCAGAGGTCCAAACGCTGAAGTCGGGGCAGCGCGTGCTCATTCCGGCCGTCCTGACCTGCGGGCACTGTACGGCCTGCCGGCTCGGTCGCGAGAACATCTGCAGCAACATGACCATGCTGGGCAATCACTTTGACGGGGCGTATGCCGAATACGTCGCGGTGCCCGCCAAGGACGTTGTGCCGCTGTCCGATGCCATTCCGCTCGAGGATGCGTCGATCATCGCAGACGCGATCTCCACGCCGTACCACGCGGTAAAGAACCGTGCGCGGGTTCAGCCGGGCGACACGGTCGTCATTTTCGGCTGCGGCGGAGTTGGTATCAACGCGGTGCAACTGGCGTCGGCCGCGGGCGGTTACGTTATCGCGGTCGATATCAACGACCGAAAGCTCGAATGGGCCAAGTCCTTCGGCGCGGCGGAAACTGTCAACGCCTCTCAGGTCGATCGGATCGACAAGGAGATCAAAAAGCGCACCGGCGGCGGGGCAGACATCGCCATGGAGGTGATCGGCAACCCGAAGACCATCGAGCAGGCGTTCGAGTGCGTGCGGGTCGGCGGAAGACTCTGCGTGGTGGGTTACACGCATGAGGCCATCTCGATTGTGGCGG
>Ga0055452_10000052_pt1 | contig 23489 bp, 23 predicted proteins | sample China_Galinas_PW_6_FD_57735 | JGI IMG/M metagenome (GOLD analysis project Ga0055452, IMG submission 57735) | Wetland microbial communities from San Francisco Bay, California, USA, that impact long-term carbon sequestration - China_Galinas_PWC_D2 | ecosystem: Environmental > Aquatic > Marine >... | reverse complement strand
ATAGTCCTGCAAGTCGACATAGCCGGTGGTGTCGGTATCTCCCGTAGCACCACGACTGGATGCCGACAGCATGCCTAGTGCTACTGCGACAACAGCGCAGCGCAACTTCCCATGTGCGGTGAACATGGATCTCCCCTTTCGTTGGAACATGCGCAGGATGTGTCTCGAGGCGCGCTTCACGCTTCAACCCTCCACGGCCCCACTCACGCCCCTCGGCGCTCCTCTCGGCGAGCGGCAGGTGTCGACGTGTCCAAAAGGAACCAAGCGCAAGGAGCCGATTCGGATCGCGAACAACGGCCGACACCACCGCGAATACGAGACGATACACCGTCTGGCATTAGTTTTCAATGTTAATGATTCGATTTCTGGATCAGATTGAAGGGACAGTTTTGTGCCGCCCCTGGGACATACTGGAGCGCGGTCTTATGGGTACCGATTCGCTTCGGACCTGCCTGCGCCAAAAGAATGGTTCACAGACGTACCGTCCGATAGGGCGCCAATGTCCGGTAACTTGTGTGGCAGGTCAGTACCCGGGAAAGTGGTGGTAGAAAACATCCTGTCTCAGCGCAAGCTCATGTCTCCTGTGGTAATGCGATTGCCCAAAAAAGTGTGTAGGGGACCCTACATCTGAGCCGCGACACGAATGTCAAGAATGCGCTGACGGCGGAATCGTCATCGAGTCCTCGAGGGTCGGCCTCCGGCCCGCAGACCGCGGGCGCGGATAAACACCGTGCCCGAGTCAAATGAGAGGATCCTGGTTCGGCGATGAGATCAACTGCCGTCGGCGCTTTTAGGAAGATTGTCCGAGGCGGGCCAGGGCGGCATTTGCCCACTCGAGGTTTGGATCGATCCTCAGCGCCTGCTGCAGCGAAGCCCGTGCGGCGTCCGTGTCGTTCTTGTCCAGCAACACTTCGGCGAGCAGGCAGCGCAGATCGGCGTCGGTCGGGGACGCGCGCACGAGTTCGCGTAGCATGGACTCGGCCGTTTTCAGGTCGCCCCTCTTCCAGAGCAGGATCGCACGAATGAGCCGCACCTCGGAGTCTTGGGCGTGCAGCTTCTCGGCGGCGGTGACGGCAGTCAGCGCCGTGATCATGTCACCATCGGCGATGGATGCCTTGGCCAGCAGCACTTGCGCCGCGACGTCTTCCACATGGAACGGGGCATAGTCGGCCAGGGCCTCTTTCGCGGCCCGCGCGTCGCCCTGGTTCAGATGACACTCTGCAAGCACGCGGCGAAGCGTGCCTTCCATCGGCACCTCGCCCGGTTCATCGAGCAAGGGCTGCAACACGGCGATGGCCTCAGCGTACCGACCGCCGCGCGTCAGCAATCGACCCAGATCGAGCGCGACAACATCGTTCTTGGTGGCCAGTGCCGATGCGGCCTGTAGATGCGCCGTGGCCTCCTCCGTCTTTCCCGCCAACATCGCCAGGTAGGCGGACAGCACGGCGATACTCCCGTCATCGTCCACTTGTGCTGCGCCTTCACGCAGGACAGTGCGGGCGCGTTCGGTTTTTTCCCCCGCGGCCAGGCTCTCCACATACGCGATCAGGTAGTCGAGCTGTGCAGGGTCCCCGGCATGGGCGATCTCATATTGCGCCGTCGCTTCATCCGGCTCATTGCGCTGTTCGTACAGCACGCCTTGCAGATAGTTCAACGCGGGCGATTGCAGACCCGCATGATGGGCCAGTTGAATGGCCTGCTGCGCGGATGCGGGCTTGTTCAGTTCCAGGCTGCATCTGGCGAGCAGCACGTAAGAATCGGTGCGCGTCGGATCGAGGGCCAGCGCCTCGGTGACCGTGTCGCATGCTTCCTGAAATAGCCCGCCCTCGTACTGTTGAACGGCCAGTTGATGCTTGACTTTTCCGCGCACCTCGCTCCAGCGACGTTCCGCATTCTTTTTGTCGATGGCATGCGGTGTGGACTGGCAGGCAGACACCAAACAGAGCGCCAGGCAAATGGCGCCCGGCGCGCACGCATTCCAACATCGTTTCGATAGCGTCCAGGTCATGGTTTTGTCACATTTGAGGCCTCTTGACTGGGCTTATAACCGCGGTCGACGGGTGCCGCGCGAGCGGGTCGGCCGAGTTGGCCACCGGTATACCCTCGCTCCTTGGCGATAAACCGGTGCAGGAACGTCCGCACGCCGCTGGCGTCGTCGTCCCAGGCACGCTTTTGCAGAATCTCCTCCTTGAGCAGCGCCGCAGGCACCATTCGAGAATAATTGTGCAGCGCCATATTGGCATGCCACAAGGCTGCCTTGTCATCACCGGCTGCGTGGCGCTCGACGGCTTTCTGGTAGTGCTGTTGCGCCAAGCGTTCCCGCCCGTGCCACATCAGCCCCTGTCGCACGCCCACGCGAAGCCGATCGACGTTCTGGTATTCTTCCATGGAGGCGTCGGCATACTCCGCCTGACTTTTGACCACGTGGACGGTAAGAAGAATGATGACTTCCTCACGCGTGGTGCTGTCACTACGCGAGCGAAACAAATCACCGATGCCCGGCAAACCACCGAAGAACGGAACCTGCTTGCGCGCATCCGTGGTGACCTCGCGGAAAAGACCGCCGATCAGAATCGTCTGCCCGTCGCGCACGATCACGTTGGTCGTCACTTCGGTGGTCTGTTCCGACGGCAACCCCTGCGCGTTGACGAAACCGACGCTGTCCTCCGGATGCAGTTCCATGCGAATGTAGCCGTCATCGCCGATGAAGGGACGGAACACGAGTTGCGTACCGGTTTCCAGATACTCCACAGACTGTACGGCCTGCGTCTCCGTCACCGTAGTCGTCAGAAAGCCATCGCGACGACCGACAATGACCTGTCCCTTCTGCTTGTTGAGGGCGAGGACCTTGGGGTTCGCCAGTACGGTCGTATCCGTGACTTGCTCCAATGCGCGGAGGAAGACCGCCACCTGGTCTTTGATGATTCCGATCGTCAGCCCGCCGTCGGGGACTTCGCCTGCCAAGTCCGTCGAGGCGATGGCGTTACCTTGCTCAAGCCGACTTTGCGGCAGCGGGCCGAGGGTGATGTCTTTGATCCCCTGCGAGGTGGCACCGAGGTGCTCCAGATCGACACCGCCTACGATCGTAAAGTCTATGCCCAGCGCATTTTCATCGCTGAGTTCCGCCCGCACGATTGTGGCTTCCACAAGGACCTGACGGGGGCGTACATCAATGTCACGCAGCAGTCTCTCAGCATTCTCGAGTAGTGCCACCGGCGCCGAAATGACAATAAAATCTCTCGAAGTATAACCGTCGCCGCCACCGTCCTCCGGATTGCCCTTCAGGCCCGTCGCAGGCGGGGGTGAGACCGAGATGACACCATCTTCGCCGATGAGTGGTTCCAAGTAGCCCTTGGCATCGGCCGCGGAGACGTAATTGAGAGGAAAGACACGAGTCACGCGGCTGCCCGTTTGGGCGGCTTCCATCTTCTCGAATTCGTCCCGTGTGTAGACGTAGATGAAACTGCCGATTTTCTTGAAGGCCGCGTCGTTGGCCACCAGGATTGCCGACAGGGCTTCCTCGAAGCTGACACCGTACAGGTTAGCCGTGACTTTGCCTTCCACGTCGGGCGAGGCAATGATGTTGCGCTGACTTTGCACGGACAGAAGCTGAAGCGCCGTCGATAACGGCAGATCGGCCACGTGCATCTCCACCAACCCGCTATTGGTCACCTTCACCTCTTCATGGGAACCGGCAATTGGCGCGCCGTCCTCGTTCGGTTCCGGGGTCTGCGCGACCACGGTAGATCCGACGAATGAGACGAGCGCGATCAACGCACACCCGCAGCGATCGAGCGGTGATCGACCGATCGCGCGTACATGTCGTGTGGCCCTAATCGTGGTGAATGTCATAAACATGCTGGCGCCTTACGTCATACCGGAAAACGCTTCCGCCAACGCACGGGAAGACCTAACCCCGACGTTTGTTATCGGTACCTGTGTTATCGGCACCTTCGACACGCACTTTGAGCGTGCCGGTCTTGAGCGTTTGCTGGATTTCCTGGAGCGCTTGGTTCATTTGCCGCAGTTCATCGACCATGTGCTTGCGCTGCAGTGCGCTATCGGGGATTTGTGCCATGGCAGCGGGCGTATTCTGTTCCGGCCCGAGCCAGACGCGTAGACAGGTCAGCGCCACAATTCCAATCCACAGCGTGCGCAAGAACCGCGATCCCTGATGCTGGTAGGCTGATGTCATGATCTTCATTCTCCCAATTACCGTAATGTCTTGGTGGCCGTGAGCCGCGCCGCCCTACGTGTCGTTCGACAACCGGCTATGCCACCAAGATTCGCGCGAGGCTTCGGCACGTCTTATCGGTCTTTTGATGAGCCCGGATCACTTATCGGGCCGCCCGGATCGAGATTGTGGGTGATTCAGGAAGGAAGCGCCTGCATGGCCAGGCCGATCATGGCCGTGATCAAACCGAAAACCGCCCCGACTCGTATCATCCGGGTGCGCGCCGACATGGTCGGTTCGTTGATCATCAACACACCGCCGTGGGCCAGAAGTAGGAGCGATGCCGCCATGATGCTCGTTCGCGTACTGAAGAGGCGCTGCCCAATCGGTGCCACGACCCACACGACGAGAGCGGACGCGGCCAGCACGCGAAATAGCATGATGGTGCCGGCCGCTGCGCGATGGGCCACACGCACCAGCAGGACTCTTCGCCCGTAGGCCATGGCGAACCCCAGCGCGGCTATCCCTAAACATGCGAGAGGCAGGTCGCCGTAACCAGAATAGCCGCCCGATCCCGTATGGAATGGTTTCGACATCGGCACGAGCAACATGCCCGCCACAACACAAACCACACCGAAACCGCCGATCGACCGCGCCCCGCGATACCCCCGGTCACCACCCAGCAAGACGCCCAGGCCGGCAGACCCCAACATGGCTGCCAGCGATGTGAAACCTGATAAATTCCCATCACTTGCCGAAACGACAGTGCAGATGACCCAGACGCAGCACGCACTCACGGACACGATCCCGGCGCGCAGGAGTGTGGGCCAGCGATCGCTGCACAAGGGGAGTTCGCGCGCCACATGCCCGCCCGGTGCCCCGTGCGTCACGGCGCTTGTCGGCCAAGAACCTGCTGCTGTCACCGACGCGACCAGCGCCGGCAACGCCGCCACCACAAGACAGAGATTCGGCGATCGTTCCGTAAGGCTGATCTGACCGGCAAGGTATACCGCGAGCCCTCCGCCGATCAGAATCCAAGCGGAGGCGCGCGTATCCCACGTTCCGGCGCGCCATGTGATGCGGTGAGCCGTGGCGACCGCGAGCCCGAAACCTAGCAGAGGAATACTGCCCGTCAAAAAAACGACGATCGCCCGCAAGAGAACCAGGGGCGCCACGGACCAGACAAAGCGTTCATGCAGCCAGGCATACCCTGAAGCCGTGATCCCTGCGATGACCGGCACGAGTGCCGTCGCCAGACCCGCAAAGAGCAGCGCCACCGTGAGCAGAACCCAGGGGCGACCACTTTCGTCAGGATGCCGCTCCAGGGTGCTTGTCAATCCCATGGGGTACCCCTTCGCCAAGCGGAGGCACCAGGCGGAGGCGGACGCCCACGTGGCAAGCTGATGCGGCCATCGAATGCCGATGGCGATCAGAAGAAACGAAACGGCTACCACCGTGTGGGGTGGCGACGGCTGACGGCCCAGCAGGGGCCCGAGCCGGACCACGAGTCCTATCATGAGCGCGGATAGGGAGACGCCGATCAACAGTGACACGATGATGGCTCGCACGTCTTCTCGGCGTGAGACCCGTGGTGGACGAGTGCGGTCATCTTCCGTCGGCGCCGCGCCGGAATCCAACGGCCTGACGTCCAACGAATCGGCGAGGTGGCCTTTACACTTGTTCTTTCGCTGTTGTCTGCGGCGGGAACGGGAGATGAGGGGTGGTGGTTGACGAAGAGATCGTGCCCGCTTCCTACGTGGCATGGACGGGCCTCCTGCCCGACGTACGTATGGCTCTACCTGGCGATCGGAGCGATCCTCGGCGCCAACCTCCGCCGTCGCGGCCGATGGCTACTCCGCCGCGTAATCCAAAAGCGTCGTGCTGGCCGCATTGAACGCGCGGACGCCGCCCGCGTCAAGCTGCACAATGAGGGCGGCGCCGGGATCGACGTCGATAATCGTCCCTTGAAACGTCTTGCCGGCGTGCCGCAAAATCACACGACGACCGATGGGATGCGCTCGATCGAGCCACGCCGCGCGCAGTGCGTCGATGGAACGAAAGTCGCTGTCGCCGACTCGCCGCTCCAATTCGGAAAGCAGCGCGATGGCGATTTCCGTGCGATCGATCGCCTGACGACTCTCGATTTCGAGCGATGTCGCACGATCCCCCAGATCATCCTCAAGGTGCGCCGCTTGCTGCAGGCAATTGATGCCTACACCGATGATGAACACCGTACCGTCCGAACGGCTGTCTTTTTCTACCAGAATGCCGCCGAGTTTGCGGCCTCGTACCATCAAGTCATTGGGCCATTTGATCGTCGGAGTGACATCGGTCGCCCGACGAATGGCATCGCATGCGGCAATACCGACAAGCAGTGCCAGTTGCCCGCCGTCCCAGACTGGTGACGACTCGACCAGCGCCACGCTACATAGCACGCTTGCGCCGCGCGGCGATCGCCAGGGTCGATGATGCCGCCCTCGACCCGCACTCTGATAATCCGCCAGGACAACGAGCCCGTCCGACGGCGCTTCGGCCAGCAGTTTCTTGGCGAAATCGTTCGTGCTGGTGGTCGACTCCACGAATTCGATCCGGCTGCCGATTCGCGCGTTCGACCGGCGCGCGCGGATTTCCGCAACGCGAAGTTGGCCGGATTGGATTGGCGCATTCATGTGTACCGTTCTTCGGGAGACCAGGGGCGGGCTACTCTCGACCCGTCACGGATGAATGATCCCAGTCCCAGTCGAGCTGGCGAATAGGTCTGTCCTTTCGTGCGAATACGTACATGATAGGTTTCCGCGTCCGATCGTGTAAATCCCAACCCACCGGCTCGGTGTAATTCTCGAGAAGGAACTGGCGCCATTCGGCCCAGGGTTCTTCGTCGAACAGCACGACGATCAGTCGCGGCGGATTCTTCATCAGTTCCGCCAGCAGCACGGCGCGTCGCGCGTCCACACCGGGAGAACCCGCTCCCAGCCCGGTGAGCATGGTGTAGCGCGACGCACATCGACGCCGGGCGTAGTAGTAAAGCGACGCGTCGTTACCGAAGACGAAAATGGTGTCACCGGGATCCGTGACTTTCTCGATGTTTCTTCCCTGAGCGCGCCCCCAGAAATCTCTGAAGTTGTAGCGTCTTACCGTGATATCATAGAGCGGTGCCCCCAGGTAGGCACGATATTCCGTGATCGCCAACAGGCACGGCATGGGAAGGCAGACGGCGAGCGTCATGCCGACAAACCCGATGCTCCGCGGCTTGCAGCGCCGCCGCATTAGCGCCGCCAAGTCGATTGTCGCCACGCCGACGACCAGTGCCAGCGGCGGGATCATCAGGTAATAATAATGAGGCCAGAATCGCGCGGGCAAACAGACCGCCACGAAGGAAGCCACCAAAAGAAGCGAAAGCGAAACCGCAGGATTTGTGCCGATCTTGCGCGCACGCGCGATGAGCCAGACAAATGCCGCCACCGCGCCGATCCATAACGGGAAGGCGCTATCGAAAATAAACGGATGTCGTGGCGGCGTGAAAAACCCGGGAAAGCGGCTGAAGAAGCTACCGCTGCCCTCGCTGTAGCCCAAGTTAAAGAGGAAGACGGCATCCACGAATTCGTGCAACCGGTCGGTCCCGGCAAAGTACGCGAGCGATGCCAGCCAAAGCACCGCCGGCGCGGCGCCGAACGAGGCGATGTCCCAGGCCGACGCGACCCCGGGACACCCTTGCGTTTTGGGAATGCGAAACCGCCGCCACACCAGCCAACACACCAGTAGCAACCAGTGTACCGCGACAATGGTCTTGAGCGCCGACGCCAGAGCCATCGCCGTGCCGGCGCCGAGAAGCCAGCCACGACGGGAAGGCAAGGGGCGCGTACCCATAAACCACGCCGCGAGGATCAGGGTGTTCATGAAGATCTCGCGGTTGCATCCTTCGCCGGCCGTACCGGGGTCCGAGGAGACCAATGCGAAGATCCCGGCGGCCGTAAATGCGGCGGCAGGACCGGCGCAGCGTCGCGCGAGTAAGAAGATCAGACCCAGCGATGTCAGTGAAAAGCCCACGGCCATCCACCGAAAAACGTACGGATCGTCACCAAACAGCGCCTGCACCCCGGCGAACAAGACGAAAACGCCATAGGGCTGGTGATCCCACACGTCCACGTAAAGCCTGTCGCCGGCAAGCAGGCGCTGCCCGATGTACGCGTAGTTACACTCGTCAGGCTCGAGCGGCAGATCAAAGGCGTGCAGGCGGAAGCCGACCAGAATGACGGCGCATATCAGGAGACCAACGCATTCAAAAGTCGTCATCGGCACCGTCGACTTGCCCGCAGCGGGTAGTGGCGGCAATTCGACTGGATCGCGATCCGTCATGGCCTGGCATGGTATCCTCGAAAGAAATCGGTGGCCAACGATCTCGGGCAGCGCGTGGCAGCGCGAATTCATCTATGATAGCGCTCCATGAAGACCTTCTCGTTGCAGTCGGGCTCCAATGGAAATTCGTTTTATGTCCAGGCGGATGGCCTGTGCCTGCTGTTTGACGCCGGTCTCACCGGAGCGGCGGCCGAACGCCGGATGAGCGTTCATGGACGCGATATCCGCAATGTCGACGCCCTGTTTGTGTCGCACGAGCATCCCGACCACATCCGCGGTGCCGGGGTCTACCAGCGAAAATACGGCATGCCGGTCTATATGACGCAAAAGACGAGAGAGGCCACCCGATGCCCGCTCGGCAAGCTACATGACGTGCGCTACTTCCAATCCGGCGACACGATCTCGTTGGACCGGGTGAAGATCCACACCGTTCCCACCGCCCATGACGCCATGGACGGCGTTTGCTTCGTCGTGGAATGCGACGGCAAGCGGCTTGGAATCTTGAGCGACCTGGGGCATCCGTTTGAAGGGCTCGCGGATCTACTCCGATCGGTGGATGCGGCCTACATCGAGAGCAACTACGACCCTGACATGCTGGCGGCCGGACCCTATCCGGAACCGCTCAAAGCCCGCATCCGGGGACCGCACGGGCATCTTTCAAACCACGATGTGGCGTCGCTCTTACTCGCGTGCGGTCGGAACCTTCCGAAGTGGGTCGCGCTCGCCCACCTCAGCGCCGACAACAACCACCCGGACCTCGCCATCGGTGCCCAGCACCGGGCTGTGGGTACGAGCTACCCGGTGTACCTGGCGTCACGCTACGACTGCTCGGGGATGCTTGCTGTTTGATGCGGGTCCGATCTAGAAAAAAGAAGATCACCACAAAGGCACGAAGACACAAAGAACGGATTTGATTTTCTTGAGGCTTCGGACGCCGTCACTCGCCCGAGGCGTTGACGCTTTCCCAAACAAAAAATCTTTTCTTCGTGTCTTCGTACTACCAACCCTCGATTTCTTCGCAGGCTGCGTTGATTCTTCTGCGTTTGCACAGCAAATTTTCTTTTCGTTGTGGCGGAAGGCGAGCGGGCAGTGGGCGTAAAGGAGTCACGACGATACTTCCGAAGTCGATACCGAGATCAGCAAGACCGACTCTTGATTCCGGGACGAGTGAGAAGGAGTCCTTTCTTCGTGCCTTGGTGTCTTCGTGGTGAATCATCACTTTTTTTTGGTTGCGGCCGATAGGCCGCGCTAAACCTTTGTGGTAGCAATTCCGAAGCGACGGGTGGTGATGCGTCATGCCCGGTAGGCGTCGTCGTTGTCGTCGTCGTCCTCTTCTTCGTCGTCGAGTTGCTTCCAGCTATCGGCTTCATCCACTTCGTCGATTTCCCGCTCCATGTGCTTGATCATCTTCTCCTGCAACGGAGCCAGGCGACGATACATATCGAGGGTGGCACGGTGTGATTTGGCGATGGCCTGCAATTCCATGATTTGCCACTTGGTCAAGCACTCCGGCTCCTTGATATTGGAGTAGGGGTCGCAGGCCATGACCGGCGTGCCGTCCGAGGCACGGTGGAAGAACTCGCAATCTTCGCATCGCAGCATGTTGATTCTCCACCCAGTTTACCGCAGTACCCGAAATGGTTGCAGTCAACGGGGATTCTACGGTCGGAACCCGGGCCTGACCATCGCAACGCCCGGTAGTAACGCCAAGGTAAAGCCAGAATCGCATTTTTTCGCACTTTTTGACTTGCGGAAACGTCCATTTTGTGCGACTATTATAAAGTGCTTATTGCAAAATGAGTGCATTTACCGACCCGTCCCCCCATGGGTCGGTTCCCCCCAAGGCCCGGTCCACCCCGCCGGGCCTCCTTTATGCGCTGCCTGGTGCCAATGTCGATTGCATTACTACTTTATGAAATGCCCCAGTACGGCGCGCCAGCCTTGCTGCCAGAGACGGTACATTGTAGTGGACGTAGTTCGTCCGTTGAAGTCGGGGCGCTAACCTGCCATCGCTGCCGCAAAGAAAGCGACGAAGGGTGGACATCAGTGCCTCAAGCGAGCGAACGGATTCGGGTCGTATCGTCTTTGGAGGGATTGGCCGTCTCGTAGATCGATCGTGTTGCTGGAATTGAAATCAAAAACGCGGCAGGGCTCTGAGACGCCGTCGATTAGCGGGCCGACCATGCACGCGCCGAACGCGGCGAAGTCCGCCTGATCGATGACGCCGTTGCCGTCGTAGTCTCCGGTGGCTGCCTGGCAGCGAATCTCCATGACGCGAAACTCGTCGATGCCGGCCTCGGTCAGCGAGAAATCCGACGGCAGGTCGGACACCGAAAACCGAACGCGCAGCGTGTCGCCGGTGACGCCGGGAAACGCGCTGAGGCGGAACGAACGCCACTCCCAGCCTTCGGTCGGAGCGATCGTGTCGACGTTCTGCCATGACGCGCCATTGTCACAAGTGAGCTCTACGGTCAACTCATCCGGCTCGTTACCCACCGAGCTGTGCAGCCACACCGCGTACGAGACCTCGACATCATCCGTTCCGACGTCGACGATCGGGGAGAGAAGACGAACCGGTCCGCCGTCCACGTCGTTGTTCGCCGCATCGCCGTCGGGATTCTGCCCGGTGACATAGCAAGTCGTCTTTTCATCCGGCGATCGATCGAACGCAGGCTGCGCCGCCGCGCCCGTAGTTGGCGCGATCGTGCCGATGGGCTCCGCGCGCACCCAGCCGCCGCGTGTGTCACTGCCTTCGACCACCGCTTCCCAACCGAGGTCCTGCTCGAAATCATCGTAGAACAGGTCGCGCGTCTGAATCGCCTGCGCCTCGTAAACTCGTTCCGGCGCACCGATGGGGTCCGTGACGACCGTGCCCTCGTCGCCGGTTGCCTCGAAGTAGAATTCAACGGTCTCCTCACACGCCGTCGCAGGAAGATCGACGGAGTAGTCGCCCTCGCCCGCGGGCAACATGTCGATCGCCACAAAGTCGGCGCCGGATTGCCTTTGCAACAGCCTGACGCTCTCGGGAACGATCACTTCGCCCACGCCGGTGATATGAACGAGAACGGCCGTCGGCGCATTCGGCGTGACAGTCACGGGCAGCGGCGCGGTAGGCTCAAAACGAAGGGCCGGCGGCGGCGTTAATTGCAGCGCTTGAGCGACGTTGAGTCGCCCCTGACCGAAGTAGGGATCCCAGCCGGCATCGCCCAGGTCGTCCGCCGACGCCATCAAAATGTCTCCCACGGCGAGCGGGCTCTGCTGCGGCGCATACGATAGCACGAGGGCCGCCGCACCGGCGACATAACCCGCTGCGGCGGCATACGCTCCCTCGATTGTCGTGACACCGTCGTCGCGCCACGTCGACAATACGTTTCGCCCCGGTGCTGCGAGGTCGGTGCCAGCGCCGTAGTTTGAGAACGGCGCGATCTGATCGCGGTGCGTCGTAGACGCCACGGCCAGGCAGTTTTCATACGCTGCCGGATAGGCCAGAGATGGGTTGCCGTCCTTTCCGGTCGGCGCGATGACCAGTACATCCCGACCCACCGCATAGGAAATCGCATTCTCGAGTGCCGGCGAACCGGCAGGAAACTGGAGCGGTACGACGATCACCTGTGCGCCCTGGTCCGCTGCCCAGATGATTCCTTCGGCCACATGTGCCGAGCCGCCATCGGCGGTTTCGATTACGCGAACGGGGAGAATCCGCACACAAGAGCTGAGACCGGCGATCCCGGTACCGTTGTTCCTCGCGGCGCCAATGACACCTGCCACCAGAGTGCCATACGGTCCGCTTGGCCAGGTGTCCAGAGAGTTGTACGGATCTCCCACCGTCGAGTGCCCTTCCATCAGCCGGTCGGCGAATTCACTATGCGGATTGACCCCTGTACCCACAATGGCGACGACGACGGGGGTGGTTCCCTGGTGAATGGCCCAAGCCTCCGTGGCCCGTATGTCGGCGCCGGGCATGCCCGGTTCCGATTCCCCCTCTACGACCTGCCCGACATTTTCCAATGCCCATTGCTGGGAAAAGCCTGGATCGTCCGGGATCAGGGGATCCGCGACAGCGGAAGTTGCGTGGTCGGAGAGGATCGCAACCACCAGAAAACACATAGGAAGTGGGACAACAAACCGGTATTTCAGATGCATGCTTGGGTTACCTCCGACAGGGGACCGCGCGTTTTCCGTCTGTAGGAGTCGGATGTGGATTCTATCGTCCTGGCGCAATGTCGCAATGGAAATCGGTAAGCAATCCAGCTTTTGTGGATTGATGAAGGAGCGACGGAGGGCGACCGAATTCGTGCAACCGATGAGGGAACACGAATGAGCACGAAGCGACGAAGGGTGGGAATCAGAGCCCCGAGCGCGAGCGAGCGGGTCCGACCTAGGGTAGTCATCCACACCGCCTTTCCGGTCCGGCACATCTGTATGCGACTGCACCATCATGCAGTCCACTAGTTGTAGTGGTTGAGAGTGATCCGTAGACACCTGTAGGTGGTCTGGTGGTTTGGATTCGTCCGATGCGCTGGTCAATCCAATTGCCCCGAGGCCGTTAGGGTCAAGGCATGTCGTCGCACCAGAGCCTTAGAGCCTATCCCAGAAACTCCATCTTGGTGCCACTAGCGGCTCGTCCGCCAGTGCCGGCCCGCGACCGTCGACCGATTTTGAGATAGGCTCTAAGCGAAGAGCCACCAGGTTGACCCCTGCAAGGAGCACAAGAGACTACCGTGAAGGCAGCGGAGCGGCATGTGCGTGAGGCCCCACCCCGAGACTGGCGTACCTCTTCGCGCCATCCAGCCCTGAAGGATGTGTACGGCGCGACAGCAACACATGACGCCGGCGATTTGCCTGCCCTTCGTCGCTCCGTCGCTCGTTCCGGCTCCCTCCGCGGTCGCCCTCACCTTCGTCGCTATCTCAGGCACCTTCACCTCGCGAGGTAGCACCGATCGGTGTAATAATCGCTTTTGATGGCGCTCGATCGAGGCGATGGATCGCAAAAAAGCGTGTACAGTGCAGGCATGCGCAGGCCAACACCAACATGGTGCCGTGTCGGCACGTTTGTCTTCTTCGCCCTTCTGATCGCCTTCTACCTCAGCCTTGACTTTCGGTTCGGATTCTCGGGCCGGGCCTCCGTCGGTGTGTCGCACGGCGCGCTCTGGCTCGACGAGATCAACACCCCGGATCGCGGTGGCGGTTGGTTCTTTGTCGAAAACAAAGCGACCTACTTTATCTGGTGGCGAAGGCCAAGGTGGCTTCGATGGACGAAAAGCACCCTGATAATCCCTCTTTGGATCCCTATGATTATCGTGGCCATGCCGTGCGCCGTGGCATGGTGGCAGGCATTTCGTCGGTTTGCGCCGGGCTGCTGCACCCAATGCGGCTACGATCTGACGGGCCTGCCCGAACCGAGGTGCCCGGAATGCGGCACGGGGTTTGAGCGATGATCCGCAAGGCCGTCGTCATTACATTCATCGCCATGGCGATTCTCGTCGCGGTGACTCGGTTTGCCGTGCCCGTCGGCGCGAACCGGCGTTATAGCTGGCGCCTCGCAGATTCCGGCCTGCATCTGAGTTTCGGCGATCTTAGCATTGGCCCCACCATCGGCGCCGGCGCCGGTGCGATCGCCGAGCGCGCAGTAAGAATCGATGTCGATATGGGCATGTTCGAGACGACTGGCCTTGGGCGTGTCACCGTCACCCAGGTCGTCGGCCCATGGCACGGATTCGATGTCCATTTCATAGACACTTGGTTTTCGAAATGGCTCATCGTCCAAACGCCCGCGAGTTTTCTCTTTTGCGTACTCCTGGTGTACCCCGTCGTCGCACTCATCCGTAGTCCGGCGCGGCGACGGCGCCGCCGCCGGCGCGAGGGCCTGTGCCTCCGATGCGGCTATGACCTCAAGGGCAACGTCAGCGGGACGTGTCCGGAATGCGGGGAGACACCATGACAAGGCAAGGCGGGCGAAAGCGTGCAAAGCGCATCGGGCTCCTTTTGACGCTCATGATGCTGGCACTCTGGGTATTTAGCGTCATGTTCAGGACATCTTACGTACCTCCGAGTAGGCAATGGAGTGTCGGTATGCACTTCGGCCGTATCATTTTCTTCAACCACAAGTCGATCGGTCCGCGCTGGGTATGTCGCCGCTCTTATATGACGATGAGGTTTCGCCCAGGTATGCTGTCGTCTCGGTTCGCCGATTGGGGCCTTGGCATCGCTTTGCCCAGCACTCACGGCGGAGGTCTCCTTCTATATATTCCGGTGTGGCTTCTCGTGGTCGCCGCGGGATTCCCGACAGCCGTACTCTGGTGGCGTGACCGCCGTCCGAAAGCCGGTCGCTGCGAGGTTTGCAGGTACGATCTCACCGGTAACGTGTCAGGCGTGTGCCCGGAATGTGGAACGGTGTTTGAGCAATGACCGCTAGTGGTAGGCGGTGACCACGCTAACGTCCGGGCCGCTCCCTCACGATCGCGGTACTGACATATGCCCTGCAACGCTTCAGCATGCGAAGGCAGGTCAACGCTCCACCTTCAGCGGACCAACGACCTGCCCTACGTCGCGGATGTCCACCCTTCGTCTCCCGTCGCTGTTGAAGCAGGCAAGGATGCCTGCGTTACAAGTCGGACCCTTCGTCGCTCGTTCAGGCTCCCTACGCAGTCACCTTCACCTTCGTCGCTCAGTCGCTACGTCGCTATCCAACACGGCTGAGGGTATTTGGATCGACTCTCGCCCGTGCGACGGCAGAGCAATCTAGAAAATCAAATGTAACAGATAATCGAGCCGGCCGGTGAGGACCATTCGCTTACCGGCCACACGCATGACCTCCTGGATCTGCCGGCGGTAGGTCGGGTGGTAGCAGTGGCTCGGGCAATTCTTACAGGCGGGCTTGGGTGACAGCGGGCAGTGGGTGCGTTTGGTGAAGGCGTGGGCGAGGAGCCTGGCACAATCGTCGCATATCCGGACAGGGCGGTCCGCGATCGCTTCGACGTCGTGCGTCTTGAGGTGGACCGGGCCCTTCATCGCCTCCTTGTGCCGGTGGTGGCAGTACACCACGACGAAAGAAGCCAGCGTTTTGAGATCGCGCCTCAAATCCGGCTTTTCAGGCTGATAAAGAGCTACGACCATCGACCGGTTTTCTCCCGCGCCCTGAAACCCTTCGCTCCGCAAACAACTCGGTGCTGTAGAAAAATTCGGCAATTCTCGTGCCACGCTCAGACTATATATAACCATATGAGGATAGATTTGTCAAAGATTCTCCGAACCGCGCGCGAAATCGGGTCAACAGGCGGACAACAACGGTGATTCCAGAAGTTATCAGGCGTCGGATCGGAGTGTTCAGTCTTCAGTGCTCAGTTGTCAGAGGTGCCTCGAATCAATTGATATTGTGGCTGCTGGTGCATCAGAGCCGTGGGCGCAAGCCCTGGTTGTTCAATAAGAGTCGGTTGCGATCGATCTTCGTCTTGTGTGCATTCGCGGTTCGCCCACTGTTGGTCGCGTGTGATCGCTGTTCGCCCCAAGGGGGCAGTGACATGGCAGCCCTGGGCAACGCCCAGGGTGTCGGAACGCCATCACACAGAAGCCCTGAAAGGGCGCAACAGCCGGGGGGTCGACATATAACCGTCATCGTCGATGGACCCTTTGATTTGATGCGCCGAACGAGAATCCCAGTGTATCGCCCATTCAGGGCTTTTTCGTATCGCGAATCGCAGCCCCAAGGCGTTGCCCTGGGCTGACATGTTTCCGCCCTTTCAGGGCGAAGCGCAACCAGAAGTGCGGCGTGAAACGAGCCTGACGACTTGTGTTGATCAACGAGGGCGCAAGCCCTCGGACCCCACACAGCGCCGGGCAGTCACCGGGCTTGCGCCCGGTGCTCTGATTCAAGCCCGTCCGTCCTGCGAATGGGGCACACGTTATTTCATATGAAACGGGCCAGGGCTTAGTATTGGCGCCAGCAAGCGAGACGCCGGTGTTGCGTGGTGGTACCTGGTTCGGAACGACCGATGTTCGCAAACGCACCTGTGGGCGCCGCCAATCCGACCCACTAAGAACTGAAAACTGACGACTGACAACTGCCAACTGAGAGCTGACGGCTGACGGCCGATCACTCCGCAGGCTACGCGAGGGTCAGGCGTAACCCGTCGTGGGCCAGCGCCATGCCGGTCGGCAGTTGCGCGTTCGTCTCTGCGTGGGATAGCTCGTGCGTGATGTGCGTGAAATACGTCTGCGTTGCGGCGATGCGTCCGGCGGCCTCGATCGCCTGCTCCAAGTTGAAATGCGCCGGGTGCGGCGTGCGCCGCAGGGCGTCCAGGATCAGAATGTCGAGTCCTTCGAGTCTGGCGAACGACTCATCCGGAATGTAGGAACAGTCCGTACAGTAGGCGAATCGGCCAAAGCGGAAACCCAGGACGGGCAAAGGACCGTGCATCATGGGAATCGGAATGACATCGACGTCGCCGACGGGAAACGGGTTGTCATCAATATGGTGCAGTTCGAGGTGCGGACGGCTGTGTGGTGTGTCGTGTGCCTCGCGGAAGGCATACGAGAACATGCTGGAAAGACGCTGCAGCGTTCGTTCCGTGCCGTAGCATGGAATCGGCTTCTTCAGCAGCCAGTTGAATCGCCGTAGATCGTCCAGCCCGGTGACGTGATCGGCGTGATGATGCGTGAAAAGCACGGCATCCACATGGCCGATATCGTTGGCCACGCACTGCAAACGGAGTTCCGGTGCCGTGTCGACCAGCATGCGCGTGTCGCCCACCCGCACCCAGACACTGGGTCGCGATCGCTTGTCACGTTCATCGGCAGAAGTGCACACGGCGCAGTCGCAGCCGATCATCGGCACGCCGTGAGACGTGCCGGTTCCGAGTATGACGACTTCCATCCCTGGATCCGTCTGGCTCATCGCAGATCGTCAATCCCCGCCTTCCTACCCTTACCAGCGTGTGCGAACTTGTGTCTGCCAGATCATACGGGGGGGCGCCACACATCGCCAGCCAATGAGCCCGGCAGGGTTACGCGGCATTGGGGACGGGCTCGAGGTAGGACGGGTGGCTCTCTCGCCATACCCGCATGGCAGGTCAAACCTCCGCTGATGCGGAGCAACGACCTGCTCTACGCATGCTCGCGTTCGCCGGTTTCGTCACCGAAGCGCCGAGCCGGCCGCCTGCGTTGACCTGTACATGGCGAACGGATACCGTCGCACCTCCTGTTTTTCAAGGATGTAAGACGATGACGACCCTGCACCCTGGGATGACGATTCGCTTCGTTATCGTGATGACTCTCTTGGCCATCATCGGTTGCGCCTCGCGCGAGGTTTCGCCAGAGCCTTCGGTCGGTGCGGCGTGGCGGGACCACGCCGTGTCGACGACCGCCGCCAAAGCGCCGACTGCGACTCAAGATCAATCCCCACCTGCAAGTCAACAGAATCGCGAGAATTCCGCGCCGGCCGCGAGCACATCGGCGGCAATCGGATTCGTGAACGGCATCGAGGTGCCGCGACATCGCGTGCTCAATCTACTCCTGAAATCCCGCGGGCCGCGCGTGTTCGAGCAGGTCGCCATGCTGGCGGTGGTCGAGCGCCTGGCAAACGACCGCGGCCTGACGGTCAGCGAGTCGGACGTGAACACGGAGTATGACATCACCCTGCGGACCCTGACCGACCCGCTGGCCGGCATGGGTCACGACGCCTTCGACGCCACCAAGGCCCGCGAGTTGTTGAACGCTATTTTGGCGCGGCGCGACGTGTCGCACGAGGAATTCATGCTCGGCGTGCGGCGGAACGCCATCCTGAGACGAATCGTGGAAGCCGACCTGGAAGTGACCGAAGCCCAGTTGCGGGCCGCGTACCGCCATCGTCATGGTTCGCGCGTACAGGTGCGTCATATCCAGCTCGCCACGCCGGCCGAGGTAGCGCGCATCAAGAAGGCGCTAGCCCAGGGGCAGAACTTCGCGATGTTGGCCCAGCAGTACAGCGCCAATTCGGCGAGCGCGGCGCGCGGCGGCCTCCTGGAGCCGTTCTCGCTGGATGACCCCGACGTACCCGCGGCCATGCGAACGGCCGCCGCGGCGCTGGACGACTCGACGCCCTCGGACGCGGTTCGCGTCGGGGAGTGGTACCACCTGCTGCGGCTGGAACGGCACGTTCCGCCGGATCAGGTGCCGTTCGCCGAGGTCAGACCGGACCTGGAGCGTGAAATCCGCAGACGTGAGGCGGATCCGAAGATCCGTGCGCTGTATCAGGAGTTATTTGAAAAAGCCGACATCGATATCGCCGATCCGATTCTGCGTGAGTCATTTGGTGAAGCATTTCCCGGCCACCGGTAACGATTCGCAACGTTTGGGCTGTCTTATCGCCGCGCGCCGACCGGGGTGGAATCTGTCGACCCGTCACTGTACGATTGCCCGGTGGCCTCTGGGCGGGCGAGCTGAGACCTCCGCCGATGTGTGGCCTGTGTCGATTTCTTCTTCCGTTGCATCGTATGATTCGTGAGGAGGCCCGCGGTGGCTGGTACAAATTGCTATTCGTCGATCCTGATGTTTGGTGGTCCGGGGTCCGGTAAGGGGACCCAGGGCGTGGTGCTCGGACAGATGCCGAATCTGGTGCATCTGGCGATGGGCGACATTTTTCGCGGTCTGGACAAGGAATCGGACATCGGCAAGGAGTTTCTCTCCTATTCCACGAAGGGGCAGCTCGTCCCGGATGAGTTGACCATTCGTGTCTTTCGCCACCACGTAAACGAGAAGATCCAGGCCGGGGCGATTGATCCGGAGTATCACACGCTGGTGCTGGACGGCATTCCCCGCACCGTCGAACAGGTCAAGCTGCTCGAGGATGTGATCGACGTCAAACGAGTCGTCTACCTTATGATGGAAGACCGCGACGCCCTGGTGGCGCGGCTGGCCGGTCGTGCCGCCAAGTCCAACCGTCCGGACGACGCGGATCGTAAGGTCATTCTCAACCGGATCGAGGTGTACGAACGAGAGACCGCACCCGTGCTCGATGCCTATCCCAAGAAGCTGATCGCCAAGGTAAACGGCGATCAGCCACCGCTGGCGGTCCTGCGTGATGTGGCCGACTGCCTGATCGGTTCCGTGTCACCGAGGATTTAATCTTCCTGTTCGACCCGACGCTTGGCGGCGCCCTAGAATCCCCAGCGGCGAAGGGCGGCCGACGGGGTGCGTCTTGCGCAGCAGGCTCTTTTTTTGAACGGCGCAAGCATGGAAGGCACCAAAATCAACCTCTGGAAGAACGCCACCAAGGACGGTAAGGGGTACCTGACAGGACCCATGTCACGCGTGAGCCGACTGATCATCGTCGAAAATGACAAGAAAGAGAATCCGCAGGACCCGGACTTCTTCGCCTACATCGTGCCCAACCGCGGCGTCGGCCAAGGCGCATCGCACATCGAGGGTCTTCAATCCGAGTAGGGTGCACTTGATTGTACCTTAAGCTTTGTCGGTTGAATCACGGCTACAACGGCGGCGTTTTCTCGGGCGTTGGATCGCGCAGGAGTCGCAGCGCGTTCAGGGCCACCAACACGGTGCTGCCCTCGTGGCCGATCACCGCGAGGGGGAGTGGGATGGCGCCGAGGACGGCGAAAACGCTGAGCACCAGGATGACACCAATGGCAATCGTCAGGTTTTGCCGCACGATCGCCGCAGTTCGTTTGGCCAACTGGTGTACCCAGGCCACGTTTTGAATGTCGTCGTTCATGAGCACGATGTCGGCCGCTTCCAGCGCGACGTCGGCGCCCATGGAGCCCATCGCCACCCCCGCATCCGCGTGTGCCAACGCCGGGGCATCGTTGATGCCGTCGCCGACCAGCACCAGCGTGCCGGATTGCGCCCGCATTTCCTGTGTGGCGGTCACTTTGTCTTGCGGTGCGAGCTGCGCCCGGACGCCGTCGAGTCCGAGATCCGCCGCCACGCGGCGCGCCACGGTTTCGTGGTCGCCGGTGAGCATTTCGATATGCGTAATACCCTGCCTTCGGAGTCGCACGATGCCGTCCGCGGATCCCTTGCGTACCGTGTCCTGAAAGGCCATCAAGGCGACGTGTTGATCCAACACCAGCGCGGACACCGTTTTTCCTTCCTGACGCAGCGATGCGGTTCGCTCCACGAAGCGATCGGCGACAGCCGCCGACACGCGTTCGGCGAGTCGTTCGGGCCGGCCGATCCACACGCGTTGGCCATCCACGGTCCCTTCCGCGCCTTCGCCGGGGGTGGATTTGTAGACCTTGACCTCCGCGTGCTCGATGCCGCGATCCTTCAGTGCCGCATTGACCGCGGTGGCAAGCGGGTGGTTGCTCGACGCTTCCAGTGCACCGGCGGCACGGAGGGCGCGATCCTCATCGAGCCCGTCCTCCACGGCAATATCGCACAGGCGTATCTTCCCGGTGGTCAGCGTTCCGGTCTTATCAAACGCCACGGCCTTCGCACGGGCGACGATTTCCAGGTGGGCGCCGCCCTTGATCAGAACCCCGCGTCTTGCCGCCGCCGCGATGCCCGAAAGGTAGGCGACCGGCGTGGCGATGATCAGGGCGCAGGGGCTGGCCACGATGAGCAGGGCGATGCCGCGGCGAATCGCCTCGCGCGACTCCAGGCCGAAGAGGGTCATCGCCAGCAAGGCGACCGCCACCGAGGACGCAATGACGATCAGGGAATAGGTGGGTCCGATGCGGTCGATCAGCCGCTGCGCCTTCGCCGGATTCTGCCGCGCCTCCGTCACGAGCTCGACGATCTTTGCCAGCGTGGTATCACCCGCCAGCTTCGTGACGCGCACTTCCAGCCTGCCGTCGATGTTTTGCGTACCGGCGAAGACCGTTGCGCCCACGCCACGATCGCGCGGCACCGACTCGCCGGTGATCGCCGATTCATCCACCGACGAACTGCCCGCGATGACTTCACCATCGAGCGGTATTTTTTCGCCGGGCCGGACGAGAACGGTGGTGCCGACGGCCACTTGGCGTAGCGCGACACGGCGTGGTTCGCCGTCGTCGAGCACCGTGGCGTCCTTCGGCGCCAGGTCACGGAGGGCGACGATGGCCGCCTGCGTCCGGCGAAGGGAAAAGCTCTCCATCGCGCCGGCGAGCGCGAAAAGGAACAGCAGGAGGGCCCCTTCAAACGGGCTGCCGATATAGGCGGCCAGGCACGCGCCTAGGAGCATGAGCAAATCGATGTCGATGCGGAGGCGCTGCACCTTGTCCCACACGTCACCCAGCGCCGGCACACCGGCGACGGTAAAAGTCAGGAGGATAAAAAGATTCCGGAGCGGCGCCGGACCGTCAAGAAGCGAGAACAGCCACGCAATCAGGAGAAACGCACCGGCCGCAATGGCGATGAGCATCTCCGTGCGCCGTTCGATCCACTGCCCCACCGGGGTGTAGAAGATGCTCGCACTGCGATCCTCAATATCGATGACCTGGTCGTCGGCCAGGATCGGCTTCGACACGCGGCGACCGGCGTTGATGACGTTTCGTAGGGACATATTCTGTCAACGTAAGCGACACTCAGGCCGCAATAAGCCCACTGAGCCATTGTGACAAGTAATACGCGATGCCGCCCGTGACGCCGGCGATCACCAGGCTGGACGCCAGAAACTCGATGGGACTTCGCCGGGTCGCCCGCGCAGAGGCGGCCGCCAGCATCGCCATGAGCATGCATCCACTGACCGGCACCCACCAGCGAGCGGCGGATTGTGACAACCAGTGCAGCGGAAGTGCCGGAACCAAGCCGCCCACCAGCGCCCCTCCGGAATTCCACAGGCCCACGAGCAGCGGATGGTGCATGTGGTGCATGGAGAGCCCCAATTCCTCCTCCATCATCACCTTGAGAAGCCGATCGTCGTCCGCCGAAAGGGTGTCGACGATTTGTCCCAACAGCGGTTCGCGAAACCCCTTCGCGGCGTAGAGTGCGCGGACTTCGTCACGCTCGTGCTCGATGTCTTCGCGGATTTCGGTGCGTTCCCGTTCGAGTTCCGTCTCATAATAAGACACCTGGGCCAGCGTCGAGCGCGCCGTCGAAGCGCCGACGAGCACCGCCACCGCACATGCCATGGCGATCAGCAAGTGATCCGTATAGGGCGGAAGGCCAAACCCCTGTAACGTCAGCCAGAGCAACCAGATGAGGATGAGCGCGTCGCGTGCGCTGACAATGGCCCGTCGCCAGTCGTCCACTTCACCAAGATGTGCTTCCACCCCGAGAACCTGACGGGCACGCTGGCGCGCCTCGACCACATGGTCGGCCGCATCACTCGCCACTCCGGAATGTCGTTGGTCGGTTGGGGATGCCATGGGCACGCTCCGCGACGAACTCACGCCGGCGATTTAAGAACACGGCGCGACAGGGAGGTCAGCGGACGTTCGGTCAAACGAGCAACTTGAATATCGCCCACAGGCCGAAGCCCACCGTGTACATCCCCAGCAGAATGGTCACCCAGAGGACCAGCGCCGCCACCGGCACCTCTCGCAACGACTCGCACCGCGTGGTCTTGTACACGATTGCGACGCTCAGGCACAAAGGAAGCATCAGCAAAAATCGCTGCCCGCCGCTGATGTTCATGGCGCTGGTAAACAGACTGGCGAGAATCGAGTCGGTCATGATCCGCCCTGTGGAAGTTGGCCGTTTTGTTTGCGACGACCGTTCGAAGGATCGGCGCGACTGATGGCATCAATGATGACGAGCAGATTCAGCAGACCGGCCACGCCTGTGTAATGCACACCGACCTCTGCCGCAGACCAATCTCCCAAGTAGCGGTTCGTGAGGTCATCGGATCGGCGCATCTGATTGTCCAATCGACGGTCCGATTTTCTGGCCAACGGCAGCGTCGGCAAGACCCGATCGGTCAATGCCGCCGCTGCAAGGGTTTGACCCCCGGCGCCGATCTGCGCGACGAACCAGAGCCTGCGCTGATGCCGGTTCACGGTGCCCGCTACGCCACCGATGGCCACACCACTCCAAAATGTGGCGG
>Ga0055452_10000051_pt1 | contig 23716 bp, 19 predicted proteins | sample China_Galinas_PW_6_FD_57735 | JGI IMG/M metagenome (GOLD analysis project Ga0055452, IMG submission 57735) | Wetland microbial communities from San Francisco Bay, California, USA, that impact long-term carbon sequestration - China_Galinas_PWC_D2 | ecosystem: Environmental > Aquatic > Marine >... | reverse complement strand
GTCGTGGCAAGTCTGGCAAGCCGGAGGACGCACGCCATCGGGTGAATGATGGTGACACGTGGCGCACCCCTGCCCCATGGCGGCCATGCGGGCGTGACCGCCATGGTCGAAAGGCACCGGCAGAAAATCGCGGGTCAACGCGTCGAGTATCAGGACATCAGGACCGAAATCGCGCGGTCCGGATGAGCGTTGGTTACGCGTGCACGGCTCGCGGAGGCAGGGGTCGGGAGCAGTGGGAGCGTCACAATAGTGACATCGTACACAATCCGATGATCCGACCAAAGCTACCGCTTGGGGAGGCGGCGCCTGGGCGTGAACGACGCTTTCGACGGGCGCCAACGCCATCACCAACGCCAGGAGTAATCCCAGCCGTGGGCGCCGCCGTCGTTCACGGCGAACGAGACCGCCAAATCTCAGTGCCCGCCACATCTTCGGATCATCCGCGATGATCCCACAATCGGAATCACAGGAAAATAAAGAGCCGCCCAGCGCCACACGACAACAAGCATCGCGACCACACCAATCGTGAATACCCATTCGACGATCGATGGGAAGTACTCATGAGGTGCATTCACCGGCTGGAACCCGAGCCAATAGACGTTTGTGCGGTTCAACACAATACCCAACATCACGAGCAAACATGCCGTAGCCAGTCCGTTCACCGAACTCCGCACGCGCTTGGACAACAGCATCAGGAGTGGGACGAGCAGACCCACTACCACTTCCAGGACGAATGAGACACTTTCGAGCGAACCATCGAACCAATAGACGTAGCTTTGCCGAATCAGTGCGTCACCGACTTTCACGGCCAGGTATACACTCAAGAGCAGGGGCACGTACTTGCCCAAGCCAGCGAGCTGTCGCATGGGCGGCTTCAGACCGAAGGCCCGTGTAGCGCAAATACAAACGAAGATGACCGTTGGCAAACCGACCGCCAGCGCCGAAAGAAGAAAAAGCACGGACAGGATCGGCGTCCACCAGAGGGGATGCAGTTTCCAGGGGGTAAGAACGAAAACGTGCCCCAAGGACGATTGATGGAGGCACGAAATGGCCACGCCCAGGAGGACGACAACGGCCGCAGATTGGCGAAGCAGGCGACCGACACCGCGACAAACCGATGCCAGGACCGGCCGGCGGTGATCGTTTCCGAACCGTTCGCACACAACAGGTGCGAACTCGACGTACAAAACGAATAGATACGTCATGACACACAGGCCGACCTCGAACAGTGCCGAATTCCCCTGCCACATGCTCGGGAGGATCGGATGCCAGATGTTGTAGTACCGCCCGAGATCCGCGGCCAGAAGGATGCAGGCAAAGGTATACCCCAGTAGCGCGGTGAGCAGCGCGGGACGAACAAGGAAGTCGTATTGTTGCCGGTGCAGGACATGAACGACGGCCGCCGTCACGAACCCCCCCGCGGCCAGCGCGATCAGCGAGACATCCGCGACAATCCAAAGACCCCACGGATAGAAACGGTCGAGGTTCGTACTGGCGAACAGGCCGAACGCAAACCGGTACGCGCCGGCAGTCAATCCGAGGCCCGCCACGCAAAGGAGTAACTTGGTGCCTTTGCTGAAAAATTTCCTTCGAGCCGGCAAGAATGTCTGGAAAGCGTTCATACCAATCGTTCTTCAAATCGTGTCGATGCAGTCGTCGACAGCAAAGTTCTCTGCATTGGATTGGCAATCACCGAAGCTGCGGGCTCTTCTTCGTCCGGGCGTGTCAGCCACATGGCCAAGGCAAGTATGCCGCACGCTGCAAGGGGGGGCATGAAGAATGCGAAAACGCCGTGCTGGATGGACTCGCTTAGTCGAGCCGGGCTTCCCTGACCAACGACCGGGAACGCCAGCGTCTCGAACGGCACGCCGGACAGGTAGAGCCAGGCAGTCCCCCCCGCTTCGTGCTCCCCATATACATGGTTCACGTAAAGATGGGGTCGCTCAGCGATCTTTGCGTGCGCGCGGTCCAGGAGTTCTGTCCGCCTGGCGAAGACAAGGCACTCCTTGGGACATGCTTGTACACACGCGGGCGGGCCACCGGAATTCGCCGCCCGGTGCGCGGCGCAGAAATCACACTTGCGAACCTGTGGCGTAAAGGCGTCGTCGTAGTCATAAGCCGGCACTTGAAACGGACATACCACCATGCAGTAGCGGCAACCCATGCATTTGCCGGCATCATAGGTCACCGCACCGTCGGGCCGGCGGCGGAGCGCCCCTACGAGGCAGGCCGAGGCACACGCCGGGTCCAGGCATTGCAGACAGTTGGACTTCACGTAGATCGCAGGTGGTCCGCCTTCGGTACCACCGCTTAGGAATTCGTTGACAACCGTGTAATCGCGCGGGCCGAGATGACGCGCCTGTTGGAAGACCGTCCGGTCCTTCAGTTCCTGTTGCGTCGGAACGGGGAAGCCGTTCACCTCACGGCAGGCCGCCTCGCAACGCCGGCATCCGTTGCACTTGGTCAGATCGACAAGCACCCCCATCGCGTTGTCGTCAATGTGGCGTTCCGTCGATGCCCCTGCGATGGGGTCGGACGTCAACGGTGCCCCTGTGCCGGCCAGCACCGCGAGCTTAAAAAACCCTCGACGGTCGCAGTTCATCGCGCGTCCCCCTCCTTTCGCAGAGGTCCACGTCGACCATTCGACTGGCTCAAAAACGGATGTATGCGTACCCCTGAAGTTGCAAGTCAATGATCCGAGGGTACGCCGCCGGCACAACGACCACGCCGGGCAGCAAGTCCTCTTTTTTCCAGCCCCGTTCCGCCATGGTCTGGGCGCACATTTCCAGGCTGACGCCCAGCCGATGCAATTCGTCCACCACTCCCTTGTTCGGGTTGTACGGCTCGTCTGGCTTGACTGTGGCGTAGGAGGCATCGCGTAACAGCCAGTACGCCGCCTCCCCGTCGAACACGGCGCTGATATGGACTTCGGCCGCTGGAATTCCAATCCTCTCGTACTCGGCCAGCATCGAACGCACGTCCAATAAACCTCGACCAAGCCCCTCTTGCCAATCGTCGCTATCGATGCGGCAGACGGCGCAGATATCCGTCGTAAGCACGGTGGGCCGGTTCGAGGTATCCGGTTCCATCCATCCCCAGGATTTGAAGATCTCCGTTCCCTTCGGCGACGTGAGGAAGTCGATGAACAACGAGGCCACGGGCCTGGCTTTGCCGCGATTCGTGATCGCAATACTGCATTGCCGATGAATTCGAAAATCGGGACTCACCATGATGAGTTTCGCTCGATCGCGCAGCGGCATGTACCAGATGTTCCAGGTGATCCAGGCATCGATATCGTCGCGCTCCTTCCATTGGTTCATCGCGTCGTCGCTTGTCGGGGCAAAGTGAACGATATTGCGACGCAGTGCCCGCAGTGTGTGTACGCTGCCGACCTTGCCGGCCATATCCTCCCACAGGCCGGTTTGCCCCGATCCTTCGACGACCATCACACGAATACCAGGCCTCATCACATCGGGAAAGTCCTGGATGTTCTTGGGGTTGCCCGGTCGAACGAGTACGACGGAGGGCCGGATGTACAGCGGCGTGACGGAATCGGGGTCTAGACGCAGGTTCTCGGTCTGGAGAAACCGCGACATCATGAACTCCGCGCTGCTGTACACGAGGTCCGCGTCTTTCGCTGCCTGATCGATCCACGTGTCGACCGGTCCGGATCGAACCTCGACGTGAATGTCGTGGCGTGCCGAGAAGGCGGTCGCCGCGTCGTTGATCGCCGGTGACGGTCCGGAAGGTCCGTAAAGCACGAGTGTCGCCTGCGTCGAGCGCTGCTGCGCTACGTTTGCGACAGAGAGAGCGAGAAGCACCCCCACAGAAGTCAGCATGACTAGGCCGCGCTTGGACATGATCCCAACTCCTAACGATCTGCTTGAGCGGGTCGCTTTGCGGAGGACCGGCACCGCGCCGGATACACACCGTCACAGCGACGCGGCTTCAAGACAACGCTTTGAATAGGCATCAAACTCCGTGCAATTTGCGTGCTACACGACGCCAACTTTTGATTAAGTACCAACATTAATTGCCGTCTCGGTTTCTACGTCGAGACGGGTTCGCGCGTTCTCGCACATTGTCACGTGAGCGCTCAATTCTCAGTTTTGGCGTGTGGCGTCGCACGAGCTCATGACAGGGCTACGTCGCTTCGGGTCCGACGCGTTTGGGTGTATCCGCAGCGGCGGTCGTGTGGTGACTGCGCCGGCGGAAGGGCGTGCCGCGCATCCAGGATCCCTCACGGCGTACCATAAAGCTCGGCTGCTTTTGGAGAAGGAACGCTTTGCGATTCGTCTCTCGCGCCCGAAATCCCGATACCACGGAGAATGAGAATTAGATGCATCATTTCGCCGGCATCCCATATTTGGCGACTAGGTTCATGATGCCGTCGGCCAGGCGATGGGAGACACGGCGGATGATGGTAATGGCCTTGCCGTCTACGCTGAGCGTGACCTCGCGGCGTCGCGTGCGGGAGGATCGGACCACCGCACGTGCGACACGTTCGGGCGAGTATTGCGTTTTTGAGAAGCGCGCCGTCTTGACATCGACAGAGGCAGCCGCATCGAAAAAGTCGGAACGCGTCGACCCCGGTGACACCAGAATCACATCCACGCCCGTGCCCTTCAGTTCCATGCGAAGGCCCGTGGACAGCGCCGTCAGCGCGGACTTCGTCGCGGAATAGATCGTCATGCGCGGGATCGCCTGGTGACCGACCACGGAGGAGATGTTGACGATCTGCCCGCTGCCGCGCGCGATCATCTCGGGCGTGACCGCCTGAATCATGGCAATGGCCGCGGCGAAATTCAGTGACAGCATGCGCTCGACATGTTCCTGCGGCGTCTTGATCACCGAGGCGAAGCTCGCCCAGCCGGCGTTGTTAACGAGTACATCGATAGGCCCGAAGTGGTCGCGGGCTTGCTGCACTGCGTCCTGGCGTTCGTCCGGCACGGTGACATCGAGCTTGATCGGCAGAACACGGTCCCGGCCCAGCTCGTCCGCCAGCGCTTGTAGCTTGTCATAAGATCTTGCAGTGGCCACCACGCGGCTGCCGGCGCGGTGGTACTCGACTGCACACGCCCGGCCGATCCCGCCCGAGGCACCGGTGATAAAAACGACACGATCTCGAAGGTCATATCCCATGGCCGACCATTATGGCCACGGGACGCCGCGTGTCACATCCATTGCTGTTTGCGGCGATAGCCGATTGACAGGGCTTCGCGCCGCGGCTGCGGTGAGGACTCCCCGCGCCATCCCCGCTTACCGAAAAAACCGGACCGGGACGGCCTGCATTCAAGAGGTGGTCGGTGGACAACCGTCGTGAACGGCTGTCCGCTTAGCCTGCCGCGTCGCCGTCAACCGGGAACTGATTGATTAAGAGGTTTCCGACATCCGCGCCCAGCCCGATGAACAAACCGCGCTGAAAATTCAGCGCCGCCTTGTCGCATCGCATGAAAAAGGCGGGCAAAATGCCGGACATCCCGAGGATCACCAGCCAACGGACGACTCGACTACGACGATTCATGACATGCCTCCACGTCCGAGCATTACCCCCTGCTGTTTCGCGGAACGGTCGGTGATCCGTGCCGCGGCCACGGCGTCGCGGCGCGCAAAAAGGCAGAGGGAATCGGCTCGGGGCAGCCTAATCACCGTCAATGGTATTGTACCACGTCTACGCGTGCGGGCCAATGGCGCCTTCCCCGCTCTGCCGCTAGCAAGATAAGCAAGCCTGAATCGCACGAGGTCCTTTTGCGATCCACTCACCTGAGATGTTCGCTCTCTGTTGGTATTGCAAACGCAACAAGCCTGAATCGATCATTGATGTGTGGCCTACACGCACATGCCCTTGCAAAAGGAAACCGGGGGCGGCTGGTGCCGCCCCCGGTCGGGTCACTCATACCAGTGATCTGAACTGGTACTTCAGCGTTTCAAACAACTCAGGACTTAGGGTCGACCTCCACCCGGATGATCGTCGGGAGGAATGGCGTTTACGTCCTCTTCACACTCAACGTCGCAAGCCCCGAGCGAATCCCCATGGGCCAAATGGGTATCCACAGCCCCCGGAGCCACGGCCAGCGTCTGGGGATTCAACGGATTCCCCGGCGGAAGGTGGCAGATGACGATCTTCCCGTCGTCCAGTTCACCATCGGCCTCATCTTCGTCCGGAATACCGTTGCCGTCGCAGTCCTTAAAGGGATCACACGGGATCTCGTCGGCGGTCATGGAGACCGTCGCGTGTTCGACAAAGACGGCGTCGCCGGGCACGGACTCGTAAAACTCCACACCGGCCATCGTGTAGCAGCCGCCGTCACCGTAGCCGCCGAGGCGATTGAGTTCGAACGCGAGGAAATCACCGGGCTGCAGGCCATTCGGCAGACCCAGTCCTTCAGCCGGATCACCGCCCACATTGTTCAGTGGAAGATCGATGACGAGGAGCGTGCCGTTCGGGTCCGGGTCGGCCGGATCGTCCAGCGTTACATAACGTGTTTCTCCATAGGCACCGATCCCAGTGCCGTGACTGGCGTGAAACGCGTCGAGCCGGAATGTGAAGCAGTTTTCAGTCTTGACACCGGTGCGCCAGATGAACAGGCGCATCGTGATCGGGCTTCCCGCATCGTACAACTCCGGAACGGATGTGCGGTAGGCGATCACGCCCACGCCGTCTCCACCACAGACACCCATGGAGGGCTCTTCGATGTCGACGATTGGCAATTCGTCGGCAGCGAGCGGTATCGCCGAGTATGAGCCGTTCTCGACCGTCACGAACTCATCAATGAAAATGTCAAAGAGGCTCGGCCCCGCGGGACCCTGCTCGCCCTGTGGTCCGGGTTCGCCCTGCGGGCCTTGCGCACCGTCGGCACCGTCGGCACCATCGGCACCATCGGCGCCATCGGCACCATCCTGTCCATCGAGGCCGTCCTGGCCGGGTTCGCCTTGGGCGCCCTGGCAGTCGAGCGCATCGACTTGGCCGTCGCCGTTGGTATCTTCCTCTTCATCAGCGAAACCGTCGCCGTTCAGATCCCAGCAGTTGATTCCATCAGCACCGTCCTGACCATCCGCGCCGTCTTGACCATCCGCGCCGTCTCGACCATCCGCGCCATCCTGACCGTCAGCGCCGTCCTGGCCTGGTTCGCCCTGCGGGCCGGGCATACCGTCGGCACCATCTTGCCCATCGGCGCCGTCCTGGCCCGGGTCGCCCTGGGGGCCCTGGCAGTCCAACGCGTTGTAGTCGCCGTCTTCGTTAATGTCCTCATCCAGATTAGCAACACCATCGCCGTTCAAATCCCAGCAACTGAGGCCATCGGCGCCGTCTTGCCCATCGGCGCCATCTGCACCATCGGCTCCGTTTTGGCCATCGGCACCGTCTTGGCCGTCAGCGCCGTCTAGACCATCGGCGCCATTCTGACCATCTGCACCATCTGCACCCTGGCAATCGAGCACGTCGACCTCACCGTCGCCGTTGAGGTCCTCCTCTTCACCAGCGATGCCGTCACCATTCAGGTCCCAGCAGTTAATTCCATCAGCACCGTCTTGACCGTCAGCACCGTCAGCGCCATCAGCACCATCCTGACCGGGCTCCCCTTGCGGACCCGGGGCCCCGTCGGCACCATCTGCGCCGTCCTGGCCGTCGGCACCATCGGCACCAGCTTGACCGTCGGCGCCGTCCGCGCCTTGGCAATCAAGGACATCCACGACACCGTCACCATTAACGTCCTCGTTGATCCCTTCGCCCAAACCGGCGGTTTCCGTTGGCTCACACGCCTGGGACAGGCAGTCACCAATTCCGTTGCCGTTCAGGTCCCAACAGTTGATCCCATCCGTGCCGGCAGGGCCGGTCGCACCGTTGCGCCCGTCGGCACCATCCGTCCCATCGACACCGTTCCGTCCGTCGGCACCATCGGCACCATCGGCACCATCTTCACCGTCTTGACCGTCGGCACCGTCAGCGCCTTGGCAATCCAATGCGTCGAAGTTGCCGTCACCGTTGATGTCCTCGTTGGGATCACCTTCGCCGTTCCCGTCGAGATCCCAGCAGCTGATCGCAAATCCCGCGTCCGGCACACCGGCGCCGGAGGGTGCCCCGACTCCCGGTGCATCCTGCCCTGCGGGTCCTGCCGGCCCGGCTGGTCCTTGCGGCCCCGGGGTCCCTTCGGATAGAAACGCAACCGCCAGCGCACCGATACCGAAGAGCAAGTCGCGCTGGTAGTCTTGTAGACCCAGAAACCCGATACCGGAATCACAACCCATCATGCCGACGCCGGGCATCATCAGACACATGGCCAGCAGCAGGCTTAGTGCCTGGTGCCTCGCCTTCCTCTTTGGAATGGCTCTTTTCAATGGACTCACTGACATTTGCTCCTTCCCCCTTTTCGCTCTGAGGCCGTGCGGCCTTCTGACTCGCTCAAGAACAAAACGCCTGAACTTCTCTAATCGCCAACCCATCACGCCGGTTGCGCGCCGAATCAAGCTGTACCTCTCACGGTTCGCCGCAAGTTCATGCCGCGAATCAGTCGATCGTATGTAGGCTGGGTACCGGATTCGCCGGAGGTGTTTCCCCTCCTCCACAGCGCCGGATTGTCATCCAACAGACGCCTCGTCTTTTGGCCTCTGCCCAGGGATCGGTGTCATCGACACTCGATTCACTTCCGCGAGTCTTGCCTCGCAATCGAGTCCTTGTTGAATCCTTGGTCTACAATCCACGCAGGTCAAGCGCAATCGTTCGCGGAATGCAACATCTACATCCTGCACACAAAAACAGCACCTGTTTATAGGTGCCACGAGCGCGGCGTGAAGGCGAATCACGTCCGATACTCCCTGAAAGACAAAAAACCTATCGGCGACTATTGACCTGTGCGCCCGCGCGGCGTTTGCGGCAATCGACCTGAAAGACTTTCGGACGGTGCCGAAGCTGACTGAACAGCGAATGGCCGCCGCATCGCCGCGCGAATGAATCCCGCTTCCCGACGAAAACAGCGTTACTCGAAGGGTCTTGCACTGGTGACAGAATGACGAACAAGACCTGTTCGAGAGTGATCCACTCTACGTCAGTCTTGCGGCATGCAGGCACGCGATCTCGGCATGAGAATCACATCACGGCCTCCGCCCTCCACTTTCAGGGTCGTGTCTAGAGTAACGGACGACACACTGCTTACGTTCGAGCAAATGCTGGCGTAGACTGTCTGAAGAGGGCCTGCCGAGGGTCCTCACTTGGCGCGGACTCGTATCGATCCTGGCTCGAACATGCAGACCATCACACGATCGACCGTCGTACTAATGTCCGGCACCGGCGCGACCGCCGCGTTCGGTCTCGCATACATCGTCTTTGCGGCACGTGTTCTCGGACCGGATCGTTATGCCGTATTCAGCACGGCCGTGTCTCTGGTGATGATGTGCCAACTCGCCCTGGGTCCGATCAATGAGACCATCACCCGGTTCAGCGCCGCCTACGCAAGCGAGGGGCATCCCGGCAAGGTAAAGACGCTGGTCCTGGAGATTGGAAAACGCGTGGCGCTGTTCGGCTTGGTATTCGTCGGATTGGCGACACTCTTGATCAAGCCGATCGCCACATTCCTTCGCGTCGATGAATTCGCGCCACTGCTTCTGGCGTACGTGATGCTCTACCTGACCATGCTGGTCGGGCTCGGTCGCGGTGTATTGCGCGGGGTGCAGTGGTTCGGCGCGTACAACGTTAACACCCTGGCGGATTCAATCAGCCGTTTTCTCATCGGCCTTGTCTTGCTAGGTTGGAGCGCATCGGTCAGTGCAGGCCTCGTTGCCTACGTGGCGGCGCTGGCGGTTGCCTTGTCCGTATCCTACCTGCAACTGCGCCACCTCTGGCGAGGGCACGCACGACAGGAATTGGACGGGAGCGCCGTCAGGCGATTTGCGATTCCGATATTCGCCACCATGGCGGTCTACGCATCGTTCCACAACTTCGACATGCTGTTGGTCAAGCACTTCTTCTCCGCGACAGACGCCGGCATCTACGGCGCCGCCTTTAATCTGGCACGCGTGATGGCCATCATCATGACGCCGTTCTCCACGCTACTCGTGCCCCTCTTGACCGCGTTGCATACCCAGGGCAGGCCGATATGGGGATCGTTCCTGCGCGTGGCGACGTTCTTTGTCCTCATCGCGCTGTGCGTGATCGCGCTCTTTGGGCTCTTCTCGCCACAGATCTTCAAGCTGTTCACACCACAATATGCGTCGGGCGCGACGCTTCTTCTACCACTGGCGCTGGTGCGCCTTGTGGGCTTTCTTTCATTCCTGATCGCCATGGCCGGAGCGGCCGTCCATCGCTTCACCTTCCTGTACGCGTTCGTGCCCGGGCTGATCGTCCAGATCATATTTCTGGCGATCTGGCATGACTCGCTCGCGACGGTGGTTAACGTCACGCTCGCCGCACAGGGAGCGACGCTGGTCGCGATGGTGTTTTTTGCGGTCGGTATCCTGCGAAGAAGTCCGGATGACGCAGTCGGCCACTCTGCACGCTGAATTCGCGCGACAGGTAGCTCACGTGGCGGCGACCGATCGTGCCGTGTCCGCTCCGAAATGTATGCGCCCACCGCATTCTGTAGAATCGCGTCTGAATTGCCGCTTGCTGACAGGCGACGTTCACTTGATTTCATCGGGCAAGGGAATGCGGAGTGCCGCATGGCCGCGCAAGCCCATTCGATCCGGTTGCGTTCACTTATTTGGCCGCCTCGCCAGCGCTCTTGTTCACCAGCCGTGCCAGGCGAGTGCAGAGGCGCTAATCGCTTTGGCGGCCGAATGGCAGGCACAATTCGGGGCCGATTACCCGACAGCGATGGCCTGGGCCGCGCAACAGGGCTCTGACGATGCCCGGGTGGAACTTCCCGATGGCACCATCAAGGCGCTGGCGTTGGTCCGGGATGGTCGCCCGTGGTTCGTGACAACAGGCAACGTCAACGCCGCCGATTCCGTCTAGACGGACGAGGTGCAGGTCGGCGGATCCAACGGCCTCGATCTCGACCGTCTGCGATCGGGACCAGATCGCATACCTCGCGCTGCGCTGGTTGATCTGCAAGTTGGCGGGAAACGACCGTAGTGACAGCCATACGGGTCAGCATTCTCATTGGAGCAACGGGTGGGCGCTGTGGCAGACGTCCTTGGTGGATACGATGGACCCGGCAGCGGGGTGATGTCGAGCTTCAGTGGATGGGGTCCGCGCGACGATATACAGTGCGAGGCGACTTACTCTCTGTGTGTCTTGGCGTTCGCCTACACCGGCTCGTTCATCGCGGCGTCTGTGGTGTGGCATGGGTGCCTCCACTCGTTGCGTTAGAATCGGCAGAAGTCGGTATGGATTTCTCGAGTCCATCGTCCCTCGAACAAGAGGAGCCTAATGGTGGGAATGATCGCGCAACCTCTTCGCTGCCCGACAGGCAGTCTCACGATCGGCCGGATGGTGCTCGGTCGCCGGTGGTGTCACGTCCTAGTCATTGTCATCATCGCGTTGCTCACTCCGTCCACGTCAACCGCGCAGCCGGAGTTGGTGGTGGCGGACGGACTGACCGCCATTTCATCAGGCGACACACACGACCTGGGCGAGGTGGCCGCAGGCGAGCCGGCCGGATTTGCATTCACAGTTCGCAATCTCGGCAACCAGCCGCTCTTGTTCGATACGCAGACCCCTGTGCTGGCAGGCGTGGCGTCGAGCGGCTCGGACGAGGTAGTCTTCGTCGATGTGGATGATCTTGCAGTCGAGCTGGGGGTCGATGGTATCGATCCTGGCGGGTTCGCCGTCATGACGGTCGCCTTTACCCCCCTGAGTGCGGGGCAAGTGGTGGTGACACTGCAAATCCAAAGTAACGACCCCATCAATCCGCAGTACATGTTCGACCTTTCGGCGACGGCAACGGCGCCCCTGTTGGTCGTCACCGACGGCTTGAACCTGATCGAATTCGGCGAAGTGATCAATCTGGGTCCGGCCGAGGTCGGCGACATAAGAGGCAAGCCGCTCACCATCCGCAACATCGGCACCGGCGCGCTGATGTTCGATGTAGAAACCCCGGTAACCCTGGGGGAGGTGATCGGCGGAATCGCCGATTTTGAGGGGGAAGTCGTGGGTTCACCATTAGCGCCGAACGGATTGGGCATCGTCACGACGGGGTTTACGATCGCCCAGCCGGGCAACGTCAGCGTAGAAGTCATTCTCAACACCAACGACCTGCAACACCCCGAGTTTCGGTTCTTCCTCGGAGTGGAAGTGGCCGGCGGAGAAGAGGGTCCGCCACCGGCACCAGCTATGCAGATCCTATGGCAGGAGGCGGCGATCGCGGACGGGGACACCGTGGACATCGGCGATGTGGCCGTCGGATTGGTGGTGCAGGAGCTGTTTGGCATTGAGAACGTCGGTGATGCGGTGTTGACCTTCGGCGATCCTGAGGTCGAACTCGTAGCGCAGGGCGTCGGCACATCCGCCGATTTTTCCGCGGATGTAGGTTTGGACGACGTTCCGCCGGGAGAATCAGCCACGCTGGCCGTCACTTTTGCACCTTCGTCGGTGGGGTCGCGTCTCGTGCAGGTGGTGATCCGATCCAATGATCCCACCACACCCTCGTTTGCGTTCAACATCGAAGCCGAAGCCGTCGAGTCGACTGCACCGCCGGGCAATAACAACTTGAACGGCCAGATGGACCCCAACAGCGGAAACGAAAACGACAATGGCGCCGTCAACCAGCCGCCAGTCGGAAGCAATCAGGATCAACAGAATCGCTCCATGTGCGGTGCGGGCATACTCTCGCTTGGCCCTCTGTGGCTGCTTCCGCTCTTCTTCCGGACACGCAGAAACCCGTCGCCAGCGCGGTAGCACGAGGCCCTGTCGAAAACGAGGTCGAGCACGGGTGCCACTGGCGGCTTGCCCGCCAGTGCGGTCCGAACGCGCGGGTGCTCCATCCTTTGCGCCCGCAAAGGGTGGGGGAACGGCCGCGCATTGCGCTTCCGTAGCGCCTAACGCGCATCAGCACCTGCCCCCGCGCTTGCGCTCGGGGCTCTGATTGGCCCACGCGCTTTGTGACTACGGAGTTGCATCTGAGTGGTTTGACAGCCACGATCGCAGCGCATCCAGGAACTCGTCGCGTACTTCGCGCTCAAGCCACGGATAATGCCCGCAGCGCTCCCACTCGCGGTATTCGACCTGCGGCATGAGGGGCGTCACGCTCTCGTGGATCATGCGCCCGGGATGCGGATCGTAGGCGCCATGCAGCATGATCGCCGGTGCTTTGATCGCGGCGAAGCCGGCCGGATACACGCCCTCCTCCTGTAGCCGCATCATGTCCCGCCAGGTCTCCTCATGGGCGCGGGCGTCACAGCACAGCGTTTCGTCCTTGGCCGACACGGGATCGTACGAGTCGACGGGTTGGAAGAGACGCCCTATGGCACTGAGACGCTCGTTGGCATCCTGGTGGATCTCTTCGAGACGCGCCAGCTCTTCCAGCAGATCCTCGTCCATCCGCTCGCGGCGCGCAGCCTCCAACCGTTCACGGGCGGCCCGGTCAAACGTGCCGCAACCGATGAGCACGAGAGCGCCGACGCGATCTGGATGCTCCGCCGCGAAAGCAAGCGCGAGCATGGCCCCCCACGAGTGCCCGACGATCGCGGGTCGCGTCTCATGACATTGCAATACGACTACCTCACGCAAATCCGCTACGTGCCGCGCTACTGTCAGCGCCGTGGCACCGCTACCGCGTTGTAACGGTTCGATCACGCGAAAGGAGCTCGCCAATACCCGTGCCACCGGTGCCATGTACCCCGGCGCCCCCGGCCCGCCGTGCAGGATGAGGACCTCCGGTCCCGAGCTTCCATACTCACGGAATTCAATCAGATCATCGCCGTCAATATTCATTTGAGTTCGCCCAGAATATCAAGCGCCATCGACAATGATCGAGCCCTCCACTGCGCATACACCGTTGTCTACTCTTTCGCTTCATGCCTCAGCACGCGGAGGATTGCCATCCAGTCCGCGTACACGTACGGCACATCGAGTTGCTCGTGCAGCTCTCGTAGAATGCCGAGACGTTCCTCGGTGAACGGGCCCTGCCATGCCTGCGCGTTCGGGTCACAAAAGAAGATGCGGCAGCCGAGGGGACGGCGGTCGCGGGCGTGGCACTTGCCTTCGAACGCGTGCGGACAGGTGTCATCCGTAATCGGCGGTGGTAGCGTCCCGGTGGCGAGATAGTAGCACGCTTCCAGCGAGGTGACGTACAGCCGATGTCCGAATTGACCGAAGCGACAGCATTCACCACGGTTCCAGCATGTCGCAGGTTTGGCCGCGATCGCCCGATCGGCGTCCTCGTAGAAGCGGCGCATGGCCTCTATCACCTCTGGGCGGCGTGAGGCCGCGATGATGGCGGCGATCTGGTTCTCGAAGTCGGGCTGGGACATTAGTTGGGATCGTAGTCGACGTGGGTAGGGTTGTCAGTTCTCAGCCATCAGTTTTCAGCTGTCAGTTCTCGTTGCCAGTGAGAGCATCATCGCCTAATCGCGATCAATCGGGCGGCGGTGGTGTTCGATGTGAAGTTCGGAAGGCAACTCCCATGAGAAACGTCCAGCCCGTTCCGAGCACGATCCACCAGGGCCAGGCGATGAGCACGATCTCGCGGCCCTCCTGCCATACTTTGAGCAGCGCGAGCAGTGCAATCGACGACAGCATAGCCAGCACGTTCACGATGTCGTGCCCGCGCGATCGCGTCATCACACCCAAAAGGAAGACACCCAGCATGCCGCCGAAGATCAAGCTGGCCCATCGGAATGTCTCCCAGAGCAACTCGTCGTGTTGCATGAACGCCAGCGCCACGCCCGCCAACAGGGCACCGAATACGACGGAGGAAATCCGTGCGACCATAAGATAGTGCCGCTCCGACGCGTGGCGCCGAATAAAGACGCGGTAGATGTCGGTGACGGCCGTCGAGGACAGCGCGCCCAACGCGGAATCCAAGCTGGACATGGCCGCGGCAAACACGCCAGCCACCAGCAGGCCGCGGAGTCCATACCCGGAAGGTAGCGCGGTCGCGATGAAGTAGGGAAATATTCGATCGTCCTGTGCGGCGGAGTCCGTCGGCAAGCCGCCGGTGCTGGACGAATAGAACACATACAATAGCGTCCCCACCAGCAGGAACAGACAGACGACCGGCAGTCCGGCAAAGGCGTTGAAGATGAGCGATCGCTGCCCGCGTTTCAGGTCGGGGCAGGTCAGCATACGCTGCGTAAGATCCTGATCCGTACCCAGGGCGGCCATGTTGAGCACGGTGGCGTGGATCGCCAGCACCCACAGCGACTTCACGTTGTTCGGATGCCAGTCCAGGGTGAGCACTTGCAGCTTGCCCGCGTCGCGCGCGGCCGCGAGACTTTCGCCCCATGTTCCCGGTGCCGCCTGCAAAAGGAAGACCACGGCAACCACACCACCTAGAAGAAAGACGATTGCCTGCAAGGCATCGGTCCAGATGATGGCCTTGATTCCGCCGAACGTCGTGTAGAGCACCGCGAAGGCGGCCACGCCGATAATAACGCGGGGCAGCGACCACTGGAACACCACGGAGATGGCCAGGCTGGCGACCAGCAGGCGGATGCCGCTGCCGACGATACGCGACGCGAAAAACAACACGACCGCGGTCGTTCGCGTGCGTATGCCGAATCGCTGTCCGAGATACTCATACACGGTGGTGACGGATGAACCGTAAAACGCCGGAAGCAACAGCAAAACGATCAACATCCGCCCAAGAAACGAGCCCACGTACATCTGCAAATAGGACCAGTCTCCGCGGAATGCCTCGGCCGGCACGCCGATGAAGGTGAGTGCGCTGACTTCCGTCGCGATAATCGAAAGCCCGACGATCAGCCAGTGCTGACGTCGTCCACCGAGAAAGTAGTCCGTCGTGTCGCGTTCCTGCCGCCCGGCCCAAAAGCCGATCGCCAGAACCGCCACAAGGTACAAGGCGAAAACGGTGGTATCGGCGAGTTCCCAGGTCATGGCATGATGCTCGCCATCATGTCTTCGCCGGTGCGCGACAGGGCGCGAAGAATGTCTTCAAGGCCCGAGGGTTTGTTGCGAGCGCGCCAACACGCGGCGAAGTCGCGGGCCGCCTCGGTCAGCGCATTTGACCACTCAGCGGCTGCCGCTTGTACCGATGCACCCGAATCACCTCGTGCCTCTTCGCAGGCCATATCGACTTTGTCCGCCAAGAGATCGAGGAAACGACAAGCAATCATCAACTCTGTGATGTCAGCACTAGATGCCGTTGACGGGTCCACCGAACAGGTCTTCAAGCTCGCATCCGCCAGGAGTTGTTGGGCACTCCGACTCGCCAAGCGCATTGACTCGACTTCATCCCGCGTCATCGAATTCAGTTCGTCGCGAGTGGCTTGCAGCGGCTGCCAGAAGAGTCGCCAGGTCTCCAGCCGCGCGGCGGGTCTCGACGCCCGGCGTAACATCGACAAGCACTCCCCATCGTCGATGCCCCACAAATACGTGCTGAGCCGGTGGTCAAAGTCGGTACCGATCGGGTGGTCCGCCCACCAGGCCTTGCACGCGCCGAGGGCAATTCCGTGCCACGATGACGCCGGCATGTTGAAATGCCCGTGATCGCCCCAGTCCGTGTTCAGCAGTCCTTTCGCACCTGCCCGTATGCCGGCCTGGGCGAAGGTGTCGATGTTCCGCTCGGCGAGATCCATGGCATTGAGGATGCGTTTCCAACCTGACGACCCGGGACAGACAAAGGTGTCAAGACCAGTGGAAACGAATTTGTCCGTGAGATCGTACTCGGCCTCATCGCCATAGCCCCAATGAAGGAGCGTCACGTCATCCGGCAGGCGATGGATCATCTCGGGGTAGGTCTTCAAGACGTCGCACCAGCACATCACGCGGCGATCGCGCGCGGCGCAGAAGTCGTGGATGCGCCGCAGATGATCCACGTACGCCTGCAACCGCGCGCCGCCCGTCAACTCCTTGGCGTTTTTGCCCTTGCCCAGATCATGGGGCTCGTCGCCGCAGGCGTTGATGTGCGGTGCCGAAAAGGCATCCATGATGTCGCCGCACATACACTCGATGAGACGATGAGCGTCCGGGTTGAGGCAATCGAGCGTCAGGCCGCGCATGCGCTGCGGCCAATTCATCTCGTTCCACAACGTACCGGTTTCGATCTCCGCAAGGTGCCGATACCTTGGCATCGAGAGAATTTTCCCCATGTGCCCCAGCGTGGCCAGCGCGGGTACCAGTTCGACGAAGCGATCGCGGCAGTAGGCGTCCAATTCCCGCACCTCGTCCGGCGTCAAACCGTCGGACTCGCGGCAGATTTCAGGATCGAACGAGAAGGTAAATGCGTGCTCGATGTTGAGCTGAAGCTGATTGACTTTCCACATCGCCAAGCGGTCGACCAGGTGCTTGAGTGTGTCGAGTGTGGGCACCTTGCCTCGCGTAACATCGTGGAGCAGGCCGCGCGTGCGAAAATCCGGCCAGTCCTCGATGCGGCATGGCGGTACCTCATCCGTACACGTCACCGCCAGTCGAGTCAGCGTCTCCAATCCGTAGAAACAGCCCGAGGCGGCAGGGCCGACCAGGGCGACACGGTCCGCTCCCATCTCCAGCCGGTAACCGTCCGGCGGAAGCGAGCTGGACGCGTCGACTGCGATCGTCAACGGTATGTCTCGTGCCGTCGCGCCGCGGTGTCCATTTCGTCCTATCGCGAGCGCGTCAGTCAGACGCCGACAGGATCGCTGTAGACGATCATCCTGCACGCGCAGATCCGGACGCAGCCGACGGAGTTGAATCGGAGACCCCGGCACAATTTCGCAGCTGCGCGGTGCGGGCAACAAGAAATCCAAGGGTTGCTGCATTCTGCCAATCTCTCAGTGGGGCAAATGACCGGGAATCGCACTCGGGCGTCCGTGCCGCAACGCCCCGCATGGGCCCTCACGGGCGGTCCTGCCCAGTCAGGGTGCGGCCCACTCACGTTGCCAGCCATTCTGCACGCCGTCTCGAGTCAGACAAGCCTCGTCGCGATGATTCGACCCAAGCCCGCCGGAGACTGCTGAGGCAGGTACCGTATATACAGGGAAGTTTGGACCGGCAGGCCTAAACATCCGATAAATGACGATAGGGTCGCGGGAAGCGGTTCGCACGCCAGGCGGGCGGACGGCAGCCCGACCGGAGACGACCCGCGGACTCAGAGATGACGCCGACGACCACCAAGACCATGATCCTGGCCGTCATGTACCATTATGTACATCACGCCCAACCCATTCTCGCATCCGGTGTGGGCGCGTTGTCCGTGGGCGATTTCCGCGACCAGATCGACCTGCTCTGCCGCACCATGGAACCAATCGACTGGCCCTCACTGGTAGGATGGATGGAGGGCCGTGTCAGCCTGCCGGATCGCTGCTTCCTGTTGACCTTTGACGACGGATTGTCAGACCACGCGCGGCACGTTCTGCCCGTCTTGCAAGGGCGGGGTCTGCACGGTGTCTTCTTCGTCCCCACCGCAGTTTTCACGGGACAGACCCTTCTGTCGGCCCATGCCATACACATGCTGCTCGCGCGGGTAGGCGACGATCGGTTCCGCGAAGACCTGTTCGCCTACCTCGACGGACACAACGGCGGTCGTGACTGGCGCAAAGAGCAAGAGACCGATGACGCTACGGCTCTTTATCACTACGAGACGGAAGATCGAGCCAAGCTCAAGTACCTGCTGACCGTCACGCTGCCCATACGCTTACGTGATGCGGCGGTACGCCACTTGTTCGAGATCCACATCGGCACGCCGCGGCGCTGGGCGAGTGACTTGTACCTGTCATGGAACGATTTGATCGAGATGCGATCGATGGGACACACCATCGGCGGCCACGGTCATCGGCACGAACCGTATACCCGTTTGTCGCCGATCGAACAACGAGAAGACATACACCGCGCGGCGAGCGTCCTGAACAGCGGGCTGGGGCCCGACGTACGCCCGTTTTCATATCCCTATGGCCGGTACGACGCGGACACGCAGCGGTTCTGCCGGTCCGCCGGATTTTCCGCGGGATTCACGACCGAGACCGGTTTCATCGCCCAGGATGCGGACCCGTTTCAACTCGCCCGCGTCGACACCATCGACGTGAACACCGTATGCGAAAGGGAGTTTTCGTGCCGGCAACCGTAAGCGCAACAGAGAGGACGGGCTTGCACGCGGAGAAAGCCGGCCTGCTTCGCCGCTTCCTTCAGGTGTACTGGCTCCGCCCTGAAAACGCCTTCTGGATGGCACTACGGAGCGAGACGCTCGCACGGTGTCCGATCGTAGCTCCATCACTGGATGTGGCCTGTGGGGACGGGCTGTTCAGCTTTCTGCATGGCGGCGGCGTGCTCGATCCCGCGTTCGACGTATTCCAGACGGTGCGGGAGGTCAAACCGCGGCCGTCGAACGGCGACGACATGTTCGACGGTTGTAACGATGGGTATCGGCCGCGTATCGTGCAGACGCCTCACTCGACCTTCAACACGGGGGTGGATCACAAAGCGGCGTTATTGCAGAAGGCCTCGAAGCTCTTTTTCTACGACAGGCTCGTCGAGCACGACTGCAATCGCCGCCTCCCATTTGATGACGACACCTTCGAGACGGTCTACTGCAACGCTGCCTACTGGATCGACAACATCGACGGCTTCCTGGCGGAGTTACGGCGCATCACGCGACCCGATGGGCGGATCGTCCTGCAAGTCAAACTCGACACCATGGCCCGCTACACGCTAGCGTCGTTCGCCGAACAACTGGGTACCAGGTTTCTGGAGATCATCGATCGAGGTCGCCTGGCATGTTGGCAAAGCCTTGCGGATCGAGCCACGTGGGAACGCCGCTATGCTCGCGCAGGGCTGGAAATCGAGGAGGTATCGCCGTTTATTACGGCCACGCACGCACACATCTGGGATGTCGGTCTACGCCCCATCGCGCCCCTGCTCATTAGACTCGCCAACGCGGTGGACAAACAAACCCGCGAGGAAGTCAAATCAGAATGGGTCGACCTCTTCATGGATCTGGCGCTGCCCATTTGCAGCGCCGGTTTCAACCTTATAGACAACGACGCAGAACCAGCCGAGTTGCAGTACGTGCTTCAACCGTGCTGAGTTAGCTATCCAACTCGCGACAACCGCGCGTGCGTGTGCCACCCGACACATCGGGATTTACGGTCGTAAAGACCGCGCGATTCAACTCAGGTCGAGTGCGACGATGTGCTCGCGGTCGCGAACGTACAGCGTCGTGCCCACCAGCGTGGGGGCGGCCCAGGCGTAGCGCTTGGCGATCGTGCACTGGGACAGCACGTCCATGCCCTCCGGCGAGACCTTCAGCAGCGCCAAGTCGCCGTCCTCGTCCAGAATGATCAGCTTGTTGTCCGCATAAACACTGGTGGCCTTCTTGAATCCGCGCTTGCGCCACTTGGGCTCCCCGGTTCGAATGTCCACACAGGAATAGAAGGTAGGACCGGAATCCCCGCTCGATCCGTACACGTAGTCGCCGATGCGAACGGCGTTGCCGTGATGGATGCGCATTTTACGTGAATACCAGAGCTGCTCGGGTACCGTCTTGCCGTCCTTCTTGCTGAGCTTGATGACCCGGCTGCCGGAATCGTACGCGGACGAGCAGAAGAGGAGGTCGTCACCGTTCCACAGCGGCGTGGCGATGTTGGCGCCCTCCGGCGCAAACGGCTGATGCCATAGCAGCTTGCCGGTCGCGGGGTCGACGCCCATCATCCCCTTGGCCATCAGTTGGACGAGTTGCTCCTGGCCGTCGAACTCGATCAAAATGGGTGAAGCGTAGCTGACCGGATAGCTCTGACTCTTCCAAACCACGTGGCCGTCCGTGCGATCGAAAGCGATCAGCGATTGCCCGTCCTTGTCGCCCTTCGGTTCCTCGTTGGGTGCATCCTCGGCGTCGTCTTCCACCTGCTTTCGCCCCACCGGAAGGATGATGGTGTTACCGTAGGCGATGGGGCTGCATCCGAATCCCCGCCCGGGAACATCCGCCTCAAATTCTGCGGCCAGATCGTGCTTCCACATGACCTTGCCGGTCTTCTTGTCAAAGCAGTGCATGACGCCGTTGGAGCCGATGGACACCAGACGATCACCCGCCACGAGTGGCGTGGAATGCGGACCCGGGCCGAATTGCGCCATGAGTTCGGTGAACGGCGAGGCGTTCTTGTACTCCCAGATGGTCTTCCCGGACTGGGCGTCCATCGCAACCGTAAACTCATCCTCATCCGTGCGATACATGGTGTAGAGGACGCCTTCATCGACGAGAATCGTAGAATAGCCGTCGCCAAGCTCCCGCTCCCAGATTTTTCTGGGACCAGCGTCAGGCCACTTTTCCGCAAGCCCGCTGGCTTCGGTCATGAAGTTGCGGTTAGGACCGCCCCATTGCGTCCATTGGGCGTAGGACGGCGTACAGAATAAGAGCGCGATCGCGACAATCCCGAATCGTGTTCCGATGAAACCAAAGCACTGATTCTTCTGCATGGCGAGGGTCCTTTGTATGCGGCGTTCCGGTTCCGGTGCTCGCGGAACACAATCAAGTGGTGAATCCGTAGAAATCCCCATTTCGGTTCGATACGTCACTACTTCGCTCGCAAGCGAGCCGGGGCAGCTAGCGCAAATCGACCGCCATGACGGTTTTGTCATCGCGTATATACGCCTTGCGACGTACCAGCGTCGGTACGGACGGCAGGCCTGGCTCCAGTAGTTTCTTGCGAGAATGTACCGTCATCTTCTCCGGCGTGAGCGTGGCAAGGGCCAACGTCCCGTCGCTGTCTCGTATGATGAACTTGCCGTCACCGTAGACCATCGCGGCGCGACCGAAGCCCTTCTCGCGCCACGCGTCCTTGCCGGTCTTGGCGTTGACCGCCGTGATGAACGAGGCGTCGTCATTGCCGCCCGCACCATAGAGGTAGTCACCCACACGGATCACGTTGCCGTAGCCGAGCCGGTCTGTCGTAGATGACCAGGCCTGTTTTGCGTCAAACGCACCGCCCTGATGGGTCACCTTTACCATATGGCTCGTACCTTTGCCCCCCGCAGGAAGAAAGAGCAGGCCGTCGTCTCCCCAAACGGGCATGGATAGGTACGAGTAATGCCCGTTCTTATGATCAAATGTCCACAATTCATTACCATTGGCGGGATCGACGGCGGATGTTCGATCGGCTCCCATGGCCACGATCTGCTCCTGCCCATCCACGCGAATGAGGATCGGCGATGAGTAGCTGTTCTGAAAGATCGGGCTCACCCAGTTGACTTTGGCGCTAGGCGTCTCGAACGAGATGAGCCCGGCCACGGGTCCGCCGATCTGAAAGATCACGCTGTTCTTGTACGCGATCGGACTCGAGGCATAGCCGCGCTTGAGCGGCGTGGCCGCGTAGACATCGAACAAATCCGTATACCAGAGTACTTTGCGACTATCCGGATGGAAACACTGCACCTTGCCGGTGAACCCTACGGTGTGCACCATGCCGTTCAGCCATAGTGGGGTGGCCGCCGGACCGGCGCCGAATGTCGTGTCAAATGTCTCACTAATCGGCGACGGATAGCGAAGCGTCATGAGCCGGTCACCGCTGATGGCGTTGCGGGGATAGAGCGATTCCTCCGCGATGTTGAACCGATCCATGACATAGATGATGTCGTCGTGAAACAAGACCGACGACGGCCCCGCCCTCACGTCCTCCCTCCACACGACCTGTGGGGTATCCTCATCCCACTCGTCGCTGAGGTCGCCTGCCTTGGCATGGAAATCCCGTGTCGGCCCGCCGAATTGGGGCCACTGCGCCTGCACGGCGGCGGTCGCCACGCACGCCACCAGTACCGAAAGGGCTAACCGATATCGAACCACAAGACCCAACGTTGCGTTCATGAGTTTCTCTACCAAAAGACCCACCAGGATACGGTGACCAATCGTCGCGATCGCACGTCCCTACCTCAATAAGCGAGGCGCGAACGCCCGTCTCGATCAAGACGGCTTGAGTGTACGTACGCCGCCGAAACAGTAAAGCACCCCGTCTTCGGTCCCGATGACCAGACTCTCGCTCGCCACCGCAGGCGATGCCGTGATCGGCGAGCCGGCCTCGAACTGCCAGCGTTTTTTGCCGGTCTCCAGCTCGAGCTCATAGAGGTTTCCATCGGATGAGCCGATAAAAACACGATTGCCCACCACTACGGGCGAAGAATCCACACGGGACTTGGTCTTAAAGGTCCACGCGACATCGCCCTTACCCCTGTCCAGGGCACGAACGATCTTGTCGCGGCCCGCGGTGACGACCAGCTTCTCCGTGACGGCGGCCGAGGCCATGATCGGGAATTCCTTGTCCGCATCGTGCTGCCGCCAGACGGTCTTCCCGGTCTTCCAATCGAGACATAGTACATCGGCCCCGTAGGTGCCAAGGTACGCATGAGAACCCATCAGCGCAGCCGATGCCCCCACCACGGTTCCCAGGGGCGAGTCCGAGATGGCCTTTCCATCGGCCACGTTGAGCACGTGGAGACCCTCGTCGCATCCGCCGATCACGACGGTATCGCCCTGTATCGCGGGCGATGCGTGGAGATAGCCCTCCGTCTCGTGCTTCCAGACCAACTTGCCGTCATTTGCGGACAGACAATAAAGACTGCCGTCGTAGGAACCGACCAGAACGCGGCCGTCATGCTGGTTCGCTGAAGAAACGATCTGGCCGTCGGTTACATAGGTCCATT
>Ga0055452_10000050_pt1 | contig 23801 bp, 22 predicted proteins | sample China_Galinas_PW_6_FD_57735 | JGI IMG/M metagenome (GOLD analysis project Ga0055452, IMG submission 57735) | Wetland microbial communities from San Francisco Bay, California, USA, that impact long-term carbon sequestration - China_Galinas_PWC_D2 | ecosystem: Environmental > Aquatic > Marine >... | reverse complement strand
CGCCTTCCGACGAAATATGTCTCTCCCAGTACAGACGCTCGACCGCCACGACGCGCCGCGGGGCCGTTTCGACTCCGCAACAAGTGTGGTACTCGATTTCATACGTAGAGCCAGTCGCACCTCGAATCGGCTCGCCACAATCATCGGTCGTCGCCGTTCCTTCGGCGAAGATCTCATCAGGCGCCGGAAACGGATGCAATACGTGGGGCACGATCCGTTCCGTCTTGTCGGCACCGCGAAAGAGCTCAATGGGCGTGAAGGAAGGGTGCACGATCCAACTGTCAACAATAGCGTCACAAGTTGTGTCTGCACAACTCTGAAGAGATAGCTCGACGGGACGCAAATCGTTCTCTCCGGCAACCGTTCCGGTGTCGACGAGGTCGGGCGTGCCGTTGCCGTCGTCGTTGTTTAGCGGGAGTATCGTATTCCCGATCGAGATGTTCCCACTACAGCCGTATGTCGAGCACCGTGAACCCTCCGGCCAATACGGCCAATACGGGTTGTTTTGGCACCAATGCTCCTCTTCCGTGCCCATGCACCAGTCGGATGTACACGGATCACCGTCGTTGCACGGCCAGTCCCGCATGCACCCTTTCTCGGGGTCACAGTACACGGCGGTCGTACAGGGGTCCACCGTGAATTCCTGCGTGCAGTCCTTGAGGGGGTGCGTACACTCGCCGTGGTCACAAACGTCATCCGTGCAGGGGTCGCCATCCTCATCGCAGGTTGCGCCGGTGTTCAGCGGCCAATAACATTCGCCGTTCGCTCTGTTGCACTTGTCGTCCGTACACCGATCACCGTCCGAACAGTCCTTTTTCAGTCCCTCGCATCCCGTGGGCGTGCAGCGATCGTTTTTCGTACAGGGGTCGTTGTCGTTGCACGGTGCGCCCACATCGGTCACGTGGGGCAGACGTTTTCGCTCGGGTCGCAGTAGTCGTACGTACAGCCATCGCCGTCGTCGCAATCTGCGCGCGCCTGGCCGCACAGTTCGTCTTCTTTGGGGTGGATGATCGTCGGCTGGAACGCGACAGTTCGCTTGCCGCCGGGAGAATCGTCGCCGGTAGGGGGCTCGACGGCCAGGCTGTCCAGAACGGATGGATCGGTCTCGTGGACGGGATTCGACTCCCAGCAGGCCGTGACCAGGCAGACCGCTCCGAGGATCGGTAGCGTCACACGGCGACACATGAGGCGGAGAATTCGGACGCGGGAAGTGGAGACCGTTCGGCGTGGTACTTGTCGTCTGTCCGTCATGCGACCGGCTCCTGTTCGACAGCGACACGGGGTACGATCACCCCGAGGTAGTGTTCTATAGCAACATACACGAACGACAGGGTGTATTGCCAGAAAAAAATGAGAATTCCGACAATATTTTGATTCACTCGTAGAAACCCCGCTTTCGGCGAAATCACACCCTCTAGCGATAGCGCCAAGGCCGGTTTTCCCGGCGAATTGGGATTCTTACGAATGAATATTTCGGTAGCCAAACTACCTCGCGGTGGTACGTGGTCGTGTCTGCCCGTCCCATTGACCCGGCACACCTAAGGTCGGTGTGTGAAAGTGGCAAGAGGAGTCAACTTCTTTGCCTACAAACAGACACCGAACATACGGCAGTGTGAATGCGGTCGATCGAAGCGTCGCGCTGGGGAGGCCGTTGCGGTTTTCGGACAGCCGAGGCATGAGGCATGTCGCCTCAGGGGCCGTTGCGTTTGTTTCCGCACGCTGATCCGGGCTCCGCGCGGGCGAATCCGGGCCCGTTGGCCCGCCGATTGCCAACTCATCCGAAAGCGGCGAAAATGGCCGCTTTGGGGCTGGGGATGGCTTGGATTCGCCCTGGCAACGCAAGGAGTCTAGTGACCATGACTACGGATGTAGGATCAAGATATGCCCGTTCCGCCGAGTTTTTCGAGCGAGCCTGCGGTGTGCTGGTGGGCGGCGTAAACAGCCCGGTACGGGCCTTCAAGGCCGTTGGCGGCAATCCAATCTTCGTGGAGCGAGCCAAGGGGGCGACCGTGTACGATGTCGACGGCAACGAATACGTCGATCTCGTCGGCACATGGGGGCCGGCCATCGTGGGGCACGCACACCCTGACGTGGTCAGCGCAGTGCAGAAAGCCGCGACCAAGGGGCTGAGTTTCGGCGCGTGCTGTGCGGCCGAAGCCGAGTTGGCGGAGATCATCGTCGGCGTCCTGCCCACCGCGGAGCTCGTGCGTTTTGTGAACAGCGGCACCGAGGCGACGATGAGCGCCGTCCGCCTGGCTCGCGGCGCGACCGGCCGCTCGAAGATCCTGAAATTCGTCGGCTGCTACCACGGTCACGTCGATGCCTTGCTGGTGGCGGCGGGATCCGGGGCGGCGACCTTCGGGGTACCCGATTCCGGCGGGGTCCCCAAGGAGTTTGCCGAACTCACGCTGCTGGCACCGTATAACGACCTCGCGGCCGTCGAGTCACTCATGACCAAACAGGGCAAGGACGTAGCCGCCATCCTCGTCGAACCCATCGCCGGAAACATGGGATTTGTCCCGCCGTCCTTCGGGTTTCTGGACGGCCTGCGGTCTCTTTGTGACAAGCATGGTTCACTACTGGTTTTCGATGAAGTGATGACCGGCTTTCGCACCGCATGGGGCGGTTATCAGAATGTCTGCAGCGTCAAACCAGACCTGACCTGCCTGGGTAAAGTGATCGGCGGGGGTATGCCCGTGGCAGCGTATGCCGGCCCGAAGGCACTGATGGAACAGGTCAGCCCGCTCGGGCCGGTCTACCAGGCCGGGACGCTCAGCGGCAATCCGCTGGGCATGGCGGCCGGCGTCGCCACGCTGCGCATCTGCGAAGAGGAGGGTTTCTACGACGATCTGGCGCAGAAATCCAAGCGTCTGACGGAAGGCATCCTCGGCGCGGCCACGGGTGCGGACGTACCGTTGCAGTCGGGATTCTGCGGCGGCATGTTCGGCTTCGCCCTTTCGAATACACCGGTTCGGAATTTCGACGACGCGCAAACGTGCGATCATGACGGCTACGCCCGTTTCTTCACGGCCATGCTGGAACGCGGCGTGTGGCTTCCCCCGTCGGGGTATGAGGCCATGTTTGTCTCGGCGGCGCACGACGATGCGGCCATCGACAAGGTCATCGCCGCTGCCGGTGAGAGCTTCAGGAGCCTGGCATCATGACGAAACTTCGGGCGGGTACCCGCGGCAGCGACCTGGCACTCTGGCAGACCGGCTGGGTGCGCGACCGACTTCTCGAAGTCGACCCGTCGCTGGAGATTGAGCGAATCATTATCAAAACGCACGGCGACACGGCCACGGAACAGCTCTTTGATGCCAACTGGCCCGTAGGCGGGTTCGTGGGCGCCATCGAGCAGGCGCTGGCGGGCGAGCAGATCGATTATGCTGTACACAGTTACAAGGATTTGCAGACCGCCGTCACGCCCGGCCTGGTGATCGCCGCGGTGCCGGTGCGCGAGATCGTCCATGACGTCTTGGTGACACGCGAACCCATGACGCTCGATGATTTGCCCGCTGGGCTGCGCGTGGGAACCAGCAGCCCGCGCCGCGCGGCGCAGCTTCGTGCCGTCGCCGATGTGGAGATCGTCCCCATTCGGGGCAATGTGCCGACCCGCGCCGCGAAGGCCGAAAACGGCGAAATGGATGCGGTAGTGCTCGCCGGTGCGGGTGTCAAGCGCCTGTCCATCCAGCCGAAGTACGTATTGGAGCTTCCGATCGACAAGTTCGTGCCCGCCCCCGCGCAGGGGGCGCTGGCGATTCAGGCACGCGAAAACAGCGAGGCCGCGGCCATCGTCGCGAAAATCGACAATGCAGACGTACGACGCGCGGTCGACGCCGAACGCGCGTTCTTGACCGGGATCAACGCAGGCTGCCACACGCCGGTGGGCGCACTGGCCACGCTCGACGGCGGCACGGTGTCGTTGCACGCGCAACTGTTCAGCGACGACGGCAGCCGCATGGTCGAAGGTATTGACACCGGCGACGACCCGCAGGCGCTCGGACGGCGATTGGCGGAAAAGTTATTGGCTGAACTCGGCTGATGTGGCAGTTTCAAGTGTGCCGACATGACTATAGGCTATCCTAGAAACAGATTTCGGGGTGGCATTGTTTGGCAGAGCCAGGCCGTGGAGTCTACCCAAACCATGGCCTGCCCCTTCGGGTCAGACCATGCCACACGGGGATTGGCGGTTTAGAGATTGCCTCATCAACGCTGCAGATGAATTGCACACTCATTCGACATCTGAACGGAGCCCTGGCAAATCTATGAAAGTCTGGGTGACACGAGACGAAGGACCGGATGGTCCCATGACCGCCGCGCTGCGCGAGGTCGGGCTCGATCCGGTATTGGAGCCGGTGCTCGAACGGCGCGTGCTGACCGACGCGGCCGATTCACTCGCCAAGCTGGGACCCGATGATTGGCTCGTGCTCACCAGTACCTATGGGGTCAATGCGGTGCATGGTGAACTGGCGCGCGTGCCACGTGTGGCGGTTGTCGGAGAGCCTTCCAAGAACGCCGCCGAGGCGCGCGGCTTTCGCGTCGAACTCATCAGCGGCAAGGGGGACGGTGGCACTCTCTTCGACGAGCTTCGCGAAGTGGCCAAAACGGGCAAAGTTTGCTACCCGCGTTCGTCTATGGTCTGGCCACCCAAGGCCTGGCCCGACATCGAGATCATCAGCCCGATTCTCTACGAAACGGCGACGCGGGCATTTGATCGCTCCGTCATCGACAACGTAGACGTCGTGTCGGTAGGTAGCCCCTCTGCGGTAGAGGCGGTCGCCCCCGTCGATTTGCCGTTCGCCAGCATCGGTCCCTCGACGACCAGAGCACTGAAGCGCCTCGGCATCGAGCCATGGGTTGAGGCCCCGCATCGCAGCTTCGCCTCACTCGCCAAGGCGATCGCCGATCACGAAAGCCCCTCGCGCCACCAGCGGGCGTAGTCCAGCGCGGCGTAGGTCAGGATAGCGTCGGCGCCGGCGCGGGCGATTGCCACCAGTGCTTCGGACATACACGCTCTTTCATCGAGCCAGCCGTTTTGTGCCGCTGCCTTGATCATCGCGTACTCGCCGCTTACGTGATACGCGGCGATCGGCAGACTGGTCACCGCACGCAGCCGTGCGATCACGTCCAGATAGGGAAGCCCCGGCTTGACCATGAGCATGTCCGCGCCTTCCGCCTCGTCGAGCATGGCCTCGATATCCGCCTCGCGCACGTTGGCGGGATCCATTTGATAGGTCTTCTTGTCCTTGGGCACATCCGGTGCGTCAACCGGCGCAGATTCGAGCGCCTCGCGAAACGGACCATAGAAGCTCGACGCATACTTTGCGGTATAACTCAGGATCGCGACGTCGGTAAAGCCGCTTTCATCCAGTGCCTGGCGAATGGCACCCACGCGGCCGTCCATCATGTCCGACGGTGCGACGATGTCCGCGCCCGCACGTGCCTGCACGACGGCCATTACCGCCAGCATGTCCACGGTTTCGTCGTTGATGACCTGGCCGTCCCTGATCAGCCCGTCGTGTCCGAGGCTCGAGTAGGGGTCCAGGGCGATGTCGGTGACCAGGCAGCTTTCCGGAAAGGCGCTCTTGATTTCGCGCACGGCGCGGCAAAGCAGATTGTCGGGGTTGACGGACTCCTTGGCGTCGGCCGTCTTGAGCTTGGGGTCGATGGCGGGAAAGAGGGCGAAGGACCGAACACCCAGTGCCATCGCCTTTTCACACTCGTTGATCGTACCATCGATGGAAAGACGCGATCTTCCCGGCATGGCGCCGATCGGCTCTTCCTGCTTCGCCCCATCGAGAACGAACTGCGGCAGGATGAGGCGGTCGGGGGTCAGTCGTGTTTCCTGCACCAGGCGGCGGATGGCCTCGTTGCGGCGGAGTCGCCTGGGGCGGCGGGTGGGTCGCGGCCAGTTCTTGCTGCTCACGTCTGTTTTTCCTTTCCTACTGCTCCGTAACCAATAAAACGATCCTACACCGGAATCTTTTCCGGCGTTAGGCGATACCCCATCGCGTGCATGATGGCGACAACGCTCTCAAACTTCGGGCTTCCCTCTCTGGAAAGGGCCTTTTGAATCCCGTTACGGGTAAGCCCTGTTTCCCTCGATATCTCGGAGACGCCTCTCACGCGGCTCACGCGACGCAACGAGGATAGCAAAGATCCGGTGTCTCCATCCTTGGCGTGTTCCTCAAAGATGATCGTGATGTAGTCGTCGATTTCGTCCGGGTGTAAAAGAAAATACTCCTCTTCCACCTCTCCAAAACGTCTATGTTTTCGCATCGGCCTTGTACTCCTTCCAGTACCTCTTGGCAGCTTCAATGTCCCGTTTCTGGCTTCCCTTGTCGCCGCCACACAGCAAGACCACGAGTCGACTGCCTTCTTCACCAAAATAGCAGCGGTAGCCGGGTCCAAAGTCCATTTTCAATTCCGAAATCCCATCTCCCACTGGCTCACAATCACCAAAATTGCCCTGTTCCAACCTGGCCACGCGGGCGAGAATGCGTTTTCGACCCACCTTGTCCCGCATGTCGTTGATCCACTCCGTAAACGGCTCGTTCCCGCCTTCATCCGCAAAAACGATGACCACTCTGGGCTCTGCATCTCTGGTCAACGGACTAGCCTCTCTTCGTGCATAGCGACGGATGCATACTGTATTATGCACTCAGCTTCACGAAAAAGCAAGCTCTTCATCAAGAAAACGGATTGGCGGGTGGAGCCGTCCCATAACACGATGGGGGGCATGGTCAAGCGATGCCTTGGCCATGATTGTTTCGGCAGAATCACGGCCTGATGTTGCCAGACCGTGCCACCCAATCGCGTGGGTCGCGAAATCATTACGATGCCGCGGCCATCACGCGTGTGTCCACTGTTTCGTTCGAGCCGAGTTGGCGAATGATCTCGTCCGCCATATTGGTGGCACACCGGACGCAGTCGTTGAGCGATACGCCTTCGAGATAATTGCCGATCACGTCCAGGTTGGGCTGTCCGGCGATGACGGCCTTGAGGCGCTCCACTTTGTCGCGATGGCCCACGTGGTATTGCGGAATGGCCACCGGCCAGCGGCAGATGTCGACCAGGACCGGATCCCCGGATACCTGCAACAGGTCGTGCAGCCCGTCGTTGGCACGCGCCAGGAGTTCACCATCGGATAGCTCGTGGGCATTGGGTGTCCGGCTGCCCCCGATGAAGACGCGCAACAGCCGATGCCCCTCCGGTGCGTGATGCGGGAAGATGCTGTCCGCCCAGAGGATGCCGAGCACCGGCGTGGTCGTTTCGTTGTGCGGGACGAGGAAACCGAACCCCTCGAGTGGATGACCCACATGCTCTTTTTTGTAGCCGACGTTGACGACCACCATTGGTGCGTTTTCGACGGATTCCATGATCGCCGATGCGTCTGGAACCAACGGCTTCAGGAGCCGCGCCGCGGCGTCAATCGGTGTGGCCAATACCAGGCGGCGGCAACGGATTACTCGATCGCCGTCGTCGCGCGTCTCGCATCGAACTTCGTATCCAAAATCCCTTTCGACGACTTCGGAAACACGGCAGGAGGATACACAATCGGTGCCCAGCGATGCAGCGAGCGCCTGCGTCAGCGACCCAAGGCCGCCATCGAGACTGACCAGTCCCTTCCATGGACGCTCCGAGGTGCCGCCCTCTTCCTGCGCTCTACGCTTACGCTCCTTCTTGGCGCGCATGCCGGCCTTGAATCCGTAGGCGATAAGACATCGAGCTTCACGGTCCACCTTCGCGACCGTAGGGAAGCACGCCTTGAGACTGAGTTTCCGGATGTCGCCCGCGAAGATCCCCCCAATGACGGCGCTGATCATGGTGTCGGTGACCTGACGCCCGAACCGGCGAATGCCGACCTGTTCGATGGTCTCTTCCGTGCCGTCCGAACGTCGCCCGATGAACATCCCTTTGACAAGCTGCAGCTTTCCGCCCACGCCGAGCAGCGGGGTCGTGGCCAGCGCGATCGGGTTGGTGGGTACGGCGGACAGATGCCCGCCTTTGTAAAGGTACCGCGTCTTCGCCGCCTTGCTGGCCGACACGACCTGAACCTCGTCAGACAGCCCCTCCAGCAGGGTGACGAAGGCCGGGTCGCGCACGATGACGTTGAAGGGACCCTTTTCGAGAAGAAACCCGTCGCGTCGTTCGGTTCGCGTCACGCCGCCAACATCATCGGCCGCATCGACCAGGCAGACGTCGATACCGGCATGATACAGGTACCACGCGGCCGTCAAGCCACTGATGCCGCCGCCGACCACCAGCACGTCTCGAATGTCGTTGGTCATAACCACTCAGCCTATGTTAGCCGCATCCGCCGCCATCGGCAGGCGTATGCGCTTTGCCGTGTCGATGAAGCGCTGCACGTTTTCGACCGGCGTTTCTTTCAGTACCCCATGCCCGAGATTCAGAATGTGTCCCGCGTGCCCGCCCGCGCGCACACATTGGACGACGGCGCGCTCGACGTCTTCGGGCGTTCCGTCTCTGAGGATGGTATGATCCACATTTCCCTGAAACGCGACCCGGTCGCCGTAGCGCGTGATCGCATCGGCCAGATCGACGGATGATGCCACACTCAGGACATCCGCGCCGGACGACGCCATCAAGTCCAGCGGCGCGTAATCCTTGCAGAAGAGAATCGCCGGCACGCGCTTGCCCAATTCGGAGAACAGCCGCTCGTGTGACGGATGAGCAAAGGCCGCATACTGCTCCGGCGTCAGCAGGTCCGCCACGGACTCGAACACTTGCAGGGCGTCGACTCCTGACTCAATTTGCAGTTGCAGGTACTCAATGGTGGCCGCCGTTAGAAAGTCGACAAGCCGCCGGAAGAGTGTCGGCTCCTGTTCCATCATGGCGCGGGCGTTTTGCCCGTCCATCTGCGGGCTCGTCCCTTCAATGAGGAAGAACGCGAGCGTCACCGGCGCGCCGGCGAACCCTAGAAGCGGCAAATCGCCTGCTAACGAGTTTCTTACCGAAGCCAGGCACTTCGGCACGAAGTCCAGGGCGTCGGCCGGATCATAGCGGCGCAAACCGTCCACATCCTGCGCGGTACGGACCGGTTCCGCCAGTTGCGGCCCCGGTCGAAACACGAACGGCCGTCCCATGGGCGTCAGCAGCGTCAATATATCCTGGAAGAAGATGATCGCGTCGACGCCGAAGCGCCGCGGCAGAAGCGAAATCTCCGCCGCCGCATCCACATGGCAGAAGAGTTCCTCGAGCGGAAGTCCGTAGCGCTCGCGAAGTTCTTGATACGCCGGATCGAATCGTCCCGCTTGTCGCATGAGCCAGACCGGCGTGCGCTCGGTTCGTTCACGCCGCGCGGCACGCAGCCACAAGTCGTTTGCCGGCATGGCACCCCCCCGTTTCTCAGGCGTTCGCAGAGAAACAACCCGTTTCGCCAACGCGATAGGCCTCCGGATCGAGATAGGCGTCGAAGGCGGCCGCTACGTTTCGCAACAGCACCCGGCCGAGTATCGGTGTGGCACGAATCGTGCCATCTGCCTCCACCGTCACCAGCCCGTCATCCTGAAGCTCCGACATGATGCCGATTTCTCGCGCGAAATAGTCCGCGAAGACAATGCCGTACTGCGCCTCGATCGAGGGCGGTCGAATCTCTCCCATACAATAAAGCTGGTTCAGTACTGTTTGACGAATCTGATCGTCTCTGGTGAACCGTTTGCCGCGATGGACGGCCAGTTCCCCGTTTCGGATACACTCGATATACGTCTCCACCTCGCGCTGGTTCTGCAAAAACCCGACGCCGAGCAGGTGACTGATCGATGACGCCCCGGCGCCGATGAGGTCCAGTCCGCCTCCCGTGGTCATGCCCTGGAAATTGCGCTGGATCGATCCATCGCGCACCGCATGGCCCAGCATCTCTTCCGGCTTGGAAAAGTGGTCCAATCCAATGAATTCGTAACCGGCGTCTTCGAAGATGCGCTTGCCGGTCAGAAACATCTCCAGCTTGACTTCGCTGTCGGGCAGCTTGGTGTAGTCCATGCCGCGCTGCGTGGCGATTTTCTCGGGAATCTGGGCGTAATGATAATACGCGACCCGATCCGGGTTCAGAGTCAACGTCTGCTCCACCGTGTCGCGAATGGTCTCCACCGTCTGGTAGGGCAGTCCGTAGATCAAATCAAAATTGACGCTGTGAAAGCCGAAATCGCGGCACGCCTGTACCGTGTCGCGCACGAGTTCAAAAGACTGCACGCGGCGCACGTGCTTTTGAACTAGCTCGTCGAAGTCCTGTACACCGAGTGAAATGCGGTTGAATCCGAGCTCTCGCAGCCGCTTCAGCTTCATGGGCGGCGCAGTACGTGGATCGATCTCCATCGCCACCTCGGCGTCGGGGGCGATTTGAAAACATTCCTGCACCGCGCGCTGAATGCGCTCGATCTGCTCCTCGGCCAGGTAGGTCGGGCTGCCGCCACCCCAATGCACCTGTCGCACGGGGCGGTTGGTGTCGACCCGGTCCGCCAATCGGCGGATTTCCGTGATCAGTGCGTCGTTGTACGTATCCACACGCTCGGTCGCGTCCTTGGCGTCCTTGCGCAAGATGACACGCGTGCATGCACAAAACTTGCAGAGCTGCTCGCAGAACGGAATGTGCAAATAGATAGAGAGATCGTGCGGCGCGTCGCCCTGATTTGTCTCGCGCAGCATTTCGTCCGCGTCCGCGCCGGCGACATCGTGCCACCACGTCGGCATGGGATAGGACACGTGCCGCGGCAAGGATAGGCCGGCGTAACGCTCGAAAACATCGAGATCCACAAGGGAATTCAGTCTAATCATGGGTGCCTCCCGGAGACGTTGCGACGGCTCCAACTCGACCCGAACACAGCACACACTTCTTCCACCGGTCTTCCACACGCGTCGCCTTGGCGCTCGCGTGGTCGCGGGCGGCCTCACCAACCAACCCATGACAGGCCTTCGGCCTGGAGAAATCACCATTACTCGCCGGTGCGTTGTCGACGATCCAAGCTTCCGCCGCGGCGACGGCCTCGGCGAACTCAGAAGATTCGCACATGGCATCGGCATACGATTCGACCTCGAGATCCAACAACTTGGCGTTGACCAACTCGATGCCGTCAACCTCTTCCAAACCGGTCGTCGAGCTAAACGTATTGAAATCGATCACCGTCAGGGGTCGTTCGCCGAAGTCCCGCAGCCCACGCACGTCGTCCGCGTGCAGCACCGGTTCGTCGCGGTCGATGCCGAAGAAGACGATGTCGGAATCCGCGATCGCCTTCATGACGCTTGGCTCGGTATAGGCACCGACGCGCAGCCGCTTGCCGTTACCGATCGCCTTCCTGAGCAGCTTGATCTGCCCGCCGCTGTGGCCGCGATAGGCCAGCGTCAGTTGACGCGTGGACACGTCGAACTGCCGCGTCAGCGTCGACAGGATACTCCGCGACGTGGTCGAACCGCCGATCACGAGAATCTTCTTGTCGTTGAGGTCCAGCCGCTTCGATTCGATAGCGTGGACCAGCGCCGCGTAGCAGTATCCCGGGTCAAATTTGCCCCACTCGGTTTCCTTGCGGAGCCGCTCTTCCATGGCTATGGCATCGCGCGCAAGTTGCCGGGTCATCGGACCTGTCGTGCCCGCCCGTTCCGCGACGTTGAAGGCCTGCTGAAGTTGCTCCACGATGTCGCGATCGCCCGGCAGTCGGCTGTTTAGCCCGGCCGTGGTGCGCACCAGGTGCTGCCAGGCATCCGTCCCGCACAGCACGTTGACCGAGTAGTCATGCTCACCGCATTCATTGAAGAGATTCTCGCGAACCCGCCCGACGATGCAGCCGCTCTGCTCGCACCCCACGTTCATGGGCCAGCCGTAAAACTCGAAACGGTGGCAGGTGTTCCACACGAAAGCCTCGCTGGCGTGCCCGTCGCGGCAGACCTTGCGCAACGCCTCGGGCACCTCATGCTGCGATTTCTTCATGCGCTGAAATCGCGAATCATCGGTATGGAGGATTTGCGGTCCGCGCCCCTTGCCCACGTTGCTCTTTAACGAGACACCGATCATCACCAGCGTGTCTACGTTCGCGGGTGTTGCGACCGATTTGGCGGGCGTGTACAGCAACGGCTTGACCTTCTCGCCCCAAGTCGTAATGGACCGCGGACCCTTGAGAACCAGACCCGCCAACGCCTCGATGAAGTCCTTGTGCGTGTTCAGCGCCGGGCAGAGATACAGATCGCCGCCCCTTGCCTCGAACGGCTCTCGATAGCGAACATCGAGTTCCTCGAGTGTCTCCAGGCAGTCCGCTGTGAAGCTGATAGGGCAAACCAGCACCCGCTTCTCGCCGCGCTGCACGAGGTCCATGAGTAGTCCATTGGTCGTCGGCGTGAGCCACTTCGTCGGACCAAAACGGCTTTGATAGCCGACCGCCATGCGGTCTGCAGGCCAGCCGAGGCGCTCCGCGACCAGATCGATGGTGCGCTTGACGTGCGCGGGATAGGGGTCGCCGCGCTTCACGTACGACACCGGTAAACCATGCGAGGAGAACAGTAGAAAGCTGTTGTCCGGTGACAACTGGTGCTGCCTCGCATATTCTGCGAGGAGCTTGGCTTGTGCATAGACGTAGGCGCCGTCGTCGTACCACGTGTTTCGCGTCGTGACGTCGATGCGGTGCATGCCACGATGTAGTGCGCCGTAAAGTTCGCGTATGGCCGTCCCCGTCGTGGTTCCGCTGAACTGCGGGTACATGGGGATGACCACCAGCTCTTCTACGCCCGACGCTTCGATCTCGCGCAACGACTGTTCGATCGAGGGTCGACCGTACCGCATGGCTGTAAAGACGCGCCATTCAGCCGGCAGCGTATCATCGAGCTTTGACGCTTGTTCTTCGGTAATCGTCCCAAGCGGCGAACCACGTTCCGTCCAGATCCGTCGATATAATTCAGCCGATTTCGGGGCGCGGAATCGCGCGATTGCCCGACCCAGCAACCCGTTCATCCAGCGAAGCGCCGAAGGCAGTTGGATGACCTTGGGATCGCCCAGAAACTCCGCCAGATAGCGCCGCACGGATGGAACGTCTGGTCCCTCGGGTGTTCCCAAATTGATCAACAGAACGCCACGTCGCGTCCACGAGGCGCGGCGTGCCGGCAAATGCGGTACCTCTTCATGCGAATGAGATGCTGAAGAAGACATAAAGTACACTCCTCCCAGGGAACTGTCTTCCGTACCCAGCCTTCGGCGTCTAAGCCATTGTGTCTGTGTCGTCGGACCACAATCGCCACAACGCCCTTGCCGATGTCATCCCGCCCATTGACCGAATCTGGTCGGAACACCGGCTGCCCTGTATTCAGGCGGGCGGGGCACGGAGGTGGAGGAGATCTGAAGCAAGCACCCAACAATGGGGCCTGGATTGATCAAGCCAAACAGTGCGCCGCTGCGCACCGAGAATCGCCAGTCGGCGTGCCGCCGATGATGCGTTGACGGCCACCAAGTCTGTGCGGCGGCAAACACAGCACGCCGCGAGAAACGCCGTCGTCGCGGTCAGGACGAGGATTTCGTCCACTACGAGCTGGAAGTGGTAGTCAGCATCCAGGCACCCCGCATGCAGCACGGCGACTACCAGTACCATGACCAGAAGAGAATGACGGTTGAGACGTACGCGAAGGCTTGGTAAGTCTAAGAGCTTGGCCGCGAAGAAGATCATCGCCGCGAATACGAAACCGAACGCCAGCAACCGATCGGCGGAAAAGTGCAGTGTCACGAGCTTGCGAAAAGACGCAGTCAAGGCGGGCGTATGACCGGCAAGCATGACGGCCCAAAACCCGCGAGCCAGAGCCCAATGAACGGAAGATGCAGGCGTATGCTTTTTGGAATCCATTGCCCGTACCAGCTTTTCGCTACCCCTCCAGAATCGCCTTCTCGCCACACCAGATCGAGAAAGGCAACCGCACCAAAGAGTAGCAAGAGTCGTGCCTGATTGGCAAGGTTTTCTCGATTCCAGGGACAAATTCTTCTCAAAAACGATACTGCTAACGACTGCACGTCACAAGTCTGACATTCGCCCCTGTGAAACCGACGGTGCGACAGAAAAGATGAAGATCCCAGTCGTCGGGGCGCACGTTATCGAAACGCTCCCAAGAATGACTCGGTTTGCACGAATTCGCCAAGCCATGGCCTGCCGCCACCGGGAACAAAATCCCGCAGAGAGACCTGTTTGGGCCACCATGACGCCGGTTGTCGGACCTGAAAAATGGGCAGAAATATGTTCCATTTCGATACACCAGCACAATCAGGGAGGCCTAACTTTCCGCGAATCGGATGCAATATACCGGCGGTAGGTTCGAGGATATCGGGCACCAGCCGTCGCCTCCGCTTTCCGAAACCCACAGCGAACCGGTCGTGCTTCCCACCGCCAGGCGGGCTCCGGTGGCATCGACATCGGCGGCATGTCGGAACACCAAATCGTATGCATGCGCCTGCGGCAAGCCACTCCGAAGCACCTCAAAAGATTTTCCACCGTCACTTGTACGAGAAACCACGAATCGCCCGTCCACCGGAATGCGTTTTTCATCTTCGATCGCCGGTACGAACCAGGCGGTTTGTGGGTCTCTCGGATGAGCGACGACCACGAACCCGAAGGTGGAAGGAAGCGCGCCGGGGATGTCGTGCCAGCTCACGGCTCCGTCCGTCGTACGAAAGACCCCGTTGTGGTGCTGGCACCAGACGACGTCAGGGTCGGCCGGACACATGGCCAGGCAATGCGGATCTTGGATGTTGGGATCGTTCTTGCGATCCGGCGGCATGTAGGCCGCCCACATGCCCTCGGCCCGACAGGTCCACGAGTCGCCGGCGTCTTCGGTGACCCATACGCCGCCGCAAGAGATTCCCACTGTGACGCGCTTGGAATTGCGCGGATCAACACATACCGAATGGATGCCCGGATAATCCATGCCTCCGCCGAACCACTCCTTACGCTTGGGCTCGTCCCAGAGCGAGCGAATAAGTCGCCACGAGTCGCCACGGTCATCGGATCGAAACAGACCGCCGGGCACGGTACCGCACCAAAGGCTGCCCGGCTGATCCGCACCGCACCCGACCAGTGACCAGATTAGCTCCGTGTTCCATGGAATGACGATGCCGCGATTGGGGCAGCGAATCTCCTCCGCATCCTCCGGTGGCTTGGGGAAGGTGGGCGCAGCACACTGCTGCCAAGTGGTGCCGCCGTCGGGCGACCGTTGGAGCTTGATCCCGAAATGCCCGTGATGGAGTGCGGCGTAGACGTAGCCGTCGCGCGGATCAGGGAAGACGATCGAGACGGGATCGCCGAGAAACGTCGTGCGGGTGACGGACCAGCCGTCGGGTCCATCACCCTTGCGGTCCACGGTGAACAGCCCCTTGCGTGTGGCGACGAAGATCCGGTCACTCATCGTACTTTCCTCGACCCATGGCTCAACAAGAAACGCTTGGCTTGATCATCCCCCCGACAGGGCCTGCATCACAAAGACCTCCGCATCGGGCGGGACACGGTCGCTCAGGTTTGTGCGGTCCCGGACGGCCACGCCGTTCACGAACACCACCATATGCCGCCGCAACGCGCCCTGATCGTCCAGCACGTAGCCGCGCGCCGTTTCATTGGTCTCGAAAACCGCACGAAGCACTTCCGCAACGGTACTGCCAACTACTTGGCGCGATGGGCAGGACACGTGACGCTGCACGTTCTTCGTGAAGGAAACCCGAACCACAACCAACTCCCACGACTTGCCGACAATTTGGCGAACCCGAACTGGTGAAGGTTACCGCTATGGAAACCAGGCGCCAACCGGGACCACGTAGGGCAGGACGTTGCTCCGCGACAGCGGGGCGTTGACCTGCCTTTCCGGAAAGGCAGATCGACGTACCGGCGTAGGTGGGAGAACCACCTTCCCTGCTTGAATCGCCGTGTGCGAGTACGCGCCACGGTTCCCGGGTGCCATGGGCAAACTTGTTTGCCCGTGCTATGCATCACAACCCACGGGCAAGCTATCGCTTGCCCATGCCACCCATGTGGCGACTTCTCACGCACCGTGACTTAGGAGTTGCGCCACGCATCACGCATTGCGCGTGGACGAGGTACTCCGTGTCGTCCAAAAGAACACCGGCACGCCTAGAAGCACCGTGGCGATTCCCCAAAAGGACTCCGCTGGTCGGATCGTGACAACAGCCCACAGGATACCCAGCGAGAGAACGAGAAACGCGATCGGGATCAAGGGGTATGGGCGGACACGATAGCTCTCGTGCGTCTCCCCGCGTTGCCGCAAGACCAGGACGGCGCCGATTGCCAGCGCAGTGAAGACAATCAACACGAATCCCGTGTAGGTCACCAACTGCTCGAAACGACCCGACAATACCAGCACGCTGATCCAGACACTCTGCAACACGATCGAGGCCACCGGCGCTCGCTGCCCCGACGACGTCCGCGCGAAAAAGCGCGGCAGCACACGGTCCTGCGCCATCGCGAAGTAAACGCGTGGGCCCGCCCAAATCATGGCGCTGACGGCGCCGAGAAGCGAAACCGTCAGCAGTGCCGTGATCCACAATCCTGCCGATGGACCAAAGAGTGCCATCGCGGTCTTGTGTGCCACAGGCGCGACAGGATCGGCGGCAAGCTGGTCGATGGGAAGCGCATACAGATACACGACGTTGAGGGCCAGATACAAGGCCGTCACACAGCACGTGGCTGCCAGCGTGGCACGGGGGATGGAGCGGCGCGGGTTGACCATCTCGCCCGCGATATACCCGGCCGCGTTGAAGCCGGTGTAGCTGAAGCTGACAAATAAGAATGACGCGAGGATCGTCGAGAACCCGAGCGTGCGTACGGGCGCTGTTGCCTCGACGGCCACGCTGCCGCCCGCTTTCCCCATGAAGACGGCCGCACCAATCAGCAGCCCGATCGCTCCGACTTTCATAATGGTGAGAATCTGTTGCGTCACGCTGCCTACACCGACGCCGGCCGCGTGGACCGCCGTGAGCGTCCACACCATGATCAGCGCAATCGACTCGCGCCCGCACAGCACCGACAGCAGTCCACCCGCCGCGCTGTGTTGCGCCGCCAACCCGGGAAACAACTCATGCACATGTATGGCGAACAGGTGGGCACTCGAGGCGATCGCCGCGCTGAATCCGATGGTCAACGACGTCCAGCCGCTCAGGAATCCGAGCAACGGCCCGAAGGCCTCGCGAATATATACGTATTCGCCGCCGACCCGGGGCATCAAGGTACCCAGCTCCGCGTAACACAGAGCACCGAAAAGGGCGAACATGCCACCCACCGCCCACAGCAGCAGAATCAGCCACGGCTGTCCGAGGTCGCGGGCCATGAAGCCGGTCGTGCCGAAAATGCCGGAGCCGATCATGTTCGACACGATCAGACACGCCGCACCAAACGCGGTCACGCGACGGGCCAGAGTGGGGGAGGGTGTCACTTTCGCGGCGGTTTCTGAGGCCTGATTCACGCCTCTCAGCCTGTTTTGCGAAACTGCATGATGTAGTTTTTCTCGAGGAAATCGACGCCCTCGCCGCGATCGATGAGTTCGAATCCGGCGGCCTCGATTTCCTTGATGAACACGTCCTGCCCGGCGCGCACGTGGCCGAGCACCCACGCATCACTTGCCACCGGATCACGAATGAAGTCGATCACCATGACACGGCCGCCGGGCTTCATGGCTCGAAACAGCGACCGCATGGTGCTCATGGGATATTCGAAGTGGTGATAGGTATCACAGATGAACGCCACGTCGAACGACGACGCGGGCAACTCGACCGAATCGTCCGTACACAGTTGCGTCGTCACGTTGGTCGCATTCGCCTCATTGGCGCGCTGTTGAATCCGTTCGAGAAACTCCGGCACGATATCCACGGCTGTCACGGCTCCATGGGGCGCGACCCGCTCCGCGAACGGCAGCGTGAAGAGCCCGGTGCCCGCACCGATGTCGGCCACGCTCATGCCGGGACGAAGGCCGAGTGCATCGGCGATCTTCTCGCGATGAACGTATATCTCGCGGCTCTCGCCCTCGAACTTCTCGACCCATTTCTCGAAGTTGCCCTCCTTCAGTTTATCATTGATGCCGGGTCGGACGTTGACTTCACCGGTGCGGGTACTGTGTGGGACGGGTTTTGTGGTCTTACAGGCCGGAAGAAGCGGGAGGTGAATCAATGCCAGCGCATACGCGGCTGCGAGGCAACCTCGACCTGAAGTCATACGGTTTTTTCTTAGTGCTGGGTACACACGGACGCTCCTGTATCAGACGACCAAGGTTTTCAATGGTGGGGCAGAATAACAAGCGGAGGGGCGGATGGCGAACGGATCTACAAATCACCCAGTAGCGGCGCGAGTTTCCGGCCGTCCTTGGTCAACCGATACCGCGTGGTGGGCGGGTAGCCGTCGGTGACGACGCGCTCGATCAGACCGGCGCTCTGCAGGTCCTTAAGAGTCTGCGTCAGGGCCCGGGCGGTGGTGGTGGCGAGATAGCCGCGCAGTTCGGAGAATCGTTCCCTGCCGGTACCCAACCCTACGATGGCCGGAATCGACCACTTCCGTAGCGTGGCGTACTCGATACCCAGCTTACCAAGGGCGCCGGTCAGCCGGGCACACCAGGGGGCGAGCTTGGCGCCGGCTTTCGTAAGGACGTATTCCGGACGCATGGGGTGCCCGTGTCCCGGATTGCGCATGACCCACTCGTGGCGAATCAGCGTTTGCAGCGTGCTGCGCAGGGAATCGCGGCTGATGCCGAGCCGATTGGCCAGGGTGACAAACTTGGCCCCCGACGTGAGATGCAACTCGACAAGAATGGGCACGCCCCACCGATGATGAAAGAGGGCGACGATTCCGTACAGATCCTGGCGCCGCACGCGTGAGTCTCCGCTTGACTAGGATTTATATCTAGTATATTATCCGTACTTTGAGATGTCCAGCGTGTTCGACTCGAATCTGGTTTCTGAAAGGAAAGACACATGGCCTCATCACTCGGATACAACGGCGGTCTGACCTGCGCGCTCGACGTTGCGGACATGGAAAAGTCACTCGCATGGTATCAGGACGTACTCGGCTTCAAGATGCTCTACAAGATGGATGAGATGGGTTGGTGCGAACTGGCGACCAATATCGATCGCGTCAACATCGGCCTGTCGCAGGTGGAAGATGCCGGCGGCAAAGGTGGCGCGACACTGACGTTCGGCGTGAACGACATCGACACCGCGCGCAAGGAACTCGAAGGCAAGAACGTCCGCTTTGACGGTCCCACCCGGACCATCGAGGGCATGGTCAAGCTCGCCACGTTTTTCGATCCGGACAACAATGCGTTGATGTTGTATCAGGAGTTGCGGTAGGAAGCGACGGAGGGAAGACATCAGAGCCCCAAGCGCGAGCGCGCGGGGCATGACGACCAATCGAACAGGATGTCGGGCAGGTCGTTGGGCCGTCAAAGGCGGGGCGTTGACCTGCCTTCGAGCTTACTCATCCACCTTGGAGAATGACATGCGATTAAAAATACACAGAGTCGGTCTCGTGTCCGGTGCCGTGCTGCTGGCGATCTTTTCGCCCCTGCTCATGGTCTACGCCGGTGACGACAAGAAGGACGAAGCGCCGGCCGCCTCGGCACAGGCACTCGAATCTCTCCAACGCCTGAAATGGATGCACGGCGAATGGGCCACCAAACAGGGCGACGATACCATGGAGGAAACTTGGAGCGCCCCGACTGCTGACTCGCTCATGGGTATGTTTCGCTGGATCAAGGCCGACAGCGTCTGGATGTTCGAGTTGATGACCATTGTCGCCGACGGCGACGACGTCGTTTTTCGGCTCAAACACTTCGACCGCAAAATGGTCGGTTGGGAAGAAAAAGACGAATCGCTGACCGCCACACTCGTACAGCAGAAAAACGCCGAAGCGGTGTTCGAGGGCGAGGGCGAACGATTTGCCTTCAGCCTTGAAGACGATGGACTTATCGTGCGGGTTGGCAAAAAGTCCGCGATGACATTTCGGTACCGGAGAAAACAACTTGCCGACACGAGCCTGGGAAATCACCGCAGCGCCGATGACGGGCGGTAGATCATCACCTGCCACGGCGGCGCAACGGCGATTCGGGAAGATCGCCCGCTCGCCTGAGCACCGCAAGTGTTTCGACCTGCTCCGTCTGCGGGAACATGTCGAACAGCTCCACGGACACGATGCGATAGCCCCCGTTCTTCAGGGACTTCAAGTCGCGCACCAGCGTCTGCGGCGCACAGGATAGGTATGCGATGCGCTCTGGCTGTGCCTCACACATGGCATGGACAACTTGGCGCGCGATCCCTTTGCGCGGCGGGTTCACGGCCAGTTTGAGCGCATTCGTGGCGGCGCCGCCGGCCCGGACGCGCCTCAATACCCGCTCCAGCCGCTTCTCCACCTGTCCCATGTAAAACTCCGCGTTGCGAATCCCGCTCGCCTTGGCGGCGTCGATTGCCAGATGGACCGCCTCCGGTACCTCCTCGATGCCGAAGAGGCGTCCGACGTGGGCAGCGGACGTCAGCCCGATGGCCCCGACGCCGCTGTAGAGATCGATGAGCACGTCGTCGTGAGACAGCCCGAGTCGATCGCGAATGGTCGCGTAGGCCATCTCCGCCACACCCGTGTTGACCTGAAAGAAGCTGGTCATTCCCAGGCGAATCCGGACACCGCAAACGATCTCCTCCAAGAACGGCTGTCCGTTCAGCAGCTTGGTTCGACTGCCAAAGACCACATTGCCGCGTGCCTCATTAACGTTTTGCAGGACGCCGACAACCGATTCGTCGCGCCGGACAATATAATCCGCCAACGCCGTCACTTTCTCGCGTTCTTCGGTTCGAGTCACGAGCCCCACGAGCACGTCGCCGGTGCCGATCCCCTGCCGCACGGTGACGTACCGCAGCGTCCCCTCGTGCGTGACTTCCACGTATGGTGACAGCCCGACGTCGCAGATCCCCGCGCGAACCACCTCGACGACGCGATTGATTCCCTCGGCCTGAACCGGACAGTCTGGAATATCCACCACCTGGTGGGAATCCTCCCGGTACAGCCCCAGCCTCACGACACCATCAGGCCCCGCCGCATTTTCGCCGGCGCCGCCGAATGCCACGAGCTTCACGCGGTTGCGGTACCCTGCTTGAAGCGGGCTCGGGTGAATGGTGGCAATACTCATCGGATCGAATCCACGAAGCCGCGCATGGGCGAAGACATCGCGCACGCGTTCCAGCTTCACCGCCAGCTGATCCTCGTACGGAATGCCGATGTGATCGCACCCGCTGCAAACGGGAAACCGGCTACATGTCACAACTGCATTCATTTGCTCATCCACGCGCAGAGGTGCCTCGGGCATCACGCCAGCCCCAGGACACTCCCCGCACGATGAAACACCGATTCGTCAAAACCCATCGCTTGCATGATCCGCAGGCTTTTTTCCACCCAGGACGAGGCCGCGTCAATCTCACGGCGACCGTGGCGCACCGCGCGGCGCACCCAGAAGGTCGTAGGCACGACAGGAAAATCGCTGCCGAATACCAGACGCCGGCGAAGGTCTGCCAGGTCGGGTTCGCGCACGAATTTTTTCAACCATCGCGGACGATAGTATAACGCCGAAATGTCGGCGTAGAGTGGCGCGTCTCGTAAAGGCCCGCGCATCGCGTCCATCAATGATCGCACGTAAGCACCGTTTTGCCAGGGGTAAGCGGGTGTAGCCGCATGCGCCACGATTGTCGGTGGCATGCATCCCTTCTTGTAAAGGCGAGCCAGCAGCGCGAGCATAGGCGCCGGATCCTCCTGCTCCGCATGCTGTCGCCGTAGCGTGACCTCGCCCCCGTAGTGAATCAACAAGGGCATGGCAAGTTCGCCGGAGCGGCGTACGAAGGCCTCGGTCCGCTCGTCCGCGGGATCCATGTTCTGTGCAACCGGCAGCCATTTGACCAGCACCGCACCGGCCTTGTGGACCTCCTCGAGCGCCTTCAACGCGCCACTGCGATAGGGGTGAACCGACGCACCGAAGAGCAACTTCTGCGGGTGCGCCGCACACCACGCAGCGGCCAGGCTGTTGCTGACGTATAGACTGCTGCCTCGAGGACGGCCCCGCTCGATTGGTCCGATCGCCGTGCCGTCGTCACAGTGGTATTCATCAAACGCCAGAAGCACCACGCAATCGACGCCGGGACATTCTAGCAGGTGCTTTCGCCACACGCCTTCCATCTGCTCGTCCAGGGCGTCGCCCACGTCGGCCCGGGCGTCCAAGCCCAGCCGCCGGCGCACGAATCGCCACGGCAGGCGTTTCATGAAAATCGGCGGCACGTAGGCATCAAAGCCCGGCATGCCCGCAGCGCCTTCCGGCTCGAACGAAAGGCGGTGAAAGCCGGGTCGCACGCGGCGCGCGGAGAGCGCAAGATGACAGTGTACGTCGACAATCATGGTCGGGATGATACCTTGCACCGCATGAGCGAGCCAAACCGCACCGTCAAGCGTTTCTACCGGTGGAACGCACCGATCTATGACCTGACGCGGTGGACGATTCTTCGCGGCCGACGCGCCGCCGTCGATGCCCTGCAACTGGGCGGCGGTGATTCTGTGCTGGAGATCGGATGCGGCACGGGCCTGAATTTCGCACGACTGCGTGCGGCGGTCGGTGATGAGGGCCGGATCGTCGGCGTCGACCTCTCAGATCATATGCTCGCCCGCGCCAAGCGTCGCCGGACGTCGAATACCGAACTCGTACGAACCGACGCTGCCACACTGGCACTCAAACAGACATTCAACGGCGTCCTGCTCACATACGCAATGACCATCATGCCCCAATGGGAAGAAGTCTTGGCGAGGTCGATCGAGCACCTCGCCCTCGGAGGACGGCTTGTCGTGCTGGATTTCGGCCATTCAAACAACCGGTTCGCGCTGCACCGGCGGTTTTTCAGTTGGTACTTGCGTCTAAACCACGTACACGCCGATCTCGATATTCTCGGCGCCATGCGCCGGATCGTCGGCCAGGTGGAGGTACTGCGGCCGACGAACGCGTACGCCATGCTACTGCGGCATACCGCGGAACGAGAAGCAAGCGCATGACGTTGGCCGTGAGCTACAAGTGGTGTCAGGCCGGAAACGCCCGTCGCACGACCCTCTACGGACCACGAGGGTGCGAGCCGCCACCGCGTCATCCAGCGTGAACATCACCAGGGAGCGTTAATAGGCAGCGCCTACGGGTAGATCAACGAGTCCGTCGAGGAATTCAATCCGACCCCGAACACATCCTGGCCGGGATAGGGGAACTCGGCGACCGTAGCGAACTGTGGCGACTCGCCATGGATGCGGTTGAATCCGGTTTCATCCCAGCCGTCGCCCACCATCAAGGTATAGATGTTGTCAGCGTGGACCCCTACGGCCGGTGTCTGTTCGAACGACACGCTGGCGTCGGCAAAAAGGACATTCTGTCCCTGCCCGTTATGGTTCGGCGAGTTGAACCGACGCCAATGCCCCGGCGGATCGCCGAATTCGATGGGATTCTTACTTCCGATCTGAAAGGTGGGTTCGAAATTGTCCAGATAGTAGGGGCCCTTATCCGCCGCAAGCGGCATATCGGAACGGGCCGACTCGCTGGGATGAGTGCCGTGCGGGCCGAACGGGACCTGATAGCCATAGCTGATGTTGTCGTATCCCGCGAAGTCATAGTATTGCTCGGGCACCCACTCCAAGTCGGATGTATCTCGGCTCGCCGGGCAGATGAACGTCTGCGCGTCGGCCTCCCCTGAACGAACCAACATCCAAAACGCACGAGTCGCGGAGACGGCCGAGCTGCCACCGTCACCCAGGTTCGACGTG
>Ga0055452_10000049_pt1 | contig 23838 bp, 9 predicted proteins | sample China_Galinas_PW_6_FD_57735 | JGI IMG/M metagenome (GOLD analysis project Ga0055452, IMG submission 57735) | Wetland microbial communities from San Francisco Bay, California, USA, that impact long-term carbon sequestration - China_Galinas_PWC_D2 | ecosystem: Environmental > Aquatic > Marine >... | reverse complement strand
CCTCGCGCGCGTATTCCTCGACAGCTATTTCAAGGCGCTGGTGCTGATCAGCTTCGTGGCCGGGGCGCTGACCGGCGTGGGCATGTGGTTCACCACCATTCAGATCAGCCCGCGCACCATCGGGTTGATGGTCGACGAATTCCATTGGTTCTGGGCCACCGAATGGACCTTCTTCTGCCTCGAAGTCGTCTCCGGTTATACGTTTTATCGCTACCGGGCTTCCCTCGGCGGCCGTCAACGGCTGGCGCTGCTCGCGCTATATTCCTTCGCCGCATGGATGAGCCTCTTCTGGATCAACGGCATCCTGTCGTGGCAACTCACGCCGGGCGAATGGTCGACATCGCACAATGCGTGGGCCGGTTTTTTCAATCCGAGTTTCTGGCCATCGCTCTTTTTCCGCACGGTGGTGGCCATCACGATCGCGAGTCTCGGCGCATGCATTGTCATCAACACGATGAAGCTGGAACGCGACGCGCGGGCGGAGCTCATACACGTGGCCGCCCGACCGTTGATCTGCATGGCGGCGATGCCGGTGCTGGCCGCTTGGTTTGTGGCCGTCGTGCCGAACGACAGTCGGGCGTGGATCCTCGGCGGCAGTCCGGCCATGACCCTCTTCATGATGATGGCGGTCGGCGCGTCCGTCGCGATCGGCCTGTATGCTCTGATCGGCTTGATAAGGGAACAGCTGTACATCAACGGCGCGACGGCGACGCTGCTGGCCGGATTGGCGTTCGTGGCCACGGCCGGCGGCGAGTTCGTCCGCGAGGGGGTCCGCAAGCCGTTCACGGTGCGCGAGGCACTCTACTCCAACGCCATCACGCCGGACGAAGTGGCACGGATGCGCGCAGTCGGAAGTACGACCCACGATCCTTATCCCCTGCGTGATGCCGATGCGTATCCCACGGATCAAACGCGGCTCGGAGCGCGCGTCTTCCGCGTGCAGTGTTCGATCTGTCATACGTTGGAGGGCATGAACGGGCTGTCCCATCTGGCCGGCACCTGGACCACGGAACAGAAGCGCATGAACATCGCCAAGCTGCAAATGACCAAGCCCTTTATGCCGCCCTTTGCCGGGACGGCCGAGGAGGTGGAGGCGCTGGTGCAACTGCTCGAATGGCAACATGCAGGGAGACCGGATAGCTGGTCCGGCAGTTCGGATCCGGATGCGGTCAGTCGTATTCAGACATGGCTCGATGAGGCGGGCACGGAATCCATGGTGGCCGCACGCGCAAGCGAAGGACGGGAACCACGATAGTCATGGGCGCAATTCTGCCATTCGAGATGTCACGCGCCGCCGGTGGGTACATGTTGCTGTACGGGGTAACGCTCCTGCTTCACGTCGTCTTCATGAACTATGTGTTGGCCGGGTGTGGGTACATGGCCGTTGTGGGTCTGTGTAGCAAGAGTGGAGACGGATTCCGGTCGCCCGTCATGTTGATCCTCCGCGATTGGATGCCGTTTGTGCTGAGTGCCGCGATCACGGCCGGGGTGGCGCCGCTGCTGTTCGTTCAAGTCCTCTATAAGAAGGAGTTCTATTCAGCGAGCTTGCTGCTGGGGGCTCGCTTTATCATCATGCTGCCGGCGTTGATCGTCGCGTTCTACCTCTTGTACGTCATGAAGAGTCGCCGGATGAGCACGCTTCCCCGGTGGCTCCGTGCGGCGATTCCGGGTGTCATATTCGCGTGCTTCCTGTACACGGCGTGGACCTGGACGGAAAACCACGTACTTTCGATACACGAGGGCGATTGGGTGAATCAGTATGCCGCGGGCGCGTGGTCCTATCGTAGCGGCATGATTCTGCCTCGTTTCTTAACCTGGTGTTTCGGATCCATACCGACCTTGTGCGTGCTGCTGCTGTGGCAGGTTCGCCCCGAGACTTGCAATAATGGCGACGAACGAAAGACGCAATGTCGCATGTTGGCCGCCCTGGCGTATGGCGGTATGGCGCTGGCTGCCTTGAGCGCGGCATGGGCGTATGCCTCGTTGCCCGAATCCGCACGACGGGCCGTGACGGCGCCGGATGTGTGGCCGTTTCTCTGGGTACTGCTTGCCGGCGTATCTTTGCAGATCGCCGGATGGTGCCTCGTGCTGGTCGCAGGTGGTGACCGCTTGCGGGGACGAATCCTCGTGTCCGTCGGTCTGCCGGCGACGATTGCGGGGGTGGTTGTGCTGCGCGAGTCCGTGCGGTTGGCGCTAGTGGGAACATCAGCCCTCGATCCCATGGCTTCGTTGGCCGGTAGTGCCGAGGGACTCTGGGCATTTCTCTTTTTCTTTCTTTTGAATGCGGGGTTGATAGGATGGTGCGTGCGCCTAGCGCGAAGGGCTCGGGTGACGCCCGCCCAATAGCTGTGTTGTGCAGCGATCCCCACCCTTCGCTGGGCGAAGCATGGGGCACAGACGTGATGGACCGGCCCGTTAGATTACGTGCCCCACCCTTCGCGTCGCAAAGAATGGGGCACCAGCCGTCGCTCCACCGTTCGATGGGAGTTTAGGCGTTGCATTCGTAATTGTCAAATCCGAGTCACGCCGGATTACGCAATATGGGAGATGCGTATGAGCTATGATCTGGCCGTCTGGCACAGCGGCACGTCGATCACCGATGAGGACGCCGAAAAACAGTACAAAGAATTCTGCGACGACATTTTTCCGCAGATCACACCGGAGGCCAAGGAGAGAGTGGGGGGATTCGTATCCGAGGTCACCACCCGATATCCACAGATCGATGGTCTTCCCGAGGACCAGGTGGACGACAGCCCTTGGTCATGCGCGTTTGACGCGTTGTGGGGTTATTGCGTCATGTCGATGGTCTATTCAGCGGCCGAGGAGGTGGCCCCCTTTGTCGTGGCGATGGCGGCGAAGCATGGTCTCGTCTGCTACGACCCGCAGGGCGGCAACGTTTATCTGCCACCGCATCTCATGGGGGAGGGAAACGCTCCCGGCGATTGACGGAGTCGGTCTTAATTCCCCGCCCTTCGTTTCGAAAGAATGGGACACCGGCCCCTCAGAGCCCGGAGCGCAAGCGAGTGAGGCAACGCGCGCAGTCGTGCGTAAGGCATTTCCCATCTCAGTGGCGGCTCATGTTCGCCCTTCGCCCTCGACTGAGGGACGTGTGGGGCACCTGCACAAACGCACGCCGACGATATCGCTGAAGTGATGTCCGATGTCGATCCGATGCAATGGACGGGACGCGTGATGCCGATAAACATCTATCCGAGTGATTGGCGAGTCAGTCGACCTAAGGGAGTGCGGACAAATGCAAACCAGCAGATCCTGCGTTCGGTGTACGAATGAAGCGGTGGGGCGGGTACTGGCGTCGCTGCTCGTCATGAATGTCCTGCTGTCATCAAGTGGTTGTACGACGAATCCCGGAGGGGGCGGAACGCCTCCGGAGATTCCGCCGGCCTCCACCTTCGTGATGGATTTCGGTGACTTCACTGAGGGCGGCGGTGCCGGCAAGAATATGGAAGGCTTCGATCCCACGGCGGCGCAACTCGGAGTACAGTCCAACTGGGTGTGGTCGGCCGGGCATGTCGCGGTGTGGAACGTGATACTGACGGTGACGCTCGTGGTACCCGTGGCCGCGTACGCCGAGTCGTTCCAGCATACGCCGCGACTGGACAGCACCGGCACCTGGATTTGGGAATACGATTTTATGGCCGGCGGCGTCATGCACTCGGCCTCGCTGCACGCGACGGCGGCCGGCGGCAACATCGAATGGGACATGTTCATTTCCAAGGAGGGTGAGTTCGCCGACGTCAACTGGTACAGCGGCGTGTCCAATCTGGTGGGTACCGCGGGTACCTGGCGTTTGAATCAAGATCCGCAGAACGTGACACCGTTTATCGACATCGAGTGGAACCGCGACCCCACCGCAAGCACCACCGACATCAAGTACACAAACGCCGTACCAGACGGACCCGAAAACGGCGGCTTTATCTTCTTCGGCATCCTCGGCGGCGCGGGCAATGACAGGGTCTATCAGATCTTCAACAAGGGCGCCGACAACCAGATCAACATCGAGTGGAATCACCTGATGACGGACGGCCGCGTGCAAGATCCGGCGCACTTTGGCGACACGGACTGGCACTGCTGGGATACGGCGCTGATGGACACGCCGTGCGCCGCGGAGACTCAATAGACGGTACACTGGGTGATCGGCATGCCGTCGCAATGGACACTATTCGAGGGACCTTCGACGATCGTTTTGGGGATCGTTATCCTACTGCGTTTCCGACGCGTCGATCGATTGGATAACGACGCGCTTCTTGAATCGCTCGAGCGCGCAATGGCCAGGCGTGGCGACTGATCCTCCGCGTGGACGACCGAAAACAAGGTCCCGGACGCTACTTTTGCTTAGGATTCACTCTCGGCGATCATCTTGTTGTTTGCGGGCGAACAGTAGGCCGACCGGGACGCGTGTTGTATTCCACCTGGTACCGGTGAAGCGCGGGCGAATCGGGATAGTGTAAACCTGCGGGATAAGGATACATTTTCATTCCGTGGAACGGCAGGGGGGTAACGGTCTCGGAGAACTTGGTGTTCAGGTCACCATCTTTGACCCAGCCGTTGGCGTAAAAGATGAAGTCGCGGGTCCAGCCGGCCGGCAGGGGCGGCAAATCCGTGGCCGCGAATCGCATGACCAATTCGTCGCCGGGGCCGAAGACCACGTACATATCCTCCGCTTCCGTGAGCAACTCGGTGACATCACCGTAGCGCGTCAGCATTCCGCTGGGTGGGTACCAGGGCCGTCGCTGTGTCACTTCATCGTAATTGAACGTCTCGTAGCCAAGACGGTCGCGCGTGTATTCGCAAAATCCGCGCCAACGCAATGACGCACGATCGACCGGCATTTCCGTGACACGACAGGTGTCGGCGTAGTCGGTTGTCGAGAGGAAGATGCGGTCGAAGTAGACACATAGGTTGGTAGAGAGTCGCAGGCGGATTGGTTCGCCGGGTACGAGATTCGTCAACTCGATGGGGACGACGATACCCTTACTCGTCGGCAAGCCGGCCGATTCGATCATCGTTGTCCACGTGCCGTCCGTCTGCTGGCGTTCTAACTTCAGCGGCTGAATCGCAAAGCCGGGGTCCTGGGAAATTGCGATGACCGTGCTCGATTCGGGCCAGGCGATCCAAGCATCCAGGAACAGCGTAGCCTTGCTGAAAAGAGGCAGCGCTCCAAAGTCCAGTGTCAGGCTATGCCATTCTGCCAAGCCGTCATATCGCGTGAACGGAAACTCAGGAAACCGCTTGTCATGCTCGAGGACTAGTGGGAGTACGTTAAGGCCGTCTTCGTTCTCCGCAGATTGGGGCGGGATTCTCTGGGCGACGGCGAAGAACCGATCCTCCGGGAAGGGGGGCGCCTTGAACATCTCGTTAGGTACGATCTCCAGCGAGGATGGATGATCGACCGCCCGTAGCGTGAACATGTCGGCGTACATCAGTTCGCGCAGGTCTTCCGTCAGGCGTAGCTCGTAGAAGCCGTTCTGCGGGACGAGCTGATCCGCAGTGATCAAGGTCAACTCTGTGGAATCGGGCTGATGGTACACGCCCGGGGCCATGGGTACGCCGAGCGGGCCAATGCCGAGAATCTCGTTGACGAGTTCGAACTTCGTGCCGTTGAAGGCAAACAGGAAGCCGCACGATGCCGAGACCCTGACGTGCTCCTCCACCGCGAGCGTTTTGTTGATCGGCGGCCGGACGATATTCTGCGCGACGCCGTTGGGCCAGACGATGCGTACGACATCAACGTGATCCAACGACCCCAGACCGAAATGTACGTCGCCGCCGCGCACGACTCGCTTCTGGTAGTGGTTGGCGGCGGTGATTTCAATCGTGGCGCCGTAGGCGCACCGGTTGACCTTTTTGCCTTTGGGTTTGATCGCGAGCCAGTTAGCGGGTTGTTTGGCGTCATTTCGCAGAATCGTCAGCCCGCGGTCGCGCGCCTGGACGACGATGTCCATATCACCGTCACCATCGAGATCGCCGGCGGCGGTGTCGGCCACGATTCCGTGCCAGTGGTCCAGGCCGACATCGTTGGAAATATCGCGAAATCGTCCGGGCCCCACGCCCGCAAGGACGTGCAGCCGGTCGTCGCCGGCCACCAGTAGATCGAGCCAGCCGTCGTTGTTGACGTCAACGGGCTCGAGATGGGTCGCACCTGTTTTGGCCATACACTCGGGCAGGGGGATGGGTGAGCGTGAGAACCTGCCACCATCGTTGCGATACAGTGCCAACCCGTTGTCCATGGCCACCACAAGATCCGTTTGCCCGTCACGATCGAAGTCGCCCTCGGTGGCGGCGCGGACACCCGAGCTGATCGGCGGCGAGAAGGGAACCGTGCCTTTCATGCGTCCCATGCGGGCGTTGGTGAACAGATGGGCCGGCTCGTCCGCGCCGGCGATGAACAGATCGACATCATCGTCGCCGTCAAAATCGGCGAAAAGCGTGGCGGTTGTCTTGCCGTAGTCCACGAGCAGCCCGGCTTCGTCCGTTTCATCAGAAAAAGTGCCGTTTCCGTTGTTTCGAAGCAGCGTGTCGAACGTGCCCTCCAGGTCGTTCGGAAAGGTAAATGGCCCAGTCGGCCAGCCGTCGCGTGAAAACGCGTTGCCGACGTAAATGTCGAGGTCGTTGTCGTGATCGTAGTCGACGAAGACTACGTTCCGACTGACGTTCGGGTCGTCGACGCCGGCGCGCTGGGACACATTCTCGAACGTTCCGTCGCCTTTGTTGCGATACAGTACGTTGGGCCCGGCGTTGGCCACGTAAAGATCGAGCGCCCCGTCGTTATCATAGTCGCCGAATGTGGCGTGCAACCCAAGTGACACATCTCCGACACCCGCTGCTTCGGTGACGTCGACAAAGCCTGTGTCCCCGTCGTTACGATAGAGCTTGTTTCTGCCGAGGTCGGGGTTCGGGTCACAATAAACCGCATAGATGTCCGGGTCGCCGTCGCCATCGTAGTCACCGAGTGTTACCGCACCGCCGATCGCGACCAAGGCCACGTCGGCGTCCGTTGTCTCAATGACTAGCGGCGTCTTTGTGTGTGTCGTGTCCGTAGGTCGCCGCGCGACCAGGCCCATCGATTCGCCGACATCCACGAACCGGATCGCGGCAAGCGCCTCGACAGGCGCGGAGGCGCGGTCGTCAGTGGCCTTGCGAATGACGGTATACCGGCTTCGTTCGAGCGCTTCCGTCGTCTTCTCCGACGCGTCGACGGTGTCTTTCAGGGCGAGGAACTTCTCGCGTTGCCGCTGCACGTTCTCGACGTCGCCCTTGCGGCGGTAGAGAGCGATGAGTTGATAATGCGCGCTGGGATGGTTCGGCGCCAAGAGGGCGGCGGTTTTGAACGCCTCGATCGACTCGTCATAGCGTTCCAGGTTCTTGTAGCAGATGCCGGCGTTGTAGTGTGCGCCGCGGCATGAAGGTTCCGCCTGCAGCACGCGTGTCAGACTATCGAGTGCCTCCACGAATCGGTTTTCACGCTTTTGAATGATACCGCGCAAGTAGTGTACGCCGACGATCTTGGGATCGAGAGCTTCTGTTTGCTTCAAGACGAGGAGTGCCTCCTCGTGCTTCTGATCGCGCATGAGGACCAGCGCAAGATTGAAATGGTCGGTCGCGGACAGCGGCGCGCGCTGTAGGCAGGCTCGGAAGTCTTCCGCGGCCTCCTTGAACTGGTCGTTTTCGTAATGCGCCTTGCCGATCCGGCGCAAGGCGTCGAGAGACACTGTGTCCCGGTCCAGTTCAGGTTCGTCCCCGACCATGGGGTGTGCCAGGATCAGCGTCAGACAAATAGCTGTGAGGATTCGGAGTACTCTTCGCATGGATGATTGACCTTGAAAGTCCAATGAGTGGTGGTCGTGACACTCGTTCAATCGACCCAGACCCGTGCCAGATCTGTGTCAACCGGATCCTCGAGGCCGCGCAGGCGTCGAACGAACTCGATCAAGGCCTCGACCGATTCGTCCAGCAATTCCAGCCGCTTCGCCAAATCGGGTGAGTTGGGATACGCCTTCAACCCCGCTTCCCATGCCTCCCGTGCCTTGGCGAGGTTTTCCTCGAACCCCATCTCCCGGTTTTTCACATAGGCATCTCCGAGACCGACGTATCCGAGTGCGAAATAGTCACGTTGCTTGTCGGCCGTGAGTCGTCGCTGCAGCTCGATCAGCTCGGTGAAATCCTGAATCGCCAGCGGCGCGTGCCCGAGCTTTCTGGGCCAGTGCAGATGGTTCATACCTCGGATGAACTTGGCAGTCCAGCAATCGGGGTCCGTGCGCAGAATGTTATCGAGTTCCAGCAGCGACTTGTTGGAGAGCTTGCCCTGGCTCACAATACCCAGCTTGGGGTAGGGCATCTTGTCCACGTATGCAAGCGCCTTGTTGAGCCGCACCATGACGCTGCTGGGATGAACGACGGCCAGACCCTCGAAAAGGCGGATGGAGCGGTCGAAATACTCATGCCCGTAGCGGCGCACAAGGGTGCGATAGGTGTTGGAATAGAGCAGGCTGTCCGGATCGGCGTGGATGGCTCTTTCCAACTCACTCAGCGCGGCGTTCCTTCGTCCGTGTTCGTCGAGCAAGAGTGCCAGTTGGCACCGCTTGTCCGGGTTGTCCGGATCCTGCTCAACCGCTTGGCGCAATTCTAGATACGCCTTCTTGAACGCCGCCTTGTTCTTCCAGGAGATTGGTTCGACGGCTTCGGCTGGGGGCGTTTCTTTGGCAGCCCGAGCCAGCTTGGCCATTTCGCGTTTGTGGGCCTCGATCTCCGCGGCCTTGAACGCCGCCCTTTCCGCGAGCACCGCCGGCGGGGTGTTCTCGGTCAATCGCAGAATCTGATTGGGTTTGACGTTGTTCAGGCGTTCCACGTATCCCGTGGGCCAGCGCACCTCGACGTAATCTATCCTAGTCCGCTGACCGAGACCGAAATGAAGGCGGAATGGGCACTGGCTGTGATCGCCGTTGCCGCCGTCTACCTCGCGTATCTGCTTCAGTCCGTCCGCGACTACCGTCACGCGCGCGCCGACGGCGTTGCGATTGCAGTGGGTACCTGTGAGGGAAAGCTGTAGCCAGTTTGCTTGGTTTGCCAGTTCGTTGCGATAGAAGACGCCGGGCTGACCCTGATTGGAAATGTAGACGTCAAGGTCACCGTCGTTGTCGAAGTCCGCGATGGCCAGCCCGCGTCCGTCACCGACGTCGGCCAGGCCAATGCCGGCGGCAACCTCTGTAAAGGTCTCACTGCCTTCGTTCCGCCACACGCGCGACGGTTCGTATCCGGCGAAGGTCGAGTCGCCCATGTCGGGCCAGTTATGGGCATTGATCGGGTCGAAGCCGGGTTGCGTCACGGTGGTGGCGAGCTTCGTGAAGTATTCGTCCTCCGGATTCCCGGAGATGTAGCCGTTGGCGATCATGATGTCGAGGTCGCCGTCGTTGTCGAAGTCCCAGAATTTTCCCGCCCAGCACCAACCACCGTCGTAAACACCGCTTTCGAACGAGATGTCACTAAAAGTACCGTTGCCCATGTTGCGGTAGAGCTGGTTGCCTTCCTTGACGTACTCCTTGGTCCAGATGTTCGTGATGTAGAGATCGAGCCATCCGTCGTTGTTGTAGTCGCCGAAATCGACGTTCATTCCCTTGTTGGTGTCCCAGCCGAGAACGTCGTCGGTGACGTCCGTCATGGTGCCGTCGGCGTTCGTGCGGAAAACGCGGTCCTGGCCGAAGTCGTTCGCCAGCACGAGGTCCTGGTCGCCGTCGTTGTCGTAGTCGGCCGCGCCGACGTCGAGTGTCCAGCCCGTGTCATTGACGCCCAGTTCCTCCCCGACGCTGGTAAACTTGCCGTCGCCGTCGTTACGGTAGAGGACGTTCGCTCCGCCGTCGCGTGCGGTCTCGAAGTCCTCGTGCATCTGGCGAGGGTCCTTGAGATGCCATAGATCGACATACCGGAAGTAGTTGCCGACGTACAGGTCGAGCAAGCCGTCGTCGTTGTAGTCGAACCAGATGGCGGCGTTGGCGTTGCCCTGATCGCCGACTCCGGCGGCTTCTGTGACGTCGCTGAAGGTGCCGTCGCCGTTGTTGTGGTAGAGGATGTTCCACCCCCATTTGGCGACGTAGAGGTCGAGATGCCCGTCGTTGTCGTAGTCGCCCCACACCGCATCCATGGACGTGCCGTGGGCCTCATTCGCTCTGGCGACGCCCGCCTCCTCGGCCACATCGACGAAAGTGCCGTCACCCTTGTTGCGGAAAAGGCGGTTGGGCGTTTGTAGTGCCGAGTTGGTGACGTAGAGGTCGATGTCGCCGTCGCCGTCGTAGTCCGCCGCCGCGGCAGAAGCGCCCACCGACGCCATCCATGGCATGATGTTGTCCAGCTTCCGGTCGAGCACGGGCTTTTGATGGAGGTGGCGGACGCCGGCCGCATCCGTCACGTCGATGAACGCCTTTGCCGTGTGTGTCGGCGATGTGTCCGAGGCGAGCGCTATACCAATTCCACACAGCGGAATCGAAAGAGCCGCCAAGATGTAAGCAGCCCTACCACGTGCAAAGCTCAGGCACCGATTCATGACGAAATCCCTATGTCGCAACTGCAGCGCCAGCGCGCCCGTCCTTGACCCCGTCGCGCCAAATCCGTACACTAAAAGTAAAGTAATTATAACAAAATCTGAAACTTTTACAAGGCGGAGTGCCGACTGGGGGCAGGCGTGCGATCGTATTTCGACTGGGTCTCGGCACATCCGATTGTGGTGCTGGCGGTGGCCGGCGTCGTTGCGATGGCAGCCGCCGCCTACATGCCCGCGTTGACGCGCGAGACAAATCCTGACGCCTTCATTCCATCCCATCACTTCGCACTGGCGCTGAAAAATGAAGTCGATAAGAAGTTCCACCTGAGGGAACCCATTGCCATCGGCGTTTTGCTAGATCGTGGAGAGGATGTCTTCAATCCGGACACATTGCGCCTGATCAAGGGTCTGACCGACGCCGTACGCCAGCTTCCGGGCGTCGCCAAGGAGGACGTCATCAGCGTAGCTACCGAGTTTGGTGTCTTCTTCGAGGATGGGGAGCCGGGTTTCTCTCCCTTGCTGGGCGAGATTCCGAACGATCCCGACGCACTCCGGCGAATCCGCGACAACGTGCTCGGCTACGAACTCTATCAGGGGACGTTGGTGGCCGCGGATGCTTCCGCCGCCAGCGTGTTGATTAGAAATGCCGATGCGGAGCGGGCGGATGCGCTCTACCGAGACCTCGTCCTCGTCTTGAAGGATCCGACGCTGCAGGCACAGGCAAAGCGTGGCGAGCGGTTGGTGGTGGCCGGCGAGGCGGCGGTGCGTGCCCACATGGGTGTGGCGGTTTCGGACGACGCACTACGGATGAACTTCATTTGTCCGGTGGTCATGGCGTTGGTAATCGTGCTGGCCTACCGGACGTTACGCGGCACGGTGCTGCCATTGTGCGTCATCGGTGGCGCCGCGGCCGTGGCACTGGGATCGATGTCCGCGGCAGGTGTCCCCATCTACATCGTGACCAACGGCATCTTCGTCATCATCATGGCTCTTGGCGTGGCCGACTCGCTGCACCTGATGGGTCAGTACTACGAGGAGCACCAGGATCTCCGTCATCGCGACCGGCGCACAGTGGTGGTGGATGCATGTAGCGCCATCTGGTTTCCGCTGCTCGTGACTACGCTGACGGATGTGGCCGGATTCCTGGCCCTCTACTTGGCCGGAGCGATGCCGCCGATTCGGTACTTCGGCTTATTCACTTGCGTGGGCGTGGCGGCGGCGTTGTTCTTTTCCTACACGGTCGTGCCGGCGGGGCTCGCACTCCTGCCCTTACGGGCCAGCTACGCCTTTTTGTCCGTTCGAGACGCGGGACAGACATCTCAGACAGCGGATCGATTGGGATTGGCTTTACGGCGTCTTGGCGGGTACGTTTACGAACACCGGCGAGCCGTCCTTTGCGGTGGTGTGGTGATCATCTCGGCTTCCGTTTGGGGCGCGACCCAAGTCGTCGTGAATGATGCGCGCATCATGGCGTTCAAGGCCGACCATCCGATTGTGGTCGCGACGCAAGCGCTCAACGAGCGTTTCGACGGCACGAGCGAACTTAACATTGTTCTGCGTGGTTCAAGCGATGGGGCGTTCCTGCAACCAGATAATCTGAGGCGGATCGAGGCGCTCGAGTCGTTCACGGAATCCCTCGACCAGGTTGGCGGGACGCACTCGCTTGCGGGTTGGGTAAAACGGGCCCACCAGAAGATGCACGATGATGATCCCGCGTTCTATGCCATCCCTAATGATCCGACGGATACCCAGTTCTATCTGGATGTGTTGAGCAACGCACGCACCTCGCCCATGGCCGTCCACCTGCGCGAGGTAGTGGACGCCAGGTACCGCACGGCGAATCTGATCGTGCGAATGCCAACCAGCGAGTATGTCCACGAGCGGGATGTGGTACAGCGGCTGGAGGCGTATTTGGCCGAGCAGTTCGGCGAGGGCGACATTTCCGCGGCGCTGGCCGGTCGTGTTTTCCTCGACTACCACTGGCTGGGCATGATTCGAAAGACGCACTTTGCCAGCGTGGGGTTGTCCCTGGGGGCTGTATTTCTTATCACGGCGCTGCTGTTCCGATCTGTGATCGCGGGCGGTCTGTGCGCCTTGACCGTCATGACGGCCGTGTTGATCAACTACGCGCTGATGGGAGTGCTGGGCATCTATCTGGGTGTGGGGACGTCGATGTTTGCGGCCATCGCCGTCGGTGCCGGCGTGAACTTCCCGATTCACGTGCTCGACCGACTACGGCAAGAGTTCCGGGACCGCCGGGCGCAACCGCGTGAGACTTATGCCCGCGTGTTGCAGTACACGGGCCGGGCCCTCTTCTTTACGGCGTTGGTGGTGGCCATTGGCTTTCTTCTGCTCTGCGTGTCGGAATTCCGTACACTCGTGCGGTTCGGTTTCCTGATTGCCGCCAGCATTCTCTCGAGTTTCCTGGTCAGCATCACGCTGCTCCCGGCATTGGTCAGCGTGCTGAATCCGTCCTTCGTCAGGGGTGCCGGACGACCTGGGAGAACGCCCGGGTCGCAGGCCGCCGCGTCCACGGCGGCGACACCAGAATCGAGGACCCGCCTCGAGCAGCCCGTCGGGGGACTCGGAGCCGGATTAGGGTGAGCGCGCCCCCGTCCGACCACATACTCAAGATGGGTAAGCCCCTGCATTTTTCCTGGATGAGTTTTTTGTTGGGATACGGCCATGCACCTTCAGGTTCTGGCATGCGACGTGCAGCCCCTCGGGTGGCAGTGTGCGCGCACCACGCGGCGGCACCGTTGGGCTCAGGTCAGTCGCGCCGCCGGAGGGCTTGCGTTTTCAGATACCTGCCGCGAATCTAGTGGTTCGTGACATGGCGCGCGACATGAACCGGTCCTTCGAATTCGTGATCGACGTATGACAGGAGCAAACCTATGGCAGACAAGACGGCGGATCTGGCTGGTCCCGGTATCGGTGATTATGAGGAGTTGAAGCACGTTCTCCCTCAGGACTACTGCTCGTTGCTGGATCGAAAGGACACCCAACGCGCACTCTTTGCGGTGAAGAATTATATCGAAGACAACCTCTGCAAGGAACTGAATCTGATGCCCGTGCAGGTGCCGTTGATTGTCGATGTGGAAAGCGGCGTCAACGACTTTCTCGACCGGGACGGGTCGCGCACGCCTATCCAATTCCACATTTCCAACGACTACGACAAGCATCCGATCGACGCACAGGTCGTCCAGGCTGCGACCAAGTGGAAACGCGTCGCCCTGAAACAGTATGACATGAAGCCGGGCGAGGGTCTGCTTACGGACATGCGCGCGGTGAGAAAGGACTACTTCCTGGATCACGATCATAGCTGTTATGTGGATCAATGGGACTGGGAGCGTGCGATCACCGAAAAGGACCGCAACCTCGATGTCCTTACGGACGTTGTCAAGAAGATTTGGAAGGTGCTGAAGGGTGCCGAAGTCTACGCACAGGACCGGTTTCCCAAGCTAAAGAGTGACAAGTACCCCGACCTGCCTGAAGAACTGACCTTCATTCATGCCGAAGATATCCTGGCCAAATTCCCGGACCTGCCGCGCAAGGCACGAGAGACGCAGATTCTGCAGGAATATCCGGCGGTCTTCATCTACGGCATCGGCTGGACGCTGGAGGACGGCTACCCTCATGAAATGCGCGCCGCGGATTACGACGACTGGGTCACGGAAACAACTTCCGCGGACGGCCGGCCCATGCACGGGCTAAACGGCGATATTCTCGTCTGGAATCCGGTCACGAAGCGCCGACATGAATTGACCTCGATGGGCGTCCGCGTCAATCCTGTGACGCTCAAGCAGCAACTGGAAATGACCGGGCAGCTCGATTTTCTGAATCTGCCGTATCACCAGGCGATCATGAACAACGAGATTCCGCTCAGCATCGGCGGCGGAATCGGCCAGTCGCGCACGTACATGCTCCTGTTGAAGAAGGCCCATCTTGGAGAGGTGAGCGTGACGGTGTGGCCGCAAATCCTGAAAAACATGTGCGCGGAGCGACAGATATTTGTGCTTGAATAGGACGCGATTGGGCCTGCACACTGCGCGGCAATGCCAGTCATTCAGCGTGCGGTGTATCTTACCCATACGAGCCGGCGTTTGCAGGAGCGAACGCCGGCTCTTTTCTAATCATGGTTCGCCAGTCGATCGACGTTGCGTCTGGTACCGCTGCGCGCGTGTTCAGGAGAATTCTCACTCTATCTGCACGAAATAGGACGAATATGCCGTTGAGGAGATTGATTTATATTAGAAAGGAAGTTAGCCTATGGGTGCGACGTAACTGTGATCGCCCGAACGAGAGGGGCGCATATCCCACCTCTGGTACGGTGCGGCGTCGATCAAATCATCAGAGCGTGCTGTAAAGGGTAAGGCCTATGATACGATCACCGTGGTTGGTTGCTGGTGGACTGGGAGCGCTTCTGCTCGGCGTGATGTTCTTTCACTCTGAAGTATGCTCCATTGGCGACAAGCCGGCGGGGGTTGCGGAGCATGCAACTCCCCAGACCGCTGCTGTGACGCTGGCGCGACCTGCGACTCTCCGCAACGGAAACGGCTCTTTCAAGCAGGCGGCAGGAGGTGACGCAGATGAGATCGTACACCGGCTCCTTGCGAAGCGAAAGCGACTGCTCTCGGACGAACCCAAACGTCACGATAACCCTCAGGCGGCCATGGATTTTTTCCTGCAGCAGCGACTGCCGGCCGGCAGTCATCGCCTCCCTCTTGAGACGCTTCGGGCAGCGCGGACCCAGATTGCGCAGCGCCTGGAGCGGAAAAAGGCTGCCGCATCTCGTGCCGGACGTGCGGTGGAGGGCTGGACCGAGCTCGGCCCGCCGAACATTGGCGGTCGCACGCGGGCGATCGTCATCGACCCTGTCAATCCCAACATCATGTACGCCGCGGGTGTCGCCGGCGGCGTGTGGAAATCCACGGATGGCGGTGCCAGTTGGTCGGCTACCGACGACTTCATGGCGAATCTGGCTGTCTCGTCGCTGGTGATGGACCCGACGAACGCGTCAGTACTGTACGCGGGTACGGGAGAGGGGTTCTTCAACGGCGACGCGGTACGCGGCCTCGGCATATTCAAGACGACGGACGCCGGGGCCACGTGGACCCAACTCGCGTCGACCGTAACGGGCGTGCCGTTCGGCGCATTCTTTGCCGTCAACGAATTGGTCATCAGCCCGGCAGATCACGAGCGTGTGTATGCGGCCACGCGTTATGGTGTGTGGAAGAGTTCGGACGGTGGGAATTCCTGGTCCGTGGTATTGCGAAATCCGTTCTTTCTGGACGGACCCGAGCAGAGCGCTCAGATGACCTACGGCGGTTGTTTGGACATCGCGATTCGCACCGACACCGCCCCCGGGCCGGATGCGCTGCTGGCGGCGTTCGGTACGTTTGTGGCGGATGGGCTATACCGTTCCACGGACAGCGGTGCGACCTGGACGCGTGTCGGAACCGGAGCCGATCTGATCGTCGAGAACCAGGGGCGCATGGAGATCGCCTTCGCGCCGAGTGATAATGACATGGTTTATATCTGCATGGCGGACAACGGCGCTATTCTTCCCCCCGGCACGGTGGTGAATATCTTTCGCTCGACAGACGGCGGCGTGACCTGGACGCCGCGATTGGACCTGTTGCACAACCCCAACAATCCGTTTTTGCTCAGCAATATCGTATTCGGCAACGGCTGTTTCGGTTTCGATTATCACTCGCAGGGTGATTACGACAATGTGATCAAGGTCGATCCCGTTGATCCGAACATCGTGTGGGTCGGTGGAATCGACCTGTTTCGCTCCGACGACGGGGGCGTCAATTTCGGACTGGCGAGCTACTGGTACTTCTCGCCCACGGATCCCCAATATGTACACGCGGATCATCACGCGTTGGCGTTTCATCCGGATTACAACGGTGCGACCAACCAGACCCTCTACTCTGGAAGCGACGGAGGGTTGGCACGAACGGATAACGCGCGCGCCGCGACGGCTCCGTCCGGCTGCCCCTTTGGCGGTGACCCGTTGCCTGATATTTCATGGGTGGGCTTGAACAACGGATACGGAGTGACGCAGTTCTATCACGGCGACAGCGCGAAGGATCGTGATGCATACGCCGGCGGGACCCAGGACAACGGCACGCTGCTGGTCGATTTTGTACCGCCGACCACGGATTGGCATGAGATCGTCGGCGGCGACGGCGGGTATTTTGCATTCGATTCGACCGATAGTCGGACCATGTATGCGGAAACGCAGTACTTCCCATCCATCGAGAAGTCCACAGATGGCGGCGTGACGTTCTCACCTGTCGGCGACGGCATCACGGATTTTGACGGGCTCTTCATCACGCCCTTCGCGATGGACCCGTCGAATTCGCAAATCCTGTGGACGGGGGGGACGCGCCCCTGGCGGACCATGAACGGCGCGGGATTCTGGCAATTGGCGGCCGGCTCTCTCACAGGGGCGCCGATTTCCGCTATCGCGATTGCCCCGTCAGACTCGCAGGTGGTGTATTTGGGAACGGCGTTCGGGGGCATCGCCCGTACCGATGACGGATTGAATACGCAGGCCTTCCCTTCGTGGCAACTCTATGACATGGACAATGGACTTTCGGAGGCCTGGGTCAGCAGCATCGCGGTGCACCCCACGGATCCACAGGTGGCCTATTGCACGTTTTCGAACTTCGGCGTGGATCACGTGATGCGCACCGAGAACGGTGGTGTTACCTGGCAGGCCATTGACCGGAGGGACGAGCCGACCGGCATACCGGATATTCCCGCAAATTGGATTGGCATTCGCCCGTGCGACCCACAACAACTCTACGTCGGCACCGATCTGGGCGTGTTTGAGAGCATGGATGGCGGCGCGACCTGGGAGCCGGCGAGTGAAGGGCTGGCCAACACGGTGGTGGAAGCGCTGGATTTCCAGAGTGACTTCACGCTCGTGGCGTTTACGCACGGTCGTGGGGCTTTCCGAACTCTCTTGGACTGCCCGTGTACGCCGGTGCCGAACGATCCTGACTGCAACATGAATGGTAATCCCGACCTGTGCGACATCGTTTCGAGTACGAGTTCCGATTGCAACGGAAACGAGGTTCCGGACGAGTGCGAGTTGGAGGGCAATGACTGCAACGGCAATGGTACACCCGACGACTGCGAGCTTGACTGCCAATCCAATGGCGTACCCGACGACTGTGACCTCGACGTGGGCGATCCTGATGGCGACGGGACGATAAGTACTGATTGCGATGGCAACGCGATTCCCGACGAGTGCGACCCCGACTGCAATGTGAACGGCGTTCCCGATGCGTGCGACCTCGACGCAGGCGATCCCGATGGCGACGGATCGGTCAGCGATGACTGCGACGCCAACGGCTTTCCCGATGAATGTGACGCGCAAGGTGGTGGGTTACTGCTTACGGCCGATTTTGAATCTGGCATTCCGGCCGGCTGGGCGACGACCGGCATCTTCCGCGTGACCGGCGCCTGCGGCGTTCCGCCCGCGTGCAATGGGTCTCAGTGGGCCTATGCCGGGAATGTGGGTAGCTGTCAATACGGTGACGATCAGATCGGCGAACTCAGGTCGCCGTTGATCCAACTCGGCCCGACCGACAGCGAATTGTCCTTCTGCATGTTCCTGGACTCTGAACTCGATTTCGATTTCGCTGAAATCTGGGCGAACGAAACACGCGTGTTTCAAGAAAGCGGCCGGTCGACAGGATGGGAGGATCGTACGATCGATCTCGGCGCGTTCGCGGGCCAATCGATCACACTGCGATTCCGTTTTGTCAGCGACAGTTCGGTCAGCGGCACGGCCGGGTGGTACGTCGACCACATTCAGTTGATATCCGGTAGTCCGCCGCTACGGGCCTGCTGCTCGGGTACCGGTGTGTGCGACATCCGATTGCCCGAGTGCTGTACGGAGCCCGGTTTGACGCCCGCGGATTCGGGCGGCGTTTGCACGTCCGCCGAGGGCTGCTGTCTTCCAGACGGAACCTGTGATCTGCTGGACCCCCTCTGTTGTGTGGCCATGCGCGGCAGCGCAAAGGGTAGCGGTACACAGTGTTCAGCCGACGAGGCCTGTTGTCTGCCAGGCGGCACTTGTGAGATGTTCGATCCGCTTTGTTGTAGCGGGGCGGGTGGGCAGCCCCTGGGCGCCGAGAGCACCTGCACCGCCGAGGAGGCATGTTGTCGGTCCGATGGAACCTGTGCCCTGCTTTCTCCGGCCTGCTGCATGGCCGAGGACGGCACGCCGTTGGGCGCGGGTACCGAGTGCAGCGAACCGGTGGGCTGTTGTCTGCCGGACGCCACCTGCCGGACACTCGATCAGCTTTGCTGCGAGGAACTTGGCGGCACCGCACAAGGGGAGGGCACCGAGTGCGGACAATTGCAGGCCTGCTGCCTGTCCGATGGCACCTGCCAATCGTCGGATGCGCTTTGTTGCAACGAATCGGGGGGCAGTCCGCAGGGCATCGGTTCGTCTTGCGCGGAAGCGCAGGCGTGCTGTTTGCCAAGCGGCTCGTGTCAATTGGTCGCTCCGGCTTGTTGTAGCGCGCGCCACGGCTCGATCCGCGGGGCCGGTAGTGTCTGCACGGCACACATCTGCGAGTGCAATGTCGATGCGGACTGCAACAACGGCCTGTATTGTGACGGCGTGGAGACCTGCAACCTCTCAACGGGCTGCCAGGCGGGTAGCGCGGTGTGTACGGACGAGGCGAAGCCGCACTGTGATGAGGCGGACGATGCTTGCGTCGAGTGTACCACCGATGCTCATTGCGATGACGGTGTGAGCTGTACGGTGGATGCCTGCAATCCTGACACGCTTCGTTGCAGCAACGTTTCTTCGGATTCGGCTTGTGACGACGGCGACTTCTGCAACGGCGCCGAAACCTGTGACATTCAGACCGGCTGCCGATCCGGCACGCCACCGGACTGCGATGACGGTGTCGACTGCACCGTGGATAGCTGTGACACGGCATCGGCCGCTTGTCTGCATGCGCGCGATGACTCGGTCTGCGATGATGGTCAGTTCTGCAACGGCGCGGAATCCTGCAGTATCCGGGATGGCTGTATTCATGGCACGGCGCCAAATTGTGACGATGACATCGACAACAATTTGGACCTCTGCAATGAGGCCAACGATCTGTGCAGGCACGGTAGACTTGTCGTGAACGGTGAGCACGCTGTCTCGGCCGGCAGCAGACAGACCTATCGGAGCTTTATCATTTACGACGATGGCGCGGAGGAGGAAGTGACGAATCGAGTAACGTGGCGCGTGTTGAGCGATACGCTGCCCGGCGTGGAATCGAGGGCCTGTGTCGTCGCGAATTCCGGCACGGTGTCCTGCCGAGGCGACCTGTATGGCCAGACCTCGCCGGACAACGACGCTTTGATCGGGATCCTCCTGGAGGCGCGTCTGACAGACGAAACGGAAACGCTTGTCGCCATGCACTCGATATCGGTTCTTCCGAATGAGGAAGACGCCACGCAACCCGCGCCGACAACACCCGACACCTCGGCACGGCGCCTCTGTGGTGCCTTTGGCCTAGTGGGTCTGATGCTTCCGCTGATTGGCTTGGGTTGGTTTCGGTATCAACCGATGGCTGGTAGAAGGCGACGTCCGCGGTAGACTTGGTCGCCGGTCTAGCGTCTAAGCTGATCGAGTTGGGCGCTGGTCGGCTCGTGCGAAGGGTCCAGGCGCAAGGCTGCCTCGAGCTGGACCTCGGCCTCCTTCTTCCTTCCCGCCGCCAGTAGAAAGGCGGCCAGATTGCGGAATGCCTTGACGTTTGTCGCGTCGAGTTGGACCGCGCGCCGACATTCGTGGATTGCTTCCTCCACGCGCCCGACCTGAAACGACGCCACGCCCAGCTTGTGATGAACTTCCGAGTCATCCGGGCGCAACCGCGCGGCCTCTGACAGTACGGGCAGCGCGGCATCGGGTTGATTTTCGAGGAGCAACAGAGAACCCAGATTGAGCTGCGATTCAAAATGATCCGGCTTGAGACGAACGACCGCGCGCAACGCGGCGATGGCCTCGTCGATCCGGCCGGCCCGACTCAGAGCCATCGCGAGCTTGTGGTGCACGAACGGGTCCTCGGGCTTCAGGCGAGCGGCTTCCTGAAGGAACCGCGCGGCATCGTCGAAACGTTCGCGCTGTTCCGCGATGCCGCCGAGACGCTCGTGGGCGTCGGCGAGTGTGGGCGCCAATTCGATAGCGCGTTCGTAGCAGCCGACGGCGTCGTCGATGCGACCTTCCTGTTCGCGGGCGTAGCCGAGCATGTAGTGTGCCGCGGCCATGTCAGGGTCCAGGCGGATCACGTTCTCATACGCCGCGGCTGCGTCGCCGTATCGGCCTTCCTGCAAGAACATGTCACCGAGCTCGGCGCGCGGTTCGTGGCGATCGGGAGCCAGTTCGCCGGCCTTTCTGAAGTGCACCGCCGCTTCGGCCCGGTCCTGCGAGACCAGCAGCCGCGCGAGGGAAAGATGTGCCTCCGCGCTGTCAGGTTCGAGCCGCAAGACCTCGTGTAACGCATCGAGTGCGCGATCGATTTGCCCTGTCTCGGCCAGCGCTTGCCCCAGGTGGATTCGCAGCGTCGTGTTGCGGGGACGCTGACTGATCAAGTTGCTGTAGAATGGAATGGCGTCTTGGATACGGTGCTGGGATCGCAGGGCATTGAGCAGGCGTCGGTGCGCCGTGGCGAAAACGGGTTTCAGTGTGATGGCTTTCTCCTGCGCTTCAATGGCAGATGCCAACTGACCCTGCAGGCCCAAGAATCGTCCGAGCCGCGAATACACGGTGTAGTCGAGCGGGTCCACTTGCAGCGCCTTGCGGCATAACGAAACAGCCTCCGCGTGTCTTCCCTGTTCGGAGACGACGTCCGCGAGTACGCACCACGCGTGGACGTCTTGTGGGACCATGGCGACGACTCGGCGTAGGCTCGCTTCCGCCTGCGCAAACCGCGACATGCCGCGTCCCAACAACATGGCATAGTTGAAGTGGATAAAGGCATCCTCCTTGCGGGCAGAGATCGCCTGATCGTTGAGAGCGGCCACTGTAGGAAGCTTCTCGGGCTTGGTCCTGCGCTTCATGTCTGCCAGCCTGCTTCGGTAACGATCCATGCGTGCACCTTGTCCGGACTGATGCGTGAACGGCGGTTGGCGGAGTCGATCGACCATGTCCTCGAGGATCAGCCGGCGGTCCCAATCCGTGAAGGCCAGCCTATCGGCACACTGCGCCTCCGCGAGAAGCGCTTGGCCGGAGGCGGACGCTTCCCCAAGTGCGTCCGCGACGAGCTCTTCAATACCGACGAACACGGACTTTGCGAGCAAATAATTGCCGTGAAACGTGAGATGGACGTGCTCAAAGAACATCTCTTCTCCGGGAATGCCGCTACGGTCCTGCGCTGCAAGATCGCGGGCCGCATCGATCAGCACCATACCCTGTGACGAGTATTGGGCGCCCGTTTCGCGAATGACCTGGTTGATGCGGGAATCGGCCCGAAACCGCAGCGTGTCCAGATCCCGTGCACGCGCCAGTTGCTCATACGCTTCGTCAGCCCGCCCGAGCGACAAGAGACTCGTACCGAGCCGGTACGGCAGTTCCGCAAATTCGGCGTCGATTGCTGCTGCACGGTTGTAGTGCACGAGCGCCGGTTCTAAGTCACCCTTGCCCTCTGCCTCCTGCCCTTGTGCGAGGGCCGCTTCCCACTGTTCGAGCGCCGTCGCGGACAGTCCGTCCTTGTGCAGTGAGGCAAAAGGAGAGCAGTCTCTCAAATTGGTGGCCACCGTACACAGGGCGATCCGGGCTCCGCCATTCACGGCAGCGAGGTAGATATCCTCGAGGTTCGCACGGAAATTCTCGTACATTTCCGGCAGTTGGACGTGATTCCACGGAATCTGATTTTCGAGAAACATCGCCATCCCGCCCCATTCGGAGGGGGTGCTGTCGCCGAACGTACGCACCAGCCGATGGAGAAGCTGAGCCACGCGCGTTTGCTTGACCAGGATCGCCGCACGACGAAGTCCGAAGTTTGCCGGTAACGGTGCGAAGACGGAACTGGGACCGAACGGCCCCACGACCTCGTTGTTGCCGAGATAGACGATGAAGAGATCCGGATCCCATTGGGCGCAGTCTCGCGCAATGTCTCGTACGACGTGCGAATTGATGGCCGTGATGGCCGTGTTGATGACCTCGAATTTCGCGGATGGAAACCGGTGCTCGAGCATCACTTCCAAGATTCGTGCGAAACTGAACGCGGGCTGCGGGTCACCCTGCGCCGCGGATGCGCCGAGCACAAAGATGCGGTACGTGTCTTCCTGCTTCACGGGTGCGACAGTCAGGCTGATTGGCTGCCGTGCCGCTTCGGGAGGAAAATAGGACCAGGTGGCCTTCAGATTCGTGCACAGTGCCTCGCCTCGTTCTGTTTCGCAAGGCACCAGAAACGCCGTCGTGTACCCGAATCCGAACAGCCGGAGGAGTACCTCCAGCGCCAATAGGACGAAACAGGGAATGAACACACCCGCCACCACGCGAAACAGCCACAACCGGCGGCGCGAGAGCGCCGTCTTCGGTTTTGCTACCGTTGCTGGGCTATCGTGGTCCTTCTGATTTCTTACAGGCTTGGATCGCTTACGTGCCATGCCCGGTCCCTGTTCAATCCTATGACACACCGCACACGCATTCCGACCCACTGTGGTTGTCTGCGAGGTCAACGTAGTGGCAAGCTAGCGGCAGAGTGCTACTCAAACAAGAAGCACCGCGTACAGGCCGATAACGAAAACCAGTGGCAGGCCTCGCGCAACGTTACCGTCGTGTCAATTGCGACAGGTGGTTGCCGTGTTCATCCTGAAGAACCACTTCGCACCGCCAGCCGGCAGCCTCGGCGTGGGCGCCGAGGGTCTCCGGGTCCACCTGGAGCCAGCCGCACGGCGAGCCCCTCTGGCCTTGGAACTCGCAAAAGATGCGAACCTCGCCAACGTAGCGCCCGGTTTTTCGGTTGGTGTCGTGATAGGCCAAGTTGGCGGGATCGTCGGTCTGCCGCACATCGAGTGAGTCGAGCAGCATCTGGCCGCCGTCGGCGACTAGCGTGTGTGCTTTGGCAAGAAAGCGATCCAATCCCGCAAGCGTCTCGACCATGCCGACGCCATGACCCATCATCAGTAGTGTGTCGAAGGTACCGTCCTGGAAATCAAACACGTCTGCACAGTCTACGTTTGTGACGCCGCGTGCCCTGATGGGTGCAGATTCTTTTTGGCACCTGCGGCGCATAGAATGCCCCCCATGGATGGTTGTC
>Ga0055452_10000048_pt1 | contig 24162 bp, 20 predicted proteins | sample China_Galinas_PW_6_FD_57735 | JGI IMG/M metagenome (GOLD analysis project Ga0055452, IMG submission 57735) | Wetland microbial communities from San Francisco Bay, California, USA, that impact long-term carbon sequestration - China_Galinas_PWC_D2 | ecosystem: Environmental > Aquatic > Marine >... | reverse complement strand
AGTTCCACGACGTTCGCATCCGTCCCCCACCCTTCGCTTTGCGAAGAATGGGGCACCCACGATAGTCGAGCGACTTTTGAAAGACCTTACTAGTCAGCATCCAGGCAGGCGACACCCGTTAAATGGCTTCGGCTCTCCGCGCTTCACTACGTCGTCAGTGCGCCCTACGTGCAACTCGAACTCTCTGGGACGGACACCGATGCGTTCACATAGCCTGGACACGGTCCAAGAAGACTCGGGTCCCGGCTCGGATCCAAGGGCTTTAGATTGGCGCCTGTCGGGCCTTCAGGAGTCCGGGCAAATTCCGCTCTGTACCGTCCTGCGAGATCGACATACACACTCTTGAATCGTGCCCACTTCGCCTTGAATGCATCATCGACTGGCCGTTCCAGCGCCCGTGCCGGAACGCCCACCACGATCGTTCCGTCCTCTACCATCTGACGCCGGCGAACGACCGCGCCCTCGCCGACCACCGCCCATTCGCCGACGGTACTCCAATCGGACACGATGCTTCCCATACCCACCACGGCCCAGTCTTTGATCGTAGCATTATGGACGATAGCGCCGTGGCCGAGCGTCACCCAACTACCGATACTCGTCTCATCGTCGGGCCGGGCGTGAATCACGCAGTTGTCCTCGACACTGGTGGCATCGCCTATCGTGATTCGTCCGTAGTCGCCGCGGATGCGCGCACCGGGACCAATCCAACATCCGGATCCGATCGTCACGTGGCCGATCACGTCAGCACTTGGATGAATGAAGGATGATTCAGCGATTGCGGGTTCGTAACCTTCAAAACTGGTTATCATCTCGGATCTCTCTCTGCTGTCGTCCTACAGCAGCTCGTTACCGACGCACTCCTTGCGTCGATCGGGCTGCGGCGTCACTACTTTGGCCGCCGGAACAGGTGCAGATGCTCTTTTCAAGGCCTGGTCGAGGTCAGCGATGATGTCATCGACTTCCTCGATCCCAATGGAGACGCGTACCAACCCATCGGTGATGTTGGCACGTTCCCTTGCTTCGCGTCCCATCGAGGCGTGCGTCATGCTGGCGGGGTGCTCGATCAGCGTTTCGACGCCACCCAAACTGACCGCCAGGCCGCACAGCCTGACGGCATTCATCATCCTTCGACCGGCCTCGAGACCACCCTTCAAACCGAAGCTGATGACAGCGCCTCCACCGCTGGTCTGCCTCCGTGAAATCTCGTATTGAGGATGGTTCCTGAGTCCGGGGTAGCGGACCCATTCGATGGCGGGGTGATCCGAAAGGTACTCTGCTGTTTTCAGGGCGCTTTCGCAGTGACGCTTCATTCGGAGCGGGAGAGTCTTGATTCCACGATGGACGAGGAACGACTCGAACGGCGGCAGCACACCGCCAAGGTGATTTAGTACTTTGCGAAACGTGCTGTATTGCGTTTCGTCCTTCACGACAATCGCGCCGCCGACCACATCGGCATGGCCGTTCAGGAACTTCGTGAGGCTGTGCACGACCACATCGGCGCCCCAGCGCAATGGTTGTTGCAGAACCGGGCTCAGAAACGTGTTGTCGACGACCACCACGGCACCTCGGTCATGGCCGATCTTGCTGACCGCTTCCAGGTCCGTCACCACAAGGGTCGGATTGCCCGGGGTTTCGACATAAATGACCTTGGTGTTCGGCTGGATGGAGCGCGTGACAGCCGCAAGATCCGAAGTGTCGACCATCGTGGATTCGATGCCGAACCGTGCCAGGAATTCCCCGATCAGCGTACACGTAGGACCGTAGACCGCATCGCTACACACGATGTGATCTCCAGCCTGCACCAGCGCGGCCAGCGCCGTGTGGATCGCGGCCATCCCGCTGCTACAGGCAAGCGCCCTTGCTCCGCCCTCCAGCGAGCTAATGCACCGCTCCAAGGCTTCGACGGTCGGGTTTCCCATACGCGTATAAATGAACCCGTTTCCCTCACCGCGAAAGAGGGCAGCCCCTTGGTCGGCGTTGTCGAACATGAAGGTCGACGTCTGGTAAATCGGTGGTACGACGGGTCGGAATTCGTAGTCGGCGATCCCCGCGTGAACTGCCCGCGTTCCCGATGATGTCATTCGATCGTGGTCCATGTCACTCCTTCCTTGGCACGTACGGCCACGGATTCAACAAGCTCCCTAAGCCTGAGCCCTACCGAACGATGGTGCTCTTTGATTTGTTCGTGATCGGCCTTTGTGTGCGCATGCCTGGCGGCCATTTGATCGTGAACGAACGCCATGGCGCCGTGCTCTCGTCGGCCTGCATCACAGGCGAGCGCCCCAACATGACGGTGACAGACGTCTGCATACTTGGTGATGGCCTCGGCGTGCCCGCGCGCTGCAGATTTAAGAGCGATGACATAAGCGTACAGGCGCCTTAGCTCCGCCAGCGTGTCGTCATCACGAGCCTGCCATCCCTCGACGTCTCGCATCCACGTCGCGTAGTCATCGCACCAATGCACATGATCATGCTCGGCGCCAATGCTGCTAAGGTTGACCATCGGCTGCTCCTCTGTTTCTTGTTTCAGCGATCCAACCATGGCTTCGGAATTACCCTTCATTCTGCACCACTCCTTTGGCATCAGGCATCCTGCCGGCGCGCGTCAAGCCGCCCTTCCCAGTAGCTTTGCCCCGGTGCGATGGCCCCTGTCAATACCGCGGCGATCACCGCGTCGACAGGGCCGGTCACACCCGAGATCAGCCGCACATTCGAGTTATCCAAGCCGGCCTCATCGAAGTTGCTGATCGCACCGCAGATCAACAGTTCGACCGCCAAGCTCACGATCCGCCCCGCTCGCCCATGCACCGGCCACTCACTCAAGTCAAGGTTATGGCGGTCGACTGTTCGGGCATTCCGGACATCGAACACGATGAGCTTGTCGGCACAGTCGAGCCGCTGGCAAATCCTCCCTTTGCACGCTGCAATCGCAGCTTTCATGGGCGCCACTCCGGCCGCCTATTGAGCCGGCCGTTCCGGTGGATCCGACGACCCTCGGTTTGCCTGACTCGGCCATTCGGACTTCCCACCAGGAAGCCATCAGAACATGTATCGTGCCAAGTCCGGAATCCTCCTTGCGTGGCAGACGAGGCCGTTTTCAGCACCAAGAATGGGATTCTCATGGCGGTCGGTATGCGAAGTGCATGCAGTTTTGCAAGGTAGCGATTGGGATATTTTCAGATTTGGAAGCATTGTGGCCGCTTGCGGAGACGCGCTTGTAACTGGAGTCGGATCGATGGGTAGCGCAGAAAACTCAACAGCACCTTGTGCGTCAACCGCGTCTTCTGAAGTCGGAATGCTCTGCCATTCGATTATGGAGAGCGTGGCTGAAGGCATCATGGCGGTTGACGTGGATCGCAACATCACGGCATTCAATCCTGCGGCGGAGTCCATCACGGGAATCTCACGAGACCACGCCATCGGGCGCAGGTGCTTTGACATACTGCGCGCAGACGTGTGCGAAGATCGCTGCCCTGTCCTGGAGGCGATGTCATCGAGGGATGTCGTGGCGAACCGGCGCGTGGCGATTCTCAACGCCGGCGGCAACGAGGTTCCGCTGAGCGTCAGTGCCGCACCACTACGCGCCGGCGCCGGTAACGTTGTGGGTGCGGTGGAGACGTTTCGCGATCTATCCGGCGTCGAACGGCTGCGTAGGGAGCTGACCGACTCCTACACCTATCACGACATCGTTGGAAAGAGTGCATGCATGCGGCGCCTGTTCAAGATTCTGCCTCCTGTCGCCGAGAGCGAGAGCACGGTTCTCATTGAAGGCGAGAGCGGAACGGGCAAGGAACTCTTCGCTCGTGCGATCCACGATTTGAGTCCGCGCCGTAACGATCCGTATATCATCGTGAACTGCGGAGCACTTCCGGAGACGCTTCTTGAATCCGAGTTATTCGGCTACAAGAAGGGTGCGTTCACCGATGCCAGGAAGGACAAACCCGGCCGATTCGAATTCGCCGAGGGCGGCACGATCTTCCTCGATGAGATCGACACGCTCACTCTGGCCACACAGACCAAACTGCTGCGGGTCATTGAGAAGCGGACCTTCGAGCCGCTTGGTGGCGTCACGCCCGTCAACGCCGACGTGCGCATCATCGCCGCCACCAATCGCCCCTTGCGGAATCTGGTGGGCGAGGGCAAGTTCCGGGATGATCTGTACTATCGACTGAATGTGGTGACCCTGGAATTGCCACCGCTACGCGATCGACGTGACGACCTGCCGCTCCTCGTGAATCACTTCGTGGACTACTTCAACATCGTGAAGGGCAAGGACATCGCCGGCGTTTCGCCTGAGGTGGCCAGCGCCATGCTAAGGCACAACTTCCCCGGGAATGTCCGCGAGCTGCAGAACATCATCGAGCACGGCTTCGTCCTCTGTGAAGCCGGCCGAATCGAATTGCGGCACCTTCCGCGATTCGTCACTGGCGAGTCGATCACCGGTCAGCTTGGCGGGTCAAACGTGGATGAACCGCCGGCTTCGAGACCGACGGCGCTTGCTGAAGCCGAGGCGACCGCGATTCGTTCAGCGTTGGCGGGCAATGCCAATCATCGCAAGCGAACAGCCTCGGAGCTTGGGATCTCGCCCACCACCCTGTGGCGGAAGATGAAACGCTACGGCATCACGACGTGAACCCACGCTGACGCGTTCCGGGTTGATCACGATAGGATACGAAGTGTTGATTCACTCGTACCAACCCCGTTTTCGGCGAAATCACCCCCTCTGGCGATAGCGCCAAGGCCGGTTTTCCCAGGGATTTGGGGTTGTTACGAATGAATCGAGTTTTGACCGACGGTTGCGACGTGTCGCCCGCCGACACGATGATCCGACCGCTCATCGGGTCTCGCCGTCCGGCGAACGCCCCTCCTGAACAGGAAGAGTGTCGCCGGACAATCTCTGCGCAGGTGCTGATACAATGGCGGTCACCGAGCTCAGGTGCCGCCCCTCCCGCCGCCGATTCTCAATATCGGTAAGTGTGTTTGCTAATATCTTAGGATTGAGAGAGATATTCAGGAATATACTACCGATTCTGCGTCACCGCGGCGAATAAAGTGTCCCATGTAGTCGAAACTGTGTTCGAGGCAAGATCGAAGAATCCGCTTTGGACGCGGTCCGCCGGGCATGATGCCGTGATTAAGGCACTCCTGTTTAATGAAGCCGATCAATCACTCCGGGCACGGCGCTTGCCACCTGGCGAAGCGTGGACCCTTGTATCGACTCATCCAAAAGGTATGATCCATACGTGCGTCAGATGGTACCACACGGACTGCGATTCCAGGCCGTCGTCGGAGCCGTTCGACGTTGTGTAAGGCACAGAACCATGAGCGCGGAGTCTTCTGGGGTCCCTTGGCGCTGCCGCGCCGAAGGAGGCAGGTGTAGGCCGCCCTTGCGGCGCCCGGTGGTAGCCACTTCTTTCTTAACCTTAACCCTACCTGACCTCGGGCGAGACGGTTCTTCGTCCGAACGGCCGAACGATGAGGGCGCATCACGTAGGCCGTCGCGCTTGTACCGGCAGGAGGTGGACGATGCAGATTATCGGTGTTTCTAGAGGAAGTCTCTCCGCCGGGAAGAGTTTTGCCGAGTCCCTCGCCGCCAAGCTGGGCTATGACTGCCTGGCCCGTGAGGAATTGACGGACGCCGCCACTCGCGCGGGTATCCCGGTGGGTAAGTTGGAGATGGCCATCGTTCGTCTCAGGCCGTTGAGCGAACGGCTGGCGATCGAAAAAGACCGCTATACCGCGTTCGTGACGGCAACGCTTTGCGAGCGTGCCCTGGAACGGAGCGTCGTCTATCACGGGAGGGTCGGGCATTTGGCTCTGCCGGGAGTGACCGACGTACTCCGGGTGCGGGTGATCCAGGATTCGGAGCAGAGAATCGCATCGGCCATGGAGATGCTCCACGTCAGTCGGCACAAGGCGCAAGAGTACAACGAGCAGGTGGATGAGGACCGGCGCCGCTGGGTGCGTACCCTTTACAACATCGATTGGAGCGGTCCGGCGTACTACGACGTCGTGCTCAACCTGTCTCACTTCGGGATTAAAAACGCAGCGTCCGCGATGGTCTCCATGGCCCAGCTTCCCGAGTTTCAGACAAGCCCGGCCACGCACCGCGTACTGCAGGATCTCTTGCTGGGCGCGAAGTGCCGTCTGGCGCTCGGTTCGGACAAGAGAGTACACGACATGAACGTGCAGGTCCGGGCTGACCGTGGCCGAGTCTCGGTGATCTACCTTCCGCGCCAGGAGGAAACGGCCCGTCTGATTCCGGAAGTCCTCTACAAGATCGACGGGGTCGATGAAGTCCTCTGCACGATGGCCACCACCAACCTGCTGTGGATCCAGGAGCGGTACGATTCACAGAGCGAATCCCTCACGAACATCCTCCAAATCGCCGGCAAGTGGAATGCGGCCGTGGAGTTGCTCCAGTTGACGGATACCGCGGCGGGATCGGAAGGTGCCGATGAGACCCTGCTCACAGTCCCTCCGTTGCGGCGAGAGACCGAGGATGACGGCGGGATCCTCGATGATACGGCTGACGACGGTGAGAACGCCGAGGATGAAGGACTGAGGGAGACGAGGGACCGCCTGATCGGTGCCGGGTGTGCCGGCGGGTACAGAGTCGTGTCGGGCGGCGTCACAAAGCTGCTCAAGAACCTGGACTTGACCGCACCCTATAGCCTGGTGGTTGTGGGGGATGTGTTTCTGTCCAAAGTGGCTTCGGTGCGGCATCGGCTGACTGACGAGATGGTAAGTTATCTGTCTGATCATCTGCGGACTCCGGTAGTCGGCACGGACGAGCTCAAGGCCCACTACCTGTTCGGCCCGGCGCAATGGCTGAAACTGCTCATGTTTGGCGTCATAACCGCCCTGTTGCTGGTCCTACTGTTCACCCATCAAGAGGAGATTGTCGCCTTTACAAGTCGGGAGGGGACGGGCAACAGGATCGTCAGCAGCGTGGTCATTCTCATGTTTGTGCCCATCTTTGCGCTCGTGTACGGCAGCTTTGCCCGCTATGCCCTCAGACTCTTCAAATTTGATTAAGGAGATGTTCGGTGCCTGAGTTTCTGCTGGGTGGTTTCATCGAGCTTGATTGGCTCACGATGGCGCAGGTTGTCATGCTGGGCGCTATCGGTGGGACGTTGAGCGGCTTCATCGGAAGCGGCGGCGCCTTCTTCATGACACCCGGGATGATGAACATCGGCGTGCCCGGGAATATTGCGGTGGCCACCAACATCACGCACAAATTCGGCAAGGCCATGATCGGCGCGGCGAGGCACGGTGAAATGGGCCACGTGGACAAGAAGCTGGCCATCCTCATGCTGATCACCGCCGGCGCGGGCATTTCCCTGGCGGCGTGGTTGATGAAGATCATCGGCGTGGCCGGCCATGGCGAAGCGACGGGTGCCGGTGCCAACCTCTACATCAGCGTGGTGTTCATTGTGGTGCTCTCGTTCGTGTCGATCTCCATGCTCCGAGATATTGTCCGCTCGCGCAAGGAGGAGGACTCGAAGCCGTCGACGAAAATTGTCCAGTTTCTCAACCGGCTCCGCCTCCATCCGCTGATCCACTTTCCGGTGGCCGACGTGAGCGTGTCGGTGTGGATCATCCTGATCTGCGGCTTGGCCACCGGCTACCTGGCGGGCACCATCGGCGTCGGAGGTTTCATCGGCGTACCGGCGATGATCTATGTTTTTGGTCTGTCTGCGCAGGTCGCCGCGGGTACCGAGCTGTTTTTGGCGCAGTTCATGGGCGCCTGGGGAGCACTGAACTACGGGTTCCAGGGACTGGTGGATCTGAGATTGGTGGCCCTGCTCTACCTGGGCTCGCTTGTGGGCATTCACCTGGGTGCGTACGGCACCAAGGTTGTCAGGGAAGTGATCATTCGTCTGGTCACGGCTGGGATCATACTGCTCTGTGTGCTGAGCCGAGCCATCAACATTCCGGTGTACGTTCGGCAACTCGGCTGGATGGATGTCGACCCGGCCACGGACCAGTACTTTAACACGGCAAGCAAGGGTTTGCTCTATGCCAGCGGATTATGCGGCATCCTCGGCATTCTCTTTTTCGTCTTTAAAGCTAATTGGCAACGGCGCAAGGTCCACGCCTCCCTTGTGTCCACCCGAGGCGAGAGTCGCGCGCAATTGATGGAGCCCTGAAACTCATGGATCGCAAAATACGCTTGCTGGTTGTGGATGACGAGGAGATTGTCGGCAAGCGACTCAGAACCGCGCTGGAGAAGGACGGGTATGCCGTCGATGTGGCTTTGACCGGTCAGGGGGCCGTGGAGCGATTACATGAGCAAGAGTTTGACGTTGTCGTCACTGACGTCCGCATGGATGACATGGACGGACTCGAGGTGCTCGAGGCCGTTCAAGCCAACTCGCCCCGGACCAAGACCATCTTGATCACGGGCTATGCCACGGCGGAAATCGCCCGAGGCGCACTGGCCAAGGGCGCCTTCGACTTCATCGCGAAGCCGTTCAAGCCCAAAGATCTTCGGGAGGCGATTGAGAGAGCGGTGAACGCTCTATGAAGTCGCCGGGGAAGACCGGCCGACCTCCCTTGGCGGTCAGTGTGACACGGGGCAAGGATACACCAGGACGGATAATGTGCCTGAGCCAGCAGATGAATCCCGTCACGAGGAAAGCTCGGCAACCCTTGCCGCGGCACTGACGTCAGAGGGCCTTGCCGGCCGCGACGCCGAGTTCGAGACGGCAGCGGACAGGGCACTCCAAGACCGACCCTATCTGAGCATTCGCACGCGCCTCGCTCTCGCGTTCGCCGTGTTCTTTGTTCTATCTTTGGGGATTACGCTCTGGGCCATCAAGGTTCTGGCGGAAGTACACGATAAGATCGCTTTCCTCGAAGTGGCCGAGGACTACGAGGTGGAAATCCAGCAGGCCCGCCGGTTCGAGAAGAACTTCCTCCTTTACGGCACGAACTTCGAGGATGCAGTTCGGCATACCGAAACAGCCAGACGTCTGACGTCGACCCATGCGGAGCAAGCCAGAAGAGTTGTAGGAGAAGAAACCCTACGCCGCATGAACGAGCATCTCGACGACTATCTCGAGCTCCTGGGCAAACTCGCCCAAGGTGAGCCCTCGCGATACGAGACGGAACTCCGTGAGCATGGTGCCAGGATGGTCACCCTGGCGCATGGCCTTGTGAACAAGGAACGGAATCTCATCGATTCGTTGCTCAAGCTCGCTCGTCGGGTTCCGATCATCTTCCTGATCGTGCTGGGCGTCTTCATGGCCATCGTCATCAACTTCATCGCCGTCCAGATCAGCGGAACGTTGTCGCGGCTCATGGTCCACATGGAGCGGATTGCTGCGGGTGATTTTACTCCGATTACACCATCTCGCAGATTTCGCGATGAGTTGTCCACTCTGGCCGTAATGGTCAACCGAATGGTGCGAGAGTTGGAACGTCACCATCGAATTCTGATGGAATCCCACAAGCTGCGGGCGATGGGGACGCTGGTGGCCGGCGTGGCCCACGAACTGAATAATCCCTTGAACAACATCATGCTCACCGCGTTCATGCTGCAAGAAGAATACGAATCGCTGGGGGATGACGAGAAGAAGGAGATGTTCGCGGATATTATCGAGCAGTCGGCGCGATCCGGCAGAATCATCGCGAACCTCTTGGACTTTGCTCGGGAGAGCAAGAAAACGACCAAGAGCCTCGACCTGCAGACCATCCTCAACGATACGGTTCGACTGGTGGGAAACCACCTCAAGATCAAGAAGATACGCCTGGCGATCGACTTGCATGAGCACTTGCCAACCACCCATGGAGACCGCCAGTTGCTCACTCAGGTGTTTATGAATCTGCTGCTCAACGCAGTGGATGTCCTCCCGGAAAAGGGCGAAATCCGTATCAGCACCGATACCACAAGACGAAAGGGCTATCTGGCCGTGGATATTACCGACAACGGTCCCGGAATTCCGAGGCACGTCATGAGCCAGATATTCGATCCCTTTTTCACGACCAAACCGAGGGGGGAAGGGACCGGCCTGGGCCTTTCCGTGTCCAGGGGCATTGTGCGTCAACTCGGCGGTTATCTCTCGGTGACGAGCCAGGTGGGTGTTGGCACGACATTTACGGTTCTGTTGCCGGAGACGGCCGTGCCCTCGGATCTGAATTCATTGCGAGGTGCGAGCGACCCGGCTGACACGAGCGGTCCCGAGGTAGCCCGTGAAAGGGGGTAGGCACGTACGCGGTAATCACACACGGAGGTAGTCACAGTGTCCATCATCAGCATATCCGGGCTTTCCTACACCTTCAGTGAGACCATCACCGAGCGCGTGTCATCACGCTTGGCGTACAGGTGCATCGCTGATGAGGTGTTCCAGGAAGCGGCCGAGCGTCTGGGCATCTCGCGGGCGACACACGAGAAGGCATTCACAGAGAGTTCCGGGTTGTTCGGCATGTCGGCTGCGACGAGGAAGGTGTACACGGCGCACATTCGCTCGACCCTCGCCACTCATTTCCTGCAAGATCATGGGATCTATGGCGGTCCTTTCGGCGTCCACCTGATTCGTGGTGTGTCGCATCTGCTGAACGTTCGGATCCGTGCGGAGCTCGAAGATCGCGTCAAGCTGAAAGTGGAGCGCGACGCCTGTTCTTCCAGTGAGGCCCGATCGTCAATCATCAAGGAAGACCAACAGCGCCGTGCATTGGCAGAAGCCCTCTTTTCGGCTGACGATGACGACGATCATCTCTTTGATCTGGTTATCAACACATCAAACATGACAGTGGAAAAGGCTGCCGACGTCATCGCGGACACCGTGGGCATGAGCCGATACAAGCCGATGACCTATTCTGTGGGGTGTTTGGAAGCCCAGGAACTTGCGAACCGGATCATCGTGGCTTTGATCGATCTCGACCCGGATGTCGATGTGCGCGTGGACGCCGGCAACGTCCAGGTTCGTCTCACGCCGCGAGGCTTGATGAGGAAAAAGAAAGTGCGCTTGGCACGCCAAAGGGCAGCTCGGATTGAGGGAGTCAAGAACGTGACCATCCAGGTTCTTGATGATCTGGTCGAGCGGACGGGCAGTCGTTGAGGGTTTCGTTAGGGGACGTCATGGAAGAAAAAGACAGCAAGGAACTGAATATTCTTGTGATTGACGACGAACCCATCGTCTGCAAGACACTCAAGCGTGCCTTGGGGCGGCCCGGGTTCGCCGTGGAAGTGTTTGAAGATCCGACCGCTGCCTTGGAGACATTCGATCGGCAAGACTTCCACATCGTGGTGACGGACGTCATGATGGGCGATCTGAACGGCATTCAAGTGCTGAACCACGTGCTGGCAAAGTCGCCAGGTACCAAGGTGATCATCATGACCGCCTATGCCTGCATGAGCCTGGCCCGTCAGGCCGTCGAGAAAGGTGCCTTTGACTTCATCGCCAAGCCGTTCGACACGGAAGGTATCCGGGCGATCGTCACCAGGGCGGCTGAGGCGCTACGCAACGAAGACTCCCGTGCTGATTGTCGCAAGAGCCCAGCCGCCGATGAGTGAGACGATCGACATCGGCAACGGCATTTCTTCTCACCGACCTATACCAACACCGCCCTCGTGTCGGCGGCAGTCGCAGACTAGCCCGGGTTCACCAGTTTCGCGTTTGGCACCAAGTCAACGTTGGCGTGAGGTTGTCATCTGAACGCTGATTCTACCATAGGCCCGTGCGTTCCATTCAGTCACCCAGCGTGACGCCGCCAACGGGCGTGATGATGTCGATCTGCTTGTCGATCGTCGCGGCCCCGGCGTACGAACCGGTGACAATCACCAGTCTTCCTCCTTCCGGTGTGGCGTCGACGGCCTCAGCCAACTCGTCGAACGGATCGAATACCGAGCCGTCGCCTCCGGCACTCGCCTCCGCGTCGAGGTGCACGGCGTTTGCGCCTTGGAACGAGTTGATCGCATCGGCAAGTTTCCTTTTGGTAAACGCCACGCCGCTGTTGATCGACCCCACCTCGCAAGTAGTCTGATTGTGGATTCCGATAGCACGACCAGTGACATCCTGAATGATGGGGCTTCCCACGCTAGTGGGGACCGTGAACGCGCTATGCCCGATTTCCGGTGCGTCGAAGTACTCGAGCGAGCCGAGGGCCGTTTGAAGCGTAAAGGAATCGCTGTTCCCGATACAGAGACCGCCACCAACAGGGTCGAGGTTGTCACGTCCATAACCCGCCACGCGCAAATTCAGAAAGGGTAGTGGGCCGCCGTTGTCCGGTCGGAGGAAGCCCTCGTTCGCGGCGGCCTCATTGCCATTGGCATCCGGTCCGACGGTGAAGACGGCCCAATTCTTGGCCGGAACTGAAATCGAACCGACTCTCGCGTGTTGGAAGTCTACGACGCCCGTGATCGGATAGATCCGTGTATCGCTGTCCGTCTGTACGCAGCCCTCATCTGTTGAATCCGGCACGTTGAATTGAACGACACTATCCAGAAAGCCCAGCCCGACAGTTCCATCGGCGCCGGGGTCCACACAACCCCCGTCCGTCACGAACGCTCCGTTGGAAAGTATGAATGCGTTGCAATAGTAGCCGCCACCAATGACACGCCCGACGCCGACGCGAGAGTCGCGTGCGAGCTTCACGCGCTCGTCCACAAGGCAAGGCAATGGTCCGTAGAAACTGCTGTCCACTGAATCAGAAGCCACGGGAGAGCCAGCGCCGTTGCGGTTTTCGCCCGCAAAAACGTTTGCGGTCGCCGACGTCAGCATGACGACGCCAACAACAACGAACACTGCAGTACGGGTAGCGACTGCGCTCTTCATGAGATCACGGTCCCGCATCGAAGCCTCTTTGGAAGGCCGCCGCATCGCCCAGATCAACGTCGCCATCCTGATTGCCGTCGCCCGCGCGGCAGTCCGGACCGATGACGACATTCGGGCCCATCATGCAGTTCGCCAATTCACTCAGGTCGGCAAGGTCAACGCGGCGATTGCCGTCAAAATCGCCGGGGCTTGGCAGCAACAACCCCTCGATCGCCCCGACGCACATGCGATATCCGGAGTTGGTGGTTTCGCCGGATAACGACTGACCGACCATGATGATCATGCCATCCGGGTACACGACGGCGTCTCCCTCCAACGATGCAAAACGCACGTGCAATGCCCTCATAGCCGAGGAATTCACCGCAGGGGTCCATGCCGTTTCTGCCTCCCGGTTCCGGTCTTCGCCATCGACACGCGCGTGAGGCGCAGCGTACAGCACGAAGCCGATGATCGCGGCAGGCAATCCATACGTCGTGGGTCGAAATCGATAATATGTGCGCATGGCACTTAATCTCCCAGCGTGACGCCGCCGACCGGCATGACGATGTCAATGTGTTTGTCAACGGTGGCCGATCCGGCGTAGGAACCGGCCACAATCACCAGCTTTCCGTTTGTCGGCGTGGCGGTGACCGCCTCGGCCAGTTGGTCGAACGGCTCGAACGCCGTGCCGTCACCGCCGGAAGCGGCCGCCGCGTCGAGATGGATCGCGTTCGTTCCTTGAAAGGCGTTGATGGCATCGGCGAGGTTGTTCTTCGTGAACGCCACCCCGCTATTGAAGGCCGCCACCTCGCAGAGGCTCGTATTGTGAATCCCGATCACGCGGCCCGTACTGTCCTGGATGATCGGTCCGCCCGACGCGCCGCCTTCCGTATCCGCGCGGTGCCCGATCTCGTTCAGGACGAAGAATTGCAGAATCCCTGTGTCGGTTTGTAGCGTAAACGCGTCGCTGTTACCGCCGCAGTTGCCACCGTTGGCCGGATGTGTGTCGTCTCCGTACCCGCTCACACGCATGGTCGACAACACAATCGGTCCGCCGTCATCGGGTCTGAGAAACCCTTCGACGGCTGCCGCCTCGTTGCCGAAGGCATCCGGTCCGACCGTGAACACCGCCCAGTCCTTGGTCGGAATGGAAGCGCCTAATATGGTCGCGTACTGAAAATCCACGACCGTGTGAATCGGGTAGGACCTCGTACTGCTATCCTCATGGGACAGCCGTCGGACGTCGAGTCCGGCACGTTGAATTCGACCGATCCGTTGAGGAACCCAATGTCGACAACACCGTCGTGGTCGCCGTCCACGCAGTGCCCCGCCGTGGCGAAAGCACCGTTCGACAACACGAACGCGGTGCAGAGGCTAGCGCCGTTGATGCGCCCGATACCGATTCGAGAATCACGGCCGAGTTGGGTGCGCTCATCGCCAAGACAAGGCGCTCGCACCGACGGCGAATGATCGAACGGATCGATATGGGTGCTCGGCTCCTCAAGATGCGACTCCTCCTCGGCGAATGCAACGCCCTGAACCATCGCCAGGAGCGGTAACGCAGTGACGACGCTCGATAGAACGCCTATGGTCCATGATTGTCTCGGCACGATATTCTCCCTCATCCATCCACCGGATAGTCATCAGACGTCCGGCGAGTGTTCTGTGAATACGACTGGGAATCAAAGGGTCCAACCTACCCACATCGTGGACGGTCGCTGTTTCACTGAGGCCGTATGAGCACCAGAACCAATCCTCGCCCTTCGTGTAATGATGACATAGCCTTGCCAATCACGGCCCCGTGCAGTCGATCGGGGTCTCCTGCACGCATGGCATGGCCGGGTACGTCGGACGTCGTCAGCAAGTCACCCGGCTCGATCGCGCCCCGACTTGCATCCGCCCAGCAGTAGACCCGTCCCGACATAGCCACCGGGTGTTCACCGTCCGCAATCGATCCCGTCTGACCCATGATCAGCCCGGGATCAATACCACCGGCACCGCTGATGACACCGGCCAGTCGGGGATCGTAGGCCCGTGCGCTCACTTCCAGTTTTCCAGGATTCAGCGGGTCAATCGATACCAGGTATCCGGGCCGGATGTCGGTGCCGCGTATGTCGAACGATTCGGAGAAGTCGCTGCCTCCGTCGATGCGCAAGATGTCGGTCCGTACGCGACCCTTCCCACTGTCTTCGAAGTCGCCGTCGATCGTCACGGTGCTTTCGCCCTGTTCGTTGCGAACGCGGATTCGACCGTAGCCCGTGGAACCACCGCCACCGTCATAATTGCCGTCGAGCAGAATGCCAATGTCATCGGATAGCGAGTTGCTATTGGGATCGTAGTCGTTTTGATAGAGGCGAATCTTGGCGCCGGTGCTGGACTCCGCGTCGATCTGCACGCCCTCTTTGCCGTCGGCCTGCCGAAGCACGATCTGCGCGCCATCGTTTCCGTCTTCGGTCGCCACGATTTCGACCATCCTGAAATTGCCGGCATCATCGCGCAGGTACAGGTGGGCTCCATTGGAAGAGGACTCCGCATCCAGAATTGCCGTGGCGTTGTCTTGCGAATTGCGCAGCCTGAGCTGCCCGCCGTCTGCACCCGTTTCGCTGGCCAACAACTCCACTGTTTCGGATCCGTTTACGTGATACATGACGAGTTCCGCGGCGGCGTCGTCATTGTTACTGCCGTCAAGTTCGATCGTGACGTTGCCGGCAGAGTCTGCCAGACGGATCTGCCCTCCTCCGCCGCCTCCGACGGACGGGCTGGATCCCGGTTCACAGGCGTTGAGCATCACGGTATCGTCACCGGTGCCATCGGCGAGCGTCGTGGTTCCACAGACTCGAATCTGCCCGTTCAAATCAGTTTCCGACTCCGTTCCGACCACGACACTTGCGCCTTGAAATGTGCCCCGTGTGACTGATCCTTCCGGTCCGAAGACCCTCAATGCCCCGCCGGACGAACCACCGCCCAGATCCAGATGTTCGCTCAGTTCCGTGCTGCCCACGGTATCGACCGTCAGCGCAAACGGAGCTGCGGTAAGCGGCACACGCGGAGTAAGTTCATCGCCCCCGTTGACTTGCACGCCAAGCTCGCTCGCACCGCCATTGATGGCACCGAAGGGGACCGGGATCTGCGTAGTCAGTACGCCACGCTTCACCATCACGCCGTCAAGGTCGATCGGCGAACCCATCGGTGTTCCCTGGTCGTCGTACAGTTGGAATGTCAGATCCGTGGGTTCATTGATGGGAACGCCGAAATCGTCGGCGAGAAAGGCCTGAAAGCTTAGACGCCGCGCCAAGGGATTCAGCCCTCCGGCCGCCGGGCCCGCAGCGCAATCGGGGTCCGGTACTCCGGTACACGATCCGGCGAGACATCTGTCCGCCATGGTGCAGTCGTCGTTGTCATTGCACACGGTGCCATCGGCCGCATGATTCGGCCGGCAGACACCTTGTTGACACGAATCCGCGTTAGAACATGTGCTGGACGCGTCGGACCCGCAGGGAGTTCCCGGAGGTAGTGGATCGTACCCGCAAGATCCTTGGATGCAGTGGTCGGCGGTACACTCGTTTTCATCGTCGCATTGGGCGTCGAGGAAACAGCAGTTCTCGTTGACGATGAACTCACAGGATCGTGTTTCTTCGTCACACCGATTCAGGGTGCGGGGATTGCCGTCGTCACAGTCGCGCGTCAAGCCGGCGTCGCACACGCCTTCCAGGCAGGTGGTGTCGAGCGTGCAAAAACGCCCGTCATTGCAAGCTGATCCGTCAGAAAGCTTGTTGGATTGGCATAGGCCGTCGCCATCACACGTGTCGGGCTGATCGCAGGGAGACTGCCGCCGGTCGCCACACGGCAGACCGGCCGCGCGCGGCGTACTTGTACAGGTCCCCGGACTGCAAGCATCGGGACGCTCGCATTGATCGTTCGTGCAAGGATTGCCGTCGTCGCAATGTTCGTCGGCCACGCAACAGCCAGCCACCGGCGTATGGACGCAGGACTCGAGCGCGGCGTTGCAGGAATCGACGGTGCAGGGATTATCGTCATCACAACTCAACGATCCCGGCTGACACACGCCGTCTGACCCGCAATATTCGCGCCCGTTGCAGAAATCTCCATCGCAGCAGTCGCTGTCGTCGACGCACGCGGACGCACAAACGCTGATGGCAAATCGATAGTTGCCGCACGCGTTACCGGAGCCGTCCACAACGAACCAGTAGCTGACGCCGGACTCCACCTGCAAGTTGCCTAGTCGCGGAATGACGGACCCGGCACCCGGGCATCCCTCATCGGCACAGGCGATGTCGAGGTTGGTCTCTCCGGTGCCATTGGGCGGGCAGTTTCCTGCGGCCGACGAGTACACGTACAGCTTGGCGTCGAATTCCGTCCCGTTGCACATCGCCACATTGATGCACTGGGTGGAGGGTGCGGTCAGGCGGTATACGACGTCCGGCGATCCGGAGGCGTCCGGACATGATTCATCGTAGTTGTCGTTCGCCCCGCAGGTCGTCCCCGTGTCTACGAATGGAAGTGACTGAATCTGCGTCGCTGACGCGCAGGTTTCCCCACCTCCGCCAGAGGCGGATTGGCTGACAAGGCCGACGACGAACATGAGTGCCATAGCACGCCCAAGGGTGGATTTCATGGATGAATCTCCAGTTTTCCTGCGAAGTTTTCAAGCGAGGGGCTCACCCGCACACGGGTGTAGTCCGGCCCTCTGTTCATAACGCGAACACGCCACTGGGAGGGTACAGAAAAAAGCGAAAGTCTTTTGCATCCGAGGACGAAAATGCAAACCTGCGGGGAATCATCGGAGACTGGTATCGAAGGTATCTTGTCCGGCCAGCCCGGTTTCTTCGCGTGTATGTGGAAAGCCAGGCTCAGGCTCTCTACGCTTGCGCGTTCTCTGCCGGCGGCGTGCCGACAGGATCCGCATGATGGCAATGCGGCAGGGGCTGAGAAAACGCCCCCAGCCTGAGGGTTCTTCATTGACCGGACAAGGTGTCCGTTTTGTTCGTACCCATGATTGTCTCCATCCCCAACCCCCTGGCGGACCTTGGCTCTTCATTCGGGCCAATCCACGACGCGTTTTGCCAATCCGGATCGCGCGTTAGAATGCTCTGTCGGATACCGACGGCCACGCGGCCAGGTGTTTGCCGGAGTCAGCCATTGGAATCGCAACGGGTCGATCAAATCACGCAGGGTCTATTGCGCCTCCGCGAAGGCGATTCCTCGGCCGCCGCCGAGCTCTTTCCCATGGTGTACGACGAGCTGCGCGCGCTGGCGGCGAGCTACTTCCGCCAGGAGCGATCCGATCACACGTTGCAACCCACGGCCTTGGTTCACGAAGCGTACATGAAACTGGTGAATCAAAAACGGGCGCAATGGAAGGACCGGGCTCATTTCTTCGCGGTCGCGGCCGAGGCGATGCGTCGCCTCTTGATCGACCATGCCAGAAAACACGGTGCGGCGCGCCGGCAACCGCGCACGCTACCCCGGATCGGCCGGGACGCGACCGACACACCGATGTCGGAGGCGGACCTTGTGGCGCTGGATGATGCGATCGAGCGATTGCGTGCGCTCAACGAGCGCCAGGCCCACGTCGTCACACTGCGATTCTTTGGCGGCATGACGGTGGAAGAAGTCGCTCAAGTCATGAACCTCTCCGAAAACACAATCAAGGGCGATTGGCGCGTGGCACGCGCATGGCTTCAACAAGCACTGGAGCGGGAGGCCGACCATTGACCTCCGAGCGCCATTCGAGAATCTCCGACCTCTTTCTGGCAGCGTGTGAGCTAGACGCATCGGAACGTGACGCGTTTCTGAATCACGAGTGCGCCGGCGATGATGAATTGCGCGTAGCCGTCGACTCATTGTTGGAACGGGACGCTCAACCGGCGGCCGTCGATCGACCGTTGATTGACACCATCATGCGTCATGACTTGGAGTCCGGCAGCGCGCAACGCTGGATTCCCCAACAGATCGGCCAGTACGAGATCCTCGATCAATTAGGACGGGGTGGAATGGGCGTGGTCTTCAGGGCTCGACAAGGACACCCTCCACGGACGGTGGCCCTGAAGATGATCCACCAGGCCAACTTTTCACCAAGGGTCATTCGACGTTTCGAATTCGAGGCCGAGGTGCTGGCGCGCTTGAAGCACCCGGGAATCGCGCAGATTTTCGACGCGGGAACCGCCGAAGGACCGTTCGGTCCGCAGCCATATTTTGCGATGGAACTTGTGGACGGCGTGCCGCTTACCGACCATATGCGGGACGCCGGTCTGGACATTCGCGCTCGTCTCGCGCTTCTCGCCGATGTCTGTGATGCCGTCCACCACGCGCACCAGCAGGGCGTAATCCATCGAGATCTTAAACCCGCCAACATACTGGTCGAGAAATCGGGACTTCCCAAGATACTGGATTTCGGGGTGGCCCGAGTGTCTGACCAGGACCTGACGGTCACCGCGGAAGGAGGCGTCGCGCAGGTGCTCGGCACCCTTCCCTACATGAGTCCCGAACAGATACGAGGTTCGCGCGATGATGTGGACATACGCTCCGACGTCTATTCCCTTGGTGTCATCGCGTACGAGATTCTGAGCGGGCGACTGCCGTACGATCTGCGCAGCACCAATATCGCCGAAGCGGCGAGGATCGTGCACGACGAGTCGGTTCCGCCAGTCGGGGCGGTCGTCCCCGCGTGCAGGGGCGATGTGGAAACCATCGTCCAAAAAGCGCTGGCCAAGGAAAAAGAACAACGTTATACATCCGCTGCTGACCTTGCCGCCGACATACGGCACTATCTGCAAAACGAACCGATCATCGCACGCCCCGCGACGACTCTTTATCACTTCCGCAAGCTTGTCTCGCGACACCGGCTGCCGTTCGCGCTGGCGGCAAGCCTGTTCGTGGTGGCCATCGCTTTCGGCGCATGGATGAGTTTGTTGTATTCCCGCGCCGAGCGCGAACGAGTGCGTGCCGCGGAGGCCGAAGTACTGAAGTCCCAGGAGGCGGAGCGCGCCAACCAGGCAGGTGAGAGAGCCCGGCGCGAGGCCGCTCTCGCCCAGCGCGTCCAGGGTTTTCTGATTGACCTCTTCGAAACCAACGACCCGGATGAGGCGCTCGCCGCCACCATCACCGTTCGCGAGGTCCTGGATCGAGGCGCCGAACGGGTAGCCGGCGAATTGGCGCAAGAGCCAACGGTCCAACTCGAAATGATGGATGTGATCGGCCAAGTCTACCTTAAACTCTCCTTGTATGAACGCGCAAAACAGCTCGCAAGCCAATCGCTGGAAATACGAAGACGGATGTTCGGGGCGTCGCATGCGGAAGTGGCCAAGAGTCTCGAATGGCTCGCACAGGCCGTCAAATCGGAGAGCGATTACGAACGGGCGACGGAACTGGCGTCCGAGGCTGTCGACATCAGCGTGAATCGGCTCCCGGATGACCATCCCGCCACGGCCAGACGCCTTGTGCTACTCGGAGAGCTTCAGACCACCACCGGTCATCTGGACGCGAGCGAGAAATCGCTTACCACCGCACTGGATATGCAACGCCGGCTGTTTGGCACCGAGCACGAGGACCTCGTCGAGACCCTCAATCAGTTCATGTACTTGCGACTGGCACAGGATCGGCTTGACGAGGCTGTAGAGATCGGGCGCGAGCTGCTGCGCGTCTGCAGCAAGGTACATGGTGACCGTCACACGGCAACCGCCGGCGCCAAAGCAACCCTGGGTGATATGCTACGCCGCGTCGGCGCACTGGACGAGGCCGAGGTCGTGACCCGGGAAGGCCTACGCACGTTTCGCGATCTGCTGGAGCCGAATCATCCCCACATCGCCGCTACGGCAAACAATCTTGCCTTGGTTCTGAAGGACAAGAAGCAATACGAGGAAGCAAAACGCCTCATGAATGAAGCGCTGGAAGTGCGCCGGTCTCGCTACGGTCCGCGGCACGCGCACGTGGCGCAATCGCTGTTCAATCTCGCATCATTGATGCTCGAACTTCACGAGAACGCCGAGGCCGAGCCCCTTCTGGCCGAGGCCTTGAGCATTCTCGAGGAGCATTTCGACGAACACCATCGCCATGTACTACTGCTACGCTACCAGCTTGGCCTGGCCATCTTGAAACAGAAGCGCTTCGCCGAGGCGGAGCCGGTCCTTCGACAGGTGCTCGAGGGCTACGAGCAGACGCTTCCTCGAGGCCACCGCTTCATTGCCTATACCCAGGGGCTGCTCGGCGGGGCGCTCGTGCAATTGAATCGTTTTGATGAGGCAGAACCCTTGTTGCTCGCCAGTTGGGATACGCTACGTGCGGAGGGCAACAAGAGCCGCATGGACCGGGCAGCCGAGCGACTCGTCGAACTGTATACCGGCTGGGACAAGCCGGATCTTGCTGCGCAATACCGAACCTCCGACGATAGGGGTGCTGCCCAAAAACCACATTGAGCGACAGGGGCCGACGGACTGCAAAGTTCGTGGGAAATACAATGCGCGTTCGAGGCTATGGCGTCCCCGCCGCCGAGACCAGCGGCACGTGCCGTCATCCTGCAAATCGACCTCCTACTTCTCTGACAGTTGCTCGACACGCGAAGCCCGAATAAGACTTCTGTAGGTTGACGTGATGAAGAGGATTGCGAAATAGGTCCGAATTCTATGAATAGCCGTTTGATGCCGCCCCACAGGAGCGCGACTTTGGAACGGTCAGATTCGATTCCCTTCTCACGGCCTCAGTACGCCTGACGTTCCGGCTCACTCGTCGTTTGTCGATGCAACCAGTTCCTCGAATCGTCGGTTGTGCCTGCGGTGGCAGAAGATCGTCTACAAGTGCAACAGCGGACGAACACACAGGTCGACTATTTCGTGCCGGGACGCACCGAGCGGTTGCGATCCGGGTCCGGATGGTTGGCGGAGCGCGTCTCACCGCCGGCCATGACGTAGATCGCTCGGCGGTCACCGACAATCGGACAGGAATACTCGCAGATACCGCACCCGATACATCGCTCTGCGTCCAACACCGGCACCGACAGTTCCTTCTCGATCTCTACGGCGGCATGCAGTTCGGGGGTCCGCGCGAAGACGCCTTCGATTTGCACAGCGTCTGCACTGTTCCCGATGATCCGGCGTCTCTCCACCAAGCCGTCGGCATGCTGCACGGAAATGTGGTAGGCTGTGGTGCCTTCTCCTTTGAATTGATCTTCGTCGAATGAGCAGCAACCTGGCTTGCCTGAACTTCCGCCTTCCACCTCGCCCAACGTCACGCGACCCCCGGTCGCGCCAACAACGAGTTTCCTCCCACCTCGCACCGTCCGGCTTCGTCGTTCCGTGTAGATCGCCTTGGGGCTGGTCGGGCACACTTCTTCGCATACGGCACAGGGGATGCCCTTGCTGTGCGGTAGGCACCGCCCCACATCGAAATGGGCGAGCCCGAGTCGAACCGGCCCCTGATCTGCGCACTCTTGGAGACCGAGTTTCTCGTCGACCGAGAGTCGCTGAATCGCACCGGTCGGGCAGACTTCACCGCACATGGTGCAGTGCATCTGACAGTAGCCCATGCGGAAGTTGAGAATCGGGCTCCACAATCCCTCGAGGCCGCTCTCGAACCAATCGGGCTGCAGGACATTCGTGGGGCACACGCGGATGCACTGGTCGCACTTGATGCATCGTTCGAGAAACTCGAGCTCTTCGCACGCGCCTGGTGGGCGAATCACCTTTGACGAAAAATCGCGGCCCGATCGCCCGGACACGCGCATAAGCGGATAGAAGAGCGCACCGGTGATCGCTGCAAAGAGCAATTTGCGCCGCGACGTATCGGTACCGATCACTTCTCGCCGCCCGGACGGGAACCGCGCAAAGCTCAATGCGCCCTCCGGGCAATCCTCGATACAGTTGAAGCAGACGAAGCACTCGGCTTTTCGAAGCGAAGTGTGCGGGTCGCAAGCGGCTTCGCAGCGCACGAGACATTCCTCACAGTCCGTACACTTGTCCGGATCCCGCTCGACACGCCACCATGCGAAGCGGCTGAGAACCCCAAGCAGCGCACCGAGAGGACACAACACGCGGCAGAAAAAGCGTGGGTAAGCAAAGTTCACCACGACAAGAAAGAAAAAGACGAGGCCGATCAACCATGCACCCTGGTAGAAGCGCCGCCCACTCAGCACGGTAAGCAGTGGCTGCTGAACGGTCGGCAGCACGCTTCCGGTCAGTGATCGATACATGATGCAGATGGGATCCAGCAGGCCGATCTGCAGCGTGCCCAACACTGCCGCAGCCAGCAATCCGGCGAGCAGGTAGTACTTGATTCGCTGCCTGGGCGTGTAGCGAGACACCGAGCGCGATGCCCTGATCCCAGCCGCCCATGCCACCGTGCAATACGAGCACCGGCGGACCGCTCCCCACCATGGCGTATTCCACCGGCCCCTTCGTCGTGTCGAGGACATGCCCGTATCGGCGTAGTCGACGAAGGGAATCGGCTCGATGCCATTGGAAGGCGATTACGCCGACGGTGAACGCGACAATGACGACGATTAGAGTGGTCAACTGGCTCGGCTCCCTTCTGCATTCAGCGCGCAGGTATCTCAGGTTGACGGACTTGTATCGGATTCGTTAGTGCGGATCGCCTGGCCAAGGGGGAAAAATTGGCCTCTACGGCTGCGCGCCTTGCGCCATCGGCGTTACCGGGGTCGGCCATATGAAGCCCTGTGACTTCTCGCTATTTGCCGGCAAAGCGATCGGCCCATTCCCTGGCCCTTGCGTTGTATCCTGCGTCAGGTTCCATTGCATGCCGAGCTTCGAAGTAGTTCGCCAAGGCATCCGTTACGATTGCGCGTACCTCGTGATTCTTGTGAAGTTTGAGAGCGCTTTCCGCTGCTTCCAGGAACAAAAGTCCGGCTTCCGCGGACCTGCCTTGCGATTGCAACAATATGCCTGAGTTGACGAGCGATCGAATGGTCTCGCCGTGGTCCGCACCAAGCGCGCGCCGGCTTCTTTCAAGCGACTCTTCGAAATACGGCCTGGCCTCGTCCTTCCGGCCCATGTCGTAGAGAATCTCACCCACAAGGTTGATTCGCCGTATGACCGGCGGGAAATCGTCGCCGGACACGCGGCGTCCTCCATCCAGGGCTTCGCGCGCGTATGGCAGCGCTTCGTCCAGGCGATCCATCTGCTGGAGAACCACGGCGATGCTGGCGATTGCGTTGAGTGTGCTTGGATGCTCGGGGTCCAGCGCAAGACGATAGGAGTCCATGGCCTCTTCATAGTAGGGCAAAGCTTCCTCGAGTCGGCCCATTTTTCTGTACAGCCTGCCCATCTCCTGGATACAACGAATGGTGTATGGATGCTGATCGCCAGATACCCGCCTGCGCGTGCTCAGCGCCTCGCGGAGATACGGCATCGCCTCCTCAGGTCTCCCCATC
>Ga0055452_10000047_pt1 | contig 24187 bp, 18 predicted proteins | sample China_Galinas_PW_6_FD_57735 | JGI IMG/M metagenome (GOLD analysis project Ga0055452, IMG submission 57735) | Wetland microbial communities from San Francisco Bay, California, USA, that impact long-term carbon sequestration - China_Galinas_PWC_D2 | ecosystem: Environmental > Aquatic > Marine >... | reverse complement strand
GCCACGTCAATGTGGCAATAATTTCCGGAAAAAGGTGGCAAAAATTCCCGGAACGCGCATGGGGGCAAGCCACAAGACTCTCGCAAGGGGCGGGAGGTTGCCCGTGTGGGCGATGTGGCGACGCCCGCATCTGAGCCTGGAGCTGAGTGGCGTGTCACCACGGCTGTCCTGGAAGACGGCTCCTGGGCGATCGCTGGCGTCGTAGGATTAAGCAAGGACTTGATTGGACAGATTGTGATTGAAGTCAAGAAAGGCGGCGATTTCAAGACCGACGCGGTCCACCAACTCGCTCATCGAATCCTGGTGGCGAGCGCTCAAACACCAGTGGCCGTTCTTGAACACGCTCGAAACGGTCAGCAGGCTCGAGAACCTAGTTGCGTCCTATGTAGACGAGCACAACACCCGTCTTCCTCACTCCGCATTCCGCGGCCAAACGCCCGACGAGATTTGGTTCGGTACCGGAGCCCACGTTCCCGATGAGCTTGATGCCGCCAGAAAGGTCGCACGCGAATCTCGAATGGAGGCGAACCGCGCATCATCGTGCGAGCCGCTCAAGTCGTCCGCCAACTGACGATCAACACAGCGCATGGAGCACAGTTCTCGATAGCAAACAAGGTCGCCTGTGGCCTCGACGGCATGACGCCGCATGTGAACGGCCTCGCCGCTCCCAAAACCAACTGGTGCGCCTGCCGGCCCCGGGGCATTCAGCCGTCTTCCCCGGCTTGGACCTCACGCAGCCCAAGTGACGAGAACTCGCGTACAAAGGTGCAGAATGTCCTGGTTGATAGCACGGCGTCGTGCCTGAACTGACTCTTGGCGAACTAAGGTGCCAGCGCAATGTCATATCAGTGACTGTCCCCGATTTCTCCCGATTTCTTCGGACCCTCACCAGCCGGTTCCAGGCGTCGTAGGCGTACTGGAAGTGGCCGTCGTCGATCAGGTTGCCGGCGTTGTCATAAGCGTAGGTGCGTGAAGTGCCATCGTAGGGCTCGTGGATCAGCCGCGTGTCGCCGCCGTCGCACGCTTGCCACTACGCGAGATGAGCAGCAGGCCGGCGACGAATACCAGGCCGGCGGGGATCAGCAGATGCGCCGGCAGGTGCGCCCAGGATTCGGTATCGTCGGCACCGGACGGTATGATGCCCAGCCGCGCCGCAGCCGAGGGATACGAGACCGCAAGGACGGTGAGCCCGTTGTACAGCAGGTGGACGATCATTCCGGGAAGTACGGAGCGGGTGCGTAGGCAGAGATACGCCAGCACAAGCCCGAGGGCGCCGGTCACCAGAAATTTGAAGAGGACGAAGTGGAACACCGCGAACACCGCGGCCGACACGAGTACGGCCGTCCCACGCCGCCCGGTGGTCAGCAAGCCCTGGAACAGGAATCCACGAAAGAGCAACTCCTCGCACACGGCCGGAACCACGGCCAGGAGGAGCAGCACGAGCGGCACCGGCATCGCCTGCAGCGCCAGTGTCATATCTTCGGCACTCTTCTGAACGGCTTCCGGGACACCCACGATTCCGCTTTGCAGGACATTCAGCTCGTGCGCAAGGATCGGTGCGGACAAGCCAATCAAGGCCGCTGCCAGCACATCACGCATGCGGGGGGCGCGCAAGGCGAAGGAACTCAGCACATTCGTGCGCCAGTAGAGTAGGATGATCAGCGGCACGCCGACAAAGAGCAGCGGCATGAGCAGGCCCGACATCTGCAACAGGTTGGTGGCGTCTTCGCTTTCACCGGGGGAGATCGTCGATTGAATGAAGAACCACGTGGGGAACATCAGCGAAACGACCAGCAGACTCATCGGCACCGATGGCGATGAGGACGGCCGAATCAGCCGGCGTGAAAAAACGCCCTTCAGCGACCCCGAATCGGCAAACACAACGGATTCCTTGCCGAAAATGCTCGCGGCCACCGCTACCGCGGCGGCGGCATACATCGTGGTCGAAAGAAGCACCAGCGTCGTTTGCCACCATTCCACCTGTGTTTCCAGCAGCAGGTCGCGCGCCAGCAGCACCATGTTGCCCACCGGCATGACGAGCATCACACCCTCGAGTTCGGTGGCCGGCAGAGCGGCAATGCCGCCGGGGATCAGCACGGCCAGTATCACCGGCGTGACGTAGTTTTGTGCTTCCTTGAAGGTCCGGGCATAGCTGCACACCGCGATCATCACCGCAGACATCAACACGGCAAAGGGTATCAGCGCCGCCAGGATCATGGCCATCTTGCCGAACGGCAGCGCCTCGTCCGAGCCGGACAGAATGCGGTTGAAGCCGCCGAAGTACACGGTGGCGCTGACGCTGGCGAGGTTGAGCATCGCCCCCAGAATGGCCACCGTGGTCACCACGAGGAACTTTCCGACGATCAGATCGATCACCGGCACCGGGCAGACCATCAGCGTCTCCAGCGTGCCTCGCTCGCGCTCCCCTGCCGTCAGGTCGATGGCAGGATAGATGGCCCCGGTAATGGTCAGCAGAATCAAGATGAGCGGGAGGATCTGCCCCAACATGGACGTGGGCGTGGCCAAGTCCTCCACGTCTATGACGAACGGCTTGGCCAGCTCCCTGGGGATGTTTCGCGCCACCAGCCTGCGTTCGAGTAAATCGTCACCGGTTCGTTCCACGATGGACCGCAGGCGCATCAGCGCGTTATAGCTTCGAATATGCTCGGTGTCCGCGAGGAATCGCACCGTCGTGCGACGGTAGATTCCGCGAATCAACGGTCCTCTCTCAAACAAGACGCCGACATGGAGTTGACGCGCACGAATGGCGTCCTTGAGTTCCTCCAGCGATTGCAACGCGCCGATGTTGTAGAACTCAAGGGGCCTATCGGACTCATCTTCCGGCACAGGCTCGCCCGCCGCCTCCCGCGCGGCCTTTCGGGCTGCTAACTGGGCGGCATCACGCTGGATGAGGCTGTTCAAACTACGGCCGTCGTCTTCCGTCAGTACGCCGATCCTGACCGGCTCTTCGTCAAGCGAATCCACTTGATAGCTCACCGCTTGAATGGAACCGAGCATGAGCAATGGATAGAGCACGATGGGCACGACGATCATGGCGATGAGTGTGCGGTGATCGCGCAGGATGTCGATCAGCTCTTTGCCGTAGATCGTGGCGATGCGGCGATGAAAACTCATGGAGACGGGGCTCCCGTAGACTCGGTCGCGCCGATCAGCGACAGGAAGATGTTGGAAAGCCTCTCTTCACCGGATTGCCGGCGTAGCATGTCCAGATCGCCGTCCGCCACGATTCGCCCCTCGTGTAGCAACCCGATGCGGTCGCAAAGCGTTTCGGCTTCGTCCAAATAGTGTGTCGACAGGATGATCGTCTTGCCCTCGTCGCGCTCGCGGCGGATGAAATCGAGAATGACCCTGTTGCTCAGTACGTCGAGTCCGAGCGTCGGTTCATCCATGATCAGGATGGGGGGGTCGGCCACCAGTGCCCGGGCGATGTTCACGCGTTGCTTCTGCCCGGTAGACAGCGCACCGCACCGGAGCCTCGCAAAGTCGCGCATCCCGAGCCACTCGATCAAGTAATCCGCCCGAGCCCTCGCCGGTGCCCGTTCCATCTTGTGCAACTGGGCGAAGTATATGAGCAGTTCACGCGGGTTCAGGCGCTGGTAAAGCCCTGTGTTGGCCGTCAAGAAGCCCAGTATGCGCTTGACGGCTTCAGGCTGCTTTTGCACCGAGTAGCCGGCGAGCGTGGCCGAGCCGCCGGTCGGCTTCATCAATCCACTCAGCATGCGCAGCGTGGTAGTCTTGCCGGCACCGTTGGGACCGAGAAGCCCATAGATGTGCCCCTTAGGCACCGTGAAGCTGACGTTGGCCACAGCGCATTTTTCGCCGTCCGGCGTGGGGAAGACCTTGACCAGATTCTCCGCGATGATCATGTCCATACGAGCGGCATTGTAGCGTCGGCCGTGCATCGCGACAGAGGGCGTGATGATCAAGCGACAGAGCGACGATGCGACGGAGCGACGGAGGGTGCAAGTCAGTACCGCGACCGATTCGTGCGACTGTGGAAGGAGCACGAATGAGCGGCCTCAACGGCTAAAGGCCTAAGGAGCCTTCAGCCGTCAGCCGTCAGCCATCAGCAGATCGCCATACCGCTCCAGCGGTAAGGGCTCTAACGGGCTCAGCCAGCAACATAGGAGAAGGTTGACTTCATCCTTGGTGACGGAAGTGGAATGAAGGGACTGTCCGTCGCTGACGGCTGCAAGCCACATCATTCCTTTTGACCGCAGCACGACGAGCACGGCCTGCGACCGTTCGTAGCGTTGCAACGAGAATCCGCCTCGTCGCCAACCGCTGCCGCGAACAAGCAGGCCGCCCGGTACGAGCAACCAACAATCCCGGTTGGAGAGAAGGCGCGACGAACTGGAGCCTGCGAATAACATGAAGGCAAAGACGGCGATAATGATAGCCGCCGTTGCCAGATTGTCCCCTACGGCTGAGCCAACTGCCACACCAACTGCGATCAGTCCAAGCCACCAGCCCGACACACCTGCCAGTTTGTTGCGACGATGCACTTCCCGCATAAGCCTCGATTCCGGTTCTTCCGCATGGTCGTGCATCTTCTCGTTCTCATCATGGCCGCCGGATGAGTCCATCGCGTCACGAAACGCGGCCGTCGCGTCGTCCGACTCGTCGAGCACCAGCGGCTCGAAGGGAATCGCAACCGGTTCAATGACGTCACGATGTTCCGGCGGACAGCAACGGATAACGAAACCGGGTACGCGAACTTCGGCGAGTACCAGCGCCAGGGCCTGCGCAAGGGTGGACACGCCCGGACGCCCGAAATCCTCGACAATGATCTGCACAAGCTTCTCTGTGCTGCGGTCGTCGTGCAACGTGCACAAGTTTCTCACGCGGCGGTTCACGTGTTTTCTTACGGCGAGGAACACCAGGAAAAAGAAGAGGCCGATCATCCCCGTGCATACACTTACGAGCGTCGACGGACCGCTGAGCCATCGCAACCCGGTGAGCCACCCCAAGCCGCCCACGGCGGCGGTTGCCACGATCGACAAAATCAACACCGCAATGACAACGACACCGGTGGCAATCCCATACATCGAGTCCTTCCGGAACTCGACGTCGATGACTTGTGCGGTGACTTTGGCGTGTGGGCCTCCGGCACATGACGAATCGGATAAGCCCCCAACTTCTGCATCAGAATCAGGTATGTGCCCACTCATCATCCAAAACTGTACCTGTGATCCGGTCAGACCGCCACAGCGATTGGCGGCGAGGAGTGCGGCCTACTTGTGCTACTTTCTTGCGTACGAACGACGTCTGCACGCACGATCAAGATGGTCGATGGCAGCGCTACAGACTGCGTGCGCAGCCGAGTCATTCGGTCGAGCTATATGAACCAAGCACCCCCGACCAGAGATGGACCATTTTGACTTCCGGAAAACGCGATGTCAGGCGTTCCGCATATCGATGGCCGTTGTAGGCGGCGACCAGATACGCTTGGCCGCGATCAAGATCGGTGTAGAGCGCATGGCACCAGTTTATGAATGAGTGTCGGCTCAGCTTTTCGAGATCACGTTCAGACTCATCGGGTGGCGCAGCAGGTGCACGGGCGAGGACGTCATCCGGCGTCCACCAAGCCCTCGATACGGCCCAGCCAAGCGTGGGTGATTCTACAATCAGCGTGCCCGGAGAACGTGCCATCCGCTCGGCCGCTTGCCGCCAGGGCAGCCGCCGCCCGGCCAATCGCATCCTACGTCGCGTGCGCAACTCACCGAATAGATTGAACAGGCCGGCGTAGCTACCAAACAGAAGAACGACGACCAGACCGTACAACAGATAGAGTGCGATCAGCCCACCCACCATGAGGGTGCCCCAGAATGCAATCTTGACGAGTGTGCCGGTCATGGCACTCGAGATGATAACTCACGGCACTACACACTACCAGCGCGTCGGCCCGACGGATTGCGTGGTTCAGCCCCGCGCAGCAATCATCCACCGTTCAGTGGCATTTGCAGTACCAATTCCGGTCCGTGGGATCGTATGCCCTCGTCGTCGCTTTGTGCTCCCTCTTCGGTCGCCCTCAGTCGCTAGGATCGCACCGCGATCCGGTTCAGGCTCCCTCACGAGTCGCCTTCACCTCCGTCGCTTCCCCTCAATCCAGTGCCGCCACGGAATGGTACACCTCTCCTGTGGCTTTGTAGTAGGTGGCGCCAACGGCCTGCCAGTCTATGCAGTCCTGACACACCATGGGCAGATCGTCCCAGCGGTGATGGCGGTGGGCGTCGCGCACGCGGCGCATCGTGGTCGTCCAGATCTCCTCGATGGTGTTGTCGTTGACGTTGCCGCCGACGAAGCGACCTTCGTTGTCCACGGCACATGCGACGACGTCGCCGTTCCAATGAATGGCGCACGTGTTGTTGCCCCAGGGGCAGGCAATGCGGTGCTTGTACTTGCCGGTGAGGTTCTCCGCGGCCACGAATCCGGTCCAGGTGAGTTTCTCGCGCACTTTCACGTCCGCGCCGTGCTCCAGCCAGTACTCAATAAACGCCGCGGTCTCATGTTCGTTCTCTTCCATCTGCGAGAACTGGCAGATGATCAGTGGAGTGTCCACACCCTCTTCGTCCAACTGCCGCTTGCGGTCCAGCATGTTCTGCACGCCCTGGTAGACCGGCTCGTACTTGCCCTTGGGGTCGAGGGTGTAGCGTACGTGCTCGAAGGTTTCCTTGGACAGCCCGTCCAGGCTCAGGATGAAACGGTTGAGCCCGCAGGTGAGGATTTCCTCGTTGAATTCGTCCGTACAGTAGGAGCCGTTGGAATTGAGAACAATATTGGTCATGCCCAGTGTTCGCGCCTGCCGAATCTTGCGGAACAGCTTCTTGCCGAGAACCAACGCCTCGCCGTAGAAGGTCGGCCAGAACTCGGCGGCGGGCGTTTTCTCCGCCACTTCGTTGACGACTTTGGTCCAGAGCTCGTCCGTCATGTGGCCCTTTTCGCGCTCGAGCGACTCGTGATGGCAGTGGCGACAGCGGAAATTGCAAACGGCCGTCGTCTCACAAACGATCTGCGGCGGGAAATCGTGCTCTGTGAGGTTTGACTCGATCTTCAACAACGCGTTGAGTTTTTCCGGCGTCATGGCGGACGATACTCCTCTCTCCGACGTTAAGTAGGGTGGGCATCGCCCACCGGTATGGCATCATGGCAGGGCATTGGTGGGCAATGCCCACCCTACTCGCTACTCGCCTCTGACACACATGAATCGATGGGTGGCATGGGCAAACTCGTTTGCCCGTGTGTTACGATTCGGCCTCACGGGCAAGCTGCCGCTTGCCCATGCCACCCGTCCGAATGCCACACGCTCGCGGCGCGAAGGTTCTCGAAAGGGTGGCATGGTCTAGGAAAGCCGGGCCGTGGAGTTCTCACAACAAACATCGCTAAGCTATCGCTTGACCATGCCACCCATGTGCTTCACTACACGCTCGCGGCGCGCAGGTTCTCGTCTTTGGATGCAAACACTTCGAAACTCTCGATAACCGCCTCGATCACGCGTTCGATTTGCGCGTCGGTCATCTGTGGGAACAGCGGCAGGCAGAGGGTGCGGTCGCCGATGGACTCGGCCACCGGCAGGTCGCCCGGCTTGTACCCGAAGTGCTTGCGGTAATAGGTCATCAAGTGGACCGGACGATAGTTGACCACGACACCGATGCCACGCTTTTCGAGTTCGCGGATCATCTCGTCACGATGCTCGGCCGGGACCCAGATCGGGAACAGATGCCGCGCGGACCACGTCGGACATTTGACCACCGGCATCTCGATCCCCGGTGCGCCACGGAACGCTTGCTCGTAACGCTCGCAGATTTCACGGCGCTGGCGGCAGTGTACGTCCAGTCGCCGTATCTGCGGCACCAGCAGCGACGCGCGAATGTTGTCCAGATTGTATTTCCAACCCAGTTCGACCATGTCCCAATGGCGGTAGGGCTTGCCATAGCGGTCGGCCGCGGACGACGTCATACCGTGAAGGGAGAGCACGCGGATGCGTTCGGCCAGCGCCGCGTCGTTGGTGGCGACCGCACCGCCCTCGCCGCAAGTAATTGCCTTGGTCGGATAGAACGAGAAGCAGGCCGCATCGCCGTGGCTGCCCGGGTAGGCACCGTCGCGTTGCGCTTCGAGGCAGTGGGCGCTGTCTTCGATCAGACGCAGCCCGCGGGCGTTGGCCAGTTTGCTCAATCCTTCCATATTGCAGAGAAGACCATACAGATGGACCGGGATGATCGCGCGCGTCTTGTCAGTGATCTTGGCCTCTGCGGTGTCAACGGTAAGGCATCCCGTCTCGGGATCCACATCTGCGAAAACCGGGTTGGCGCCGGCCATCAGCACCGCGTTGGCGGTGGCCACGAAGGTCATCGCCGGCACGATCACTTCATCACCGGGCCCGACGTCCATCGCCAAAAGCGAAAGATGCAGGGCGGCCGTGCAAGAATCGAGACAGACGACCTGCTTGACGTTCAGATAATCCGCCAGGGCCCGCTCGGCCTTGGCCACCTGATCGCCGGTGGTCAGAATGGTCTTGTCCAGCGCGTTGAGCACGCGGGCCTTTTCCTCATCGCCCAGGGCGTGCTGGAAGAACTCGACTCGATCTTCAGTTGACATCTCCGACCTCCATGACGGGGGACGCGGCCGTGCCGCCTGTGGACAGGCGGAACTTGGCGAAAAAAGCCTTCGCGACCGCGACGGCCGCGCCCGCGCAGATGAACCAGCTTAGAAACGTGTGCATACCCAGTGCGGCGAGCATGAAGATCAGACCGCGCCGTCGCAGGCACATGGATAGAAAGCAGGAGTTGAGGGCGATGGCCAGAACGCCGAACAGCCCGGCACCCCACACCGCGTACGGCAAGACGACGGCGACAATGAGCAACAGCGTCGCCAGTGTCGATAGCACGGCGACCGTCGCCTCTTTCGACGTGCTGCCCACAGCGTCAGCGCCTCGAGACTGATCGCGCAATCCAAACCACATGATGACGCGGCGATAATAGAGCCTCGCCTGCGTCATTAGCGTGTCATAACGATGCCGCACGAGGATCTCGGTACTGAAGGGGATCGGACCGTGCGCTTCTCGCAGGCGATAGCCGAACTCGTAGTCTTCGACATCGGCCGTCGGCAGGTTTTCGTTGAAGCCGCCCAGATCGAGTATGACCGAGCGTTTAATGGTAAAGGCGCGAGAGCCGACGTGACCGATGGTTGTGATGCCGTGCCGCCGGTTCGCCACCCAGCTTGATTCCAGTATTGCCTTGTAATGCGCAAAGGGCGTATCGTTGATGGGCTCGACATCAGTCGTACCACAGCAGGCGACGAATTCCGGGTTTTCCTCGTAAATTCGTAGAATGGTGTCGATGGTGCCCGGTACCACGGCCGTGTCGGAGTCGATGAAAAACAGCAGCTCGCAGCGGGCCTCCTGTGCACCGCGGTTGCGTGCCGCCGCGGGACCGCGGTTCTTCGGTTGCCGTATGAACCGCACATGGCCGTATCGCGCCTTAAGCGCGACATAGCGATGCGGCTCGGGCGAGCAGTCGTCCACGACGACGATGTCCAGCCGGTGGCGCTCTGCCTTGAGCGAGGCGAGCAGCACGGCTAAGTCACCCTCACGTCGATAGGCCGGGACGATAAGGCTCAGCACCGGGTTGTGTGACGGTTCGCTCATCGGTTTCCTTGGCGCCGGGCCACAAGCCCGCCGCGATCTTCGGGTACTGCATCGGATTAAACGCCAGTGATGCGTACATGGCACACTCGAACGTACACCGGCATTTCGTGTCGCGAATGAAGCTCCGCATGTCCTGCGCCTTGCGGCCCCGCAGCAGCTTGACGATGTCGTAGTCGAAGTCGCGTACGTTGCCGATGATCGGGTCGCGCTTCGATTCGATGATCTCGCAGGGAATCACGTCGCCGTTCGAATACACTTCGACAAGCTTGCGCCCCGCGACACAGGGCAGGACGTATTCGTTTTTCTCGGCCACGCGGTCGATCACGTCGCGCATGGCGTTGGTCATGCCTTTGAGCGGCAAGCTCAGGTACTGCCCCGAGCGGTTCTCTTCCTTCTCGATGATGTCCGTCATGCGGCGATAAGCTTCGAGCGGCACATCCTTCGCGTCCGCCTCCTTGGTGGTGCCGCGTGCCAGGAGGAACGCGTGGCCGTCCGCCTTGAATCGTTTGCGCACGAAATGGTAGAGGTCTTCCACGTGATCCCAGTTGTATTTGCTGACGACGCTGGTCACGTTGACGCTCAGGTGGTCGCGTCGCCCGCCGTCGCGCAGCTCCATTAGCCGATCCAGGCAGGTGCAGCTTTTGTCGAAACAGCCGGAGACGCCGCGTACGCGCTCGTGAATATCCTTCGTACCGTCGAGGCTGACGGTGACGACCAGGTCAATGTGTGGGCAGCGGTCGAGAATTTCCTGCACGTGTTCGACCGTCCGATCGATGTAGGTACCGTTGGTGACCAGTGTGCACTTGGCCAGCCCGGCGTTCCGGTAGAACGCCTCGGCGATCCGCGGCAGGTCGCGGTTGAGCGTCGGCTCGCCGCCGGTGAGGGTCAATTGCACGAGGTTGCGGAACGAATGTGAGAGCTTGACGAATTCGTCCAGCGTCATGTCGTCCATCTTCTTCTGCATCTGGTCCCACGCGAGACACATGTCGCACCGCAGGTTGCAAACATTGTTCACGTAGAGAATCAAGTAGCCGGGCTCGTTCGGTCGGAGCAGGTTCCGGCCCAGATTGGACAACACGCGTAGTTGCTTGGTCACGCTCATGCAAAAACCGGTTCAGAAAAACGAAACGGCACCGCCGGAAAAGCCCGGCTGCACTTTTGTCGGATAATCCATCATCAACTGATGGAATATCGGTCCTTGGAAAGACCGAAATAAGAACCCGTTGAGCGGCAAGGAAATATCGCGCCCCGGTCCAAGGCGCATGCTTCATCGAATCTGATAACTGTCCGATATTTCCTGAGGATTTATCGGTCCCCGCTTGACGCGTCTGAAAGCCTGCGCGCCCAGGGGGTCTCCTTATGGATTGAAAAGAGTATGTGTGGCATTGCCGGGTTTGCGGGGTTACGCGACCAAGACGCATTACGAACCATGGCGCAGATCTTGCGCCACCGAGGTCCCGACGACGAGGGTTTTTTTGAGTCGCCGTCGGCGAGCCTTTGTTCGACGCGACTGGCCATCGTCGACGTCGACCGTGGTCATCAGCCGATGGGCAACGAGGACGGCTCGGTCATCGTCGCCTTCAACGGCGAAATATACAACGCGGAAGAACTTCGCCGATCGCTCCAATCGTCCGGGCACGTGTTTCGAACACGCTGCGACACGGAGGTCGTGCCGCATCTCTACGAAAAATACGGCGACGACTTCGTGCAGCAACTCAACGGGCAATTCGCCATCGCCCTGTGGGACGCACGCCGGCGCAAGCTGGTGTTGACGCGCGACCGGCTGGGGATCAAGCCGCTGTTCTATTACCCATGCGGGCAAAGCCTTCGTTTCGGCAGCGAGATCAAGGCCATTCTGGCAAGTCTCACGGCAACGCCCAACATGAATGTGGAGGCCTTTTACCACTACCTCAGCTTCAAGTTTGTGCCTGCGCCGCTCACCATGTACGAAGGCATCGCGGCGGTTTTGCCCGGCGAGCAGGTGGTCTTCCGCGACGGCAAGATCTCCAAGCGCACGTACTGGAATTTGAATGAGACGGGTGATGAGACGCTTGACGCACAAGATGCCGTCGAGCGCCTGAATCATCTGCTGCGCGCGTCTATGCAGCGTCGGCTCGTCTCCGACGTGCCTGTCGGTGCCCTGCTGAGCGGCGGCGTGGACTCCAGCCTGATCGTAGCCCTCGCGTCCGAGTTCTCCGGCGAGCCGGTGAAGACCTTTACGCTCGGGTATGAGGGGCCCTTTGCGCACAAGGATCGAGAGGCGGAGGCGGCGCGGCAGGTGGCCGCCATTTTCGATACGGAGCATCACGAGCATCTGACGTCGCACCACGAGTTCGTGCAGGACTTGCCGGATATACTGAGCGCCTTCGATGAACCGTTCGCCGGCGTGATGAGTCCTTACTGCCTCAACAAGCTGGTGTCGCAACACGTCAAGGTTTGCCTGGGAGGCGACGGCGCGGACGAACTGTTCGGCTCGTATCTCGCCCATCGCCTGGCACAGCCGATCGAGCGCTTCTTAGCCCACGGTCCGGCGTCGGTCCGTAAGAACCCGAGCCTGGTTGCCCCCTTTGAGAACGACATCGACTTCGTTGCAGGCTTGGCGGACAGGCGCGACTGGTGCTGGCGTGCCAATCTTCTTGTGTTTTCGGATGAGGAAAAACGTGATCTACTCAACACGGATTTCACCGCGCTTGGCATGTGCGATACGGCGGCGTGGGTGCGAGGAATCTTCGACGGGTGTCTCACGAAAGATGTCCAGAATCGCCAGCAGTTCTACGACTGTCGCACGGTTCTGCCCGATCTTGTCCTGAAATTCAACGATCGCCTGTCCATGGCCCACTCGGTCGAAACGCGTGTGCCTTTCCTCGATCACGAGCTGGTCGAATTCGTCGCCGGTCTTCCCGGCGATTGGAAGATCCGTGAGGGACAGTGCAAGTGGCTCCTCAAGGAAGTGGCGCGGCGTTACCTGCCGGACACGATCGTCGATCGCCCGAAAGAAGGCTTCGTCATGCCGATCAACGATTGGCAGCGCGACGCTCTTCGTAGCCGGATCGAAGACACGCTTCTCCCGGAACGACTGGAGCAACACGGGCTACTTCGATCGGATGCGGTGTCACAACTTGTGCAACGCTACTACGCGGGCGACACCGCGCTGCAATACAAGGTCTGGTCGTTGTTCTGCTTTCAGACCTGGTTCGAGGGAAGGCGACCCGACGACAACATGCTTCGCAACGAGACGACGAAAGAAACACCATGTCCTGCCTAACAAGCGATTCGCCCCGAACCTGCGTCGTGCTCCAACCCGGCTATCTGCCGTGGCTGGGATACTTCGAGCAGGTACATCGTGCGGACGTTTTCGTGCATCTGGACGATGTCCAGTTCGACAAGCACGGCTGGCGTAACCGCAACCGCATCAAGGGACCGGGCGGTCCGCAGTGGTTGACCGTGCCCGTTCGCGCCGGCGACCGTGCGGCCATCAAAGACGTGCGCATTGACCCGACCAAGGCCACCTGGGCCGAGAAGCACCTCAAGACCCTTCAGATGAACTACCATGCCGCGCCGTTTTTCGACTGGCTTTTTCCCGAGTTGGGTGACCTATTAGGGGCATCCTGGGAGCGCATCGCCGACCTGGACATCGCCCTGGTCGAGCTGTTGTGCGCCAAGCTGGGTCTTGTACGACAGTTTCGCCGCAGCAGCGAGATGATCCTGCCCGAGGGGCGTTGCGAACGCTTGATTACCATCTGCGAGTCGTTCGATTGTCGGCACTACTACGCCGGCGCCGCCTCCCGCGCATACATGGATCTTCTCATGTTCCGGCACGCAGGCATCGACGTGACGTTTCAAGACTATCATCACCCGACCTATCCCCAGCAGTACGGTGCGTTCGTATCACACCTCTCTGTCATCGATTTGATGTTCCACTGCGGCCCGACCAGCCTCGACACGATCAAGACCGGCGAGCGACGCGAGGAACACCAAAATGCGAGGAGCGAGTCATGTATTCCGACGGCGTGATCACTCTGGCCCCGTTCGAGCAAACCGACCTTCAGCGCGTGCAGGTCTGGGTCAACGATCCCGACCTGGCAAGGGACGTCAACCGCATCCGACCGGTGACAGGCATCGAGCACGAAAAGTGGTACGCCGATCTGGTGACGCGGGATGACGCCGTCACCTTCGCCGTGAGCCACAAAGGGCAGACGATCGGGTTATGCGGTCTCAAGACCATCGACAACCGCAGCCGCCACGCGGAACTGTGGATCTACGTGGGCGAGCCGGGCAGTCGCGGCCAGGGTCTCGGCCGCCGCGCCGTCGAGTTGTTGACGCAATTCGGATTCGACCAGCTCAATCTCCACCGCATTCATCTCTATGTCGCGGCGTACAACGAGAAAGCCGTGCACACCTACCTCGCCTGCGGGTTTCAGGAGGAGGGGCGATTCCGTGATTACGTTTTCATCGACGGCGCCTACCACGACGCCATTTGGATGGCCATCCTCGCGTCCGACCGGGGCGAGAAAACAGAGTATGTTCGCGCCAACGCTCAGTGCACGGAACTGGGCCGAGGACCTCTTAGCGCTTTTTGATCGTCACGCCGACGCCTGCGCTTTCCATGAGAAGAAACGAGGTGTCGAGGGCGGGGTTCGCGGTGACGGCCTCGATGTAGCGCGGGTCGGGCGGAGGCCGGCGCATGTTGTGCGCGATGACCAGTCCTCCGGGCTTGATCAGCGGTAGCAGTCGCTCAAGATAGGAGACGTAGCCCGGCTTGTCGGCATCGAGGAAGAGAACGTCGATCGGCTCCTTCAAATCGCGCACGTTACGGTGGGCGTCGCCCTCGATGAGGGTCACCAGATCCTCTACGCCGGCGCGTTTTAAGTTTTCACGGGCAAGTGACGCACGTTCGGCGTCTATCTCAAACGTGGTCAGCTTGCCGCCGGTCTTGCGCAGGGCGAGGCAGAGCCAGATGGTCGAGTAGCCGTTGGAGGTGCCGATCTCTACGACGTTCTTCGCGCCGTTGGTTTCGGTGAGCATGCGGAGCAGTCGGCCGTCTTCCGGCGAGATGTTCATCATGCCGCCTCGCTGATTCTCGTGCATATCGTACAGACAATCGAGGATGCGCCGCTCGGCGTCGTCCTTGGCCTGCGGCGGTTTCTGAAGCGATGGCGAATCGCCGTCATCCGGAGATTCGGCGCGGTCGAGTCGCTGGGCATCGGCCTGCTTGCCGAAAAAGCTCGTGAGCACAAGGATCAAAGCGCAAATCAAGACGATCTTCATTGTGGTTCTCCAGGCAGCGGATTGGGCTGGTGTTCGCGAACATGGGCGCTCATGCAGTACTTCATCATCTTACACGAATACGGCATAGTAACCCGCAGGGTGGGCACCGCCCACCCCGCTTTCTTAGACGCCCCTCGCTGCGGCAGGTTCCCGACTTGTCTCAGTTTATGGCCTTACGCTTCGTCGTGACAAGTCCGTACATCAGGGGGACGCTCGGAATCGGACTCGGCAGGTACATGCGGCGTCCCGGTTTTACTTCCATGCATTCGGCGAACTTGGCGCCGTTGGAGTAGGGATACTCGTGGAATTGGTCGATCGACATGCCGGCTTTCAACAAAGCGGTGAATATAGCGCCAAGATGCCACTGATACTCGTACACCGGGTTCGGGTTGTTGAAGTCGTGCACGCCTTCCTGATAGCCGGAGGGCGCCAGCGCGCCATCGGACATGGCCACATAGTCGCCCACGCCTTCTTCCCATTCATGGGGCTCATTCCGGGCGAAGTATGAGTACTTGTGTTGCAGTTTCTCGTCGAACATCATGAGCACGGGATGGAAATCGACGACGACGAGGCGCCCGCCGGGAACGAGGACGGCCGCGACACACTCGGCCCAGAGGTTCAAGTTCGAGAGCCAGCAGATGGCGCCGTAAGAACAGAACGCGATGTCGAATCGTTCACCCGCGCCTCGGGCTGCGTCGAACCAATCGTAGATGTCGGAGCGGACGAAGGTGGCGGGTATGCCCGAATCGGCTGACAGCTGTGTGGCAAAGTCGATCGCCTCATCGCTGATGTCCACGCCGGTGACCACGGCGCCGCGTTGTGCGAGGCTGAGCGTGTCCTGGCCAGCGTTGCACTGCATGTGGACAAGACGCTTGCCTCTGATGTCGCCCAGCAGTTCGATTTCTTCCGGAAACAGCGTGCTGCCGCCGTTTTTCAGGAAGCCCGCCTGATCGACCTTGTGGCTGTTGTGCGCCACGGTCGCGGCGTTCCAGGATGTGCGGTTGGCCTCATGACGTTGGCGGTCGGTTGTGGAATCGGTCATGGCGAGCCCCGTGCTAAAAGTACAGTTTCGACTTCCCTTAATATGTGAGATGCAGGCCGACGACGAAAGGCCACACGCCAATGGCGAGCGAGTCTAAATCAACGCGCACGAGAACGCGCTACGAATCCCGGGTCGCATGGGCAAACTCGATTGCCCGTTCGATGCCTCAGAAACCACGGGCAAGCTATCGCTTGCCCATGCCACCCAACGTAGAGCCTATTCACGAACGGTGATTTTGATCGAAATAGCCTCCCATTGACATGATTCTCAATGTCCATGCGGCGCCATCATTCACGAGATTTCTTGAGGCCACCACCGCAGCCCTCTGCCGCCGCAGGCGACATAGCAGGCCAGACGTTTGACGGCTGGTCTACGGATGGATCCACCGGATCCAGCGAAAAAACCACCCTGAGGGAGTCTCAGCGGAGAATCGGCTCGCCGCACTTGGGACACACCAGGGAGGGCTCGATATCGTCTAACGGCGTACCTCAGCGCATGCAAACCCCGGCCTCACTACGGCGATTCCGCTGTTTGATATGCCGCAGGTGAAAAATCGTCTGCAGCACGACGATGACGAAGGCGAGGATGACCGCAATTTCAAACATGATGGCGGATTAAAGCGCCGTTGGCCGGCGGCCTCCAGCCCACGCGTTCTTACCCGTCGTAACTAGACTGGCCTTCGCGGTCGACCCAAGTGTAGTGGTAGTCCTTGTCCTCGATGGAATCGGCGACGTCTGTCAATCGCAACGGTTTGAACGTGTCGCACATGACGGCCAGTTCGTTCGTGCGTTCCTGCCCGATGCTGCCTTTGTACGTGCCTGGATGCGGGCCGTGCGGAATGCCCATGGGGTGCAAGCTTATGGACTCTTCCTCGATGCCCTTGCGGCTCGTGAAGTTGCCCGCCACATAGTAGAGAATCTCGTCGCAATCGACGCTGGCGTGACCGTACGGACACGGAATGGCCTTGTGACCATCCTTGTCGTAGTAATCCACCTTGCGCGGTACGAAGCTGCAGATGATGAAGCCGCGACCGGCGAAGGTGATGTGGATTGTCGGCGGCAGATGCACGATACCCGTACGCGGCTGGTAGTCATGAATGTTGAACGCCACCGGATACGAGTATCCGTCCCAGCCCGCGAGGTCCCACGGAAAGTGCTTGTATTCATGCACGCTAAGCTGATTGGCGTGCTTCACCACCAACGGGTACGGACCCTTGCCATGCTGCGCCTCATCGAACCGGAGCAGTTCGGTCGGGATTCGGAAATCGCGATGGCAATACGGCGCGTCCAGTTTGAGTTGCCCCGATTCGTTGCGGAACTGCTTGGGGATGTCGATGTAGCTGGTTGACTCGAAGACCAAGAACGTGCCCTTATTTCCGTCCGCATGAAGCCGATAGGGTGTGCCCTTGGGAATGATGACGTAGTCGTGCCTTTTGAACGGCAGCGGACCATAGACGCTCTCAACATACCCACCGCCCTCGTAGGCGAACCAGCAATCGTCACCCTCGCCGTTACTGAACCAGTGCTCGGCCGGCTTGTTGGGCTTGCAGATTCCGACGCGCACGTCATCGTTCATTAAGACCGTGCGGCGCGCGGTGAGAAAGTCGCCATCCACCTTCAAATCTTGCGTGCGAATGTGCCGGCGGTGCAGCGCCTGGTCTTGGATCGGGGCCACCGGACAAAAGCCCGGCAGTTCCATGGACCGCACGGCGCACTCATCCGTGGGCGGCACGCGGAAATACAGAATGCTGTAGGTACTGTCGAATCCCACGCGCGTCATGCACTGCTCCATTAGGAGCTTGCCCTCTTCATGGTGCGATACATGGTTCTTGGGCGGCACGCTGCCGAGTTTGTGGTAATGGATCATAGATTCACGTCTCCTGGACGGTGATGAGTTGCTCGTATTCAACCAAGCTTGGTCTTGCCTCGCAGACTCGGCATTTGATTCTAAACAACGTACGGTCGTTCACTCTGTTTGGATTCGTGATCCAATGATGGCACCCAGGAGGTGCGCCTATTCATGATTATTTCGAGTAAATAAAGTGGGTTCACCCGACAATTCAGGAAGGTCGGCGCCGAATAGGCTAGCGGCAACGTGTTGCGACCATGGGTCCAACTGATCCATGAGCCCCTTAATCTCTTCTTCCGCTATCCAACCAACAGCCTCACGACCGAATTCCTGATCGCTAGCTTGCCTCCGGATCTTGGGTTGCCCGCCCACTTGCACTTTGAACAGAACCGCGAGGTGCCGACTTCCAACGGCCGATCTTGGGTCGTTAATCAAACCGAGCCGCTCGATTTGTTGAACATGTATCCCAATCAACTCCTCTTCGAGTTCGCGCCGCAAGCAGCGCTCGAATACCGATTGCGGTTCCTCGTTGCTCCAGTCTTTTTCCTCCGCGTGGCCACCTACCAATAGGGTATACCTCCCGCGAAGTTCAGATCTTGGATGATCTGCACGACGCCGGGCACGGAAGTACTTGCCATCCTGGTCGACAAGAACTGCATATGGCACAACCTGCTGAACGGCGGTACTCTTTTCTGCCTCTGCGCGATCTAGAAACTGCGGGTCGCCATCGTTCAAAATTGCTGCGAAGACTTCATCGGCCTTCGCCTCATCCGTCACGAGTCCTTCGGTTACAACAGGCTTCGTAACGAGAAGCCTCTGAGAAACCAATTCATTCAACTTAACCACGATTACACGTCCTACTTTGTACGCCACACCCTGGAAACAAGGGCTTTGTCCATCGATAAACGAAGTATCAACGAGCCATATCGGGAAACTGTCCTTTAAGTCCTCTGACGTATTGCGATACGCGTCGTCCAATGATTGAAGTACTTCGGGATTCATGACGGATCCATGTTCATCAACGAGCTTGGAGTCGACCTCTCGTTGTAATGACGACTTCCGATCCACAGTGAATAGAAACACCGCAATCTCGCGGCGTCGCCAGAGATCTAACGTCAAGAACGCGGTAATTTTGTCGCGGTCCTCCTGCGTGATTCTTTGCTGCGACGATTCGAGAAAGGCCATCCACGCTGAAGCGTCGAATAGACCTCTATCAAGAATCACAAATTCTGGGGGCTGCTGCTCATGTGCAAGCTCAAGAATGTGCCGGAGGGCGTAACACCCCGACCACGCGTTGAACGCTAACCAATCATCCCGCAGCGTGGGCGGAGTTCGTAGCGAAGCGCCTTCAACAGGTTGGACGACATCAAACCCGACTCTTCGCAAAAAGTGAGTCAGAATGCCAATAATCGTGCTCTTGCCCGACTTGGGCATACCTGCAAACTCTACAAACAGCGGTCGGCGAATCTCGCAATCTTCGCTACGCAGAAGCACGAGTGCACGTTTGGCATCTTCGGCGAGCTTGTCCAATTCCTTCTGGGCAGGTGGCTCAATGGTGACTTCGAGACTCTGCATCATGAACGCCTCCTCGAACTCATCTCGGTACGCCAGGAACTGAATCCTAACACGCAATCACCGTGGTGCCTAGAGATTCCCTCGCCGTGCCTGCTCTTCCTCGATGCTGATAAACAGCGCCTTGAAATTACCGATGCCGAACCCGCGGCTACCGTGGCGCTGGATGACTTCGTAGAAAAGCGTCGGCCGATCCTCCACCGGCGCGGTGAAGATCTGCAGCAGATAGCCGTCGTCGTCCTTGTCGATGAGGATGCCCAGTTCCTGCAAACGGTCCCAGTCCTCGCCCACGTCGCCGACGCGCTCGCGCATCATTTCATAGTACGTATCGGGAACGCGGAGGAAGTCGATGTCGCGACGCCGCAACTCGCGCACCGTGGCGTAAATGTCCGGCGTGGTCATGGCGATGTGCTGCACGCCCGGCCCGTTGTAATAGTCCAGGTATTCCTCGATCTGGCTCTTCTTCTTGCCCTCGGCCGGTTCGTTGATGGGGAACTTGCACTTGCCCGTGCCGTTTTCCATCACCTTGCTCATCAGTGCGCTGTATTCCGTGCTAATGTCGTCATCCGTGAAACTCAGCAGATTGGTGAAGCCCAGCACATTCTCGAACCACCGCGCCCAGTAGTCCATCTCGCCGATGTAGACATTCGTGACGATGTGGTCGACCGATGCGAAGCCGACCGGCTCGCTACCTTGTGCCTCGATCGGCCTGAAGCCCGGCGTAAAGACGCCGCGGTAGTTGCCGCGATCGACGAAGCGGAAGATCGTATCTCCGGCGTACATGATCTCCGCAGTGACCACCGTGCCATGTTCGTCCTCGATGGCCGTAGGTTGCTTGAGCACGGTCGCGCCGCGGTTTTTCACCTCGGTAATCGCCTTCTCGACATCCTGGACCTCGAGCGCCATGGCCTTCACGCCGTCGCCGTGCAGGGCGCAGTGCCGAGCGATTTCGCTATCGGGCGTATACGCCGTCGTCAGGACAAACCGCACCTTGCCCTGTTGCATGACGTAGCTGGCGCGATCGCGGCAGCCCGTCTCCAAACCCATTTTGGCCACCGGCTTGAAGCCGAAAGTCTTGTCGTAAAAGTGCGCCGCTTGCTTGGCGTTGCCCACGTAAAACTCGATGTGGTCGTACCCCTTGATGGGCAGGAAATCCTGGCTCATGGGGCCTCTCTCCGTCTCTTCACCGTCTGGTAATCAACCCCGCCCAATCCCGGGTGAGGCGGGTCCATCGCATGGCGGGGTTGTCGCCGGGCGGAATGCCCGGGCATGACTCCAACGGAGGTAGGATAGCAAGTCCGCTACGGCTTGACCAGCGCGGTACCGCGGCGGAACCAGAGCACCGGGCGCAAGCCCGGTGACAGCATGGCGCGGTAAGGGGTCCATAAGCTCGCGCCCATGGCTCTGGTGCATCAGCACCCACAACGTCAACGAAAATGCGGTATCAGCCGTCCTTCAAAAACGCAAACTGCGTGTGCGACAGCAGGAGCGGCTTGAAGGCGGCGTCCTTGAAGACGTGCTCGTCGATCGTATGCGTGACGCCGGGGTGGGCGTCGGGCTGACCGTTGTGTTTCCCGAATCCGTAGTCGTGAAAGACCATGCAGCCGCCGGGGGCCAACAGGTCACGGCAATGATTGAAGTCGGCCAGGACCTGCTCGTACGAGTGATCGCCGTCGATGAAGATCAGGGACGCACATTCCTTGCCGAGAATGGGCGTCGCCTGTTCGCCTGTCGTACGCATCTGCACGAGGCGATTCTCTTCGCCGATCTGCCGCAAGGCCAGCCGAACCTGCTCGAAATTGAACGGCTGTTCCCGGTGCGGGTCGATCGAGATAAGCAGCGCATCGCTCTGCACGCCGCGCAGCGCCATGGCCAGCATGGATAGTGACCGACCCCGCAACGAGCCAATTTCGATCACGCATCGACCGCGCAGGTGTGTCCACTGTGTCAGGGCGTGCAGCACGCAACCTTCCAGGGTCTCAGGCCAGGGTACGAAATCCACCAGGTCTTTTACATCGTGATGAGAGAGGCCGTCCCAGGGTACGTCGGCCGCCGCCAGCAGCCGGCGCGCGATGGCCTGGTGGTTCGTCCAACGCTGTTTGGACGTCGGCCATTCGTCATCCGGGCACGCTTCGACTGGGAAGTACAACTCCTTCAGATGACGCTCCGGGTCCTGCGAATAGGCTTGATACCGCTGGGATTCGGTACTACGCCGCGGAAAGGTCAGACGGCCCATGACGGTGCTGACATCGGGGAAGCCGCGATCCTGCTGGAACAGGGCGACCGGATGAATGGTACACCGCTTGGGCATAGGATCGTGCGGCGTGATCGATACCACATCCCCATCCTGCTCGAGGCCTAACCAGGCCGCGGGCTGCCCGATCGGTAGAATCTGTGTGTTATCCAGCGAGAAAGGACGTGGCGTCTGCTTCGTCCCGATCGTGGTGGTGACATCACTGGCGGCAACCGACATTTGTCTGCTCCGAGTCGTGTTGGGAAACTTCAAAAGGGCCATCCCGGCAGGCATGCGCGGCGCCCAGAGATTCTGTTCAAACATCGGCGTAATGAACTTCGAGTCTGCAACGAAAAGCCCCGCCGAGTTCGGGCTGGGCATACACTTGACAACAAGTTGGCAGTATTGGCTGATGAGACGTCAAGCCTGGCGGCCCGGTCATGAGTGCGGCAGAAAAAGCAGCGCCGAACCGCCGATGGCCACAGCCGCTCCTAACACCGCACGGATTCCGATTCTTTCCTTGTGAATCCACACCGCAAAGGGAAGAATGAAGATGGGCGAGAGCGAGCAGAGCGTTTGCGCCACGCCGACTTGTGCATGGTCGGACGCCACCAAAGACATCCACACACCCAGATAGGGGCCCACGATCGTTCCGCATGCCATGAAGAGATAGCCGGCTGCCGGCGTGCCGATTCGATCGGGAGTCAACCCGCGCTCCCGGCGTTTGCGTATCCGGCGACGGTGCAGCAAGAACAGAGGGATGACACCGAGTCCCGCGAAACACATCCGTAAGTAGGTCGCCTCTTGCGGTGCAATATAGTCAGCCTCGGCCACCAGACCGTGCCCGATGCCCATCTTGCTCAGTAGAAGCCCACCGGCCTGGCATGCCGCTCCGACAAACGCCAGCACCACACCGCGGGTCTTCATCTTCGAGGCCGCACCCCCGACGTCGTCCTCGCGCTGCAAGATGACCCATGCGACACCGCCGACGGTGAGCAACACCGCGAGCCACGCGATGCCGCTGAGCACCTCACCCAGTGCCACCCACCCGAAAAAGGCCGCAAAAATCGGCGAGGTGGCCATGATCAGCATGGCCCGCCTCGGGCCTAGGTCCATAAACGCCATAAACAGTGCCTGGTCCCCGATGGATAGCCCGATGACACCCGAGAATGCCAGATAAACCACCTGCTGCGACGTGGCATCCGGCAGCCAATGGCCGGACACGATTCGAAACGTAGTGCCATGCAGCGCGATCGCCAGGAAGATACGAGACGTATTAACCAGGGTGGGGCCGATGCGCCGCGCCGCCGCTGTGAAGAAAAGCGAGGTCGCTGTCCACAGCAACGAGGTGGCGACGCCGGCCGCCTGACCAATGAAAGGTTGGATCCAAGTTAGCATCAGGAGTGGGTATTCTAGGACGTTAGAGGGGTGATGCCAGTTACCGCGGCTGGTACCGCGGCGCGCCAGGTACCGCAGGCATCCCTGCCTGCACGGGCGTAGTTTCTTTCGCACCGGCATGGGTGCCCCATCCTTCGCGCCAGCGAAGCGTGGGGGACGGACATCTTACGTCGGTCGGCCCTGTTCGTCCCCCACCCATTGCTTCGCAATGAATGGGGCACCCTGCATCAAACGGGCACCCTTCGCCAGTTGACGCGATTCGGGCATGGCCCATCCGTGTTCGCTGCATTAGAGTCTCGCCATGCTTCCGGTTGTATTGATTGCGGTGATTGGTTCTTTCGGCCTCTCGCTGGTCGCGACCTACCTGGTGCGCGCCTGGGCGTGGCGCACCGGTTTTGTGGATCATCCGAGCGGACACAAAGGGCATGAGACGCCCACCGCGCAAGGCGGCGGTATCGCGATCTTCCTTTCTGCCTGCCTGCCCGTGGCGCTGGGCACGCTCGTTGTCTATATGCTGCGCGGTCATGACTTGCCCGCATGGACCCCGTCACTTGTCACCAGACATATGGCCGGCATCGCGTCCAAGCTTCCGAGCGTGGCCGCGATTGTGGGCGGCGCGCTGGTACTTCATGTCATCGGGCTCATCGACGACCGGCGTGCACTCGGTCCGTGGCTGAAGTTCGCGGTGCAGATCGCGGTGGCCCTGATGATCGCCGGACCGGGCGGCATTCGCGCCGTGGAAGCTCTGCCGGCGCCGATTTCCATCGGATTGACCGTGCTCTGGATCGTGCTCATCACCAACGCCTTCAACTTTCTCGATAATATGGACGGCCTGAGCGCGGGGGTCGCGGCGATTGCGGCCATTGTGTTCGCCATCGCCGCGACACGCGCGGGGCAAGTGTTCGTGCCGGTCATGGCGTGGGTCCTGGTCGGCACTCTTCTGGGCTATCTGGTCTTCAATTTCTCCCCCGCAAGCATTTTCATGGGCGATTCAGGCAGCCTGGTGATTGGCTTCCTGATGAGCGTGCTGACGGTACTGGTCACGTTTTACGACCCCGCGCAGGGGCTCCGCCCGTTCGGCATTCTCATGCCCATCCTGGTTCTGGCCGTGCCGCTTTACGACGTCATCAGCGTGGTCATTCACCGGATCAGGCTCGGG
>Ga0055452_10000046_pt1 | contig 24314 bp, 18 predicted proteins | sample China_Galinas_PW_6_FD_57735 | JGI IMG/M metagenome (GOLD analysis project Ga0055452, IMG submission 57735) | Wetland microbial communities from San Francisco Bay, California, USA, that impact long-term carbon sequestration - China_Galinas_PWC_D2 | ecosystem: Environmental > Aquatic > Marine >... | reverse complement strand
GTGCCTGCATATTGGCCCTGGGCGCCGTGCCGGGGGAGGATGGGATCAGCTTGGCCCGATCTTCGGTCGTGGTCAGTGAGATACTCGCGGCGTGGCTTCTTGGCAGCATGACCATTGCCTGGCTCCTCGGGCACGCCTATCTGACGGCGACCAAAATGACCATTGAGCCTCTTCGCCACTTCAGTCGCATGGTCTCCTGGTCGGTTGGCGCTCGCATCCTCTTCGCCTTGGTGAGTGCCGCGCTGGCGTGGTTTCTGGGTGGACCGGGCGGCTCCGATGCCTGGAGCCAAATGTCGAATTCCTGGCTCATCCTGTCGCTTCGCGTGGCCGTCGGACTGGTCGGAGTAGGCGTTTTTGCCTACATGGTGGCGGACTGTGTACGGCTGCGGTCCACCCAATCGGCCACCGGAATCCTTTATTTCGGCTCGATTTTCGCCTATATTGGTGAGTTGGCCGCCCGCCAATTGGTCGCGGAATGCGGCTGGCCGTTGTAGAATACCAACATGTGCTGACCGGATGCGTGGTGTGGGCAAACTCGTTTTGACCGTGCACGGGCAAGTCCTTCGGAAGCGACCCCATGACATCCCCGACCTCTTTTGCGGCCGAAGATCCGATGCAGATACGATTTCATTGTCCAACCGAGACCTGCGTGGCCATTATCGAGTATGAACCGCTTGAGCAATGCGGCTCTACCATGAAGTGTCCGCGCTGTGGCGTGGAGCATCCCATCACCTTGACCGAAACGATCAGGGCGAATGAGAGTGTGGACAAATGCGCCGTTTGTGGTGGTACGGAGATGTTCGTGCGCAAGGACTTCCCGCAACGATTCGGGCTTGCCGTCGTCTTGGTTTTCGGGATCGCTGCTCTCTACTATTTCACGGTGTCGGTGGCCATCGCCTGGAGTATTCTCGCCAGCGCCGTCGTGATCGACGTCGTCGTCTACGCGCTGATAGGGCGCGTAACCACCTGTTACGCCTGCCGGGCGGAGTACCGTAAGTGCCGGCTAAACCCGAAGCACGAGGGCTTCGATCTGGCCACATCGGAGAAATACTGACTCAGCAACGTGTGCGTGGGCTGGACTCATGGCAAGTAAATCCGACGGCAAATCACGGGGACCCGCGTCGCAGCCGGGTCGTGCAGGTCGCAAGGGTGGTAGGCGCACACGGCCCCGGAATCCCTTTCGCCGTCCGGTATTTCGATTTGTCGTGCTGCTGCTGATCATCCTCGGATCGTTCGAGGTCCTGCTGCTTACCGCGTGGATGAAGGAGAATGTCATTCCGCATTCTTTGCGATTCTACGCAAATATGTCCGGCGCCGTTCTTTCGCTGTTTGGTGAAGATGTCCAGGTGAACGAATCCGTGATCAGCTCGCACCGGTTCAGCGTCAACATCAAAAAGGGCTGCGATGCGGTTCAGCCGATCGCGCTGTTCATTGCAGCCGTGCTGGCTTCGCCGGTCATGCGACGGTCCAAGCTGCCGGGGCTGTTCTTCGGCTTACTGTTCCTTGTCGTCATGAATCTGGTGCGCGTGGTGTCTCTTTTCTACGTCGGGGTCTATTTTGACCGGAAGTACTTCGACATGATGCACCACGACGTGTGGCAGGCTACCTTCATTATACTGGCGATCCTCGCCTGGGCGGGGTGGGCGCTTTGGGCCGCCAAACGCACCGTCAGGACCGCACATGAGCACGCTTAAGCCCGTCCTGCGATTCCTCGTGATCACGCTGGTCGCGTACCTGATCCTCATTTTCCCTTGGCCCGGCGTCCACGACGGCTATCGCGCCGCCTTTATGACAATGGTGCACGGCATCTATGGCCACATCGGCGAGAATGGCTCCGTCCGATGCGAAGCCGTAGCGATTACAGCCACCGCAGATGTTGACCTCTATCTCGGCAAACGCATGCCCGAGGCCGGCAACCGCATTGGCGAAGCGCCGGTGACCATCAACTCGAGGAACCTCGGATATGCTCCATTCGTGTTCTTCGTATCATTGATTCTTGCGACGCCGATACCATGGAGCCGAAAGTGGCGGTCTGTCGTCTGGGGCCTGGTTCTACTAAGTCTGTTTGTCGTTTTTCGGGTTGGCCTGCTGATCGCCTTTTGGTTTGGCGCACCCACGGAAATCCAACTGTACGATACCGGTGCTTTCCAGGGGCTCCTTGCCAAGTCGTACGAATTTCTCGTCATTTCGCCTGGAGGCACATTCGTCGTGACCGCGTTGATCTGGGCTGTGGTCACTTGGCGCGCAAAGGACATTCAAACCATCCTCGCGAAGGTACTGCCCGAATCTGCGACACCGGACGGGCGTTATCAGAGCTAAAAGCCGATTTGCCGTCGCTGCGCCCGGTTGTGCGGTCACGACAGCCAAATTTTCTGTCAGTCCGACGTGTAATAACTTGTCTTTGCTTTTTTGCCCTATTCCATCTCTTTTGACACTGTGCGTCGCTGTGGTATATTGAGACAGTGTATCACCGCACCTTCGGCAATCGGGCGATCGACCGGTACGGTGGATACAAGCGGCGCGGCAAGGTGGCAAGACGTGACTCAGGCTTGAATCACCGTCGCGCGGCTTTGCACGTTTGTGCGAAAAGGAGTCGTTCATGCTCACACCTACGGAACAACTTGAACGAGCCGATGCCGGCCTACTTGGCGATGATTCTGGCGCGCCGGTTTCCGTGGATGAGCGACGCGCGTCCGGGCGGGTGCACGCACGTGTTGCCGCTGAACTGGTCGGGAACCCCGGTGGTGGGCGAATGTCCTGCGAGGCCGTCGACATCGGCGAGGGTGGTATTTGTGTCGAGACGGACGCCGCAGCGGGAATCATGCTCGGCCAGCGCTTCGAGGTCCTTGTAAGGGGCGCGACAGGCGTCGAGGGGCTGTTTGAACAATTGTTCAGTGACGGTGTGTATGCCACGGTGGTAAGGACGACGATGGTGCAGCAGGAGGCAGGCGTGCGGGTCAACGCCGGGCTCCGATTCGACCAGCCACTCATCTTCGATGGCTTCGCTCAAGTCGGGACGGCCTGATCGACGGGCCGTAGGCGTCCGGTCGGCGGTTGTGAGTTTATTCCGCACGTCAGGAGTCGCGCGCATCCCCAGATTGTTGTTGACACGGGTTTCCGGGAGTTTATGATTGGCAGCGTTGCCTGAATAACCCATCTTCAAGACAGGAGGTCCTTACCATGCGACGGAGCGCAACGATCCTTTCCCTGTGTGCCTTCCTTATTGTCGCCTGCGGCGGCTGCGGTCTGTTCACCAAGAAAAAGAAAATGGAGCCGTACGCGGCGAATACTGCAAGCGATCCGTACGCACCGCCGAAGTATGAATCGTCATCGCGCGACCACGAGGCATCGGCGAACAACAACGATATGACGGCAAGTACGTATGATGCAAACGACAGCTACAGGACGTCTTCGCGAAGCTATGAAAACACGAATTCGCAGGACTATGGCACGTACAGCGCCCCCACAACGATGACCAGCGCGCAACCGACCTACGTCGCGACTACGGTGACGCCTACGGCCGTGCCGGCGTCAGGGGCGCGCTATCATACGGTCGCCAAGGGCGACACACTGTACGCCATCGCGCGAGCGTATTACGGTGATCAGCGACGGTGGCGTGATGTCTACGAAGCCAATCGCGGAAGCCTTCCCGACCCGAACATGATTCGTACGGGGCAGCGCCTCCTGATTCCATAGAGCCCACGACTGAGGTCATCAGACGTATTGTATTGCCCACTATCATGGTCAAGCTGGCCGGTTTGCGCTCGCTGAGTTGGCAAACAGCACCCCTTAAACTGTCGTAGGACGCCTCACGCCCAGGAATTCCGGAGTAGCCTCGTCATTCCGCCTCTTTTGGTTTAGAACATGGTGTGTCACCACCGTAGCGTGCCGTGTCCGGCGGCGACTGCGCGGTCGCAGCAACACTTGAGGAGTGGCGTCGTCTTGGGGCTGACATTGTCGCTCGATTCCGATGTACGGTTCGTCCGCGGCGTTGGTCCCGGTCGCGCGGGAGCCTTCGCGTCGCTCGGTGTACACACCGTCGCTGACTTGATCGAGTATTTTCCCTTTCGCCATGAGACGATCCCCCAGTCGCGACCCATCGGCGAGTTGGAACTGGACGCGGTGGCCACCATCGTGGGCGAGGTTCGCCGCGTGAGGACCGGCGGGCAAGCGTGGCGTCCGATTATTACGGCCACCGTCGAGGACGCCACCGGGCGATTGAAATGCCGCTGGTTCAATTCCAGTTATCTTAAAGACAAGTTACATCATGGGCTGGTCGTGCGACTCTCCGGAAAGGTCGAACTCGTTGGCGATGATGCGGGCATGACCAATCCGTCCGTCACCCTATTCGATGACGACGAGGATCCGTTCGTCGACGACGAAGACCGGTATGTACCGATCTACTCCGCGTCCGCCCAGCTTCCTAGCAAGCAAATCCAGCAGGTGATGGAGAAGCTGCTCCCAGAGGTGGAGTCACTCATCGCCGAGTTCCTTCCGGATCAGCTGCGCGCCAAGCGTCACCTTCCGCCAAGGCCGACGTGCGTACTGCGGTACCACCAGCCTGCAAGCCTTAGCGATGTGGCCGTCGCGCGGCAGCGCCTTGCCTATGAGGAACTGGTGCTCTGTCGCCTCGCGGTCGAACTCAGTCGCCGTTGCCGCATGCGCAGCGCGAAGGCCAGGCCGATCGTGGTCACGAACGAAATCGACCGCCGGATTCGAAAACGGTTTCCCTTCTCATTGACTCGCGGACAGGATCGTGCCGTGGTGGACATCCGCGCGGACCTGGCCAAGCCGTCGCCGATGAACCGCCTACTCATGGCGGATGTCGGCGCGGGCAAGACGGTCATCGCTTTCTACACCTGTATGGCCGCCATCGCGCGACGCGCGCAGGCTGCCATCCTGGCGCCGACCGAGGTGCTGGCATCCCAGCACTTCCAGAAAATCGGACAATACCTGGAGGGAAGCCGCGTGTGCGTAGAGTTTCTGACCGGCTCCACCACCGCGCCACGCCGCAGGGACATACTCCAGGGCTTGGCGGACGGTCGTATCGACTTTCTGATTGGAACCCACGCCGTGCTGGAAGGTGATGTGGCGTTCCACGAATTGGGCGTCGTGATCATCGACGAACAGCACAAATTCGGCGTCGCACAGCGGGCCGCGTTGCGAAGAAAGGCAACCGCACCACACGTGTTGGTACTGACGGCCACACCGATTCCACGCACGTTGGCCATGACTGCGTTTGGGGACCTGGAGGTTTCGTGCATCGAAGGACTGCCGCCCGGGCGTCAACCGGTAGACACCCGTATGGTTTCACCCCAGCTCGAGAGAGACGCCTGGACGTTCGTGCGACGGCGTCTGGAACAAGGCGAACGAAGCTTTGTGGTCTATCCGTTGGTCGAGGATTCGGAGGCTTTGCCGTTAAAATCGGCGCGTTCCCAGGTCGAGCAGCTTGCGGCTACCCACCTCAGCGGCTGCCGCATTGACCTGCTGCACGGCCGCATGAAATCGTCGGAAAAACAGGAGGTGATGGAACGATTCAAGAGCGGCGACACGCAAGTGCTCGTATCGACGACGGTGATCGAAGTCGGCGTGGACGTGCCCGAGGCCACCATCATGATCATTCAGCACGCGGATCGCTATGGCCTCAGTCAATTGCACCAGCTACGCGGGCGCATCGGTCGTGGCTCGCGCAAGTCGTACTGTTTTCTGTTTGCGGATGAGGCCGGTGAGATCGCGCGCGAGCGATTGGAAATCCTCTGCCGGACCAACGACGGGTTTCGCATCGCGGAGGAGGATCTGCGTCTACGCGGTCCGGGCGAACTGCTCGGCACGAGGCAGCACGGCATGCCGGAATTCAAGGTGGCGAATCTGGCGACGGACCTGCCGTTGATTCGGCTGGCACAGGAGGATGCCGGCCAGCTCTTGCAAGAGGATGCCGAACTAAAGGACCCACGGCACGAGTTGCTTCGGCGGGAGCTTGCACGCCGTTATGGTGAGGTTATCGGATTCATGGATGTGGCGTAAACGTCGCGTGCCGCTCGCGGCAAGACTCGGCGTGGGTGTTGATAGATGGTCGATCGGCTCGAACAGACATTTTCTCGAAGCCCTGCGATTCTGAGGCCCGCGCTCGGCGGTTGGAGACGGCGCCTTCAGGCGCTGACCGCCGTGATCGCGGTCGCGGCGATGGCCTCATTGGCGCTGGAGTTCGGATTTCCGCAGCCGCCGCTTCCGTCCGGTTTCTTGATCGGCGTCCAGATACTGGCGGTGGCCGTTTACGTCGCCTTGCGCGCGCATTTCATATGGACCTCGTCCGCGCGGTGGTCTGCCGTTCGTGCTTGTTGGCCGGACGGTCTCCTGCTTTTCGTCGCCGCGGTGTTCGTGGCGATCGAAACGGAATGGATGCGGCAACCGGCGTTGAAACTCACGGCCGTCTACGTGGCGGCCATGCAACTGCTCATTGCCCTCCGCTTGGCGATCGGCCTGGTTCGCCTCAATCTGGAACTATCGCAGAGTCGTTTGCAGCCGACGCGCGTGCTGGCGCTGACGTTTCTCGTGCTGATCGTCACGGGGGCACTCGCGCTGGCGCTGCCGAACGCTACGGCGGTGCATTTGCAGCAACAGGGGGACTTTTCCATCTGGCGGCACCTCGTCAACTGCCTGTTCACCGCGACCAGTGCGACCTGCGTGACCGGGCTGGTGGTGTACGACACCCCGACGGATTTTACGTTCTTTGGACAGCTTGTCATTCTACTGCTGATTCAGGCCGGCGGGCTCGGCATCATGATCTTCGGCGGCATGTTCGGGCTGCTCGCCGGGAAACAACTGTCGTTGAAGCAGTCGCTCGTGTTACAGGACGCCTTGAGCCACAGAACGCTGGGGCAGTTGCGCCGGATGATCGTCTTTATTGTAATCTCGACGTTGTTCATCGAGGCGGTCGGCGCCGTGGTCATGTATCCGATGTGGGTCGATGTGGCCAACACGGGCGACCGGGTGTTTCTCAGCGTTTTTCATGCTGTCTCTGCGTTCTGCAATGCCGGTTTCTCGCTACGCAGCGACAGTTTGATTGCCTATAGCCGCGCATGGCAGGTCTATGCGGTAATCATGCCCTTGATCATACTGGGTGGGCTCGGCTTCCCCGTGTTGAGCGATCTCGCCGCGCTCATGTTCCGATCGATTCGCCGCCTGCGCGCCGGGCGCAGACACGCGCTGACCGACAACGGTGCGCCGCCGCCGCGACTGTCGTTGCACACCAAGCTCGTGCTGGTCACGACAGCGGTCTTGATCATCTTGCCGGCCGGTGCCTTCGTGCTGTTTGAGTCGTTCGGCCGACTGGAACCGCCGCCAACCATGGGACGACCCGCCGATGCCGGTATGATGGCATCGGCGTCCTTCTTTGGTAAGTGGCTCGATGCCATGTTTCTCTCCGTCACCTGCCGTACGGCCGGGTTCAACACGATACCCATGGACGAAGCCTCCCTGACGCCCGTGACACACTTCCTCGCGAGCGCACTGATGTTCATCGGCGGATCGCCGGCATCCACCGCCGGAGGTATCAAGACCGTGGCACTTGCCGTGCTGGTACTCGGCGTCTGGTCCACGCTGCGCGGGCGCGAGCGGGTGGAGGCGTTCGGCCGCACAATCCCGGAGTCCGTCGTCCGCCGAAGTGCCGTGGTCATGATTCTCATGGGCACGTTGGTGACGACCGTCACGTTATTGCTCTGTTTTTTCGAGCAATCGTCTCTGCGTGCTGCTTGGTTTGAAGCCGTCTCCGCCTGTGGCACGGTCGGGCTCTCCACAGGTCTGACGCCCGAATTGACGGTAGCCGGTCGGATCGTGATCATGGTGGCCATGTTCGCCGGTCGCCTTGGTCCGCTGACTCTGTTGGCGGCGCTGGCCGGCAGAGCGCCGACGTCGCGCTACGAGTATCCCAGCGAGCAGGTCATCATCGGGTAGAGTAGACGAACGCGTTCAACGAATCGAAAGGAAATCGCACATGGATCGGTTTGCGGTCATCGGCATGGGACGGTTCGGTCGCCGCTTGGCGCGTGCGTTGACGGCGGCGGAGGCCGAAGTCATCGCCATTGACCGCGACGCCGCCATCATCCAGCAAGTGCGCGACGAAGTGACCCTGGCCGTCCGACTCGACAGCACCGATGCGGAAGCCCTCCGCATGCAGGGTGTGCAGGACGTCGACGTCGCCCTCGTCGGGATTGGAGAGGACTTTGAGTCGTCGGCGCTGACGGTGGCGACCCTCAAGGAGATCGGCGTCAAGCGCATCATCGCCCGCGCCAATACAGATATCCAGGCGAAGATTCTGCAAAAGGTAGGTGCCGACCAGGTGGTGCTGCCGGAGAGCGAGTCGGCCATGCGTTGGGCGCATCGCCTCATGTTGCCCAACCTCAAGCAGTATGTCGAGCTGGGTGAGGGGCATAGCATGGTCTACGTCTCGGCACCGAAGCTCTTCCACCGCAAGACGCTCCAGGAACTGAATCTGCGCAATGAGTTCGGCGTCAACCTCATCGCCATCGAGCGCTCTGTATCCGTGCAGGCCGACCCGAAATCGCCGACACTCACCAAGTCGACCATCACCGTGCCCACGGCCGACACCACCATCCTGCCCAACGACATCCTTATCATGGTCGGCACCGACGAAAGCCTTTCGCACTTACCAGGGGATTAGTATCTTGCTTCATGCGTCGTGCGACGTTCAGTACCGTTCCTGAGCCGCATGCTTCAGCTTGCGCGGTTGTGCGACGGAGCTTACGATTTCGAGATGCGGACCGCCGCGCGGCTGAAGACCCGCGGCTCAGATAGTGCAGCAACTTGATTATTGGAGCACCAAGACGGTGACGACCTGGCTGGACGATCTCAACGACGCACAACGCGAAGCGGCGACCTTCGGTGGCGGTCCACTCTTGATCATCGCGGGCGCGGGGACCGGTAAGACCAAGACGCTCGCCTGCCGCGTCGCCCATCTGATCGGTCAGGGTGTGCGACCGGAGCGCATCCTCCTTCTCACCTTCACGCGTCGTGCGGCGGCGGAGATGATCGGCCGGGCGCAGAAGCTGTGCGGGGCGGCGGAGACGGGTAAGGTCTGGGGCGGCACGTTCCACGCGGTCGCCAATCGCCTGCTACGAATCTACGGCGACGCACTGTCCATCCCCAAGACCTTCACCGTCATGGATCAGGGTGACGCCGCCGACCTGATGAATCTGATCCGCACGGAACAGGGGGTCGCCAAGAAGGAGCGTCGCTTTCCCAAGAAAATGACGCTTGTTAAGATCTACTCCCACACGGTCAATGCGCAAAATCCGCTCGAAAAAGTGCTCGCAGAGTACTTTCCCTGGTGCCGCGAGGACATCGAGGGCATCAAGCCCATCTTCCGCGATTACACGGAGCGTAAGGCCGCCCACCACCTGATGGACTACGACGATCTGCTGCTCTACTGGGACGCTTTGTGCCACGCTGGTGGCGTCGGTGAGACGGTGGCCGATCGCTTCGAGCACGTGCTGGTCGACGAATATCAGGACACCAACATCGTCCAGGCGAGTATCCTGCGCGGCATGCGCAAGAGATTCGAGAATATCACCGTGGTGGGCGACGACGCACAGTCCATCTACTCTTTTCGCTCGGCCACCATTCGCAACATCCTCGATTTTCCTGAGCAATTCTCCGGTGCGACGACGGTGACGCTCGAGCGCAACTACCGATCGACCATGCCGATACTGGGTGCCGCCAACGCGGTCATGGATCAGGCGAAGGAGCGCTACACCAAGCAGCTCTGGTCCGACCGTGAAAGCGGCGAGAGGCCGGCGCTTTACCATTGCCAGGACGAAGCGGAGCAGACTGGGCTGGTCTGTAGCCGCATTCTCGACGATTTCGAACGGGAGATTCCGCTTCATCAACAGGCGGTCTTGTTCCGCACGGGGCATCACAGCGCCGATCTGGAGATTGAACTCACGCGGCGCAATATCCCGTTCCACAAATTCGGCGGGCTCAAGTTCATCGAGGCCTCGCACATCAAAGACACGCTGGCCGTGCTGCGCATCATCGAGAACCCCTACGACGCCATCAGTTGGTTTCGCGTACTGCAATTGTTGGAAGGAATCGGGCCGAAGACCGCGCAACGCATCATGGGCGGTCTGGGCGTGATGCGCGTTCCGGATAGCGGTGGGGCGACGGCAGTCGGCGCCGCGGGCGGGTCGGCCATTCCGCTTCCCCTGCGGGCGCTCTTGTTGTCTCCATCGCCCGTGCCACACGGGGCGAAAGATGCGATCCAGCAATTGCGGGAGACGGTGGCCGATTGCACCGGGGTGAAGATTCTCAAGAAAATGAAGAAGGGCACCGAGGTCACGGAGTTGTCCACGGCCGACGAGCCGCCGATCGCCGTGCAGTTGGAGCGCGTCGGCGAGTTTCTGAGGCCGATTATCGAGCGTATATACGACAACTACATCGTCCGCCTGCGTGATGTCGAGCAACTGGCACAGATCGCGGCGCGGTTTCGTTCGCGAGGCCGGTTCATTACCGATCTGACTCTTGACCCGCCGTCCGCCACGTCGGATCTGGCGCAGCCACCGCATCTGGACGATGACTTCTTAAACCTGTCCACGATCCATTCAGCCAAGGGCTGCGAATGGTCGGTCGTTCATATTCTGCACGCGGCGGACGGGATGATTCCGTCGGACATGGCCGTTGGCGATTCGGCCGGCGTGGATGAGGAACGTCGCCTGCTCTATGTGGCCATGACCCGCGCCAAGAACCAGCTCTATCTCTATTTCCCGCAACGCTATTATCATGCCAAATACCGCCGCGGCGACCGCCACGGCTTCGCCCAGATCAGTCGCTTCCTCACGAAAAAGGTTCGCCGAGGCATGGAGGAACGCATCGGCGATTCGCATGATGAGGATGAATCGCGCCACCGCGCCAGCGAGGTCGACGCCGAGTCGGTGCGGAAGGGGATTAATCGGTTGTGGGGGGAGGAAGCGACATAGCGATTGAGGGCGACCGAGTAGGGAGCACGAAGCGACGGGGGGACAAATCAGAGCCCCGAGCGCGAGCGAGCGGGGCACTATCCGAGCCCCAGCTGGGGCGACCGGTTCACAGCCCATGGCGCTGCCATGGGATTAAGTGATCTATCTGAATCATTGCCCCGGTAGGGGGCGACACATCGCCGATTTGTCGTGATCGTGTCACCAGGAGAGTGTCACCCCTGCAGGGGTTCCGATTCCATGTGAGCTTTTTTCCCGCGGTTTCACCGCGGGCTATGAACCGGTCGCCGCTCCGCGGCTTGGCGTTTGTGGGCATGCTGTGGGTCGAATCGTCAGTCGTCTCCCCGTCCTCTCCTATCCGAGCCTCTGGGGGGCCCATTGTGACGATGGATTCTGAGCTTGCGGCGGCGAAAATTCCATACGTGGTGGAGTGGGTTAATCCGTACCGCAGGCATCCTTGCCTGCTCTTACTGTGTCAGGCAGCGGTAGGGTGCGCACCGCCCGCCTGCGTTAGCAACTCTGCACCCGTGCGCGCCAAGTCGCTATAAATTTCAGGCAACATTAGAATGGACGGCGCCGACTCAATTCATCACAATATACTCAGACACGACGAAAGAGGAGGTAGGCTTTGACATATCTATTGGATATACCGGCGGATCCGGTTTCACGGTTCCGGGAAATCTACGACGCGCTAAACGAAGACCGCGGTTGGTGGGGCGACGCGTCGTCGTTGCGGTTTTCGGCCGTGACCGCGCTGACCTGTCCGGGCGATGCCCGGAAGGTGGCCGCGGCGATTCGTGAGTCCGCCGACGAAATCAAGGCGGAATCCGGCTGGTTCGGACCGCTCAATTCCCGCCTGCGCTTCATCGTCGGCGCCATGCTCGTCCTACATCAGGACAACGCCCGGGACTTCCTGACAGAGGTCAAACGCGTTCGGGATCTCTTCAAAGAGGCCGGTCTTCGCCGCTCATCCATCTACGAAACGATGGCCATCCTCGTGCTGCGCATGAAGGCCGACAAGAAGCCGATCGACAACGACACCGTGCGCCAATTCCGTGAAATGTACGAGGAGATGAAGAAGCACCACTGGTGGCTGACCGGCCCGGACGACTTCCCGGCTTGCGCCATACTGGTCGGCGAGAAGGCGTCGGTGCAGCAGATCGGCCAGGACATCGAGGACATCTATCAAGCACTTCACGCCAAGGGCTTCTCCAAGGGCGACCCGCTGCAGACCGCGGCCAACATTCTCTATCTCGCGGGAGTGCATGCAGAGAAGGTCGCATCGCGTTACCGCGCCTTGGCCGACGGCTTCAAGGAGAACGGCGTTGCGATCTGGCAGAGCGACTACGATGAACTCGCGATCCTCTCATTCCTCGATCATTCGGCGAAGCGAATCGTCGACACCGTGCTCCGCCATCGGGAGGTCATGGAGTCGCTGAAGCCGAAACCGGATCGTTCGTTGACCTTCAATCTGGCGGCCAGCACGACGTTCCTGGAACTTGTGCGCGTCGATCAGAATCTCAAGGTGGTGACCGACGCGAAGGCGCTGCTCGACATGCAGGCGATCATCAATGCCCAGCAGGCTGCTGCAGTAGCCGCCTGCAGCGGCGCCGCCGCCGCATCGGCCGCGTCGTCAGGATGAGTCGCACAGAGAGTCGTCGGTTATCAATATTGCTCTGCCTCGCTAATTAATGGGTGGCACGGTCTGGCGACGCCAGGCCGTGCGGCATCCGTAGGCTGAGCATTGCCCACCAATAACCCGAGAATGGTATGGTGTCACAAGGGTGCCACTGGCGGCTCGCCCGCCAGTGCGAAGGCAGGTCAACCCTTCGCCATTCGGCGAAGGAACGACCTGCCCTACAAACTGACAGCTGATCACTGACGACTTTCCCTGAACTATCTGTCAGCACTCAGCGCATCGAGTGTCTCACGCCATCCGCAGAGTCACTTCTTCCCCACCTGCTTGCGAATGGTCTCCTTCATGGCATCGTCAAGGGTCTGGGCTCTTTTCCCGCTCTTTTCTCGCTCGGCCTTGATATACGCCTCGCGCTTCTTGTTGACTTCCTGAACTCGCCGCTGCAGCCTGGCACGCGTGACCTTTTTCTCCTCCAGGTACTTGCGCTGTTCGCCCTCGGTCAGGACACGCATTTCCGCCGGCAACGCCGCCGGCTTCACTTTGGATAGATCGAAGTCGGCTTCTTCCGACGCGTCGATGAGGTCCCACCTGGCGTTGGAATACAGCTTGGTCGATTTGGTGGCCACGCGACTCGCGGCCGATTGACCGCCCATGCGCGACGCATTGGCATCCTGTTGCACTTGATTCGCCTTGCCGCGCGCTCCATCGCTGCCAAACGGGACATACGTCGCATTGATCTCGGCGTTCAGCTCGATCAGGAGCTTATCTTGCGGTGTGGTGATCTGTTGCGTGCCGGCCTGCATGTCGATGGCTGAGTAGTACCCGCCGCCGTGCAGTGCGACTTGATCCCACGACTCGGCGATTCCCTGCTGGTACCCGCCGCCGTAGATCGAGTTGATAACGATACCCTTGCCGCGCGCCTCCTGCGCGACCCTGCGGAAGTTGAAGACGTGGGCGGCCTGGTCGGCCGACTCGTTGCCGGCCACAAACACCAGCTTGGACGCCTCGGGGTCTGTCGACCAACTCATCGTGCGCAGCGCGTCGTTGAGCACCCAGCCGACGAATTCGTCGCCGCCGTCGGTCGTCAGCGCCATCATCTTGGCGTAGACCGTGTCGAGGTCGCTGGTGAGGTCCGTTTGCCGCGCCACCCAGCCCCGTGCGGCCGTCGAGCGTCCCGGCGAGCCGTACGTCAGCAATCCGACGCGCAACACCGCGTTCGGCTCTTCCTGTGCCAACGTATTGACAATGTCCCATAGCTTTCCCCGTGCCGAGTCGATCAGCGCGGTCATGCTACCGGACGTATCCAGGCAGATGACGACGTCCACCGGTCGGCAGCGGTGGGTCCTGGCGATAGGATCCGGTTTGACGACACACGGGTCCTCGATCTTCGCGACCGCCTTCAGCGCGACCGAAACGGTCTCGGCGTGAGCGGCCACCCAATAACACGCGGCAAATGCGACCACGCCGAGCCATGCCATCCATCTCTTCGATCTCATGGTACCTCTCCTTGTCAGTGCACGAAGGCAAGTGTGTTTGTCCGGAGGGTTAGACGGTCCGGGTCTGGAAAGGTTCCACGAATAATGCCACGGGCCGGTAACGGGGCATCGTCAGGCGCCGGATTTGTTTCGCCCTGGTCATAACACACGATTGGCGATAACGTGTGGACGTTCGGATCGATGTCAGTGCGGGGCGGGCTGCAAATTCACTCTTGCGTTGACCTCGCATGTCGACCATGGATGACTGGCCGGAGGAACTTGACAGTGCTCTTGCGCAATTTCTCACGCGGTCGCCGGGTAGAAGACCGGGTTGAAGAAAGGAAAACCAGTGCGAGATAGCACCGTATCGGCATTCGCCATTTGCCTGTGCCTTGGTTTGGCGTCGGAGTCTTCCGGTCAGCAGGAAACGGCGGACAGCCGGAGTGAACGTACCGCGATGAAGGAGGGAAACGACGTGGAAATATTGAAATCGCTCATCGGCCGCTGGGAGGGCACTTGCCGCACATGGTTCCGCCCCGGAGAACTCGGTGACGAGTCGAGAATCACCGGCGAGTTCAAGCCGATGCTCGGAGGACGCTTCGTGCGTCACACGTACGAATCCGCGATGAAGGGCAAGCCGCGTGCCGGCGAGGAGACGATCGTCTTCAATTCGGTCGAAAAGAAGTTCGAGGTGTCCTGGTTCGACGATTTCCATATGAATTACGCCATCTTGTTTTCCGAAGGCGAGGGTACGGAGAAGGGCTTCTCCGTGACCGCACAATACAAGATCACACCCGACCAGACGCCATGGGGTTGGAAGACCGTGTTTGAAATGATTGACGAAAATCACCTCACCATCACGGCGTACAACATCACGCCCGACAGCCAGGAGAGTAAGGCCGTCGAAACGGTCTACGAGCGGAAGCCCAAATCGAAATGATATCCGCTTGAATGCGGTGCGGATGAATACGGCGTGGATCGAATCCCGTACCGCAGGCATCCTTGCCTGCAGGCGTAGCGACGAAGCGACGTAGCGACGTAGCGACGGAGGAAGGCGTACCGCAGGCATCCTTGCCTGCACACCAACGCACCGATGTCGGGATACGCCAGGGGGCGTGACAGAATCGGCAGACGCTGAGCGGCGTAGGGCAGGTCGTTGGTCCACCGCAGGTGGAGCGTTGACCTGCCGCTTCGGCTTTCAGTCCTTCGTGTCTTGGTGGCTTCGTGGTTTCACTTCTTCGGGGGCCAGCTTGATCGTCAGCGCGGTCGTCTGATCGCGGCGGACGGATCGCGTCTCACCGGTGTACCGGCTGAGAGGCATACGCGCGGTTTCGTACCCGTCGGCTGACACTTGCAACCATTTGTTGGCGTATACCACTTCTCCGGATCGACCGAAGATCCCGGTGGTTCCGCCGGCCCCGAATCCGGCGATGATCCGCGCCGTGCCGCTCGAGTCCGTCGCAGCTTCGGCAAGGAGCTTATCGCAAAACTCCGGATCGAAAGTCGGCGACGCCTCGTCCCTGCGCGGGTGGCGGAGTTCGACGGTCGCACCTGCAATAGGCGCAAGTGTCTGCTCGTCCACAACCCTCACCTCAATCCGCCCGGCGACGGATCCATCCCAACTGATCCTCGGTGCAAAGACGCACCACGTCACAAGAATTGCCGGAACGAAGACCAGTGTGGTGATGATTGTCCGTTTCATGGGATCGTCATCCGTCGGAACCCGGTATCTGAGCGGGCGCGGCGCGCTGGGATCAGCGGCACCCGTGCAGGCTGGCGTGTCTTGCTGTTTGGCACACAACGCGACTCAGGTTTCAGATTCTCCGGTATCAAACACGCTGTGCCGTGTGGCGAGAGACTCGGCCACAGTTGGCCCATGGACCACTTCGGCCAGGTAGTATTCCATCGCGTCAGCACACGAAGAAAAATGAGACGGCTGTTCCCCCTTCTTGCAAACTAAGACGTTTCCCCGCATGTCAAATGCAGTGAATGCATCAGGTGGCAAGTGGGATCGCAGTACCTGCATTAGTTCCTCGCGAATCTCCTTTGAGGGCAGCTTTGGAATACCCTCGATTTTGGATTCGAGTTTGGAGAAGTCGGCGCGAATCGTATTGAATGAAGAGACGGGTTCGCCTATAGCGCGCTGCTCGGGATCGTTGCTTTGACGTAGTCGCTGGATTTCAACGGTCAGACCGATCGGCGTCTCCATCTTGGCGGGATCCGATTCTAACCAGTGTACTTGTTTTACGATTTCCCTTTTGGCGTCGTCGACAGAATCGAGATCCGTATGATCTAAGAATATCGTCCTCGTCGGGGCAACATCAAACGGTATCGGTTCCCCTTTCTGTATAAGCTGGACAAGAGGCTTTTGTATCGCATGCCTAATGGCAAGTTCGTAAAAGACATTAGGATTCTGACCCGTCAGATCTGCGATGACGAGTGGATCGTCTAGAATACGTTGAATAACCTGCCTTGTGATCAGTCCGGGCTCAGCGATCTCGTCGGCCCGTGTAGCTCGGTAACCACATTCCTTCACAGCCGGCCGGATCACGTGTCTCAAGACGAGATCTGATCGCTTCCTGATGTTAGTCTTTTCGTGACCAATGGGGGCAATCACGAAGCGTGGTTTTTCTTGCATCATTCCGATCCGTAACAAGCTGCCGGTTCAACGTTGGAATCATGAATGCCGTGGAGATCGCCCGCAAACCGATTGTGGATGCCGAACGTAACCCGCTTATCGGTCGCCCAGAGGCGCCGCAGAGGGTCGGTGTCCAAATGAACCGGACATCATTCGCTTGCTGCGTGAGCAATCGGCGTGCCAATATACGGCTATCAACGATTCTGTCCTGGCGCCTCGTTTTCGCCGCCGGCGCCTTCGGGGGTCGCGAGGCTTGCTGTCGTCTCGGCCAAGAACGGCCACTCGTCGGGCGGGACGGGGGCAGGGAGTGCTGCGCCGCGTGGGCTGGCGCCTCAGAGTCGAGCTTGACCATCACATCGATTGTCCCGTAATTCTGACACTGACCGAATCGTTTGCTCTGTTCAAATCAGCCGACTCGCGGGATCTGCCACGTCACTCCACATCGAAGATCGAATTCAACAATGCGCCAAGCCGAACGCCGCCGCGTTTCAGGCATTCTTCCACGACCGGGAGGCTCTTGTCGTAGTATTGAGTGCGGAGCAGATCGTTGTCTCGTAGACGCCGGTGTTCCGTCGGATTAGCGTAGGCGACACTTTGCGCCAGGATGGCCGACTCCTTCGCCCATTCTCTCGGATCGAGTTCGCTTTTCCACAATGCCCTTTGTTCGTCGGTGATCGTGCCTCTGAGTTCGTCGGAAAGTTTCTTCCAGCCGTCTTGATAGTTCCAGCCTTCACTCTTGATCTCACGGCGGATGAGTCCGGAATCCCATACGGAGTGGAGGTTGGTGTCGGTGTTGAAGAATCGTACTTCAATGCTGCCACCACCGGTGTCCGACCGGAGGCCGGCGTGCAGCGGCTGGTGGATGTCGCCCACGAAGTGAACAATGAACTTCAGCGCAATGAGCTTCTGTTCGCTGCTCGAATGATCGTTCTTCAAGACGTCGACGTAGAATTCGATGGCCGCGACAACGCACTCGAGATGTGGACATGGCAAGTCATCCGGGCAATCGTACTTCGTTTTGCAGTCCTCGGATTCCACGTAGTTGTGGCGGTCCTCCGGCAGGTTCACGTAATGGAGGCGCCGAGCCCAGCGAAATTCGTTGTGTTGGGGATGATCTTTATCCTTGATGTCGTCGGCCCAGACCGTTGCGCCGTACAGGCGGCGGTACTTGGGATCATCGTCATTCTGAAGAATCCCGAGAACGGCCGCCCTGGTCCGAGTCGTCAGCTCATAGTACGCGATGTCACCGACGATCTGGTGGCCCTCGTCGCCGAATCCCAGACAGACGCTTGGCGCAAATGCGGCGGACACCGCGGTTACAAAGAACAACTGCTGCAAACGCTTCATCGATTTCCTCCCTCGATTCGTCAATCTGTGGCGACGCATTCTCCCCTTGCGCAGGGTGTTACACGCCACATGTGGCGAGGACCATCCCCCGCCGTGTGCCTTTGTAATTCTGTCAGCTAACATGGCCCCGACAGACAACAGCGTAATCCTGAGGGCCATGCGGCACGTTTGAACCAACGATTCGTGCGGTCCAACGCCCCGTCCGCGGAGACGCGATCTGAATGACCTCCACGTTGTTGACCGAGTCAAGTTGCAGCAATCCGCCGCTCTGGTTGGCCACGTGTGTCGTGCCATTGGGCGACACCATCAGGAGATTGAGATCGTTGACCAGGGCGCTGCCTGGATAATCGGAATAGGCCAGCACGATTCGCAATGGCACCTGTGACGAGTGCACGTCAACGGGGATCTCGTCGACCTCGCCAGTCTCCAGGCCGGAGGGCTCGTCCACAAACAACACAACGGCGGGTCCATCAGACGCCACAATCGTATCCAGTTTTGCCGCCCCGAATCCCTGATGGTTATCCATCACCTGACTTGCGGAACTGTGGCCGGACAATTTCCGCGCCGAACAGATCATGGTGGCCTTGAGAATCGCGGCCGAGGGATGCGCGATGCCCACATCCCTACGGAGGTGTTGGCGCAGGAGGGCCACCATCCCGGCTGCAAGAGGCGTGGCCATGCTCGTTCCGCCCATGAAGAAGTACAGGTCGCTGTGCGGAAATGCTGCCCACGCTTTGTTGTTGGGCGCGAGTTTCCGTGACCGCGTCGAGAGAATGAACGTCCCAGGCGCCAGGACATCCGGTTTGACTCGGCCGTCCTTTGTCGGCCCACGACTGCTGAATGCGACCACCTGATTCTGATCGTCCGCCATCGGGCCGTTCCGGTAGGGGGCGACCGGGTAATCGCTCGGCCACCAGCCGCCGTACGTCTCCGTATTGAATCCCGGCCGCAGACTCTCCGAACCACCGATGGTGATACAATTCTTCGCGGTGGCCGGCGACGTAACGCTCATCAAGTTAATTTTCCCGTCGCCGTCCCCGTCTGTGCCGTCGTTCCCCGCAGCGACGAGCACGCAAAAGTCCTTGTGATTCCAAACGAAGTCATCGAGTTGCCGGCATTGCTGGTCGTATTCACCGGGGTCACCGCCGCCCCACGAGTTCGAATGTATGCGTGCGCCTTTGTTGTAGGCATACGTAAACAGCGACGTCAGATCGTCGGGAATGCCCGCGAGCAGGAATCGTCCATACTCGAGCTCGTCGGCAAAGTCCTTCCAATCGACCTCCTGCTCCACGCCCTGAAACACAAGGCTCGCCCGATGGGCCAACCCGCGAATGACGTGCGGATAGCCGGCGAGGTTTTCGCTTCCGTTCCCTGACCCGAGCACGGACCCGGCCACGTGCGTGCCATGGCCGCTGTCCTTATCGGCGGCGCCGTCATTACCACCCGGGTTGTTGATCCACGGGGCCATGGACGGCTGAATGGGATAACTCCTGATGGCCACAACGCGTCCATCAAAATCCGGGTGCATCTGATCCACATCGCCCGTGTCGAGGCCGGTGTCGCAGATGGCGACAGTTTCTCCGTCGCCGGACAGATCGATGGTCGGCGACAACGCTTCCGTCGCTTCCATAAGTTCCGTCGCCACGTCATTTGAGATCCGTTTGAGGCTTCGCCTTCGCAGAGCCATCATCCCATGAATGGCGGAGATCTGCTCGATCTTTGTGCGTCGCTGCGTGGTGGATTGAGGTAGTTGAATCGTGACCACACGCCCCTTAAGGTCGCTGTGGACGACCTTTAATCCGAGTTTCTTGATCTGGGGAAGGGCTTTTTTCAAATCCGCCGCAGTAAAGAACTCGGCGACACACGTATTGGGCAAGTGCTTTGTTCGGGGCAGTGTCGCCCCGTCACGTACAAGCGCCGCCTCGACGCGATCACGATGCGAAAGGTGCCCGACCCAGCGTACGAACGGCAACGCGACGATGCCCTTCAACGTCCGTTCGTCCGCTGCGACGATGTAAGCGAAGTCGGCGCACGGAGACTTCAACGTGGCTCCCAACCGCTTCACCTTGGTCAGCCAAGGCTTCTTGATCGGTCCCACGAATTGTACAATGTGGTGGTGAATGCCGCGGGAGAGCTTTCTCACGCCCCTGTACGCGGAATGGGGCCGAACGCCTCCTTGCTCCGTGTACCTAGGTTTGGATGTGTCGATCGTGCGCGAACCCAGGCGAATCTTGAAACGGTTGGTGATGTCCTCGGTTGGAAAGGACCTGGACAACTCTGCGACATCTACCGGCTTCACCGCCAGCAATGCGAATCCGTCGTAACTCTCGACGAGTTCAAACGACTCGCCGAGCTTTGCCTGGTCGGCTGGCGGACAGAATACCTTGACCCAACGTTTCGCGGCCATTTTGGGCGACTCCTGTTCAAGTGATTACGGTATCACAGCTTGATCGCATACTTGGCACAAGTTACGGTGAATACCAGGGCGATTCTGCTTACGAATGGCATTTCAAGAGGGTAATGTGACGGCGAGTCAATTGTCAATCCCCCACGCGCCTATCGGCGACAAGGCCAATTTTCACCGCCTCCAGATGTAGAGGGCGAGAGTCTTTCAGAAAGCGCTCGCACTTTTTGAACCATTTTGGATTTTCTTAGAGACCGATTCACGGCCCCGGCTATGTAACGAGCGGCTTGGATGCTCCATTGCCATGGCCACTGCGCAATGACACTATTTGCAGAGTCTCGCGTCGGTGTTTATAATGCGTACTTCAGTCCCGTCACCTAAGACGCCATACAGAGGAGCCCGTCATGCCCGGATTGAGACTCGACCGTTCGATCGCTCTGGCCGCCCTTGTGCTATTCTCGTGTGTTCCGAATCTAAGTGCGGATGTCAAGATCGTATTAAAGGACAGCTTTATCGAAGACTACAAACACCGCACGACGATGGACGCTTGCTTTTTCATCGAGCACGCAAAGGACTCTGCGAACTCACCGAGCGAAGACGGGGACCTGCATATCGCAGGCCACGCAACGGCGATCGGACTCTCCAGCGTCGCCGAAATTATGAACGCCAAGTTCGAGGAGACAGCCGTCGAACTCGCCAACGCATCAGAAGGATCGGATTGCGTTCCGATCATCGGCGCGTGGCGAATCTGGTGTGAGCACGGAGGCAACGAGATACACAGCCAGTTCGTCCCTGTTCCTGCAGCGCACAACACCAATCCGCACCATATCTTTGAAATCCACCCTGTGACGCACATCGGCCCTATCGACATGCCTGACTCGCTGCGTCCAATCATCGGTTTCGACACGAAGGATGCATTCGATTCCTTCAGAGAATATGAAAACAAATTCTGTCAGATCGAACACGACGACGCTAAAGGTGCGACGATCATCCGTACGCGCGGTGCCGGGTATAACTACCCGGAATTCATCATGGAGATCACGGATGAATCGCCCAAAATCGTTGACGACGGACGGTTCGTATTCGCGTCGGTGTTCACGCTCGAGGGCGAATTGATTGTTCACAAGGTGCGGACCGTCTTCATCAAGGGCACACGCCCCGAGACCCTTGTTCGCGAGAAAGGAATGGGGGCGCGGTTGCACGTGCTGGGGATCCCGCGCGTCAATCTGGCGCTCGTCGCATGGCGGGTCAAAAAGGCTGCCGAACAGCATGACAGTGATCCAACCAATGATGATCCCCTGTACGACGATGTCTTGAATTGGTCATTGCCTTATGAGATCATCATAGTCGGTGTTTACGATGATTGAGTTTAGGCTCGCTGCGTGCGCGGGTATCACTTGACGTACGAAGTTGCCGCATCTTTGGGTGTCGCAAGACGATTCCCGGATATGGCACAAACGGGCAGCGCGAGATTACTAAACACATCGCTCCGCTTGTACCGGTCGTCGCAAATGCTGTAAACTGCTCGGGACTACCACATGATGTGGTGTTCCATGCTAGGCCACCGGGGCGTCGAGGAGAGTCGATTCATCTCATGCTTTGCCTGGCGTGCGGTCATTTAAGTATTTACGTTTGGCTGGCTCGACGTTCGGATGGGGATTAGCCGCCGACCGCTCGCATCGGGAAGGCCCGACCTGGTTGTCTACTGGTCATTTACGCGCTAAACTCATGCTCGGCAACAGCTAACCGGTCGCCGACGGAAAACCGTAACGTATACGGACCTGGAGCCAACACCTGCCCACAATCGAAGGGACCCACGGAGATAGCGACATCGGTGCATTTCTCGGATTCCTGCTCGGCGTATTGTCCAACGCCGCCTTTGCGGCCGTCGTCTTCGCGGCCAGTCCCGCGTTCCGGCTTCGATTTCGCGCCGCTTGGCGAGCCTTCAGACGCGCTGGCCGAAGCATGCGACGAGCCATTGCTGGTGACCAGATTGCTCCACCTGGAACCCGGACCATCAGCGTTGCACTACTCATGAACGGCGCTTCGCCATATGTAGTGGACTTGGAGCATGCGTTCGTGTCCGAATCAATTTCACTCCTCGAAGATGCTGGACTGAAGCTCCATGTGGAGCGCGAAATTGGCTCTGCGACGCGCGATGCAGCCGTGGACGCAGCCGCAATCGAGCGTGTATGTTCACGGTTTTCCTCAGGTCAGCCTGATGTTTTTGTCACGATTGGTTCCGGAATCAGTACTGCGGTTCGCCTTGCCCACAAGGAGACCCCTCAAGTCTTCTTGGCGGTGACCGATCCGATTGCATCCCAACTCGCAAGAAGCCTTGATCCCGACTCATCCCGCGGACCTGTCGCAGGAATCACCTTCTCTATCACCGCCGAGGATCGGCTTCGATTCATAAACGACGTGTTTCATCCGCGAGTGCTTGGCTTCGCCCATAATCCAGACTATCTTGCTGACGTCCACCAATTACAAGCGTTCACCTCGGCAAGCCAACTACTAGAAACAGGCGCCAGAATAGTCGTCCGTCCCATTGAGTGCAGATCTCCTGAAATATCAGAGGAACAGCAGCAGGGGTGTGATGTACTCGCAGGATGGCTGTATTTTCATGAGCATATTGGCGCCTTGATCAAGCAAGCCACAGTACCAGTCGTTGGCGGCGGGTGGGTTGACCTGCGCAAGGGCGCGAGCTGCTGCATCTCGGACGACGAGCGTGAAATGGGGCGCTATGCTGCGCGCCGCATTCTGGCTGAATACCTCCTAGACAGAAAGCCGCTTTCCCTGATGCCGATCTACCGCCTTCAGGGACGGAAGGCCGCTCGGCTATTCACTGGTTTTAACCTCGATGCAGCCGCGCGGTGGAACCTGACCTTTCCAAGTATGTTGCTCGACCAGGCCAATTGCGTATTACAAGAACAGCAAACCAAGAAATCGTGATTTCCGTCCTCCTCGGTACACGGCTGTCACTCTTATGCTACGGCGTGCGGGTATCGAGGGTCAAAAACGGCTGCTCCTCCGAACCGGCGGAAGGGGGTCGTCGACGGAGCAATGTCCGCGCGCATTTCCGCATTCTTCAAACACGCTGGCGCAGTCGTTCGGCTCACAGCAATTACTGATAGGAAATTTGATTCCGCGGAGGGCGGCGGCGCGAGCCCGGGGGTCGGTGGTTTGGGGGGCGGGGGTCGTTTGGCGAGCCCTACCAGCCCTCCAGGCTGTCGGTTCCCACCGGCGGTCAAACGCTCTGTGCCCGTTTCGCGGACTCATCCCGCCATTCCGGCCGCCCGTGGACCATCCGCGGGCGACATAGGCGCAGTATACCCCCTGATCCAGGCCGGGTCCAGGCCGAAATCGAGGATGTTCCGTTCGGGGTGCATCCCAAAATGGGTGGCGAATCTGCTGACAACTGCCTGCGGGTCTTTTCATGCCGGTGCTTAATCTCGCCGATGCGCCACCTTCCTCTTGTTCAGTAGCGTATTCAGCCCCCGTGCTTGCGCGATCACGTAAAGTGGGGCGCGAATTTTTCAAGGGCGCCCCCCAGAATGGGATGCACCCTTCCGTTCGGATTCAGGCCTCCCAGGGCGGTTCGGGCTGGTCCATGGCCTCGCGACGGAGATGTTCCAAAAGATCGGGATCGACATCGTGGGTGATTCCCAGGTCCGAAGCGGGGCTTGACCGAACCGGCCGGGGTGGGGCGCGGGGCGGCGGGTCGTGCCGGAGTCCGCAGTGTTCGAGGATCTTGCGGATGAGGTCTGGGCGGGTGGCCCACCTCGTTCCTTTCGAGGTGGGCTCGCGATTTCTCGTTCCGGTTTCA
>Ga0055452_10000045_pt1 | contig 24359 bp, 17 predicted proteins | sample China_Galinas_PW_6_FD_57735 | JGI IMG/M metagenome (GOLD analysis project Ga0055452, IMG submission 57735) | Wetland microbial communities from San Francisco Bay, California, USA, that impact long-term carbon sequestration - China_Galinas_PWC_D2 | ecosystem: Environmental > Aquatic > Marine >... | reverse complement strand
CACCCCGCGATGCCGCTTCTGCACGAGCGTCGAATAGAGTGCCGCGGCGATGGCCAGCAACGTCTTGCCGGTACCGGCCTTCCCCATGAGGGTGGCCAGCGTGATGTCATCGCTGAGCAACGCATCGATCGCGTAGTATTGCTCCTTGTTGCGCGGACGTACGCCGCAGATGCCTTCCTTGGGCACGTTGAGCGCGACCATTTGTGACACATCCGGGCTCACGCGCGCCAAGGCGGATCCCTTCTCGGCCTCCGTGTTGAGAAGCACGTAATCATTGGGGAAGAGCGAGTTGCCGGTAATGTCGTGGTGTCCGGAGTCCTTGAATGCCTGGAACTCGTCGGCCGGCAGCGTGACGGATTTGTCAGATCGCTCGAAGTCCGTCAGTGGCACGTGATCGGATTCGTAGTCTTCCGCGCGGATGCCGGTGACATCGGCACGGATTCGCAGATTGATATCCTTGGAGACGATGACGACGGGCGTTTGCGGGTCCGCCTTTTTGAGCTCGTGGGCCACACGAAGGAGCTCCAGATCGCCGTCGATGGCGCCGCCGGCCAGCGCCCGTTCGGGGTCGCAATGGACGCGAAGCCTTCCGCCGCCGGGCAGCTCGACACCGTCGATGAGGCTCTGGTGGTCGCGGAGCGAATCGAGGAGGCGGGCCACCGCACGGGCATTGTAGCCGCGCGCGGTCATTTCCTTCTTGAAGCGGTCGATCTCGCTCAGGACACTGACCGGAACGACGACGGTATTGTCCGCGAAGTTGTAGATCGAGGCCGGATCGTGCAGCAGAATGTTGGCGTCGAGTACGTAGTTCTTGCGCATGGCAGGGGGAGTATAACGACTCGGATTCGGTGGACAAGAAACACGTACGCAAGTCGATCAGGGAGCGGCTGGGTGGCATGCCCGCGCCCGCGTGACCATGATGAGCAGGCAGGGATGCCTGCGTTACGCGGCGGCGGCATGACCAAGCGTGAGTGGGTATGATTGCTTTGACGCCCCGCTCACCAGGCGGTATTTTTGTGGAAGGCGTCCATAGACGTATTGCGCCAGTAGCTCAGGTGGACAGAGCACTGGATTTCTAATCCAGTGGTCGCAGGTTCGAGTCCTGCCTGGCGCGATGATTAGGGGCAAACTTCACGCCCGAAGACAGCGCACTCTTACCGACACAGATCAATGTCCGGACCCGGGTATGGATTGCCCTGGAAGCCAAGGATGATGGCAAACACATCGTCGATGTTCACCAGTTGGTTGGGAACGCCGAAGAGCGGACCCAGAGCCGGGTTGTTCGGATGCACGTCCGTTACGGAAACGTGGGTCGCGTTGACGCCACCAGGGTCTTGAAAAGTCCTGATTGCCGCCACCGCGTCGTCGATGTTGACAATTCCCTGCGGGGGCGTCCAGTCCGTTCCGTTGAAGAACCCCACGCAGTCGCCCCACCACTTCACACCGGGCTTGGCCTGGGTGGCCGCGATATACGGAGGATCTGACACCAGACCGCCGAGCACCGCCACGATTTCGTAGGTGGACGTCGGAATGATGGGGCAGCCCGTGAGATGAAGAGCCGGACATACATCCCAGTTGCGTGGTGCGGACGGTGGGTTCGATTTGACACCGGCAATACAATCGGAGTTCGGTGCACCGACCCACCATGGCATCCCTACTGACGTAACGCCCTCGACGAGCGTATCGGACAGCGTGACCCGAATATCGAACGGCACTCCTCTATTCAGACCGCCCACGCCGCGCGGATCGATAGAGATGTACCGATTCTTGAGGATGTCATGCGGCGGCCCCGCGCTGATCGGTGACACGGCGCTACACACTTCCGGATTATTGTTGTCGCAGTTGTCGCAATCGTTCGGTACGCCGTCGCCGTCCGTGTCGATCGAGTCGTCGCCGCCGTGACACACATCGCAGGCGTCGGGAATTCCATCGCCATCGCCGTCAGGCAGTCCCTCACACTCGTCCGGAATGTCGTTGAGGTTACAATCGTTGCCTCCGAGTTCGCAAATGTCCGGTACGCCCGTCTGATTGCAGTCCGGATCACATTGCGCGGTGCAATAGAACGGCCCGCCGGGCGCCGTGCTAGTTTCGTCGATTTCGCACTCGTCGGGCGTACCGTTGAAATTGCAGTCCAAACTAATCAGATTGGCGATGTCCAGCGCGTCGTCCATGCCGTTGCCGTTGCAGTCGGGCTCGCCTTCCTTGACGATCTGAACGGTGTCGGTCAACGCCCCGTCCGATCGAATGTTGGCGAGTGTCAGGGTATTCCCGTCGATTGTGAGCAGGCAGGAGCCGTTGGCCACCTCGCTGAAGTACATGAGTGGGTGATCGCCCACGCCCCCAACGCTCGCCCCACCGTGGCCGGCCGTGACGTAAACTGCCCCCTGGTTGGCGTCGAGTCCGGCGGGTTTGGTGTAGGCGCCGCCGATACCGGGGATGCCGTTACCGCCGTCGAGGATGTGGCCCGGTGCCGTGGTCGGTGTGTCGTACGCGCCGTCGACCAGAAACGACCGCTCGTAAATGTGGGAATGTCCGGCAAGGACGACGTCTACGCCTCCGGCCTCGAGGACGGGCAGGATGTTTTCGCGCATATCGCGCATGCGTCCTCCGGAGTCGCCGACGTTGTCGGAGTCGTGGGTTCCCTTGGTGTAGGGTGGATGGTGCCAGAACGCGATGAGCCACGTCTGATCCGTCGCCGCCAGGTCCTCGGCCAACCAGGTCAGCATCGCGGAGCCGGGAGAACGGTCCGTATCGTGGGAATCGAGGCACACGAAATGTGCGTGGGCGTAGTCGAATGCGTAGTAAGCCTCCGTTCCGGATGGCAGTCCGCCGGCTTGGCCGGCCGCCGGCAGGACGTAGCTCTCGTAGTACGGTCCGGATTGCGATCCCGAGCTGGAAGATGCGCCTTCGTGATTGCCGATGGCCGGCCACACGACCGTATGATCCAGGATGTTCGCGTAGGGACCGAAGAAATTGTCCGTAAACTGATTGTCGGTCCCGGAGCCATAGGCCATGTCGCCGACGTGGATGAAGATGTCCGGCGGCGTCGTGCCGGTTTCGGCAAGCATCGCGTCGCGAACGTCGGCCTGGGCACTTCCGCCGGTTCCCGAATCACCTACGACCCACGCAGAAAACGAGCTGGGAGTTCCGTGCGGCGGCGGCGTCACCCAGTAGTGATCCGCGTCCCCACCGGCAAGCGGTGTGTTCTCGGTACCGACATCGTAGTAGTATCGCAGGCCCGGCGAGAGGCCGCTCACTTGAATGGAGTGGTCAGTCGCGAGTGCCGAATCGATCACCTCTTGCGAGAGATCCTGGGGAGAAAGTCCGTAGCGCACCCTAGCCGTCGACGCGACATTCGTGCGCCACACGATGGTCATCGCCGTAGGTGTGCCTTGCTGCAAATAAGGTTGGCGTATGAGGATGGGTGTCGGTTCTCCTTCGTTGATCGTGACCGTCAGTTTGGGACGAAGCGTGGGATCGGCCGCGTACTCGCTCGATCGGAACTCCACCCCGTTGCCTCCCACGGGTAGGACAATCCAGCCTTTGTTGGCCGAGGGATCGCCGACCCATTGGGCAAAGCTCGCGGTCACGTCGATCGTGTGGGTCGAAACAGCGCCGGTCGCCGACGCCGTGGACGCACCAAGATCCTCAGGCTGAACGCCCGGCCCGGAACCGAAGGTGTTGTAGGTGGTCAAGCCGTTCCAATCCACGACGACGTCGAAGACGGTCCCGGCATCGCCGCCGTTGTTGACGGTGTACGTGAAAGCGGCCGAGGTGATTTGCGCGCCAACCGGAATCTGATCGACTCCGGCGCCGAAAATGCCATCGAACCGAATGAGCGCGTAATTGGCCTGCCCCGTCCCTGAGGGATCATCACCGTCCCACTCCACGACCTCGAGGTTGCTCTGTTCAGTGTCGGGTTCGCTCTCTTTTAGAAATGTATCTACGGCACCCGTGTACCCATTCACGCCTTGCTGGTACGTGAACGTGGTGGCCCGAAGTCCCGATGCCCAACACAGCACAACGATGATCGCCGCACACCATGACTTGCGTGTCATCGGCCGGGCCCGCCGTTCTCGGCAGATGGGCGGCCCAATTGTTCGAGCAACGTCCGTGCCGCATCGAAGTGTGGTGCCTTGTCCAACGCATCAAGCAGGTCTTGGCGGGCCTCGTCGAGCCGACCCAGTGCCACATAGGCTCGGGCACGCCCGACCAGATTGATCGCCGTGGTTCGACGGCGGAGGATGCGGTCGGCTTCCGCCAAGGCTTCCTCGCGCTGCACACGCGATTCGTCGGCGCGCCCCGCCGCGTCCAGCACGTCAGCCCTTCGCAAGTACCACTGCGTCTTCACGGCGGCGTCCGGAAGTACCTGATCGATCAGCGCGAGTGCGGCGTCGTACCTTTGTCGACCGACTTCCACACGTATCAAGGGCAGGCGAAGGGACACCGCGCCGTTCATGCGGGCGAGCCCGCGCCGATATCCCTCGGCCGCATCGTCCAGTCGTCCCAGCTCCTCCTGGAGAGATCCCCTCGCGAGGTACAGATCTAGGTCATCGCTGCGCAACAACGCGGCAGAGTAATCCCGGATGGCCGCGTCGAACCGGCCGCCGCGTGCCCGGAGGCGGGCACGTCCCGCATACGCATCGGGAAACCCCTCGCCACCTTCAATGTGTCGGCTCAGTTCCTCTTCGGCCGCGACATCCAAACCCAAGGTGGAAAGGGTCAGACCGAGTTCAAGGGCGATCCCCATGCCGGAAGGATCGAGTGCTTGGGCAAGTCGCAGGTCATCGAGCGCGGCGACAGGATCATCGTCAAGACGGTGCAGTCGTCCGCGTTCGAGGAGCAGGTCCACGCGGTCAGGTGCGAGTGCCAGCTTCCGGCTCACCGCTTCAATTTCATGGTGCAGTCCCGGATGCGCGTCCACTCGTATCGCAAACGCGGCAACAACGCCAATCACCATCACGGCGTATGCGAAGAGTTTCTGCTTCATTTCCGAATGCCCTCTTTGCCCCGAATCACGTCGACAGCGTACCGTGGCGAGCTAACAACTTCAAGAAAGAGGGGTCCGCTCGTCGTCATTCGTGCGCGCCCGGCCGCTTCCATGTGCCTGATTTTCTCGAGACGCTTTGCACATACGAATGAATCCGTCGCGTGCTGAACTGGCATTCCATCACGAGCGATCAAATACGGTCTGATCCATTCTGCAGCGTATCGTTCACGTGCGAGAACACGAGAATCGGCGATACGATTTGAGACGTGGTGTCTCCGTCGTCAATTTCTTTCGATGCCTCAATCTTACGCTCCGGATGTCCGGACTTGCTGACACCGCGTGGACATCGTACCACGAACCGTTGATGTACGGAAACAACCGGTCTTGGAAGAGCACTACAGTGCCAGAGCGTGGCCGAGGGTGCCCGCTAATCCCATCCCGGTGGGCAGCCGCCAAACCTTGCGCCACCGCCACCGAATCAGCGCCACCGCACATACAAGCAGGGCCGGCGAAAGAAACCAGCGATACTGCGCGTAAATATGCTGCACGCGTGTGCAGACCAGAAGAGTCAAGGCCAGGAACACAATCAGCGCGGCGAGGAGATATCCGGCAACCTCGCGCCCCTCATTGAACAGATTTGCTTTCCGGGCGTCGGTGAGAAGTATCCATAGGCCCCAGGGGAACACGCCGACCATCACCGCCGTCACGACAAAGACGAAGACCTCCACGGGATTATCCCAGGTGCGCAATTGTAATCCAACGAACTTCGCCAGTTCGGCCAACAAGTGTATGAGAGGTACGACGATCGTAAAAACCGTCACGCCCGTCGATACGCCAAGCACCAAATGCCTCATTGTCCGATTCATGGCCAGATCCTCTCCAACTTCATTCCGACGGAGTACGTCTATCGATACTGAATCGTGTCGGCTTCTACGGTTAAGTCTCCTGCCATTCGTCTCTCGCCGGCAGGCGACCAAGTGTGGCGACACGTTGCCTCATCAACGAACCCTCACCGGTGGCACACGAGGCAGTCGTGCGAGGCGCCGCTTTTGTCGTGGCATGCGATGCAAGCCTCCATCGACATGACCAGGCGGGCGGTGGGCGGTGGCGCCGTGAGGCCTGCTTGATCCACGTGACATTCCAGGCACTCGATCTTCCCCATGGTCACGTGCCGCCGGTGCGAAAAAAACACGTCCGGTCTCGTGGTCGCCACGCGACACCATGGAATGTCTTCATCGACCTCGTTGAAGGCGTAGAGCTTAGTTTTTTCCGAATGCGTATCCTCCTCGTCTTCGTCATCGGGGTCGTGGCAATCGAAGCAAACGGCCTTCCCCGGTATTCCTGCATAGACTCCCGTTGCGGCACTCGTATGACACTCGTCGCATGTAATACCTGCATCTTCAAGGTGGACCACGTGGTTGAACTGAATGGGCTGATGGACGCGAGGCGCGCGCAGTGCGACGCCATAGACAACCGCCACCACGCCACCGATGACAATCAGGATTGTCGCCAGCAAAATAACGGGTTTCATGTTCGATAGTCTCCCGCTGGTGTTTGCCGACACATGCGTGAGGTGCCGAACACCCTCAGACGAAAGTAAGCTCTCTTCAACAGTAGCACGTCATTACGGGTTGTTCCCGGCCGAGTAGCAATAGGTAACACTACACTTGCCTCGATCATGCCCTACGGTGCCCCCTGTTCCTCACCTTCAGCTTCGAAACTGGTCAAATATGCGAGCAGGTCCACCATCTCCCTGTCGTTGAAGACAGGCCAGGACAGCCCCGCCTCGGTGATCCGCTCCAGCATGGTGCCACCGTGGTTCCACATGGCCGCCGCCATGCTCACGGGCGTAGCATCGCTGCGCAACGCCGCGATGGCGGGCCCGATCGCGTTGGCGACGTCCTCCTGTTCGTGGCACTGCGCGCATCCCTTTTGCACGAACGCGCTTCGCCCGGCCTTGGGGTCGCCCTTTTGATCCTGCGCACCAAGCGCAAGAATGTAGGAAAGAATGTCGGCCAACTCCTGCGGGCTGATCGGGTGGCGTTCGACGTCGCGTTGCTGCATCTCCCGGGTCATCTTCGGTGAGTGATTCCACATCCGAGAGGCAAGGGCGCCTATCGATGTCGGCAGATCGGCCGTCGTCAGGTCCGGACCGGCGCCCGGGTGGCATTGGTCGCATTTCTTTTCCAGGAACAAACGTCGCCCATCTGCGACGGAACCGGGCCGTAGGTAGATCTTATCGCCGCTGACGCCCGCGCTGCGCACGAAGGCGACAATGTGAACCAGATCACTCCCTTCCAACTCAGGCCACTCCATCTTCGACCGCTTCATCGCCTCCTCCATCACCGGCGCGTGCTCCCACATCATCTGAGCCCACACGACGGGATTGGCATATCGCCCCCACTTCGCGAGATCCGGACCAATACCTTCTTTCGACATGGAGACGGAGTGACACTCCGCACAGCCCTTGAGACGCAGAATCTGCTCGCCGCGCGAGGGGTCGCCCCGTTCGTCCAGTTGCCGGACGAAGAATACCAGCGCGAACAGATCGTTCATTTCCTCGCGGTTAAGCGTGGTGAGCGGAAAGCCGGTCTCCTGCATCTTCCCCAGCATTTTGGGGATATGGTTCCACATGACACCCGCAAGCTGCCCCACCGAAAGACGCCCGGTACGAATCCGCCCCAGATCGGGGCCCATTCGTCCGCCTTGGTCCCAGATGGCATGACACTCGGAGCATTTCTTTTCATGAAACGTCCGCCAACCGCGCATGACATCTCCGCCGACGAGTTCCAGCGCGCCGTTCGCCTCGCCGCAGGCCGCCGGAACGGAACACAGAATCAGAGGAAGTACGCGTGCCATCATCCCGACGGTGGTCGAGAATCGAGATCGGTTTGCCCGGCGATCACTCATGGCGTTACCTCCGCTTCCTGGCGCTTGGGGGCCGGCGTGTGCGGTTCGGGCAAGTAGCGTTTGAGCCGCTCGGTCACCTCCGCAATCGATTTCTCGCGTCCTTCCTGCACCTCCCAGATGGACACGATGGGGAACAGCTTCGTGAACAGCACGTACATGAGCGTGAAGGCCGCGAAGCAGGCGGCCAAAATGCTCCATTCCACCCAGCTCGGTGAATACACGATGTCTCCGCCGTGGGGAAGACGCGGTTGCGACAGGGAGGGCACGACGATAATGAACCGCTCGAGATACATGCCGATGTTCACGGAGACGGAGGCGATCACCGTGCCAAGGATGGTGCGCGTCCTTTTGTTGCACAAGATGGCGACGGGGATGATGAAGCAGGTCACCACCATGGTCCAGAAGTGTGGGGCATAGGGTCCCGTGACTTTCATCCAGAAGATGGTCATGTGGGCCGGCTCGCTGCCGTAGAACGTGGTCAGAAACTCCGATCCCGTGAAGTAGAACCACGCAAAGCACATCACCAGCAAGAGCAGCCCCAGATTGTTGAAGTGAATGTCCTTCAGGTATTCTCCCAGTCCATAAATCCACCGTATCAAAGCCATCGCACAAATCAGGGCGGCGATACCGGAGAAGATGGCACCGACCACGAAATACGGCCCGAAAATCGCACTATGCCACATGGGCTGGATCGTCATGGCAAAAACGAAGCTGACGACGGTGTGAACGGATATGGCCACCGGAATGACGACAATCGCCATGACCCCGATCAGGAATTCCAGGACACGATGTTGCTGCGGCGTACCGGTCCACCCCAGGGCAAGCGCGCGGTACAACCACCGCCTTTTCGTGGTGTGATCGCGCAGGATCGCGATGTCGGGAATGAGCGGCAAATAGAGGTACGTCGTGCTCATCGTCAGGTAGATGGTGATACTGCATACATCCCACAGCAATGGCGAACCCAGGCGACCGTGCCAGATCACATTCATCATTCGATCGGGCCTGCCCAAGTCGACGAGGATGTTGCCCACGCCGAACAGGATGACCATGACGGTGATCACTTCCGCAGACCGCGTGATGGTGCGCCGCCATTCGGCCCCGACGATCCGCAAGATGGCGGAGATCAACGTGCCGGCGTGGCTGATGCCGATGAAGAAGACGAAATTCGTGATGTAAAACCCCCAATACACCGGCCTGCCCAGACCGGTCACGCCAAGGCCTTCGCGATATTGCGTGAGATACGCGCAGACGCCCAGTGCAATCACGCTAAGTAGCACGGCCACCGTCACGTAGAACTTCGGCCCGGTGTGTAAAATGGGGTCCAGCAGAATCGAATCTTCGGCGAGCGCCGGCGCCGAAGAAGCTTTGGTCGAATCGGTCACGCTATTCACCTTCACGCAGGTAGATGACCTTGGGTTCCGTACCGAGGTCTTCCAGAAGTTTGTAGGCGCGACGGCTGTGTGCCAGCGTCGACACCTCCGTGTGGGGATTTGACAAGTCGCCGAACACCATCGCCTGCGTGGGACAGGCCTCAACGCATGCCGGTGTGTATTCGCCTTCTCGGATCGGCCGGTTTTCGGCCCGCGCCTGGTCGCGCGCATTCTGAAGCCTGTGATGGCAAAAGGTGCATTTTTCCACGACACCTTTCGGCCGGACCGATACATCAGGGTTCAAGTATTGTCCCATCGGCTCCGGCCATTCCGGTTTGTGCCAGTTGAAATAGCGCGCCGTGTACGGGCAGGCGGTCGTGCAGTACCGGCAACCGATACATCTGCTGAAGATTTGGCCGACAATGCCCTCTTCATTCTTGAACGTGGCTTCGACCGGGCAAACCTTGACGCAGGGCGGGTTATCGCAGTGCAGACACGGTCGCGGAAGGAGTCGTTCGATGGGCTTGGGACGCTCGCCTTCGCCCTCAAAAGGGATCATTTCCATCCACGTGAATTGCCGCCCCTGGTGCGCCTCTCCGGGCCCGGTCGGAGGAAGGTTGTTCTCCACTTGACAAGCAGTGACGCACGCCTGACATGCAGTGCAACGGTCCAAGTCGATCGTCATACCCCATTTTGCCATTCATGCACTCCGATCTGCGCACTTGGCCATTCGCTCAGACTTTGCGAATCGACGCACGTGTGCCATGCCACAACGATCTTCCGGTCAGGGGGTCCCGCCGCGCCTCCACGAGGTCGGCCGGATTCTCGCCGATGCCCTTGCACCACCGGCCGCCCGTTCTGTGACCGAAGCCGAACGGGATGGCGATCACTTCGGGCATCAACCCGGCGTAGATCTTCACAGGAAGTACCAACTCGCCGCGGGACGTGCGTACCGCGACATGATCGTGTTCCGTGAGTTCGAATCGTTCGGCCGTCTCCGGATGTATCTCTACCCAGGTGCACCATTTCTCGAACATGTAAGCCCCGGCGATATCATTCAGCCACGGCAGATTGGGGCTTGCCACACCGACCAGCACCGGTAGCGGGTATATGTAGAGTTCGAGAGGATACATGCCATCCGGCGTTTCTTTCCGGCTGGCACAGTAAGGTAAGCATTGTTGCTCACCGGCCGCTGCCTCGTTCGCTTCAGGTGTCACCTCGAAGGAGCGCGCCAGCAGGGCCGAGCTGAACGCGAACTTTCCGGACGGTATCCGGAAAACGCGATCCCATTCTCGATGAAAGTAGTTGGGATCCGTCCAACCGCCGCCAGCAAGCAGATCTCGCTTGAACGCCTTGAAGCTTTCGGCGAACGGGGCGCGCCACCCGCGGCTTTCCAAGAGCTGTGCCCAGCTCTCCTCGTTTGCCGAACCGAACGCTGCGCCGGTTGCGCCGTCGAAGAGCTCTCGGCATACCGCGTCCACGGCCTGCTTGCTATCAGACCAAGGCAGCGCAACGGCCATTGATTCACCGAGCCCCGAGGCGATCCCGTGCATGACCTCGTACGGGTCACGTGACCCCGGTGGTGGGTCCATCACCGGTTGGGCAATCGTGGTGACCGGATGCCCCGTCAACGTGTGACCGATGTCAAAATCCCATCGATGAAACCCGTGCTGCAAAGGCAAGATCAAATCAGCGAAACGGTTGCTGTCATTGTGATAACCTGCAAACGACACGACAAACGGGATCGAAGAAAGAGCGCTCTCCCATTTCCTACCCTCCGCCAACGAGAAGACGGGGTCCGCATCGACCAGGAACAGCGCTTCGGTCGCGTATGGACGACCTGTCTCGAGTGCGTCCGCCAAGAGGTCAATGGCGCTACTCGCCAGCCGGCGATCGGCAGTGGTGCCGTCCAGCCGAGCGGCTTGCAGTCCCTGGGAGGCGACCGAATCGACTTCAAAATCGCCTTCCAGGAGCGCCAGCTCTCGAAAGAGCGTCACTCCGCCGGGCACGTCGATGCTGCCGGCGAGTGCATTGAGACAATGAATGGCCATGCGCGTGCGTGTGGCTTGTGTGCCGCATCCCCCACCGTCATACCCCAACGCGACGGCCGGTCGATTCATACTGAATTCGCGCGCCAGCCGAAAAACATCGCCCTCCGGCATGCCCGTGACTTCCTGCACTCTGGCCGGTGAGTAATCCTGGAGCACCATCCGCCGGAAACCGAGATGCGTCACGCCGCTCCGGTCCGTCCAATCCTCAAAGCCGAAACCGCGCCCCTCGACGAAAGTTCGGTCGTAGAGACCCTCGCGAATCATGACGTGCGCGACGCCCAAGGCGACGGTCCCTTCCGTACCGGACCGAATCGGAATCCACTCGTCCGCCTTTACGCCGGTCAGGGAGAACCGAGGCCCCACGTGGACCCATGGCGGTCGGACGCCGGCGCGACCGCGCCGGAAATCGGCGAAACCCCGGGCCGCCTGCTCCGTGGACCAATGAGCGTCGAGCCAGGCGCTCGAAAAGGAAAGGACGTACGCGGATTCTGAGATGTCATAGCCCAAGCGTTGTCGCGCGCCGTGCGTGGCGAGAACCGCCGGATGTGAACCTAAATTGTCATCGGGAAACGCATCGATGACGTTCGGAGAACCGAACGCCCGCATGAATCGCCGCCAGGCCACGGCGGTGAGCCCACGGTCGCGCCCCAACACAGCGCAGGCGGCCTGCGGTGAAGACGCCCGGATGCCCTGAAGCTTCTGCACGATTAACTCGATCGCCGCATCCCACTCGATGGGCTCCCAACGCTCTGCGCCCTTGGCGCCGGCGGACCGGAGTGGATGGTGCAAGCGATCCGGGTTGTATACGTCTTGTAGAACGGACGACGCGCGAGAGCACAAACCGCCGCGATTGATGGGGTGGTTTTGATTGCCGCGAACACCTACGGCACAGCCGTGCACCACGCGTACGTTCAGCCCGCAGCCGCCCGGGCACATGGAGCACAAGGTGTTGACGAAACGCTCGCGTGGCGGACCGTCCTCGCCCGTGGCATATTCCAAGAACCACGAACGTGGTGCCGCCAAAGTGCATGCTGCCGTACCATACACAGCTCCGAGTGCGGCGAGAAAATCACGTCGGCTAAGGTCGAGCCAGTCCTTCATGTTCACCCGTCCCGGTCAGCCGCCCAGCGGCTTCATCGTGTTTTGTTTAGATACCAACAGGAACTTCATTTCCGCCGGTTCGATACGCTTCTCCCCTTCCTCGTCGACGATCGTTTCGGTCGAATACATGTAGTAGAGCTTGGCGGTCAACACGAGTTTGGTGGCCTTGATGTCACGAAAGGCGATTTCAACCTCTCTCTGCTCATTCGGCTTGAGCCGGCTATCGCTCCATACCGAGGCCGCCTTCATCATCACTTCATGCTCGTGACGAAGCGGTCTGCGTTTCTTGTCCATCATCACGATCTCGAATGGAATCTCGCGCCGATCCACGATCGTACCGCCCTCTTCGATCGTGACCTCCAACACAGCGCGGTGCATAGGCATACCGGTGGGAAAGCAGTGCCCACTCCCCGCGTTGGTGACGAGCACATGGATCCACAGGCGATCGCCGACCCACTCGTACCCCTTGAGCTCCAGCTTGACGGCCTCCCGGACCCGGTCCATATCGTGAGAGCCGGAGATATCATGCAGATTGACCAAATCGTTCGATTGCCTCTTCACGTCTATCGCTACGACCCGACCCGGCACCAGCGGCATGTGGCAGTCCTGACACTGTTTGCCGCGTTTCGCATAGGAACTCCCCTTCCATTCGCTGTACGTTCCGAGGACTGCCACACCGTTGGCATTACGGTACTCGTGGCAGGTGGCACAGAACTCCGAACGCTTGTGAATCTCCGTATCGATAATCTCGTGCGCCGGCGACTGGGCATGTCGCAAAGGACCGTATTTGGTTTTCCCGACCGAGAAGCGCACCGGGTCGGCCTGATCCTCCAAGTCTACCGCAGAGATGCTGTGGCAAAAATCACAAGTCACGCCCTCCGCCGTGATGGGATTCTCGACATCGTAATCCTGACCATGGCGAACGGTCGGCGTGTGGCATGGCAGGCATGCACGCGCCGACTCCTTGCCATAAGTCTCTACGCTCCGCTGATAGGCGGCCTGGAATATCCCGTTGGTCCAGGCGTTGGCGTGCAGCGAGTGCTGCCACACGGCATGAATGGCCTGATGGCATTCCCCGCAGACCGCGGATGACGTCCAACCGTTTGGATTCACGTGTGGCAGTGGCTTGCCGGCCTCCGGCGCCGTTTCCACGGTCTGGGCCATGGACGAGCTCCAAGCCACGGCGCCGACCGACCACGCGCCCACCACAAGCCCGAGAGAACGCCACCTGGAGAATGGGACACGAGATTGTCGTGAAAGACTTTTCGCACGCGACAACTGTCGAATTGTCATGGCATCGCTCTCCGTTGTGACTTGGCTTGGCCGTCACGATGATCAATGGGCACGTAACGAACCAGGCGACCCACTTCACTCAAGTACGAGTCCCGGACTCCGGTGCCCGATGGGATCATTGTGCCGGCACGCCGGTTTTCGCGGCGCCCTACAGGCCCTTCGCTGCGCTGGCCTGTAAATCGTGCATCCAAATCGTCTGCATCGCTTGCAGGCGCCGTCCGATGACGCCAGCCAGGTTCCGCATGAACAGGTATCCGGTGTGCGGGTCGGCTTCAAAAAACGCGTAGAGCACGTCGCGTGTGAAGCTGACCAATGTGCAATCACTGCCACACCGGGCGCTAAGCGTAAAGTGATAAGGGCTCACGAGAGACGACCAAGCCACCACCGCCCCGGGTTGTTTGGTCTCCATCGTCACCTCGCGACTGACTCCGAGAATCATGACCGGGAAGAGCAATTCGACGACACCGTCCTGCAGTATCATGAGTTCGTCGGCATCCTGCCCTCGTTCGAACAAAACGCGACCGGCTTCACAGGGCTCGGTTCGGCCCCGCGCGCATAGCGCCGTTACGGTGTCATCCGACATATCCTCGAAGATTGCCGACTGCACGAGACATGTGCCATCATCGATCGCCATCGTCACTCCTACGTATTCTGACCTGTGCATGCCGCAACTCGACACGCACCCACGCCAGTTCGTGAGAACAACAAAATCGACCCACCCATACGCTTGCCGATTCGACGTTGCGGAGAATTGTAATGTGCGCCCGAATCTCGGCCCGTGTTCATACGAAAAGCGTACGAATCAGATGCTTTATTTAGTGCGCGAATCAAGAAAAAATGTCAAGCAAAAACTCCGTATCTGCAAAAAAAATTGGCATGGCGTGCCGCCTGTTGTGCGATTCCTTGCATCCAAGACTGCCTTGGTCACGCCAACGCGATTGTCCGTGCCGCATGCGGCCGCGGGTGTATACCGCTCGGCCATACCCTACGTAAGGAGTTGAAGCCGCGAGAACGATTCAAGTTTCCGGCACTGCCCGCAGTGTCACGGACGTGCCATTCAAGGCATACGCCAAGCGCCCGCTATCGCTTCAACCGTTGGTCCTCCCGATAAAGCCAACCGCGACAAAGAGAATGCATGCGACACCAACAAATAGCCGACTGGCTTGCTTGGCCCGCAACTCCCTTCGTTTCAGTACTACTTCTATGCCCTGGTTCTGAAATGCACCGGCGTCCAACGGACCGCCCTCGGGTACCGCAGATGCTTGAATGCCGAGCCCGACGCAGCATTGACCAGCATTTTCCGCGCCAAACATACGGAACGCTTCTTGAAAACCGCCACTTTTTTGCACCGCCGAACCGAACAAAGGGGTAATGTAGAAACGCCCAAGTGCAATGAGGTAGTCTGGGTTGTCGTACTTTGCGTGGAAAACACAAGGCCTATCAAAACGAAAGTCGGGCCTGTCTGATGCCAAGTTGGCAAGAAGAAAGTGGCCCGGCGGCAACCCCAATGGTCACCGCCGAGCCGCTCGCTACGCTTCCATTTGCCGAACCTACCACCCCAGCGTGTCCGACGACGCTGGACGGTCGTCAGTCGGCGCGCTACTGATGGATCTTGATGTTACCACCGCCCAACACACCCTGTGCCTTGTGCTTCGGCGAGGGCGGCCCGTTTTCCGTGTCTACGACACCGGTCCAGATTTCGATCTTGAACGTATCGTTTGACCCCGGGTCTCCGTTGTCTTCCGCGGTCACCTTGAAGGTATACTCGCCCTCGCCGTTGATTGATGCGAGGCCTTTGAATCGTACCTTCGAGGCGGACGTAATGACGAGCCACTCCATGTCGAGGCTGTGCAGGTCGATGTCACCGGACTTGTAGACAAACTCCAGGCTTCCGGTTGGCGTACTCGCGCCTTGCTTGTACTTCACGACGAATCCGAAATTCGCCTTCCCGATTGTGTCCGTAACCGGCACACTGTCAACGTAGCTGTCGGCGTCGGGAATAAACCAACCGCCTCCGGTGGTGAAGCCGTCGTTTGGATCGAACGCCACCACGACGATCTCGTCCGTCGCCGTGTTCCCACAACCGTCGTCCACCGTCACCGCAACGACATAGATTTCCTGTGCGACGTAGGAATGAGTGTCGGAAGTCGGGCTGGTGGCCGGGTCAATGATGTCAACCGTGCCATCACCCCAATCCCATGTCGCGGTCATCGGTCCCGAGCAGTTGTCAGCGAATGTCGCCGTCAGGCTTACCGGGTCTCCTATCGCCACCAGGAGTGGGGTGCCGTCGAGGCTACTGATCGACGGTGCCGAGGTGTCGACCACCGTAATGACTTGATTCGCAGCAGCGCTGTTGCCACACCCATCAGTCCCAGACCAAGTTCGTGTGATCACGGACTCATTGGCACAGGTCCCGGACGCCACGGTATCCACGTATGAGGCGGCCGGCTGGTCATCGCAATTGTCCGCCACGGTCGCCGTCCCCGTGCTTGCAGGGCTGCTATCGGCATCGCACTCAACCGTGACGTCGGCAGGTGCGGTCACCGCCGGCGGTGTGCTGTCGACCACGGTGATGAGTTGATCACAGGTTGCGATTCCACCGGCGCCATTGTCAGCCGTCCACGTACGCGTGATGGTTTCCGTGTCACCGCAACCCGGCACAATACTATCGCTGTGCGTGACGGCGATATCGCCGCACCCTCCTGCGGTTGCTTCGCCCGTATCGGCGGGGCTGGTGCCCGCAGGACACTCGAGATCCAATTGATCATCCGGGCAGTCGATTGTCACCGCTCCGCCGGCGCCGACATCCACATGGGCAATGTACATACCCATGCCGAAGTTGCTGAACTTCGCCAGAAACGCAACTTGGTTGTTGTTGTTGATCGATCGATAATGCCCGCTGCGAGCCTCGCCGCTCTGGTAGACTTGATAACCGATTGAGCCGCCCGTCGTCACTCCGCCGAAGGCCACGCCCAGCTCGGCAAGCGCAGTCGTGCTATCAGAGACACGCACCACGTCTTCCGTGCACGAGTCGTAAAAGTAGAGGGCATAGAGCGGGTCGACACCGGTTCCGTTCGGAACAGAGCCCGAGCCCGTAAAGGCCATGTGTCCCTCGTCGTTGATGACGGCGCTGCGGCCACCGAAGCTAGTAATGATCGATCCCACCGGCAAATCGGGTGGCTGCGAAGCTCGATCCATCACCAGCGACATCGGTCCGCCGAAGATATCGGCCGCGTAGATGCCGTTGTTGTTTGCCGTGCCGCTGTTGCGAATTGCCGCATAGAATCCCAACTGACCGGACTCGTTCATGGGGGCCATCGAAATCGTCGCAAACTCGGCACCGGCAATATCACCCGGAACGACGAGACCATTACCAACGAGCGTGTCCACAACATTGCCCTGTGTTCCGCCCAGCACGTCGCCGGAGAACAACCCGAACTTCTGCTGGCAACAGGGAGCAGTCAGGAGCGGCAGAAACAGGTAGTCCCCTGCGTCATTGATTTCGTTGTCGTCGAATCGATCCTGATAGGTCGACGCCGGGGCGCTTGCGGTGGCGGGCGGAGCCGTTTGGCTCCGATATGCCACCGTGGTAGCAAGTTCGCTTCCATCGACCGGGATCGAAAACGTCCCGCGGTGCGGCGACCCGAGGATTCCCCCGTGAAACGCCACGATGCCCATGTTATTAATGGCAATCTCCGGGCGAATCTCCCAGAACCCGTCGTTATTGGTCGGGTCGCAAGCGAGTCCGAAGGGAATTCCCGTCGGGCAGATTGTCTTCGTGCTGTCGGCCAACAAGACACCGGGGCCGCCCGCCACGGTGGCGCCGAACACGCCGTTCTTCATGGTGGCACTCGTACACGACGCTTCCAGACAGAAGTCAGCCCAATACGCGACCTCCCCGTTGTCATTGAGCGATATACCCAGTGTCGACGGGGTCGGCGTGCCGAGAAAACGGAAGTCTACGAAAGTCCCTGTCAGATGACCGGGCACGGGATCCGAGGTATCGACGATTTTGACCAGCGGCGATCCTGGGGCCGTGTTTGTCGCATAGATGCCCTCACCCACACCGGAGGTCGGACCGTTGAAACGTGCAAAGAACACGACATCACCCGCGTCGTTGATCAACGGCGGCTCGAGCAGACTCGTGATGAAATTCGTGTCCGCCGGTTGGCCGGGGACGGGGAATGTCCCGGTCGTGTCCATGAGCACTTGTAGCGGAAAACCGGGACGCTTGGCGTAAATGCCGAACGCGGCTCCGGAGTTGATATTCGTGGTCAGCGCGCTGAAACCCATGAAGGCGACATGGCCCGCCTCGTTGATCACCGGCGCGGGCGGTTCCGCGGCGGAACTCCAGAACACATAGGAGCTGCTCCGCCCGGGAACGGGATCCGTCAGTGCCAAGTCCCGATTGTAAATGCTGTTGCCCACGCTTCGAACGACCTTTTCGATGGTTACGGTAGGCTGCGCTACGGCCGACATCGTGAGCGCGGTAAAAAGAACAGCGGCTGTCTTCATTTCTCTCATTATTCTGCTCCCTAGCAATCATGTATGATTGGTCCACCCGGCATTGGCCGGTCAAAAAGTCCTGCGCGCCGATCGAGTCCGGATGAACGCCTCGACTCAAACCGCGCAGGTCCTCTTGTTTGGGCCGGAATTCGGTCCTCTGTCTGGTTTCGTCGCGCTGGATTTCCCTCTGTCGCCCCAAACCAGCCGCCCCCGCAGTCTTCCAGTAGCATCTGCCGATGGTGCTACCGATCGTCGGCGCTCATCCCGTGTCGGCGACCATCAAGTCGCGGTCACGCCGCGTGAGCGCCCCACCGCCGGGTGCGGCCCGTTATCGCCGGACGCGACCTACCCGGCCCTGTCTTCCGGCTGAACAGCGCTTGGGGCGCCAATCGGATCGTGTTCAGCCCTCCCGTTCTCGCTCATTTGTTTTCCCTCCACAGTATGTGCATGGAGACCCTCCAGCGGCCTCTGATCAAGAATTGAAAGGCGCGGAATCCTTCGTTGCCCCTCACACCGAAAGAACGCACCGACCCCTCCACGGCGGACGGCGAGTGATTCGTTCCAGGAATTGTGAAACTTCCGCACCCACAAACGTTGGCCAAGCCAAAAGCGCGCGCAAAAAATCCAAAAAAAATGACATTCCTGCCTGAATTTGCGATCCGGCTCGGCGAAGAAGCGATCTCTTGGGGCGCCATCACGGCTACCGCGATCAAATCGTCGCCGCCTTGAAAACTTGCCGGGAGTCGATTGAGTAGCAAGATACCCATTGCCGGCAGAAATGCTAACACGATGACACAACTTTACAAGTGACAACAAAAAACGTGACTCTAGTCTGACCCTTAGAATCATAAAGTGGAGACGGAGTCGGCAAGAATTGCGCCGCCCGACACCGCAAAACCATGATCGAATACGGTGTTCGCTCTACCATGCTGGGTGCGCCAATTCGTCCGCCACCAGCACCACCGCATCTTGCAAGGCTGCAAACCCGTCGGAAAGGCAGGCAGGACCCGGCTGCAGGATGATCGACGAGGGAATCTCCACGATCCTGCCGGGACGTGTGAACGCCGCGTCGGCGAAACCGTGGCGGGCCAAAGCGGCATCACGCCGGAACGCGCGACCACACCAGGATGCCAGATAGAGGTCCGGCTTCCGTTCGACGACTTGCTCCGGCGTCACGATTCGCTGCTTGGCCAATCGGTGGTCGCGCAGGTCCGCGAAACAATCAATACCGCCGACGAGTTCGATGATCTCCGACACCCATGCGATACCCGTGATGATCGGATCGGGCCATTCCTCGAAAAACACCCTCGGACGGACCGGGAGTTGATCGCCGATCTGGGCGCCCGCGTCCATGCCGTATTGCAGTTTTGAGACCAATTGGTTGCCCTTCTCCACGCACCCGACGAGCCGGGCCACCGTACGGATCATCTCCAGGATTTCCTCAATGGTTCGCTGATTGAAGCAATAGACTCCCACGCCCCGGCGAATCAACTCCGCGCAAATGTCGGCCTGCAAGTCGGAAAAAGCCATCACCAGGTCGGGCTTCAAGGCGACGATCTTATCAATCTCGGCCTTGACATACTGTGACACGACGGGCTTGCCTTTTCGCGCCTCCGGCGGTCGAACCGTGAATGCGGAAATCCCGACGATGCGATCCTCTTCCCCGAGCAGGTAGAGTGTCTCGGTGGTCTCTTCCGTCAGGCAGACGATACGCTGTGGTCCACGCATACGGGTCAATTTTACCAGTCATCAATCAACACGACAGAACCAGAGCACGCTGTCACGCAAGAAACCAAGGGTGGCATGGTCTGACCCGAGGGGGCAGGCCATGGTCTTGCCACACTCCACGGCCAACGGGGTGTATGACGCACGCGGCCTATGTCAACGAGGGCAAGTGATCCTGTCGGCATGGCCGGGAAGACCACCCGCCCTGTCTTGGGCCCGCGCGGACTGTTCGGCACGCCCGCCCGTGCAACCGGTGGCTGGACACCCAGCGCCCGATCCATGTGCGAACGCGAAAACAGTGTACGCGAGCTGTCACCGCCGGCGCGACGCGGCTCCCCATGTGCCGGCGCGGCGTCGTCGGTCGCTCTTACATTACTTGCCCGTGTAACACCTCGGGCGAGGCTTCCGGCCACACGAACCTCAACGCGACAGTCGCCAAGCCCTGCGCCTGAAACGCATGTGGCATCCGTGCCCCACCCAACGGGATCCATCCCGTTGATCCGACGATCAGCCGAACAACGGCGGGATCCGCACGACCGTTCAACCGACCCCGCACCAATGTCCTTGCGATTCTAGCGTCTTCAGGCACGCGCGCAGGCCCATGGCTGAGACAGGGTGCTCCGCATTTTCTCCTAGCCAGTTACCTCGCTGTCGCATCATCTGCCAATTCGCGCCGGAGCGGTGAGTAAAAGGCCTATCGATTTATAACCGCTTGCCCTGGCAATGGTTACGTGCGCCCATGCAGACCGGCGGGAGGCGTCGCATGTGACGGAGAATCGCGCCAGTTGAAGCCTGCGGCGCGGGAATCTGTGAATTGAAGCGGCACTTTTAGATGGGTTCGTTTTGCAAAGTACATTGTTTCCTTGCGCCCCCTGGGTGTTGGTAGCGCGCAGCGAGTCCGGTGACCATGACTTGACGGGTGATCGGCGCGGGCGGTCGCTCTTGGTTGTCACCTGTCAGTATACAGATGCGGCGGGCGACGAAATCTCAGCCGCGCCGAACTCTGGTGGCCGACTGGCGTCCGCAGAGAGCACCGCTCGAGAACGGTGCCACACCTAATCGTCATCAAGTGGAAGTGAGAAACCGTAGGCCCTGACAGGCTCCACCGTACGGTGTACCCGCCTTGCCCGGCCAAGCGTCCGGCCTACTAGGGTGCCCGTCATGCCGGAGTTGCCGGATATTGCCGTGTACGTTGATGCGCTCAGACATCGCATCGTCGACCGCCCCATCGTCGGCATCCGAATTGTCAATGCGTTTTTTCTACGGTCTTATGACCCGCCCATCGAGTCGGCGGAGAACGAAGCGGTCCTCGACGTTCGTCGCTTGGGAAAACGCATTGTGATGAGCTTGACGTCCGACCTCCATTTGGTCGTTCACCTGATGATCGCGGGCAGGTTCCGTTGGCACACGGATCTTTCAAAAGCGCCGGGGCGGACATCACTCGCTTCAATCCGCTTCCCGAACGGCTCGCTCGGCATCATCGAATCCAGCAAGAAGAAACGTGCCTCGCTGCACCTTGTTCTCGGCGACGAGGCGCTCCGGGCCCACGATCCCGGCGGGCTGGATATCCTGCAAGCGGACGAGGCCGCCTTTCGGGCGGCACTGTGTCGGAAGAACCGAACGCTAAAGCGAGCATTGACCAACCCGTGCCTTTTCAGTGGCATCGGCAACGCCTATTCCGATGAACTCCTACATGCCGCGCGCCTGTCACCATTTCAACGCACCCGCCACCTGGACGCCGGGCAGGCGGACCGCCTTCTCCGGGCGGCGCAGGATACGCTTCAATATTGGATGGACGCGCTCCGCCGGAAGTTCGCCGACCGGTTCCCGGAGCCCCGCGAGATCACGGCCTTTCGGGAGGGCTTTGCCGTGCATGGAAAGTACGGCAGACCATGCCCCGAATGTAACGCCCGGATACAGCGCGTACGCTTTGCGGAGCGTGAGATGCACTATTGTCCCGGCTGTCAAACGGATGGCCGCATTCTGTCAGATCGCTCCCTCGCGCGATTGTTCGGATCCGATTGGGCCGGTCGAGCATAGCGACTCGGAAAGGACCTCGATGGACCAACCCGGTTCGACGACCACGTCGTACAGCCACACCGTAAATACTAGTACTGTCTCCAGAACGGTCGTGCCGGTTTTCCTCCCCCCTTCTTGCCAATGAGGGGCTGGAGGAGGTTCTGGACTCGCCGGAGGACCCCCCTCAACCCGCCCTTAGCAAGGGGGGAAGAAAGCTGCGCGACCTCTTTGGCAACGGCACCAGGTTTATTTCGCAAGTTCGGCGGCGTCCGCAAGCATACCGGTAGTAACTCGCGCGCCTGATTCATCCATCCATGTGACAGTCGGACATCACCCGCTCCCTCGGCCTTCTTGGGTAAACCGGTTTTCAAAAAAAATAGAAAAAAAGCGCGCGCTTTTGCCGCGGCGCCCGTTTGTAGGAATTCGGCGACCGTGTACCCGCCACTTCCAACGTCGGATTGAACGGTCACAGGGCACACCAATCGCCGGCGAGATCGGCCCGGGACCGGCAGACCGGTTCCTGACACGCGGATTCAGGAACCTCGAACCAGCCGCCATCGATCATCCCCTCGCCTGGATGGAGGGCGGGGCCAGGGAAGGACAAAGACGATATGAATACGGGTTACTGGGTCCACGACGAGCGGGTTTATGGCCGGCTCGGTTATACCGGCTTTTGGTTCGAGGCGGACAAAATTCTCGGACCGGCGGGCGACACCGGATTTCGGCTGGAAGACGGATTGGTCGTCGGACCCGACGGCAAGACGGGCTTCTGCCTCGATGAAGGAAAGATCCGCGGCCCCGAGGACCGTATGCCCTGGCAGCGCCTGACGGTCTGAGGCCGAAATCGACCACTTCTCGATACCTTCGAATCGTTCCCCTGGGGGCGGTGTACGTGTCGCCCCCGCCGCCGCGGTCAAAGAAACTCACATGTTTCGTGCGGGCTTATCGGCGCGTTCGCATCCTGTCGCACTTTACCTTCGTACCTCCGCCTTGGTTGGATGCCGCAGGCGTGACACATTCCCGGCCTCTCGAACGACCTTCACGCTACGTCCGATCACCGGCTTCCGTGGCGAAAAAAGAATCGCTGTTTTGATGGCCAAGCAGAGCAGCGCGGTGCCTACAATCGGTCATTCGGTGCTAATTGAATTCCGGCATGAAAAAATAGTTGAAAAAAAGCGCGCGCTTTTGCTTTGACTTACGTTTGTGTGCCTGTCGGAATTCGAACGCGTGGTAGTCACGACGATCGGTTCGGTACGGGTGAATCTAAAGTAGCGGCCTCCGCCTGAACACCACGCACAGTTTAACCTGCGGGAGACCCGGAGGGGGCAACTCTATCCCGCCTTGAGTATGGAGAAACTCCTATGGTAACGGTGCGCGCTTACATTATTGCAAGTATTGTCGTTTTCGGCGGTATCGCGGCGGGATCGGGACTTGCCCAACGGCCGGAAGATCTGGTGTTGGCGAGTTCCCTGTCGTACGCCGCCCCCGCCGGCGCGGAGGGGCCCGGTGCGCTCCCCGCCAATCAGAACGTGCAGGTGAACATCCGTCAGAATTCATTCGATCCAACGAGCATCATCACGCACAAAATCAATGCGATTTTGACGCCTGTCGAGGTGCAGGGCGACTGGGTCGCCTGGGAGATTTCGGAGTTGGATCTACGCCGAGTCGATGCGCTCGGCGAAGACGAGGTCATGTGGGGCGCGGACCGACCCGCGATCGACACGCCCGACGGTCTCTGGTGGGTCGAACACCAAGACCCGATGCAACCGATCATGGAAGAATTCACCGTGCTGCCGCACATCGCAGGCACGGCAACTTCGTTCGATCCGGCCGTCGCGGACATGTTGTTTGACATGGAAGGGAGTCCCTACGTGGCGCCGCCTCAGGGGTCGCTCTTCCCGATCACCGGCAAGTTGACGTACGCGTTGGTGGCCGCGGACAATCCCTCGGAACCCGAGGCGGACGGGGACGATGACGAGGTCGAAGTACCGATGGAGCCGGATGAACCATATCCTGCATAAAGGTGCACGCCTATTCGCAAAAAGCGAATGTGCGCGTCCAATTGCTGGTGAAGTTCGTCAATGGAATCCAGGAATCGACTGATGAGCGGCGTCTGATCGCTGAGTCGTGGCGACCGAAGCGCAGCGCGGAATCGCTGCCGTGCCGTTTCCAGCCAGAGTCTGGCAAACTGATCACCACGGACGGTCTTGTAGTCCTTGTATGCTTTGGCCAAGGAAACCTCCGCCCTTCCGACTTTTAGAGCGAATTCGATACTACTGGGTTCACCATCGAGGAGTTTTTCGGCGACCATCTTCGCAAGTAAATGAGATTGCACCGAAAGGTCTGTCTTGCCTAGCTTTCGGTATGTCCGCCCAATCAACTCGTATGCAGGAG
>Ga0055452_10000044_pt1 | contig 24758 bp, 24 predicted proteins | sample China_Galinas_PW_6_FD_57735 | JGI IMG/M metagenome (GOLD analysis project Ga0055452, IMG submission 57735) | Wetland microbial communities from San Francisco Bay, California, USA, that impact long-term carbon sequestration - China_Galinas_PWC_D2 | ecosystem: Environmental > Aquatic > Marine >... | reverse complement strand
TTCAGAGCAATTTCGAGGTCACCATCTACGATACGGCCACCGACACCTCGACGCCGATCGGCCAAAACGAGATTCGTCCCACCAATACACCCGTAGATCAATACGATGCGGGCCACATTCAGGGCGAAGGCGACTTCTTCATCTTTCGTAGCGACAGCAGCACCGATGACGGCCTGTTCGTGAAGGTGGTCGATGTATCGGGCGACACGCCCAGTGTGATCAGTTTCACGAACAATCCCGGAACAAGTGCATTCGGTGTTACGCACGTGATGGTCGACAGCGACACGAGGACCGCCGTCGCGGTGGCCGATGACACCTTCCTCGTGTACGACATCGACGACCCGGCTGCCGCCCCGGCCGAGTTCCCGATTCCGGACGGCATCAGTGACACCGTCCCGCATCTGGACGGCGACTTCATCATCTTCGAAGACAACCTGGCATTCGGAAATGCCTGCATTCTTCAGATTTCAACCGGCACCATCACTGTGCTGACGGAGAACCCCAGCGCAGGACAACTGGCAATCGGCGGTGATTTCTTCGGTTATTTCCTCAACAGAGATGCAAGCGATTCACTGGGCAATGCTTCTCGCAGCGCTGGTGGCCCACTGTCGGGCATACCCGGCGCGATGGTTGCGCCGGCAGAAAACTTCATCGATGGCTCGACAGCCAACAACGGTGCGTTCGGTTATGGCCAGACCATGGGCATCACCAAGAACGGTTCCCGTTGGTTCATTGCAGGTGCGACCGATATTGGCGACGGCGAGTATCTGCAAGTAAGCTATGGAGGGGCCTTTTCCCTATTCGCCGACCCGACCGATCAGGATGCGTTTGGCTGCAGGGCGACGGATGTCAGTATCAGCAGCAACACTGTTGCTTTCAAGGCTGAGAATGGGCCGGATACGGTCGTCGGCTACATGATCCTCGACGGGGTTGCACCCAGACTCTGTAGCGTTAATGCCGATTGCACGGACTTCGTGCAATGTACGGCCGATGTGTGCGTCGCATGGCACTGTGCATATGTACCCGACGATTCCCGGTGTGTAGATGATGGCTTATGGTGCAACGGTGTAGAGCGCTGCAGCGCTTACGATGGATGCGTTTCCACTGGCAATCCGTGTACGAGTACGTATGCCTGCAATGAGTCGACGGATGCATGTGAGCCCGTTGCGTGTACCGTTGACGAAGACTGCAACGACGGGCTGATCTGCACAGGCGTCGAGATCTGCGGCGCAGACGGCTTCTGCGTACCAGGTACCAACCCGTGCGATGACGGGCGGTTCTGCAATGGGATCGAGATCTGTATAGAAGCGGGCCCCGTCTGCATCGAGGGGACAATCCCGTGTGACCCTAGTTCGGAGTTCTGTGACGAATCGAGTGACACTTGCGTCTTCGATCCCTGCTACGGCGTCACCTGTGCGGCAGGTGAAACATGCGTGGACGGTGTGTGTGTTCTGCCTGCATTGATCAAAACCCATATCGTTATGGATGAAAACACGCTAATCATGAGGCCCAAGGCTGGTAACGACCTCATCGTCTGGGGCGACACCGACACCGTCTACTACGTTGTTCCGTCGGTCATGGATGGCACCGAGACTGCCGGAACCGAGTTCCCCGAGGGCGTGCGGTTCGCGTGGACCCATTTCGCGGTCTCGGGCAAGAAAGTCCTCTTGGTCACCAGCCTCGGAGAAGTTCGTGTGTTTGACACCGCCACCGGCGAGTTCCGCGACTTCCCAGCCACCGATATCGTGCTCAAGAACCCACAATTGAACGACGACACCTTATCGGGCCTGACACAGGCGTCAGGTGACTATTTCGCAACGCTCAACGTCGATTCGCTTGCCGTGGACGGAAACGCCGTCAAGGTCATCGATGTGAGCGCCACCGGTTCAAATGAATGGCAAGTGATTTCCTTTACTATCCCCGAGGAGAATGCCACCGGTGTGGAACAAGTTGCCGTGGACGCCCCGAGCAGGCGTGTGGCCGCCCTCGACGATTTCGGCCAGTTGTGGATTTGGAGCATTGACGACCCTGCGACGGCCCCGCAGCAGATTGACATGGGCCTCAACACCGATCTGTGCTGCGTAAACGACTCGGTGCAGATGCGGTTTGAAGGCGACATGATTCTTTACCAGGAGGATCCGGCGACACTCCCGCTGGGGCTTGGCACGACCAACGCGGTCCTCCTCAACATCGCTGACGGCACCAAGACCGTGCTCACCGGCAATCCGACCACGCATAATATGCCGGTAGCGCTTGCGGGCGGCAGCTTCGGCTACGGCCAGTGGAAGGAACATGGTGACGGCCAGAGTGGATCGGGCATGAGCTACCGCAGTGCGATTGGCGCAGTGACGGAGGCTCCGGGCGCGACGCTGGCCAGCCAGTTCGACACCTACGCCCTACGGCCTGCGAACTTCACGTTCGATCCGGTTACGCAGAGCGACTGTTTCGATGACCCCAAGTTGATCGGCTACGGTAGCATCATGACCATCACAGCGGACGGGACCCGATGGTTCCTGTCCGGTTGGGGGCCGATAGACTCCTATTTGGACTACCTCCAAATGAGCGATGGCGGCGCGTTCACTGACTTCGCGGATCCCGAGCAATCCACGTTGAGCGGCGGCATCATGGCCACCGACGTCTCCGCCTCGTCCAACACCGTGGCATTCCGAGCGTTGCGATCGGTAGACAGCGGCTTTGGCTGCAGTACCAATGACGAGTGGGTCCTCGGGTTTATCGTGCTAGATCGCCTCGACTAAGTTCCTGACTGTAGATCGACAGATCAATCGTATGCGCTATTCATCGCGTGGCGTCGGATAGCCCCCAGATTGGTGGCATACGTTTAGCGGAAATTCCATGTACATTTCTACACCACTCACTTCTCGGCTTTCTTCGAAAGGTTTTTGAAGGCCTGCGACTTCACATTTGGGACCATATGTGAAGCAAAATGAACAAATCAGAGGTGCCCGACACGGGCGAAACAGCATTCAACGGACCCACTTCGTCAAATGTGAAAACATCGCGAGAAAAGCAGAAATATGAGCGTTTCGGCGAGACCATCCGTTATCTAACGATCGAGGAGTGGCAGCAATTCCTCGACGTGATCGAGGACTACCGCCACAAGCTCATGTTAAGGACGATTTATGAACTGGGCTGCCGCGTGGGCGAGTTTGTTCGGATCCAGCTGAAGCACCTGTCCTTCGGCCGCAACACCGTTTACTTCCCGGCCGAGAACACCAAGACGCGTCAGCGGCGTGTCAGCCATCTGCCGGCGGGTATTATGAACGAGATAAAAAGCCTTCTCCGCCGCGACAACCGTATGGGTCGACGGAGCCTTCGCATCCACCGGCCGAGTGAGTACTTGTTCCATCCGGGCCGCAACGCCAAGCGCCAGTATTCGGAGAACCGCCTACGGCAGATTTTCGTCAAATACGCACGGCTGGCCGGCCTCGCCCGGGAGTACGCCCGAGATCGAAAAGGAAGGGCCTTGCACGAGCTGACCATCCACTCGCTCCGCCACAGCCACATCATGCATTATGTCCATGTGTTCAAGCTGCCTTTGCCCATCGTCCAGCGGCAGGTCGGGCACAAGACGCTGAGGGCAACGAGCGTCTATCTCCGCCCCTCCGATGAGCACGTCGGCGACGCGTACGCCCAGGTTCGTCATCACTCAGCCCGGGTATCAAACCGACCACAAACCTTAAATGCCAAAGATGCGTCGTCCTTAGACAATGACAGCAAGAAAAACTACAACGGTTTCCGACAGGCTGCTTGAAAGCATCGTGGAGAGGGTTGAGTCAATCGACAAGAACGTCGAGGAGATCCTCGACCGACTTAGCGACCATTTCGACGAGCGCGAGTGGTACTCCAAGAGCTGGTGTGAAAACGGCTACCATCTGGGCCCCGAAAATGATGATGTGTCCGATTGACGGCGCAACGTTTATAAGCCACGGGCACCTCAACAAGCCATGGCCATCAAAATAGACGTCGATGCCGCCCTGCACCAGCTGGCTGCCACGCGCAACCGTATTTTCGAGCTACTTGAATGGCACGCCCTTTCCCGGCAGGAACAGAAACAGCCCAGGCCGCCGATTTTCGACTTGGATACCGTCACGGCGGATCACATCCGTAATGACCTTATCGAGATGGACGATCTCTTTCTTAGTCTCGACCTTGATATTGCGCAGGTGCTGGATCGCCCGGACCTCGAGTGCACACCGCGGCAACGCGATCGGTGGCGCCGGTGTCGAGAACACCTCGAGGAGCAGGTGGCGCGGCTGCGCATTAGCCAAAGGTTTAAAAGGCGCTGATGGTTTATGCGTGCGGTGGAGTTTACGCACGATGAAAATTACCGACTATCTTAAGCGCCAAGCCGACAGGTTGGAGGCAACCAGCCGGCGCATAAAGAACTTCCGTGTGTTTGATTTCAATTTCATCCCTGAACAGCCGTTGATGCGCGAGGAGGTCAAGCCGGTTGTTGATGGTTGCCTGCGATACATCAAGACCTCAATCGCCAACCATCTGTTTGTTTTCGGGAGCCGCGGATCCGGGAAGACCCTCATGCTCAAGTACCTTCAGCGCGTTCTCAGCGAGCAAGCCGGCGTTGACTTCGTGTACGCCAATTGCCGTCAGCACAACACCAGCTTTAAGGTCCTTGCGCACTTGCTGGGGGTGCGCCCGCGGGGATGCAGCCTTGACGAACTCTGGCTCCGGTTTTCAGACGCCCATCGCGGGCAGCTGATTATTGTTCTCGACGAAGTGGATCTTCTGTCCGACAAGGATCGCAACAAGGATCTTCTTTACTTGCTCGCCCGCTCGCAGAATAACTACATGACGATCTTGTTGAGCAATCATCCCAAGTTCTTGAGCAAACTCGATGAGAGCATCCGTTCGTCCCTGCAACCGGAGACAGTCCACTTTCGGAACTACAATGCCGACGAGATTCTAAGGATACTCCAGGAGCGAGCGAGGCTGGGTCTCCGTTCCACGTCACAAGGCGCGTTGGGCCAAATCGCTGCAATGACAGTGCGGAACACGAACTCCGATGTTCGCGTAGCCATCAAGACGCTCTACTACGCGGCACTAGAGAAGAGCGGAAGGGTCGAGGAGCTGTTCAATCGCGCCCGGCGCGATCTCGTCAAGGACGTGCTAGCTGATCTTAACGATCGCAACTTGATGATCCTGGGGGCGGCAACCGAGACACGCGAACCTTTCGTCAAAGCCGTGTACGATCGCTATTGTCGGCTCAGCCGCGACGAAGGTGAAGAACCGTTTTCCTACGTATACTTCTATTCGAGTCTGTCGTATTTGCAAAGCATCGGCCTCATTCTCCTGCTCTCAACGAAGGTCGGCCGCACGTACACGAATCGGATTCAGACGTTGTTCGATCCGGAGCTACTTCCGGTGATCGAGCGGTCGCGCTTCGGCTAATACCGGCAGCACGCGGCGATGTGGTTGGCTCGTCTCTTTCTTTACCGCCGCCGACGACCAGATGCGTGAGCTGGGCGTCATACCTATGACACCTGTTGCAGCGCGAATGTCGGCAATGTGAAGGGTGGCCAGAGTAACATATGTCGTTCCTGTTTACTGTGCTCGTACGATGAGCAAACTGGCAGTGACGATTACGATGAGGGCAGCGGCGATCGCCGCCACCAAGATGCCTCTTACCACTCTGTGAGTCTTTTCAAGATTGCGCACCTGAACGTCGAGGTCCGCGTGTGCGGTGGCTGAAAGCGATACGGATCGCATCAGCGCCGCCAACGAAGTGCGGGCTGCGGCGGCTTTGCCCCGCGCGAGGGCGTTCAGCAACTGCTCCTCAAGCTGCGGAACACGCTCGCGCATTTTTTCCAGTCTCTTGAGGCCGTCCTCTGCTTCGCTGCAATCGGCACACAATTGGAGTGATCTTCGCATCAACGCCTCAGCCAGCGGCTGATCGTTGTTCGATTCAGTTTTCCCCCGCTTTGCCAGCGCCGTTGATTTTGAACAACGGGCGTCGATCGTTTCTCGCACACGCTCCAGATCCGTGGCCTGGATTGGCATTCTAGCCAAACGGTCCAAGAGTTCGCGTGCTTGAAAGTACCGGTGTTCACGCAGGGATTGCTTAAGCGTGGTCGTTGTGCGGTTGATCTGCTCAACGACTGCCGAAACAGCTTTCATCTCCTCGCGCAAGAAATCTGCGCTCGGATACTCTCGCACGCCCGCCTCAAGCAGCGCGAGCGCTTTGGCGGCATCGCCCTCGTCAATGGCTAGCCTGCTATGCTCCACGAACGTGGCGGCCTTTCGAATGCATTTCCGACACAAGTTTTCCCCAACAACAAGCATCGAGGAGCATTTTGGGCAATCGGCGACGCAGTCGCCACAAATTCGGCGCCCAGCGGCATCGCGTTCCAAGATGGCACGCGCTTCGGTTGCGCCGCAATTGACGCAACCCGTCCTTTCCTGCTCAGGCGTTCGCTGCTCTGGCAGGCTGGCTTCGGTCTCCTGCCGAGTCTCATCGGCTGGCCAGAGATCAACCGGGTCTATCGGCAGCAGTGACTCGTTCTGATCCGCCCAGCGGGCAGCTTCGCCGTCGAGGGGACTCTTCGTGTTGTAGCTCTGAAAGGTGATGATCTCAGCGATGCGGACGACCAAGTCATCAAGCGACTCAGATGCCGCCCAGTGGTCCCCGATGCAGATCGACGCGGCGTCGATATTCGGGTGGAAGATGGGCGACAGCATCTTGCACTGCGGGGCTTGGCGGGGATAACCGCTGGTCAGCACGATCTCAGCGACGTGGTCGGTCGCCTCGACAATCTGGTTCTTGGAGTCGAGAGACAAGCCTTTGACCGAAAACGCTATTTCATAGCGCTCCGGGGGACTGCCCTTCGTGCTTTGGATCAGCAGGTACGGACTGCTGTCGCACCGTGCTTGCAGCTTCTGGTAATCGGCTTGCAGTCGCCGTAATCGCATCGACATTCTATCGTCCTTGCTGCCCCAGCCTCACTCATCGAAACCCATCAGGCTCGCTGTCTCGCTAGACTCGTCAGTACCCTGTCCAGTCTGAGATGAACTTGTTTAGGTCTTCGGACTGGTTCTTCATCACACCGAGCCAGCCGCCTTCCCATGTCGAATAGGCGTTCGACCCAGTCATCGTCTTCAACCGTTCGGGCAGGTGGTTGAAGGACCACACCGGGTTTCCGTGTGTATACTCGTTCGTGAGTTTTTTCAGATCGGATGAACGCAGATACATCAGCTTACGGCCGTCGTGCGCGAGGATCAGTCGCCGCGTCGCCTGCTTGTCGAGCATCTGACCGAATTGGAGCAGCAAGTGGACAGGGTCGATCCGGCGAATGGAGCTACCCTCGATCTCTCGCAGATCGAAGACGACATCACCCTTCGAGACGAAGCCGTCGTAATAGACACGGACACCGATCCCAGTGTGCGATGAACATTCGGCCAGCTTGGTTCGCAAGCCGCCGTTGCGCATTGCCACGAACCCGACGGCACACAGAACGCCAAGGCCCGCTAGAACCAAGACGACGCGAGTGTTGCGCGAGCGCGGGACACTCAGCCCTGTGGGCGATGGTGAGGTCACGCGCGTTGCCTCAGTGAGGCTTTCGATTGGTGCGCTGGGCGCCGACGAAGTCCCTTGAGCCGCAGATTCCCGACCCGCTTCCGCAGCTGGAGAGTTACGGCAACCGTAAGTTCCGCACCCTTCCGCCTCCTCCCAACAGGTTGCATGAAACGATGTCCTGCAATGCTCGCAATTACGCACCTCGTTGCCCGCAACGATCTTGGTATGACAAATCGCACAAACCTTGCCTGCGATGAGACGATTCGCTCGCATCCGAGTCGGGAGCGCGTCGGGCGCCGATGCGGGTGACGGTTTTGGTTTGATCGGGGGCATAGTGTGAGATCGTGCAGTAGATGGTGCGGGTAGGACGGCTTCGTGTGTGGGCGCACTCTCGACCGGAATCTGTACGACCTTGTCGCACTGCGGACACCGACCGCGCCGCCCGGCAAATTTCCGGTCCACCGCGACGCTCTTGCCACACTCGCATGAAAACACGATCTTGCTCACGGTTACGATTCCCTGAGTACCGTACACATCAAGTCTTCCACACCCATCCGCAGTCACCACAGCGTCCGCGTCTCTCATTCAGAAACACGGCGATGACACACAGTATCAGCCCCACACCGCAGGTGAAGAACGCCGCAACAACGCCGCCGACAAACAACCCCCAACCGACTCCGCTCGTGTGCTTCTTCTGTTTGATGTTCCGCGAACCACAGCGCGGACAACCAACGCCCGCCACGGATATCGCCACAGGGGCGGCCACGGGCGGACTCGGCGATGGTGCGTATGAGTCGGACGCGACACCAAGATCACGGATCGGGTCACCTCCTGTCAACGCCGCCGGCTCGTCGTCACGCGTCGAGGTGCAGGCAGGGGATACACCCCCCGGCGAGTTTTCACATCCGTATGTGCCGCACCCGCCTACCTCATCCCAACATCCCAGGTGGAACGAGATCATGCAGTGTTCACAGTTTCGGACTTCCACTCCCGTCGCAATCTCTGTCTGGCAGATTGTGCAGACCTTCCCTGCGATGAGACGGTTGGCACGCATCTTGGGTGGCAGCGGGCCTGTTTCCTGAGCGGGGCCGGCTTGGCGCGCGTTCGGGAGTATCGCGGCAGGCGGCGCCGTACCTGGTCCGGGCAGTACGGCACCTTGTGTTGTCGTGGACTCGGCTGGAATCTGAACGACCGTATTGCAGCGCGGGCATCGACCGTGTCGTCCGGCGAACTTCCGATCCACCGCAACGCTCTTGCCACACTTGCATGAAAACACGATCTTGCTCATGCCGATCTCATAATGGATATCGCTCGCACTCCGGCACCATCAACTACCACCGCTTCCCGGTCTTGCCCGTGCCTTCTCCGAGTAGGAGAATGAGTATTGCCCGATCTGGATCGAATCGCCGGCGCGCAGTCGATGTCGGGCGATCCGTTGTCCGTTCACCAGCGTCCCAGCCGGCGTGCCGAGGTCTTCAAGTTCGAGGCCGTGCGCCAGCGTATGGAGTGCGGCATGGTGCGGTTCCACCAACGCATCCTTGAATAGATAAATGTCCGCTTTCGGCGCACTGCCGAACACCGTCGGGTTCTTGTAAATCACGAACTGCTTGCCCGTGAGAGGACCGCCCGTCACGAGGAGCCAGGCATCCTTCAATACGCTTTCCACGGCACCGATCAACGCACCCGTTGCCGCGCCAATGACGGTGAGCGCCAGCATCCGGCTCGCCCATGCCGCTTGGGACGAATTGGCGATGGGATCGAACAACGCGCCGCCGAGAAGGCCACCCAAGAGACCTCCGATGAGGCCGTTGCGAATCTTCTTGCCGGATCGCATCGCAATGCCTTGGCCCGCGCCGAGGACCATCCCTGCTAAACCCCAGCCCGCACTTCGTGCCAGAATCTGCACGGCTTGGCTACCTCCCTCGTTCAATGATGTGAGCGATGAGTAGAGGTATTGGGCGACGCCGCCGGCGATAGCGCCTCCGACGAAGCCGACGCCCAGGCCAATCAATGCGGCAGACTTGGCCGCGCTGAACGCGCGCCCCACGAGGTATTCGACAGAAGACAAGCCCGCTCCGACCGCACCGCCGATGAATCCGAACCAGATCATGGTGCTAATGTAGACGCCCATCCGAATCTTGGCCCTAAACTCGCCAAGCACCAGCTCTTGCGTGGCCTCCGATTCCTGTACGACGGACAGCAGCGTGTAGCCTTTCGATTCGAGGTACTGCGCCAATTCCGTTCCGACATCGAGTTGTTGTCGGAAGTACGGGATCGGCTCGGTAACGGACCACGCGAGGAACGCCATCAGCAAGCCGGCAACCCCGGCGCTGACGGCGGGTGTGTATAAGAGACGCATGATCCCGGAACTAGACGCCCCCGTGGAGATCGTCCCTGCAACCGTCCCGTACACGCGCCGCCCTGCATCCGTGTCTCCCGTGGCGACGCTCTGTTGGGCCTGCTCGTAATGGGCTGCCGCATCCCGGAAGCGGCGATCTCGCTCAACCTTCTCCGCGACCTCCGGGCGATTGATGTCGTCCCAGCCGATTTTTATCTTGTCGCCGTCGGCCATGTACCTACTACCTCTAATGAGAATCAAACAGCTTTTTCGTCCAATCGGTCAGCCGACCGATCAAGTCTGCGCACTCGTCGGGCCACACTATTCCGCCTGCAACCCATCCAGCCAACGCCACAAGTAGCAAGAACAGGAACCAGTAGCCGAGGCGAAGTCGGCGCACCCGCTTCCGCGCGCGGCCAAGCTCGCCCCTGATGGCGTCTATATCCGTTCGCAGCCCGCCAAGAATGGTGCCGAGGTTGCCGGCGCCTGCTGTGGCATCGGGGACCAGCAACCGTTCTTCATCACCCACCCAGTAGCACCGCGTGCGCGTCGGTGTACCTTGTCGCCAAGTGAAAATGCCCTCGTCTCCACTCTGCGGATCGACGACAAACGCGACCTGCCACGGCAGGTCGAAGAAATGCTTTTGGATGAACACATCCATTTCCGAGAGGAAGATTCCGAATCCGGGGTGCGTGTGATACCAGCCGACGATGGCCTGGCCGTCATGTTCGGCGTCCATCACCCGATGGATGTGCGCCCATGTGTCTTGCGTGATAGTAACCTGCGTTGACTGATTGTCCGAATGCTCGCCGCGTATGGTGTGCGTGATGCTCAGGAACGGTCCGATCTCGTCCTTGAGAACTTCGCCGACGAGAACACCGCATAGTTCGATGCGGTCGCTTTCCTTGGAATGCTCGATGATGGCGTCATACGGCTCTCGCGCGAAATGCACACGAAACGGATCCCAATCACAATCCACGGGGAACTCGGTCACACGCAGTTCGCCAAGCGCGATCCGAGAGGTGTCCGGTGCCGCATTCGAGTCCAGCGTCATGCGGAATCCTCCCCGCACAACGGGCCCAGTACGGTCGAACGATCCCCGCCAAACTCGATGTGCAGGCGGTGGTCGCCATTTCTTGCCGAGATGATGTCGAACGGCGGGATGCCGAGTTCCCGGAAACTGAGGTGGAGGAAGTCCTCGTCCCCGTACAGCGTCGAGATCGTTTCCACCTCACGCATTTGGCTGCAACCCGGACACCGACCGTGTTCTTCCGTCACCTGGCCGAGAGACCGGAAGACCGCGTCGGAAGTGCCGCAGGGTTGGCAATTGAGCTTTGTCAACACATCGTTGTTCAGTTCGATAACGGCGGCGGAGCCGAGCTTCTCTCTTACGAGAGAGAGGAGATCGCCGAGCGTGACCTCGGCAACGGACTTGTTGATTGAGGAAATCTTGTTGAACGAATCGTGGCTGTAGCATTCATCCTTGCGCGAGTATTTAACGACATAGGAATCATGCGTCAGGCCGAAGAAGTGATAGCCCTTCCCGGCAAGCGTATCGAGGCCGTGCAGGAGCTTGATCGCTTCCTGAACCTGAACGGCGGCGATGATGGATGCCGAAGTCGGTGTGGTCGGGACCTTGCCCTCCAGCATTTGCTTGCGGGTGAGAAGCGCGCAGGAACGGCGCAGCTCCAGCAATCGCCAGTCCTCCTTGGACATCGTGCATTCGTAGCACGGACCACCCGGCACGAACACGCGAGCAACGCCATCGAGCTTCTCGATGGCGCCGTCAATCCATGGACGGTTCACCTTGAACGCACTGCGGTTGATGGACAGCCGGGCTTCCCTATTGTCCAAGCCGCCGATTACGATATCTGCCCAGCGGAATACGCCGAGGCCGAGATCGTAGACGGCGTTGCCTTGGAAGGGTTGGATTCTGATGTCCGCGTAAATGTTGCGCGCGGCCTCCGCAATTACCTCGGCCTTGGGGCGTCCTTCATCGCCGTCGCGAAACATCACCGACCGTGACAGGTTGGAATGCTCAACGGTGTCCAGATCGACCACGAAGACGCGGCCAATGCCGAGCAACGCGAGGTTCTTGACAATCTCGTTTCCCAACGCGCCTGCGCCGACGACCAAAATCTTCGCGGTGCGGATCCGCTCTTGATCCCACCAGCCGATCAGCCTGAAGCGATGGAATCGGTCGTCCCGTGCTTCATTGACATTCTCGATGTGCAGCACATCCTTTGCCATCCGGCCACTCTCCGATTCGATCACCTGCCCGATCCCGTCGCCCCGATCAAGACGCGCTCTACTCCACCCGCTTCAATCGCGGCGACGACCTGCGCGATTCGCCCATACCGCACCCGCGAATCAGCCAGGACGATTGCAGTCATTTCGCGTTCTTGTCTTCGGAGCGAACGGATCGTCGTTGCCAACGAGGATAGCGACACCTGCTGTCCGTCCACGGTGATCGTTCCGGCGTCCGTTACCACAACGCGCATCCGCCGTTCAGCCGCCCGCGTCGTCTCCGGTTTGTCGTCAACCTTGGGTATCGTGACATCCAAGCTGACGACATCGGACCCCTGCTGCGAATCCGCCGCTTCCGCCTCCGAGCCGGCATCGAACGATGTGGCAACGAAGAAGAAAATGAGCAGCAGAAAGACGCAGTCGATGAGCGGAGTCATGTCCAGCAGGCTCCCCTTGCGTCGCCGTCGAACGGTTGCCGGGACCGCCGCAGCCACCACAGTCGGCTCCGTCTGCACTCGCATGAAGGATTCGAGAGCGGCGACCCCTCCGGCACGAGTCCATGTTGAGCCATCGTCTTCCGATAGTTCATCGTTCGGATCGATAAGACCGTCCCAAGCCCAACGCCGGAGGGTGTCGTCATCAAGCGGGCCGAACGACCGACCATCTTCGCGCTTTCTCAGAATCCACTTCATACGGTTAGGTCCGAATGCTCGATGCGGATCACTCGCTCCTGAAACCTCAGTTCCCGCAGCGCAGATAGAAACAACGAGACATCACGGCGAAGGCGAGGAGTCGCCGCATCAATTCTTTCCTCGAAGACGCCCTCCGTGATGTGGACCGGGATCGCCACGCAGAGTCCAGCGAAAGTGGTGGACAGGGCGACCGCCATGCCCCCGGCAAGCTCCGACGACATTCCCATGCCCGCGCCCTTCACGACAAGGAACATCTGGATCATGGCTTGGATCGTACCGAGCAGGCCGAGTAACGGAGCCACGCGACCAACAGTCGCCAGCAAGCTCAACCGTCTATACAAGCGGGGGAGCGCTGAGACCTGCACTTCTTCCTCCACGATGGCTTGCACAACCGACAACTCGCTCCTCGTCTTGCCCGTGGATTCGACCTCATGCACAAGCGCTGGCAGAAGAACATCCGCCGTGACTCCCTGAGCGTTCTGGCATGCACGGAGTGCCGCAGGAACATCAAGCTGTCGCAAATGCTGAGTGACCGTTGATACGAGGATTGACGAATCCGATAGCAACCGTCGGTACTGGACGACCCGCTCGACGATCAAGGCGGTGGCCGCAATGGCACAGGCGGCAATCGGCAACATCAGCACGCCGCCGCGCATCATCCAATAGAGCGTGTCCGCCATCTCAGAGACCTTGTTGAAAAAGGAGCCGGCACATCAGCACATTGCCGACAACCCGATTGCCTGAGAACATCGCCCCGCAGTGATCTCCGGCACGATTCGTAGGATGTCGCCTTCCGCCACAGATGCCCTGGCAAGCGTGTCTTCATCCTGAAGTTGCTTGCCCGACGCCTTGTGATGGAACTTGTACGACAGCGGCGCACCGTCGGGGCCGTTGCGAGGCAGGCTCATCCGCTCAACGAGTACCGCCATGACCTTGTCCACGGGGGCGTCGTCCGGCAGCTCGGCCTGCTGGCGCTTGTTGCCCGTGCTGTCCCAAACCTCAACAGTCATCATTCCCATGTCCGTCCTACCATCTGTCCAGTCCTCAATAGTCCAGCCCTCGTCTGGCGTTCACTTCACGCTCACAACATACTTTGTCGCACGGTTGAAGGTCGATAACTTTGTCATGCCCTGTCCCGTGACGACCTTCGTCGTACCGCCTCCAATGACGACTCCGAATTGGTAATCGGATTCAAGCTCGTAGCCCTCGTCGTCGTATAGCGTGAGTATCACCGAAAGCGTCACCGTGGAGCTGGTGCGATTCGCAACCGTCGCCTTCCACGAGTAGGTGCAAATGTCTATTGACTCGGTCGTGTCCACTAGCTTCACGCCGATATCACTGATAGCGATGGGCTTGTCTCTTGCTTCTTTTTCCCGTTGCTCCTGTTCCCGCTGCCGGGCCGACTCCTGACGGCGCGCTTCCTCTTTCCGTTGTCGCTCGTCTTCACGGCGCTGCCGTTCCGCAGCTTCCGCCTCACGGCGTTTCCGCACTTCTTCCTGAGCGAGCGTCTCTTGGCCCTTTCGCTGGCGGTCCTCTTTGGCAGTCAACGACCGCTCGATCTCCCGCTTCCGCTCACGTGCAGTCTTGACGGCTTGGCGAAGCCGCTCGTCCTCCAAGGCGCGTCCGCCGACGAGTTCGTTCAATCTTTCGTATTTGGCGAGAGCGGCTACCCGATCTCCTCCGTCCACAAGCACTTGTGCTTCGGAGGCCAGAGCGAGAACCGTGTTCGCGTTGTCGCGCTCCCAAGTATCTCGTGTGCCGTGGTAAACGAGTATCGAACCGATGACGATTCCCGCAACGAGGACGAGGCTGCCTATGCCCACAAGTGCGATACGATTGCTGCTTATCGAGTAGGTGTCGATCTCGCTAGCGCGTGCCGCTACTGTTGAAACGGGTTTCTTCGCTCCGCGGGCCGCAAGTGCTATCTTCGCACACGCCGCGCAGAGCAGTTCGCCTCGGTGTTGTTTAGCCTCGACCGTGGGAAGGCCTTCCTGGCAGTATGCGCAGCGCCGCGTACATCCCTCATGCCCCGGCATGGATGTAATGCCGTTTTCGGCCTTGCTTTCTTCGGGCATCGACCGAACTCCCACAGCCACTGCTAACTGAGCTGGTCCATACACTCCGATCCGCCGCCACCTCGGTGACACCAAACTGATGAAACTGCGCGTCGAAGTCGCTTCTCAAGTACAACCTTCACCTGCTCACGGGATGTCGTGGCGCCATGAGCTTACCAGCGTCATTGTGCCCGATTGGCGCCGATTTGTCGAGAACCACAACTAGGCAACACCGGAAAGTGTCAGACCCAGGGCGTTGCCCGGAGGATCAAGGCGTCCGGGGTCTTCCCCCGAAATCCCATGCTGCGGCAACTCTGTCGATCCCCACGATTCTCTGTGTGCTCAAGAATGGCGCACCGCACTACCGTTCGGGGTCAGCCGCGGGCGGCGAACGCCGTCCCGATCGAGCGTACTCAGAAACCACTGCTGCGGCAGATCATGCGGTGACCGAACATCTGCAGGATGGTCTGACCCATAAAAACGCGGGCATTCCACCGATGGAAGTGCGATGAAGTCGGGCCATATTTGCTGCGCGATTGATGGCTAACTCAGGGTGTCCTCCACAGCGTCGGGCAGCAGGCGCCAAAGGGAGGGATTGAGCCGACCGTCGACTCAGTTTGCGTTCACGGATGAACGCCGCATGTTCCCTGCAGAGGGCTGCCTCGGCACCGTGGCACACGGTCGTCGTGCTCGGTTGCCGCCCGGCTGTCAGAGGCAGGCCGGGACTCTCAATGTTTCATGACTATCGCCGTTGCCTTGGTCCATTCTAAGTGGCACATGCGTTTTTCGAAATGACATTCGGGTTCCAGGCACGCTGGCTGCGGGACCAGCTCAAGTTCTCGCCGGCATTTTGCACGTCGAAATGGACGCACAGGCGTGCCTAGCCCGCATAAGACGCACCACGACAGCGCCTCGGTGCACGCTTTCTAACGTCGGCTTGCCACTGTAGTCAGGTGGGGCGCCGTGATTGCGGTTTCCCCGGAAACTTTCTCCACCAATGCCATGTAGGGAGCACTATTTGATTGCGTCGCCCAAATAGGAGAAAACCCTGATGCCAAAGAAGCTAACCACAATCTGCACGATGCGGAACTATCGGCCGCTATCGAGCCGGCGCCCTTACAAGCTGGTTGTCAGCGCCGTCTGTCGGCAGAGCAAAACCCATTTTCGATTCGATCTATCAGTACTCGATGATCCGCAACAGGCCGGCCGTACGATCGGTCATGTCATGCCGGCGGTCCTAGCACCCAACAGCCCGCTCTGCCGGTTTTTGATTGATGGGTTCGGCGTCCGCCCAGTCGAGAACGAATCTGTCGATCTGGAAACACTCGTGGGCCGAGTATTTTTCGCCCGCTTCAGCAAAGCCGAAGATGGTTCCCCCCAGGAAATCCTCTCGGTCAAGCAAGTCGAAAAGCCCGGGGCAACTACGGCATCGCTGATACCGGCTACCAACGAGGAGCGTACGCATGGACTGGGATAAGACGATCGACACGGTGGCCGATGTGGGCAGAAAGACGTTCACACTCGCGTTGGCCCTAGTTTTGGTGTTGGCCGCCGTCAGCGGCACCTACATCATTGCCCTAACCTTGTGGTGGCTCGTACAAGCTACCCGGAAGGCCCTCGGTTCGTAGGAGCGTACGACGTGCCCTATCCCTCACACCACCAACGTCGTGTGCCAACGACTCGCGAAACCGAAAAATGCGAATTCGCACGGACAGACGGAAACCTCGATACGTACGGCGACTACTCGAAGACGATGGGTTCATCGCCTGAAGCGGACATCGATGCCGAGGTGGTTCATCGAAAAGTCGAGCTCGCGTGCGGCTGTTACTACCCGGATGTTCCGGTCGGCGGCGTTTGTGCGGCGTGTGCCAGCGCAGGTAGCAGCCCGAACATTTGTGTCGCCCATTATGTAGTCTGCCGCTGCGGCACGCCCTGCTGTTGGAAGCATTCGCATCCGTTGGACGACCACGCGGAACGACTCTGCGGCCGCTGCCATGTCCGCGAAAACAACAAGGCGCTCAAGGAAGCACTGCTGGAGAAGCTCGGCCGAGCGGTTCGTTCGGTATTCTTCAAATAGGTTTTTCATGCCGGGCACCCACGTTGCGAGACCGAAGCCAACACAACCTGGACCATCGTCAGGTCGAACTTCTGCAGAGGCGTGTCGATTCGCTCGGCGCGCAGCGCGATCCCGCGATTAGTCGCTGCCTTACCCTGCTGGAATACGATTCGAAGAACCAGGCGCTGGCACGGTCGATCGGCTTCATGCTGGATGAGTACGAGGAGGACCAGCGCCTCGCCCCGAACTGGCTCGCTGCGCCGCCTCTGCAGGAGGAACTGTACGACCCCCATAATCCGCCCGACTTCGAGATCGGACAAACCACTGAAACCGGCGTCCGGGTCGGTTCTAGGATGGCATCTGACTGCGGGAGTCTCGTTGTCACGGGTATCACCGGTGGCGGCAAGACATCTGTGGTTCTGAACATCGCAGTAGGCTCGAACCGAAATCTTCCCGGCGTCGCCACTCTAATCCTCGACGTGAAAGGCGACTTCAGCTGCATCGCCGCGCTCCCGCATCCTGGCACCCACGTTCACAAGGTGCGTGAAGAACTACGGCTCAGCCTGTTTCGACCCCCGGACGGCGCGTCGCTGGCGTCGTGGCTGGCGAGGATGGCCACTCACCTCTGTGAATACCGCGGTCTCAAGAAATCCCGTCACCTCTTCCTCGACGTGGCCATGCGATTATGCACCCACTTCGGAGTCGATCGTGATCCAAACAGACCGTGGCCCAGTCTCTACAACGTGCTCGATTACCTCAAGCAGATGCGCGGCTCGAAGTTCGGCAAAGATTCGGAATACAAGGCCAGCTTGGTCAATGAGCTTCAAGGCCTACTTGAAGATACCGGAACCGTTTTCGATACGTGCGACGGTATTGACTTCGAAAAACACATGCTGTCCCCTGGCAGTATCGTAGTGCCGCAAATGGAGACGCTGCCGGCGTCGGCGCAGCAGATGATCATCAGCCTCAGTGTGGAGCGCATCATCGCGAAGGGCATCGCGCAAAACGTCCACAATACGACTCTGAAAACGCTGGTCATTCTGGATGAAGCCCAGCAAGTGCTTAGCCGCAAGGCTGATTTCGAATCTGCCAACGGCATTGCACCGTTGGCCAGCCAACTTCTTCGCGGGCGCGAAACCGGTGTGGGCTTCATCGTTGTCCCCCACCTTCTCCCGGACACCTCACGCGCCGTCCTGGCATCAGCAAAATCCATGTTCGTGGTCGGTGGTCTGAGCGATGTGATGAGCATCGACATCGCCGCGAGGATGATGAATCTTCCCCCGCAGGCCAAGACAATGATCCCTCGTCTGGGGCGCGGACAGGCACTCGTACGCGAGATAGGAAGAGGCGCTTACACTGAAGCATACTTGGTCGATTTTGACCCCCCGATCCTGGCCAAAGATGCCGTAGACGAGAGCCACCGGCAGCGGTTGATGAATCCCAAGCTGGTTGGATTGCCCATGACGCCTTCCAAGCCGTTGACCGACTATCCGTCGATCATGGCGGAACTTCGCACGCCCTGGAAGGCGTCCAAGCCCGCTGGAACGGCCACGTCCGGTTGCCAGCCGCTCACTCAGGAGCAGGTCGATCTTCTTCTCGATTGCGCCCGCCACCGCGACGATTGGATGAAAGAGCGGCGGGCACGGTTGAAAATCCGGGACTACAAGATTCTGAACAGGCTCGCTCAGTCGCTTGAGGCCCTGGGCTTGGCAACCCTACATGACGTTCGCCTCGGGCGTACCACCTACACGGTCATGGAGGTCAGCGACATTGGCTGGAAGACCCTTGGCCAAGCCAAACCGCCTCATTACATCGGCCATGGTAGCATCGTTCACACGATTCTGATCAGCCGGGTGGCGCGCCATCTCACTTCAAAAAAATGGTCCAACGTTCAGACCGAATACAAAGTCGGTCAATGGCTGCACCCGGTGGACGTGTATGGCCGTAGCCCGAAGGGAGTACCGACGGCGTTTGAAATCACGTTGTCCACCTCAAATGTCGCCAGTAACGCGCTGCAGACTCTTGCAGCACCGAGTGGCGTACAAGAGTTGATCTTCCTCTGCCCGGTCAAGGCCGAGTGCAAAAAAGTCGAGTCCGTACTTCGCAACGATCCCACCCTGACCTCCTATCTCAAGCAGATCCAATTCCGCCGAATCGACGAGTTCCTTTCCTGAGGCTTCCTGAGAAACATTCTGCCCCCAGTCCTTATGAGAACCTGTGCGTAATGGAGAATCGGAAGTGCGCGCCGCGAAAACCGTCATCATGATCTGGATCTTCTGCGAGCTGATGCTCTGGATCCGAGACGGCCGCGGGTTCTGCATCCTTGAGGCACTGCCTTTCGTCGAGCGACAGGACACACTCTCGCCGGATTACGACTGGTTCGCGTTGGCAGCCTTATCGATCGGCCTATGGGGCTATCTGATGCTGATCAGCAAGCCGAGGAGAAAACAGCAGCCCTCCAGTACGCGTTTTCGCACAAGCATACTTCTCGTTCCGGCGACCATCATTGCCCTTGCTCTCATCAGTCAACGAATCACACCTTCACTGCGTTTCGCCGAGGTTGTCGCCAGCTCGAACAAGCCTCTCGATCACGCGTACTTGGCTGTCCTCAGTGTATTGGTTTTCGCCGTACTGTTGGCGATCAGGCGTTTCCGGGACCCGTAAGCGAGGACTTTCTTGAAAGGAAATTCATCGTGTTAGGTTTCAACAAACGAAAGAAAGAGAACCATCGTTCACTCCCTCTCGATTCCGCGCATCCGAGCCATCCGCTACCGGATGTCGAACACCCCGCGCGATCACCCTCTCCTGAAGCGCACCGGTCCGACGAGAGAAACAAGACGACGCCGTCGACGAATCATGGAAAACGCCCCGAGGCGGCGGAAGGTGCGGTAACGGTCACTGCCCTCGCTAAACAAGTGGTCTCATACCTCGTCCCGCTCATCGATCAGCGGGACCGAGTTGTCGCCGATCAGATAGCTGAGCGCTTCCTTGAGGGCCGAACGGCGATCTCGGAGCACATCGATACGTTCGGCGTGAAGTTCGCGGAAAGCCTCGTCCAGCAACTCGACCAACAAGGCCGTGACCTGTGCGAGTCCCTTGAGAGCCAAGTCCAACCGTTGGGTGATCGGATCGTCGCTGCCGCCACGCAAGCCGCCGAGGAGCACGGAGCCGCCCTCCGGAAGGCCCTGCAGGAGGCATGCTCGACGACCACGCAACGGGCCGCCCAGCGCCCGGTCGTCGATGGACTCATCGCCCTGCTTGATCGCATCCGCGACGAGAGGGAATTCCTCACCACCTGGTATCGCAAGGATACGCAACTGGCACTGCAACTCGGCTGCAGGCAGCTGCACGAACGGTACGACGACGCGGTTGGGTCGTTTGCCGCCGAAATCCACATGATCCTCCGAAGCCTCGGCGTGGAGCAGATCGCGGGATGTTCAGGACCGTTCAATCCCCAACACCAGCGGGTCGTGGCTTTGGAAATGGCTGCGAATCCTGACTTGGATGGCCATGTCGCCAAGATCGTCCGTGCCGGATTTACGTGGAATGGCACGATTCTCCGACCCGAACACGTTGTTGTTTTCAAACTGGAGCGCAAGAGCGATGAAAAAGAAAAAAGACGATAAGGGGATCGTACTCGGTATCGACCTTGGCACCACGTTCAGTGTCGCCTGCATCCTTGCGGCCGAGATGACCTGCAAAATCGTGCCGAACACTGATGGTGATCCGCTCACGCCCTCGGTCGTCAATCTCCGTGAAGAGAAACGCCCCATTGTGGGTAGGTCAGCCGTGAACCAACATGCGTTTGCGTCGGAATACACGGTTAGTCTGTTCAAGAGGAGTATGGGAAGGACGGACTCGGCAGGCGAGTCAATCGCGGCCTTTGTTCATCCCGACAGCAACAAGCCCTACCCACCCGAGCTATTGTCCAGCTTCGTGATTCGCTACCTGGTCGCAAGCGCGGAGGCGGCACTAGGAGTCAAGGTGGTTGCCGTAGTGATCAGCGTTCCTGCTTACTTCGACCACACCGCCCGAGTCGCTACTCGCCGCACCGGCGAATTGGCCGGCGTAACCGTCCTGCAAGTCGTAAACGAGCCCACCGCAGCGGCGCTGGCCTTCGGGCTCGACAAGGGTGAATCGGGCAAGCTCGCGGTATACGACCTGGGCGGCGGCACGTTCGACGTAACCATCCTACGGATCAAGGCAGAGAAGTTCGAGGTGCTCGCCACCGACGGCGACCGAGATCTGGGCGGATCCGACATCGACAACTTGCTCGCCGCCGGAGGAGTGAATGCGTTCAAGTCCGAACACGGCATCGAGATCACGCCCGAGAGCGACCTGATCACCTGGCGCGAGCTCCTCGATAAGGCGGAGAACGCGAAGAAGGTCCTGAGCCAGGCGGACAAGGCTGAGTTCATGATCTCAGTGGGGGACAAACGGCTGATCTTCGAGCTGACGCGCCCGGAGTTCGAGGCGTTGATCGCACCGATCGTCAACACGACCAAGACGATCACGGAGCGAGCCCTCAAGGCTGCGAAGGTCACGCCAAACGACATCGACCACGTGGTTCTCGTGGGCGGCTCGACCCGGATCCCCGCTGTGCGTGCCATGCTCACGTCCGTCTTCGGCGAGAAGCTGCGAACTGACATCAATCCCGACGAAGCGGTGGCGATGGGCGCGGCGATCTTTGCTGCCCGCGTAGCCAGTGACAACGGCATCGCGGTGGTCGACCGAGAAGGTAAGGAGGTTCTGCCGCCGCCCATCGAGGTTGCAGACGTAACCAGCCAGCCGTTGTGCTGCCTCGCCATGCAACACGGTGCTATGCGAGCCTCCGTGATCATCCCGGCCAACACGCGGGTGCCCGCTAAGGAGACGAAACGTTTCGGATTGGTCGAAGAAGGGCAGACCGAGGCGAGGGTCACCATTGTCTCAGGGCCCGACGGAGCCGATCCCAACGATTGCATCGTCTACGGCGACCTCGACCTCCCTGAACTGTCCACTCGGCCGGTATGTGATGACAGCATCGAGGTCCAATACGAATTCACCGTCGAGGGTACGCTAATCGTCACCGTCACGGACACGATCAGCGGGAAGAGCACCAGTGAGATCAAGAAGGGCCTCGGTGGGCTCTTCGCGGGCTCCGCAGAGTCCTGATCAAGCAACGACGGAGGATCGCTTCAGGCGCGGTCCTCCGTATTTCCCATTCAAACGGAGAAATAGCGATGTCACGGAACACTTACCTTGAACAAGTTGCGAGGGGCTTGAAGAAGACCTCAACCACTTCGTCCCGTGTCGTGAGTGCGATCATAGCGGAGATGTTCATGTTCATTCTGGATCGGTCGTGGAGCATGGAAGCCCAATGTGGTCGCGCGACCCGCCTCGACGCCGCGAAGCAGGCTATAATGGCCATGCTCGACTCACGCGAGCAACTCGGCGCCGATGACCACCTTGCGATCATCGCCTTTGATAACGACGCCCACCTGATCTTCCCCTTCTCGCGCTGCGCGGGCAACCGCGGTAGAATTGAGCGCGCGATCCATTCGATTGACTTCGGCGGCGGTACAGCATTTGGGCCGCCGCTTCGGCTCGCGAAGAGGATCCTCCCGTCAAGCGGAGACGTTCACATCGTTGTGCTGTCCGATGGGCACGCCGGCGCCGCGACATGGGCGGCAGACGCACTCAAGAAAAAGGGCGCCATTATTGAAACCGTTGGTGTTGGGGACCAGCGATCCGACGTCAATGAACGGGTGTTGAAGGCAACCGCGAGCATCTTGAGGGGGAAGGTGCTATACCGCTTCCTCACCGACGCCGACGACATGATCGAGTACTTCCGCACGGATGTCGCCAATCGACTCGTGAAACGAGGATGAACATGACTGAGAAAGAAGCGTTCAAGAGTCTCGGGCTGGCTCCCGGCGTAAAGCGGCGAGAGATCGATACCGCGTTCAATCGGCTTCGCCTGGAGTACGTAAGCAAGGCGCAGCACTCCACCCTTCCGGGCGAGAGGGATGTAGCCTACCGCGTCCTCGGGATTGTACAGGATGCGCATCGTGAGTTGACGGGAAGCGCCGCCCCAACACCGGGCAACGCCCATCGCGGTACCACCAAACCGCAATCCGCCACCATTCCCCGGGCCTCGATGGGCGGAGCAACGACCCGGCGCAGCGCCTCTGCCCGCCGGGCATCCGCGACGGCCGGAACGGCAAAATCAGCGACGCCGGCGCGCCGTAGCCAGGTAGCAGCCATGCGTTGGTGGCCGCCAACCGTGGAAGGCGCAACGGCCTCCGCGATCTGCGCTGCAATGTTCCTTGTTGCCCTGTTCATCCTGACCCAAGCCTGGGGCTGCCGTCACTATCGTGTGCTCCCGAGACCACTCCTGGGAGCTTCTGCGGAAACGTTCTTGCCCTTATTCAGTGGAGACCAAGCACACGCTCTTGTTCGTCATGGGAGGGAGATTGTGTCCGAGACCGCAAGAAACAACCAGCCAATTGCGACCAAACAGTTTGATCGTGTGCAGGCAGCGATCTGGCGACAGGCGGTCGAGACCGCCAACGAAGAAAATGCCTTCCACACGTTCACGATCTCGCGCAGCTTCAAAGATGCGAACGACGAATGGCGTCGTAGCCATAGCTTCACGAGCCGCGACCTTCCCCACATCGGACTGGCGGTTGAATGGGCGATGCGCGAGCTGTTGTTGAAGGAAGAATAGAACGGCTTTGTGGTGAAACAATCATCAAAAAGTGTAGCGCGGCACGATACGCGGTACGTCGCGGTAAAGACGCTGGCTGAGCAATGGGATTGCTCGCGCACGACGGTTTCGCGAATACTCGAACAAGCCGGAATTCCAGCCTGCCACTTTGGCAACGGACGAAACGGCACGAAGAGGTATCGCAAAGAAGATATCAATCGCTTCCTTGAAGCGCTTGCACACGATTGACAATCTGATCCTGTTCGGTGCTGCTCTACCCCGCAGGCTAATGGGTTCAGATCCTCGGCCCCCTCATCGGAGGGGGCCATCTTTTCAGGCAGGGGAGAATCACGAGCTCGTGCCCGCGTGGTTGAACGGTCGGGGTCTATACCCGGCGAGCTGGTTGTGTCAACAGCGGCGACGACGTGAAGATCAACGTGGAGCAGATCTTTAAGCAACTCTCCTCCGGCCCGGAAGTCAAGACGCTACGAGTCGCTGCCCCGACGAACATGCTTCAAACCGTGATCCCGCGAGCAACATCGGGCAATCCGACGTGCGCCATGCCTTCGTGGACGAGGCCGGCGACCCGGTATTGTTCAATGCCAAGGGGCGCGTCATCGTCGGTGAAGAAGGTTGCTTTGAACGCCGAGAGCGGAGGTTCCTCGATCTGCTTTGGCCGAAGGTGGGGCTGATCCTCGATCGGGATGATACGGAATCCAGAGGTACCGGCGAGTACTACCATCGAAAGGAACCGATTCCGCCGGATTTCCGGCAAGACGACGCAGCGGGAACCACCGATGGCGGCGCATAAAAAAAGACCGGCGGGTATAGGAGCGCGAGTAGCGCTCACACGGCATGGAGCCGAATTTCGCCCTTCCGGTCACTACAGTATAGCTCACGAATCGGCGGGAGCAAAGGGACTCCACTAGTGCCTCGACCACGCGATCGGCAGAAACTTGCACTGGTAGCCCAAGAAGGCGGTTTTCACGCGGGTCTCCGACAGGAACGGGTACCCGAAATACGAGAAGATGCGGGTTGATGAAGCTCAAGTGTAAGAGGCATGCATTCCAAACCGCGGCGCTAGAGGCGGTCGCGGACTGCTTAGCCGGTCAGTTACTGGCGAGTGGCGTCAGG